>CDZF01043550.1_pt1 | contig 29745 bp, 27 predicted proteins | sample 557591 | NCBI WGS metagenome assembly CDZF01 (sample SAMEA3182093, study PRJEB8094) | gut metagenome | biome: human; feature: gut; material: Stool; isolation source: human stools | place: Canada | collected 2012-02-04
CCTTCATATAGAGCGGCTTGGAGCGGGTCGGCGGACGGTTCACCACCTGCAGCGACGAGGCGTCCACCCCCAGCACGCGCCACACCGCCTGTCTCAGGGGCTCCATCAGCTCCTCCTGCTCGGCGAGGATGACCGTGTTGAGCGCCACCTCGTACTCGTGCAGAATCCGCTCCGCGTCGAACCCGGCCGCATAGTCCAGCCCGCTCAGCGAGCGGAACCACGAATGGGCCACCACGATATCCGAAGTCGCCTGCTCGTGGAGCGCCTTCCAGTCGCCGTCGTTCTCCGAGGCGATCGGCACGAAGGATGAACCCGAAGCCCCCTCCGCATCCCGCACCATGAACATCACCTGCCCCGGACTGCCTCCGAACCTGCGTTCCGCCCGCCGGACCAGCTCCTCGGCCTCGGCTTCGCTGTCCACCCCCGCATCGAGGGTCATCACCCCCGACAGCTGGAAAGAGTTGTCCAGCCGGCTGATGTTCCAGCGGTCGGTCTTGTAGGCGATCGCCGAGACGTTCAGCCCCGCGATGTAGGGCGGCACCCCGTAGTTCTCGAACAGCGGCTCGTAATCCTTGTAGTGGATCACCGACCGCAGCGTTCCGTCCGCCGCCTCCCCGAAGTCGGGCCACAGCGGCAGACGCACCGCCTCCGAAGCCCGGTAGTGCGCCCAGTCGTGGTGCAGCAGCACGTGCCGGCGGTCCTTCGCCACCCGGCAACGCGAGGCGTCCTGGTGGAACAGCGAGAGGAATCCGCCCCGCCCGTCGGTCACCACCTCCGCAAAGGCGTTCCCGAACAGCGCCTTGTCGAAGGCCAGCTTGTTCAGCAACTGCCGCAGCGACTCCCCCGTCCCGTTCACACACCCGGCCAACTCGCCCAGCTCCGGCACCCCGGGGTCGAACGCAAACCCCTTGCCCGAAATGTAGTCGGCCTTGTCGTTTATGATCCTCCGGTGGGTCGCCGAACGGCGCGACAGGAGCGCCAGCGCACACGGGAAAAGATTGTCGTCCCCCCAGCGCCAGAAATCGTCCGACCCTCCGGTCACGCGCCCCAGCACGATGAACGGATCGCGCCTCCCTTCCGTCACGAACATCCTCACCGGCCTCTCCGCCGCCCGTCCCGGCCTCTCCGTCCCGCAGTCCCGCCCCCGGCTCCCGCCGCCGGGCAGACCGCATCCTTCTCTTCTCTCTTCCATATCCGAACCCGTAAAAACAAGGAGCGCGCCCGCCCGCGGCACGGTCCCGCCGCCCCGCCGCAGACACGCCCCCCGGCCCCTACGCCGTCACCTTCTGCACCTCTCCGTTCACATACTCGACCGACACCTGCACCCGGACGATCCCCTCTCCGGCGACCGTTCCCGTATAGATGCCGTCCGATTCCGTCAGCGCCACGGGCTCCCCCGCCGGGTTCCCTTCCGTGTCCAGCCCCGCGGCCTTCACGCCGGCCACCAGCGAGCGGCCGGAGAGAAGTTCCACGGAGAGCTCTCCGCCCGTTGCGGTCACGCCCTTCGTGTCGCACGCCAGCTCGGCGCTCCCGAAGGCGAACGCCACCAGCTCCGGCAGCAGGTAGTCGCACCCGGCCATGAAGACGGCCCTCTGCCGGTTCTCCATCAGGTCGGGGTTGTACCACATCCGCACCTCCGTGCCGGGGAAGTCCGACGTGTTGACCGCCAGCGCCAGATTCCTGCGGTCGGTCAGCAGCGCGAACGACCGCGGCATCTCCTTCTGCCGCTCCAGATACCCCGACAGCTGCACGTCCACCACCGGAATGCCCCGGAACATCAGCCCCTCCCGACCCTGCTGCCGGGCCAGGAAAGCCGACTCCAGCGGCATGTCGTCCAGCGCCTCCTCGTATCCCGCATAGACGTCCGACGTGACGAGGAACACCAGGTTCCCCTCCGGGCGGACCGCCCTCAGCGCCCGGGGCGCATCGTTCCACAGCTGCCGGAGCACCAGCTCCGCCCAGCCCGAATTCTCGCTCTCCGGCATCCGGAACCCGGCCACCGCCTCCTCCCCGTCGCCCAAGTCGGCCGCGATCTGCTTCAGGAACCCGTCGAACGTGTCGAGTTCCCCGTCCCGCTGCGTGTCCCCGAGCCACATGGTCGCCCGGATGCTCTCGGCGATCGCCTCCCGGAAGAGCTTCGTCTCGGCCGCCTCCAGCTCCGTGCCCGAGAGGTCGTCGAGGTTCACCTCCGACCGGTTGGTTATCAGCTCGTACACCATGTTGAAATAGTCCTCCGCCGAATAGCCCGCCTCGGCCTTCACCTTCGCCAGCCGTATCGTCTTCTGGAACTTCGAGGCCGGCTTCCCGCCGTTCCACCCGGCTGCGGTGTATTTCTGGAGAATGTCGCCCTCCCGTTTCCAGAAGTGAAGCACCGTGGGCACGGGCATGTTGTACATCACCCGTATCCCGAGCTTCTCCGCATCGGGGCCGCTCAGCATCGGCCTGAAAAAAATCGTCTCGAGCTCCTGTCCCGCGTAGCTCTTCGCCTGTTCTATCCTACTCATCGTCTTTCTCTTTTTTTACCGGACTTTCCGTCCTCCGTTCTACCTGAAACCTTTCGCATCCTGCTCGTACGCCTCCTCGTTGGCCGCCCGCCGGAACTCGTGCACCGAGGGGTCCTCCCTCGGGCGGGTGCACGAAGCCCCCGCCCGCAGCCGCGCGTTCTGCACCTCGAGCTCCCCGATCCGGTCCCGCAGCCGCGCCAGCTCCTCCCGGTGCTCCGCCTCAGCCCGATCCCGCTCCCCGGCCAGACGGCCGATCACCCGGTCCCGCTCCGCGAGCTCCTCTCCGATCCGGCGCATTCCGCTCTCGTCCAACACCTTTTCCTTCCCGGCCTGCCACCCGAGCAGCTCCAGCAGCGCCGTCCATGTCCTCCTACCGTTCGCCTCCCCGCCCGGCCGCTTCCCGTTCCGTTCCGCACCCGGAAGCTCCGGCAGCCCCAGCTCGGCGACCGCCCGCGCCGCATCGTTCCGCAGCGGCTCCCCCGCCACGATCCGGTCCGCCAGCCCGGCCTCCACCGCCTCCTGCGGCGAGAGCCACCGGCCGTTCCCTCCGTTCTCGCCCATCAGCTCCTCGAACCGCTCCGCCTCCCGGCCCGAACGCCGGGCGTAGAGCTCCGCGATCCTGCGGTCGGTCTGTCTGAGCAGCTCCACCGCCTCTCCCAGCGCCCGGGCATTCCCCTCCCGGCACGACACCGAATCGTGGATCAGATAGAGCGCATTCGACGAAATCTCCCGCCGTCCCGGCGAAGCCGCCTGCGCGATGATCGTCGCCGCCGAAGCCACATACCCGAAACAGCGCGTGGTCACCTCGGCCTCCAGCCCCGCCAGCGCATCGTGGATCAGCAGCGCGTCGTTCACGTCGCCCCCCGTCGACCGTATATTCACCTCCACCTTCGGGGCCCGGATCGCCCGCACCGCCTCCAGCTGTTTCCGGAAGGCCCCGTAGGTCGCCACCCGGTCCTCTCCCCGGCCGGGCTGGGCCTTCTCCGGCACGCCGATCACGCCTTCCACGTCGATCCGCACCACGCCCGCGTCCCGGTTCTCGATTTTCAACTCTCCCATCGTCATCCTTTCGTTTGTTGATCCGCAGGGCGAATATAGCGCTCCGCCGCCCGCAGACGTTTCCACATTTTCCGTCCTACTCCCAGTTCACGTCCCGGTAGTAGTAGACACACTTGCGCACATACTCGTAGGAGCAGGCGAAACGCTCCGCCGCCTCCCACATCGCATCCGTCTTGCCCGCACCCCGCTCCGTCCGTTCCCTCACGTACTCCCTCACGGCGAGTATCCGGCACCGCGAGAAGTCCACGACCCCCATCCGGATCAGCTTCCGCGCCACCTCCCGCGCGGAGAGCTCCCCGCAGCGGCTTTCGATCATTCCGACCAACTGGTTCTCATACGTCGTCATACCACCCTGCATTTTTTTCGTTTCACATCGTCCTCCTCACACCTCCCGCACGAACACGCACCGCGTCGGCCCGCCGCCGGGCACATACCCGTCCACGCTCTCCAGCCGGAACAGCCCGCTCTCCCCGCCGATCCCCAGCCGGAACAGCGCCCTGAAATCGCGCATCAGCCGATCGGGCACCAGCAGCGCCTCCACGTCCTGCGGCTCCAGCCTCAGCCACACGGTCACCCGGCGGCCCCGGTCGCACCGCCGGAAATCGAAGTCGTAGAAGCGGTGCAGCCCCTTCGCCCCGTCCCGGTCCTCGAACAGCAGCGACACCGCCTCCCGGCCCTCCTCCGCCGCCCGGTGGAACGCCACCTCCGGATACCCGCGCCCCTGGCCGGGCCACCCCCAGAGCTGCCCCTGCGGCAGTTCCCTCATGCCGAGGTAACACACGAACTTGGCCGGGAAGTTCACGCTGCCCTCCGCCTTCCGCGCGGCCCGGTCGCCCGTCTGGAGAATCCCCGCGCCGGGAGCCTCCGCATAGACCCCGTCGGCCACGACGGAGGCCGTCGCCATCGGATTGCGCTCGATCCCCTCGCCCCGCAGGGCGAACCGGTTGCGGATCTCCGCGCTCCACGACCCCAGCACCTCGCCGTGCTCCGTGTTCCACTGTGCCACGGCTCCGTCGCCCTCCTGGTAGCAGTAGGTCGTCACCCGGTGACGCTCCTCCCCCATCTCCGCGATCTCCACGCCCCGGCCGCGGTCCACCTTCCCGCTCCAGTCCACCACCACGTCCTTCCGGTAGAAGTCCCGCCCGGGCTCGATATACACCGTCCGCGTCCGGTTGTCCGTGTAGAAACGGAGGTTGAACAGGTGCTGCACCGCCTCGATCACCCGTATCTGCCGCACGCGGTGCTCGGCCACGATGTCGAACGTCACCGTGCTCCCCTCCCCGGGATGCGCCGTGAACCGGGGCCTGAGCCGCGTATGCCGGCTCAGCGTCATCTTCATCCCCGGCTCCGGACCCGCGAAGACGATCCGGTCGAAATACTTCGGCTGCGAGGGAAGCAGCCGCTCCGGCCCGCTGCACACCGTCAGTTCGATCTCCGTCCGGCCCCGCTCCGCCACGTGACCGTCGTAGAGGGCCCAGTCGCCCCCGTAGGGCACGAACGCCCCCTCCTCCTCCACCCACAGCACGGGATTCGACAGCCTCTCGTCCGTGTAGGTGCCCACCGCACAGCTCCGCGCCGCGAACTCGGCCGCCACCTCCCGCCGGAGCGTCCCCGCTTCCGGATCGCCCACGTCGTGCGTCAGCCGGAAGCGCTGCCCCTCCGCATAGCCGAACACTACCAGCAGGTAACCGAACCCCGCCGCATACTCCTCTCTCCGGTCCGCATTCCGGTTGGCGATCCGGAAGCGCCGGAACTCCTCTCCCGGGAGCTTCACCCGGTCGATTCCTGCCAGCTCCTCCCGCGAGGCGATCCACGTGTCGGTCGTGTAGCGGAGACGGTACTCGAACCCCAGCACCGCCTCCTGCGGCGGACGGAACAGGGCCGTCCCTCCCTCGCAGCTGAAACAGCCGCCCGTGTCGAACACCCCGTCGACCGTCGCGCCCTCCGACTCCTCCTGCGGATCGGCCGTCTCCACCAGCGCCCCCAGCGAGTAGGCCGAGGCCGCCTGCCCCGCATAGACGTACCCGAACCGGTCCGTCACCGCCTCCGCGTCCCGGAAGCGCCCGGCCAGGAAATCCATCCGTCCGCGCAGCAGCCCCACGTCGTGCACGATATAGTTTCCGCTCAGGTAGAGCGAATCGAACAGGGGGCTCCCGAAAAAGTCGGAGACGATCCGGTATCCCGCCTCGGCCATCATCCGCTCCAGCAGCGACCTCACGTGCAGAAAGGGGTGGTAGTCCTCCACCGTCAGCATCCTCACCGGCTCCACCAGACTTCCCTCCGGATTCTCCGTCATCGACTCCCGCCGCTGCACGGGGAGGAAACGCACGGGCTGCCCCCACGTCCAGCTCGCCGCGATCGTCTCCCCGCCGAGCACCTCCCGAAAGCCGATGCCCAGCTCCCGGAGCATCCGCTCCGCCGCCTGCACGGCCCAGCGCTTGCCGGGTCCCACGATCTCGAAACGGTACCACACCCCGCCCGGGCCCCGCTCCACCCCGCACAGCCGGAGCGCCCCCTCGACCAGCCGGCAGCCGTCCTCCTCGATCCGGGCCTCGTGCACCTGCTGGTTGAAGAACACCCCGCCCGCGATCTCCTCCGCGTCGCCCACGATCTCCCGGTTCCTGCGTGTCGCGGGCGCCTTCACCCGCTGGCGGAACCCCTCCCGGCCGCCCTCGTCGAGCCTCGTCAACCACTCCTCCGACAGCGACACCGACACCGGCTCGCTCAGATCCATATCGGCCTCCCGGCCGTCGATGAAAAACCTTACCATACCTTGTTCTCCTCTCAAAATCCGATCTCTTCCTGCGCCGTCACCTCCAGTTCCAGCCGGCACAGCGCCCCCTCCTGCCGGAGCACCGCCCGCCCGGCCGACACGTCCACGGGAACGATCCGCACCCCGCCTTCCCCGGCCGTCCCGCCGCCCCAGTCCTCCGGCGCCGCCGGGCACTGCCCCGTCCCGAGGAGCATCCACACCCGCCGGGCACCCGCCAGCGACGCGAGCCACCGCATCCCCTCCGGCGTCTGGCAGCGGGAGACCAGCGTCATCGACCGCACCGCCCGGCTCGAGGTCACCTGCACGCCCGCCGCCGTCGCGGCCCGCTCCTTTCCGATCCGCAGCTCCTCCCGCACACACCCGGCGAACGTATAGTAATCCATCCCGCCGAACTCGTTCACCCAGCCGAGCCGCACCCCTTCCGGCCGGCGCCTTTCCAGCCGGTACCGGCGCACCACGGCCATCCCGTCCGTCCCGGCACCCTCTTCCGTCTCCGCGCCCTCCGCCATCTCCACGTCCAGCCACGCGAACTCCTCCATCTTCCGGCCCGCGGCCGCCGCCCGTGCCGCCACGTCGTCCCGGTTCACCGCCAGCAGGACCGCCGCCCCGCCGTCCGTCCGGCTCCCCGCCTCCAGCACGCAGTCGTCCACCCCCTTCCCGCGCAGCCTCAGCCGGGCGGCGACACGTTCCGCCCCCTTCCGCCACACGCACTCGTCCCACTCGCCCGGAGCCAGCCTCCGCACCCGGGGCCCGCCCGAGAGCAGTCCGCCCGCCCCGGCGTCCCGCGTCCCGGCCAGCAGCGGACACCATTCGGAAACGGCCTCTCCGACCCGTATCCGCACCCACACCGCATACCCCGTACACTCCGCCCAGCCCGTCTGCGCCCGGTAACGGGGTTCCGCCGCAAAAAGCCCCCTCACGTACCCCGCCACATCGACCCGGTACTCCGTCTCCCCGTACAACACCTTCACGCCCAGCACCGACCCTTCGTCCGTATCCGTCCGGCCCGAAACCTCCACCTCCGTGGCCTCGTCCGCCGCACAGCCCGACACCCGGTACACCACCCCCCGGCCGACACCTCCGCCGGCCGCAGGCACTTCCGTTATCTCCGCCATCTTCCCTACTCCTTTATTCTCCGCAGTCGTCCGCCCGGAAAAAGAGCGACACCCGAAAACTCACCTTCAACGACACTTCGCCCGCCGCCGTCATCGGACACTCACCCGGTCCGCACTCCGCCGCCCAGACCCGCACGACCCCGGCCGTCCGGGCCAACCGGCGGCAGATCGCCAGCGCATCCCGCTCCAGCCGGTTCCACACCCGCTCCCGACCCCGGCCGTCCACACCGGCCCCGGCCGCCATCAACACCATCTCCACCCGGTAGAGGGCCTCGCCCTCGTCCCCCGTCGCCGCCTCCGTCAGCCGGGGCGGCATCAGCCACACCGCCGGAAAACGGCACACCGTCCCCCCGCACCGGTACCCGAACCCCGAGTAAAAGGCATACCCCGCCTCTCCGGCCGCCCTCTCCAGGCCGGCCGTCAAAATTTTCCGCATATCTCCGAATTGTTTTACGGGAGCAACGCTCCCCGTCCTCTCTTTCCGGGCCCGTTCCGGTACCCCTCCCGTCCGACTCCGGTCGCGTCCCAACCGCTCTCCGGCCAGACCTCCCTCCCGGACCCGGTTCCGGCACCCCACCCACTCTCTCCGGGCTCGGTTCCGATACCTCTTTCCGCCCGGCTCCGGCCGCTTCCCGTGATCCGCCTTCCCTGGCCGACGCCCCGGGACCCGGAACGTGTCGATAACTTTGTCGATTTCCTGTCGATAACCCGTCGGCAACCGGTCAACAACTGCCCCGAAAGCGTCCGTTCCCTGTCAATAACTCCGTTCCTCCAGCACCCGGATCAAGTCCTTCAACTCCCGCTCCACTCCGGCGGCACACCCCTCCGACATCTTCCGCCGCACCCGCTCCCGGCACAGCTCCCCGAGCCCGGCCAGCGCCTCCCGCAGCAGCCCGAGCACCCGCTCCCGCCGCTGCTCCAGCTCCGCACAGCGCAGACTGTCAACCTTTTCTCCCGAAACGGCCCTCCTCTCCGGAGACGCGCCGCCCCCTGCGGGGAAACCCGCCCGGGTCCCCGCCGCTTCTCTGACACTACCTCGCATTCGTTCCCTCTTTTTTGAATGACACAAACGACACCGTTCCGGCGCACGCCTCCGGCACTTATCGACAGTGCCGGGCACACGAAGCCCCACCCCGAAGGTCTATCCGAATGGTCGACTGCTCCCGGTCCGGCGGCTCTTCCCCTTTCCGCCTTCTTCCCGGGCAACGGATACCGGAACCCGGGGCCCGCGTCCGGGCCCCACCCCCCGCGGCGGTCGACCGCGGGAGCCGGGACAAATATAATACGGCCGCACCCCCCTTGTCAAGAGGTGCGGCCGAAAAATCGGAGATTGTATAATATTTCACCCGCGCGGATCGCGCCGGCACACTATCGTTCAGCCACTTACCCGGACAGCCCCGCATCCGGAAAACCGTGCCGGACGGCCGCCCGGCGCTCCGTTCCTCCCTTCCCGGGCAGATTTCCCGGACCTCCGTCCCCGGTCTCCTCCCCCGGCCGGACAAAGCGGGGAAAAGGGTCCCGCGCCAACGTTCCCGAGTCCCGCTCCGGCGATCCGTCCGCGCCACGGACCCGGCGAAACCGCCCGCCCCCGGCTCCTCACGCCTCCGCGCCGAAGAGTTCGGGCTCGCAGGAAGAGCGGTTGAACGAAAGCCGGTGATAGGGCGTCAGCCCCAGCCGTGCCACGGCCATGCGGTGTTCCCGCGTCGGGTAGCCCATGTTCCGCTCCCAGCCGTAACCGGGATACTCGGCGGCGATCCGCTCCATGAACTCGTCGCGGTGGGTTTTGGCCAGCACCGACGCCGCCGCGATATCGGCATAGGTCGCGTCGCCCTTCACCACGCACCGGTAGGGAATGTCGAGCGTCGTACGGAAACGGTTTCCGTCGATCAGCAGCAGCCCCGGGCGGACGGACAGCCGCTCCACGGCCTGCGTCATCCCCTCCATCGAGGCGTTCAGGATGTTGATCCGGTCGATCCGCTCCGCATCCACGGCCGCCACGGCCCACGCCACAGCCTCCCGCTCGATCACCTCCCGCATCCGGTCGCGCTGGCGGCGGGTCATCTGTTTCGAGTCGTTGAGCACCGGATCGGCGAAGTCCGGAGGCAGGATCACCGCCGCCGCGAACACCGGCCCGGCCAGACATCCCCGGCCCGCCTCGTCGCACCCGGCCTCGGGCACCTCCCGCTGGTAGCAGAGCGTCAGCATCGTCCTCCGGACTATTCGATTCCCACCGAGGTGAAGAAGTCGTGGATGCGGTCGGCCTGCGCGGTCTGGTTGTTGGTCTTGGCCAGGTTGTAGAGCTCTCCCAGCAGCGCCATCTTCTCCTGCAGCGCCTGCGACACCATGTCGGCCTTCGGCCCGGTGAACTGCATGTAGTAGCGGACGTACTCCTCCAGGTTGGCCGCGTAATCCTCCAGTATGGCGTTCGCCTTGTCGGCCGCCCCGGCCATGTAGTAGGCCTCGATCACGGGCATCGTCAGCACATAGGAGTGGCGGATCTGCGAGAAGGGCATCTCCTCCACGCCCCGGTCGAGCACCTCCACCGCCCGCAGCGTATCGCCCCGCTGCACGAGCGCCTTGGCCAGCCGCGCGAAGGCGTTGCGCGTCTGCGCCGCGTTGAAGTTGGTCTGCACGAAGAAGTCGGCGTTCACCCTCGGGTCCTTCACGTTTCCGTAGCGGAACGTGTTCATCAGCTTGTCGTAGAGGTAGTCGGGATCGACGCGCCCGATCTCCAGCGAACTCCTCACGGGCGTCCGGATCGGCACCAGCCGGTAGGCGTAGCCGTCGAACTGGAGGTAGTCCCTCAGCCCCAGCGGCGCCACCGTATAGGTCTGCGTGAAGTAGAGCGGACGCTTCCAGTCGAAATTGGCCAGCAGGTCCACCAGCATCATCTCGCCCTTGTCCAGGTTGTTCTTCGATATGTTGATATAGACCGTGTCCTCGATCAGATGGGCCTCCTCCGGCCGCACGATCCCGCTGGCCAGCACGTTCTCCTTGTTGACCGGGATGGCCAGCCGCTTGGCCGGCAGGTAGTCCACCGACTTGCTGCCCAGCTTGGCCTGTGTCCGCGGGTCGTCGCTCTTGAGGAAGTCGAGCGCCTGCCGGATGTCCACCGGCCGGTCGAAGAGATCCTGCACGAAGATGAAGTCGTTGCGGTTCACATACTTGCTGCGCGGCAGCGAGAAAGGCACCGGCTCCGACTCGTTGGCCTTGATCTTCATCTCGTCGATGTACCAGTCGGCCCCCAGGTAGCTCATGTTCATCACGCGGATGTCGGGCCGCACCCCCTCCACCTCCTGGTTGTACCACAGGGGGAAGGTGTCGTTGTCGCCGTAGTTCATGACGATGGCGTTCGGCAGCGCCGACTGCAGGTAGTTGTAGCCGATGTCGCGCGCCACGTAGCGGTGCGAACGGTCGTGGTCGTCCCAGTTCTGCGCGGCCAGGATGACCGGCACGCAGGCGCAGACCGCCGTCGCCCCCACAGCCGCCGCGACGCCCCGCCGCTTCAGCAGGCGCCCCAGCAGGTCGGAGACGGCCATCACCCCGAACCCGATCCACATGCAATAGGCGTAGAACGATCCGGCGTAGACGTAGTCCCGCTCGCGGGGCTCGGCCGGAGCCGAATTGAAGTAGAGCACCAGCGCGACGCCCATCATGAAGAAGAGCCACATCACCACCACGAAGTTGCGCTTGTCGCGGTTGAGCTGGTAGATCAGCCCCACCAGCCCCAGCAGGAAGGGCAGGAAATAGTAGGTGTTGCGCCCCTTGTTGGAGGCCATCTCCGAAGGCAGGTTGTCCTGCGGCCCCAGGTAGAGCTCGTCGATGGCCTTGATCCCGGAGAGCCAGTTGCCGTCCGTGATCTCGCCCGTGGACTGCACGTCGCTCTGCCGGCCCACGAAATTCCAGAGGAAATAGCGCCAGTACATGAAGTTGAGCTGGTAGGCGAAGAAATAGCGCAGGTTCTCGCCGAAGGTCGGCACCGTGATCGCCTCGCCGTTGTAGCGCACCTTGCGCCCCTTCACGTCGCCCCAGGTCTCGTAGTCCTTGATGTGCGACTCCTTGTTGGAGTACATCCGGGGGAAGAAGAACTCGAATTCCGGGGGATACTCGTATCCGGTCACCATGCTTCCCTCCTTGTATTTCCCGTCGTCGCCCATGTAGTAGAAGGTCTTCTCCTTCACCCCGATCGCGGGCGAGGAGTAGTAGGGACCCTTGAGCAGCGGACGGTCGCCGTACTGCTCGCGGTTCAGCAGCGAGAGCAGCGCGTAGGGGTTGTTCGGATTGTTGCTGTTCATCGGGGGATTGGCCGCCGCCCGGATGATGACCGAGGCGTAGGAGGCGTATCCGAGCAGGATCACCGTCCCGCACAGCACCACCATGTTGGCCAGCGCCTTCCCCCGCCGGTGGGTGTACCAGATGCCCCAGCCCGCCAGCGCGAAGACGGCCAGCGCGAAGAAGACGATGCCGCTGTTGACCGGCAGCCCCAGCCCGTTGACGAACACGCGGTCGAACCAGGCGCCCACGGCCACCGACCACGAGATGATCGGCACGTAGATCACCATGAGGATGGCGCCCGACGCCGCCAGCGCCTTCACCACGCCCCAGCGGGTCACCTTCGGGTATTTCCGGAAATAGTAGATGAACACCAGCGCGGGGATCGTCAGCAGGTTCAGGATGTGGATGCCGATCGAAAGGCCCATCAGGTAGGCGATCAGCACCAGCCAGCGGTTGGCGTGGGGCTCGTCGGCCACGTTCTCCCAGCGGAGCATGGCCCACACCACCATCGCCGTGAAGAGCGACGAGAGCGCGTAGACCTCGCCCTCGACCGCCGAGAACCAGAACGTGTCGGTGAACGTGTAGGCCAGCGAGCCGATGAGCCCGGCCCCGATCACCGTCCACACCTCCCCGCGGGAGAGCTCCTCCTCGCCCCGGCCGTAGATGCGGCGGGCCAGGTGGGTGATCGTCCAGAACAGGAAGAGGATCGTGAAGGCGCTGGCCAGCGCCGACATCGTGTTGACCATCGCGGCCACCGACTCCGCATCCGGGGCGAAGATCGTGAAGAAGCGCGAGATCATCATGAAGAGGGGCGCTCCGGGCGGGTGGCCCACTTCGAGCTTGTAAGAGGTGGCGATAAACTCCGCACAGTCCCACAGACTGGCCGTCGGCTCCATCGTCATCAGATATACGGCGGCCGAAATCGCAAAGGCCAGCCACCCGAAGGCGAGGTTACACTTCCTGAAATAATTCATCCGTCGATTCGGTTTTCGATGCCCTGCGGGGGCATTCGTTCGGTTTAAAACACTGTTTCACAACACGCCGGGCACGCGGAACACCCTTCGCCGGCCTCCGCCCCGCCCGCGGGAAGAGGAGCGCCGGGCCCCTTTCCCGTTGCAAAATTAAAAAAATAACGGCGCAAACCTCCATTTTATTCCGTAGTTATTGGGAAAGTTGCTAATTTTACACCCTATATTTGTACGATCCGCGCCCGCCCGGAGCTCCCGGCCCGGACCCGCGCCCATAAACACACCACACGATGATGGACTCGAAACTGACCCTGTACAATACGCTCACCCGCACCAAAGAGGTGTTCGCGCCCCTCGACCCGCCCCGCGTGGGCATGTACGTCTGCGGCCCCACGGTCTACGGCGACCCGCACCTGGGCCACGCCCGGCCGGCCGTCACCTTCGACCTGCTCTTCCGCTACCTCACCTTCCTGGGCTACAAGGTGCGCTACGTGCGCAACGTCACCGACGTCGGCCACCTGGAGAACGACGCCGACCAGGGCGAGGACAAGATCGCCAAGAAGGCCCGCCTCGAACAGCTCGAACCGATGGAGGTGGCCCACTACTACACCGAGCGCTACCACCGGGCCATGGACGCCCTGGGCGTGCTCACCCCCTCGATCGAACCCCGCGCCTCGGGCCACATCATCGAACAGATCGGGCTGGTGAAGCGGATTCTGGAGGCGGGCTTCGCCTACGAGAGCAACGGTTCGGTCTACTTCGACGTGGAGGCCTACGACCGGCAGCACCGCTACGGGCGTCTCTCGGGCCGCGTGCTCGACGAGATGATCGCCAACACCCGCGCCCTCGACGGGCAGGACGACAAGCGCTCCCCCTACGACTTCGCCCTCTGGAAGAAGGCCTCGCCGGAGCACATCATGCGCTGGCCCTCGCCCTGGAGCGACGGGTTCCCCGGCTGGCACCTCGAGTGTTCGGCCATGAGCGCCAAGTACCTCGGCGAGCGGTTCGACATCCACGGCGGTGGCATGGACCTCATGTTCCCCCACCACGAATGCGAGATCGCCCAGAGCGTGGCCGCCTGCGGCCACGACTCGGCCCGCTACTGGGTACACAACAACATGATCACGATCAACGGCCAGAAGATGGGCAAGTCGCTGGGCAACTTCATCACCCTCGAAGAGCTCTTCACCGGCAGCCACCGGCTGCTCGCCCAGGCCTATTCGCCCATGACCATCCGCTTCTTCGTCCTCCAGGCCCACTACCGCAGCACGCTCGACTTCTCGAACGAGGCCCTTCAGGCCGCCGAAAAGGGGCTCGACCGGCTGATGAAGGGCGTGGAAACCCTAGGCAAGATCGTCCCCTCGGCCGTCTCCACGGTGGAGGTCTCCGACCTGGAGAACCGCTTCCGCGAGGCGATGGACGACGACCTGAACTCCCCGATGGTCATCTCGGCCCTCTTCGACTGGGTGCGGCAGATCAACCAGCTGCGCGACGGCCAGCAGACGATCACGGCCCCCGACCTCGACCGCCTGCGCACCCTCGTGCACACCATCGTCTCCGACGTGCTGGGCCTGCGCGACGAGAAGGGCGGCGAGGGCCGCGACCTGGTCGCCCCGCTGGTGGAGATGCTTCTCGACATACGCACGGAGGCCAAGGCGGCCCGCGACTGGGCCACCTCCGACCGCATCCGCGACCGGCTGACCGAAATCGGCATCCGGGTCAAGGACCGGAAAGACGGCTGCGACTGGGAAATCGAATGATCCCGTGCAACGTTTCGCACCGGAAATGCATCTGATTAAAATATATCATAAAAAATATGAATCGACCCATGAAAACATTGAACCTGCTGAAACGAATCGCCCTGCTGTCGCTGGCGGGAGCCGCGCTGGCCGGCTGTAACGAGGACGTCGAGACGACGTTCTCGATCTACTCCCAGGGAGGCGTCTACATCCTCCAGACGAACTCCGGGACGGGCGAAGGGCTGGAGAAGAGCTTCGCACCCTACATCGGCCTCGGAGCCGCCTACGGTACCTTCGCCGACGTGACGATCACCCACAACGGCATGCCCGTCTACGGACGGATGCTCGGTCCCTACTTCTACGAGACCGACGCCTACTCCTCGGAGCACACCCTCTCGGCCGTCAACGGCACCTACGCCATCACGGCCGTCGGCACGCGCGAAGACGGAACCCAGCAGACCGCCACGGGCAGCGTGACCTTCAGCATGGAAGAGGACGACGCCCTGGGCGAACTCAAGGTCAAGGAGTTCTCCTTCGACGGAAGCCGGGTGAAGGCCTCCTGGGAGAAGGTGGACAACGCCACGGCCGCCGGTATCATCATCTCCGTGCGCGAAACCCCTCCGGGCTACACCGAGGGCTTCTACCGGCTGGGCTACAACATGACCTACCTCCAGAACGACTATATCTCGACGAACGAATGTTCGGTCCATCTCGACCTGAGCGCCTACCCCGAGGGACAGGAGTTCGAAATCAAGGTGGCCGCCCTCAATTCGGTCTACGGCAAGGGCTCCATCCTGCTGGAGGGTCCCACCAAAACGATCGTCAAGGGTACCAACCACTTCATCGAAGACCCGGAGGAGTAGCCTCCTCTCCCCGGCCGGCGGCCGACCGGACCCTTCGGGACGGCTTCTCCGATCGGGCTGGCCTGCGGCACTCCGCCGGAGCCCGGACACGGAACACGGCCCCTGCGGGAGCAGACGCTCTCCGCGCGGCACGTCCGGCACCACACGGGGCTTGTCCGACAGTCCGGCCGTAACGATCTCACCCCCACCGGAAAAATTCCGGCGGGGGTGATTGTTTTCCGGGACAGCGCTTCCCCCGCGCCGTGGCAGAGAGAGCGGGACAAGACCGAATTTACCGGTCCGAACAGAATTAAACTGCCTTCCCTCCATACAGATCCGGAATTTTCGTCTATTTTACATATATATTCATGATTTTTGCCTACTTTTACGATTATGACACTCGCCGGCACCTCCCGCATCCGATTCCGGGCATTGGGCGGCAAACGTAATTTTCTCATCATGAAGACGGAATACTATGATCTAAACGGCAAAAAATTGTGCATCCCCGTCCCGGAAAGTTATAGCGACTGTATGACTTTAATCAAAAGCGACAGATTCAGACTAACCGGCAAAACGGAATCGTCATTCCCGATCATCCTGCGGAACCTCAGACCATTCGGCCATCACACGCGCTGGCTTTTCTGGCTGCGCCTCTCCTCGTACAAAGGCGTTTTCCACCCCTTCTGCCGCTTCATGTACGGGATAACCAGCAGAAGGGCACAGGTACAGATACCGCCATTTTCCAAAATCGGATACGGTCTCTATACCGGTCACGGCATCTGCATCATCATCAACGAAGGAACTGTCATCGGCAACAATGTAAACATATCGCAACTCTTAAACATAGGGACCAATCACTGCACGCCGGCAATCATAGGAGACAATGTCTATATCGCCCCGCATGTCAGTATCGTGGAAGATGTAAAGATCGGAAGCAACTCTTCGGTCGGCGCCGGGGCGGTGGTCACCAAAGACGTACCGGAGAACGCCACCGTCGCAGGAGTCCCGGCCCGGGTTCTCAATTACAATCACCCCGGGCGATACATCGGCCGGAGATACCCATGCGAATGACGCGGAACAGCGGCGCCATTCCGCGCGTTTCAGCCTGCAATTCTCCATTCGGGAAAAATCCGGGAAAAATTTCCGGAAAATGACGGGGGCGATCCCGGGGAGCTATCCCACGAGCCCCTCCTGCCGGAAACTGAAATGATCCCCGTCCGTTATGACGAGGTGGTCCAGCACGCTGATGTCGAACAGCGAGGCGGCCGTCACCAGTTTGTCGGTCAGCATGCGGTCCTCCTCGCTGGGGCGGGCCACTCCCGACGGATGGTTATGGACCAGGATCAGCGACGAGGCCAGCAGTTCCACGGCCCGTTTCACCACGATCTTGTAGTCCACCACCGTACCCGCCACGCCGCCCTGGCTGACGCGCACCCGGTCGAGCACCCGGTTTCCGGCCGTCAGGTAGAGCACCCAGAACTCCTCGTGGCTGAGACCCGTCACCAGCGGACGGAACATCCGCACCACATCCTGCGTGCCCTCGATCCGGCTCACCTCCGACACCCCTTCGAACCGCAGACGGCGGCCCAACTCCAGCGCTGCCAGCAACATCGCGGCCCGCGTCGCACCCAGTCCGCAGCTGCTGCGCAGCTCCCGGAACGAAAGGCCCGCCAGGCGCGTGAGCGATCCGTCCACCCCGGCGAGCAGCCGCCGCGCGGTGTCGATCGCCGGTTCGGTCTTGATCCGCTCCCGGATCACGATGCTCACCAGTTCCGCGTCGCTCAGGCGTCCCGCCCCGCGCGTCACCAGCCTTTCACGCACCGCCCGGTCCTCCTCGCTTTCAGCCACGGGGCACCTCCTTTCCCTCCGGCTCTCCGGACCCGGAACCGGCCGGGGCCGTCTTCTTCCGCCGCCGGCGTCTGCGTCCGGCACTCCGGCCCGCACCTTCCGGCGCTCCGGCCGGCACCCCGCCGGACCCCTCTCCCGCGGCGGAGTTCTCCGTCCGCACCCCGGCTGCCGGCTCTCCCGGGAGCGGTTCGTCCAGCGAATCGTCCAGAAGTTCCAGCAGGTGATAGCCCGTCTCGTCCGAAAGGGCCTGCGACACCGCATAGGCGGCATGCTGTTCGGCCTCCTTCTTCGAGGAGCCGTTGCCGTAGCCCATCTCCACGCCGTCGATCAGCACCCTCGACCGGAACTCGGGCGACTGGGCCGTGGATTCGGGCGTGTGGGCCGTGTCGAAGACGATCTCCCGCCGGCTCTTCTGGCACCACTCGATCAGACGGCTCTTGAAGTCGCTCTCGGTGCGGGTGATCGTCTGCAGGTTGATATTCTCCTTCAGGATACGGTTGATGAGCAGGCGGTTCACGAAATCGAACCCCTTGTCGAGGTAGATGGCTCCGATCATCGCCTCCAGCGCATCGCCGAAGAGGTGTTTCTGCACGTAGACGCCGCCCTGCTGCATGATGATATGCTGCGAGAGGCCGATGCGTATGCTGATCTGGTTGAGCGTGGCGCGGCTGACGATCTTCGACCGCATCTGGGTGAGGAAACCCTCGTCGCGCCCCGGGAACTCGATGAACAGGTAGTCCGAGACGACCGCCTCCAGCACGGCGTCGCCCAGAAACTCGAGCCGCTCGTTGTTGAGCGGCACCCCGTCCTCCGTAAGCAAAGAAGCTGACCTGTGAATCAAGGCCAGCTTGTAGAGTTCTATGTTGTCCGGAGAGATTCCGAATACCGTATCCACGATTTTATAATACTCCCTGTCGCGGCCGAAACGCTTTCTCAGCGGACGTAACAGGAATCCGAACACGGCCCGAACGGTTGATTCGATCAGATTTTACCGAAGATCACCGTCGAGTTGTGCCCGCCGAAGCCGAACGTGTTGCTCATGGCGTATTTCACGTCGCGCTCCTGCGCCTGGCCGAGGGTCAGGTTCAGCTTGTGGTCGATCACCGGATCGAGCTCCTCGACGTTGATCGTGGGAGCCACCACGCCGCGGTCGAGCGTCATGATGCAGGCCAGCGCCTCGATCGCGCCGGCGGCACCCAGCAGGTGCCCGGTCATCGACTTGGTCGAGTTGATGTTCATCTGGTACGAATGGTCGCCGAACACGGAGAGGATACCCTTCAGCTCGGCCGGGTCGCCCACGGGGGTCGAGGTACCGTGCGTATTGATGAAGTCGATCTGCTCGGGGTTGAGCCCTCCGTCCTTCAGAGCGTCCTTCATCGCCTTCTTCGCGCCCAGTCCTTCCGGATGCGGGGCGGTGAAGTGGTATGCGTCGGCGCTGATGCCGCCGCCCACCATCTCGGCGTAGATCCTGGCACCGCGTGCCTTGGCGTGCTCGTACTCCTCCAGCACGAGGGCTCCGGCGCCTTCGCCGATCACGAAACCGTCACGGTTCACGTCGAAGGGACGCGAGGCGGTCTGGGGCGAATCGTTGCGCGTGGAGAGCGCCTGCATGGAGTTGAACCCGCCCACGCCGGGCTGGTTCACGGCGGCTTCCGAGCCTCCCGTCACCATCACGTCGGCCTTCCCCATGCGGATGTAGTTGAAGGCGTCGATCATGGCGTGGTTCGACGAGGCACAGGCCGACACGGTACAGTAGTTGGGACCCATGAAGCCGTACTTCATGGAGATGTAACCGGCCGCGATGTCGGCGATCATCTTGGGGATGAAGAAAGGGCTGTAGCGGGGGACGAATCCACCCTCTACAAAGCCCTTTACCTCCTGGTAGAAAGTCTCCAGCCCGCCGATTCCCGATGCCCAGATCACTCCGGCCATCTCCAGGTCGATCTTTTCGGGGTCGATGCCCGAATCCTTCATGGCCTGGTCGGCCGCCACCAGCGCATACTGGGTGAACAGGTCGTACTTGCGTACCTCCTTGCGGTCGAAAAAGTCGGTGGGGTTGTAGTTTTTGACCTCGCAGGCGAACTTCGTCTTGAACAGCGACGCATCGAAGTGAGTGATCGGTCCAGCTCCGCTGACTCCTTTTTCCAGATTTGAAAAATACTCTTCAACGCTGTTTCCCAAAGGGTTAATAGTCCCGATACCCGTGACGACAACTCTTCTCAATGCCATAAACAATACTGTCTTAGTTAAACAAAGTCCGGATGTGAAATCAGAAATTTAGGTCGAATTATTTCTTCGATTCGATGTAGGAGATCGCGTCGCCTACGGTGGTGATTTTCTCTGCGTCCTCGTCGGGGATCGAGATTTCGAACTCCTTCTCGAACTCCATGATCAGCTCGACGGTATCCAGCGAATCTGCGCCGAGATCGTTGGTGAAGCTGGCTGCGGGAACGACTTCTGCTGCGTCAACGCCCAGCTTGTCCACGATGATCTCTACTACTTTTGAAGAAACTTCTGACATGATTCAAAAATTTAAGTTTAACAATTGTTATTTTTCAGATTACTTCGTTTTTCAACGACAATTTTTTGCAAAAGTAACACTTTTTCCATTACTTTTGATACTTCCAAAGTTTTTTTCACCTCTTTTTTACCCAAACAACTGAAAATGAAAAACATAGCCATATTCGCCTCCGGCTCGGGCACCAACGCGGAACGGATCATCCGCCATTTCGCGCAGAATCCGTCGGCCCGCGTCGCCCTGCTGCTGTCGAACCGGCCCGACGCCGGAGCCCTCGGCCGCGCCCGTGCGCTGGGGGTCGAAACGCTCGTCGTGGACCGGGAGACCTTCCGCGACGGCGACCGCGTAGCCGGTCTCCTGGCCCGGCGGCAGATCGACTTCATCGCCCTGGCCGGTTTCCTCTGGCTCCTGCCTCCGGGACTGGTGCACGCCTATGCGGGCCGCATCCTCAACATCCACCCCTCGCTGCTTCCGGCCTACGGGGGCAAGGGCATGTACGGCGACCGGGTGCACCGGGCCGTGATCGAGGCGGGCGAAAGGGAGTCGGGCATCACGATCCACCGCGTGGACGAGGTGTACGACAACGGCGACGTGGTGGCCCGCTACCGGCTGGAGGTGCGGCCCGGGGAGACGCCCGAATCGCTGGCCGCCCGCATCCACGAGCTGGAGTACGTCCACTACCCCCGCACGATCGAACGGGAAATCATGAAACTGTAAACATACATAAATATATAAAACACGCAACACCATGAGACTTCTTCTGATCAGCAACTCCACTAACGCCGGCGAACCCTATCTGAAATATCCGATCGGGGAGATCGGCCGCTTCCTGGGCGAGGTGCGCGAGGTGGTTTTCGTCCCCTACGCCGCCGTCACCTTCTCCTACGACGACTACGAGCGCAAGGTGCAGGATCGCTTCGACGAGATCGGCGTGCGCGTCCGCTCCGTCCACCGCTACGAGGACCCCGCCGCCGAGGTGCGCCACGCGCAGGCCGTGGTCGTGGGCGGGGGCAATACCTTCGCCCTGCTCCGCAAGATGCAGGAGTACGACCTGGTCGAGGCCATCCGCCGCCGCATCGCGGCCGGGGTGCCCTACATCGGCTGGAGCGCCGGCAGCAACGTGGCCTGCCCCACGATCGGCACCACCAACGACATGCCCATCGTCGAGCCGCAGTCGTTCCGCGCCACGGGAGCCGTCCGCTTCCAGATCAACCCCCACTACACCGACGCCCATCCCGAGGGACACGCCGGGGAGACGCGCGAGGTGCGCATCACGGAGTACGTCACGGCCAATCCGGAGGTCACCGTGGTGGGTCTGCGCGAGGGGTGCATCCTACGGCTGGAGGGGAACGACCTGCAACTGATCGGGCCGCGGCCGATGCGCATCTTCCGCCACGGAGAGCCGACCCGCGAGGTGAATGCCGGCGACGACCTGAGTTTCCTGCTCTGAGTGCCGCAGCGCATGGAAGGGACCCTCAGCGCCGGACGGCGGGGCGAGCAGGCCGCGGCCGACTACCTCTCCGCCCGGGGTTACCGCATCCTCGACCGCAACTGGCGGGCGGGCCGCTACGAGCTCGACATCGTGGCCCGGAGGGGGGACACGATCCACTTTGTGGAGGTGAAGAGCCGCCGGCGGGGTTCGCTCACCACACCCGAGGAGGCGCTCACCCCGGCCAAGTTCGAAGCCTTGTGCAGGGCCGCCCGGGCCTGGATAGCCGCCCACCCCTGCGACCTGGAGATCAGTTTCGACCTGGCCGCCGTGGAGCTCGCGCCCGAGGGGTGCCGGGTGCGCCACATTCCCGGTGCCGCCGCGCCCCGCTGGTGAAGGACGATTTGCATTTCTCGGAGGAAATGTCTACTTTTAACGGACGTTTTAAAGCACGCATACCATGTATGACATACTGACCGAATGCCCCCTGTTCCGGGGCATGACCGCCGCCCAGATCGAGGAGATCGTCGAACCGGGCCAGAACTCCACCGTGACCCGCTACGGGGAGGGCGACCTGATCGCCCGCAAGGACACGGCCTACTCGGGGCTGATGATCCTGCTCCGGGGGAACGTACGGGGCCAGGTGACCGACGCCGCCGGGCGGATTCTCAAGGTGGACACCATCGAGGCGCCGCAGCTGATCGCCCCGGCTTTCCTATTCGGGGGCTACAACCGCCTGCCGGTGGACGTGATCGCCAACACGGAGGTGGAGATCCTCACCCTCCACCGCGGACTGGTCTTCGAACTGATGCAGGAGAACATCCTGATCCTCTCGAACTTCATCGACATCATCTCGAACCGGGCCAACGTGTGGTCGAAGAAGATCTACCTGCTCTCCTACAACTCGCTCAAGGCGAAGGTGGCCCACTACCTGCTCGACCACACGAGCGACCGGACCCCGTCGGTGGAGATCCCCTCGATCACCGAGATCGCCGAATATTTCGCCGCCACGCGCAACTCCCTGCTCACCGTGCTCGAAGGGCTGGAGAAAAAGCACGTGATCCGGCTCGGGGAGGAGCGGATCACCGTCATCAACCGCGAGGCGCTCCGCGAGCTGCTCAACTGAAGCCCCCTGCCAGAGAACCGATCCGATGCTGCTATATAATATAGGTATCTACCTCTTCGCAGCGGGCATGCGGCTCGCCGCGCTCTTCCATCCCAAGGCCCGGCTGTGGCTGCGGGGACGCAAACACATCTTCCGCCGCCTGCGGGAGGCCATCCCGGAGGGCGAACGCATCTTCTGGGTGCACGCTGCCTCGCTGGGCGAATTCGAACAGGGCCGCCCGCTGATCGAGGCGGTGCGGGCCGGACATCCGGAGTACAAGATCCTGCTCACCTTCTTCTCCCCCTCGGGCTACGAAATCCGGAAGAACTACCCCGGCGCCGACTACATCTTCTACCTGCCGGCCGACACGCCCCGCAACGCGCGGCGCTTCCTGCGGACCGTCCGCCCGGAAATCGCCGTCTTCGTCAAGTACGAGTTCTGGCTCAACTTCCTGAAACAGCTGCGGCGCAGCGGCTGCCGCACCTTCATCGTCTCGGCCATCTTCCGGCCGGACTCCGTCTTCTTCCGCTGGTACGGCGGCATCTTCCGCCGCGGACTGCGCACGTTCGAACGGCTCTTCGTCCAGAACAGCGACTCGGAGCTGCTGCTCGACAACATCGGCATCAGCAACATCTCGATCGCCGGCGACACCCGTTTCGACCGCGTGAACGCCATCGCAGCCTCGGCCCGGAGGATCGGGATCGCGGAGCGTTTCGCGCAGGGCGGAGGGCACGTCTTCGTGGCGGGGAGCACCTGGCCGCCCGACGAGGAGCTGCTGGCGGAGCTGATCGCCCGACGGCCCGGCATGAAGTTCATCATCGCCCCCCACGAGATCGACCCGGCCCGCATCGAACGGCTGCGCGGCCGCCTCGGCTGTCCGTCGGCCCGATACACGGAGTGCACGGAAGAGACCGACCTGTCGGGGGTGCGCGTCCTGTTCATCGACACGATCGGCATCCTCTCGTCGGTCTACCGGTACGCCGACTACGCCTACATCGGCGGCGGATTCGGGGTCGGCATCCACAACATCCTGGAGGCGGCCACCTTCGGCCTGCCGATCGCCTTCGGGCCCAACTACGGCAAATTCCGCGAAGCCCGCGAGATGATCGCCCTCGGCGCCGCCCGCAGCGTGCGGGAGTACGGCGAACTGAATGACTGGCTCGAAGCGCTCGAATCCGATCCGCAGCTCTACGAGCACACGCGGAGGCTCTCGGCCCGCTACATCGGAGAGAACAAGGGGGCCACGGAGAAGATCATGCGGTACATCTTCGGGAAACGGTGACCGCGGAGAGCGGTCCCGGGCAAGCGCGGAGGACGGCCCCGGCCGGCACACAGCGGAAAAAGGTGAGGAAGCAAAGGAAGAAAATCCGTCATACGGGTAATCCGAACCGTAATCCGTATCTCCCGGAATCCGGATAAACCGACTATCTTTGCAGGCGAAACCCAACCGACAACACGAGGCATGAGAACATCACCGATTCTGCTCGCCGCGCTGGCCTGCCTGCCGGCGCTCCTGCGGGCCGAAGGGGAGGAGTCCCCCGCCGGAGGCGGTCCGGCCATCGCCGACAGCGCCGACATCCAGCGCATCGAAGTCTACTCCACGCGCACGCGCGTACACCGCAACATCCTGCCGATCACCCTCTCGGTGGTCACGCGCAGCCAGATCGAGAACAGCAGCGAATCGTCGCTGCTGCCCGTCCTCTCGCAGCACGTGCCGGGCCTGTTCGTGACCCAGAAGGGCATCACGGGCTTCGGCGTCTCCTCCGGGGCGGCCGGAGCCGTCAACGTCCGGGGCGTGGGCGGCGGCAACCAGGTGCTCATGCTCCTCGACGGGCAGCCCCAGTGGGCGGGCATCTTCGGGCACGCCCTGCCCGACATGTACGTGGCCTCCGACGCCGAACGGGTCGAGGTGATCCGCGGTCCCGGATCGCTCATCTACGGCTCGAACGCCATGGGCGGCGTGGTGAACGTCATCACCCGCAAGCCCGACACCGACGGCACGCAGACCCGCGCCCGCATGCTCTTCGGCTCCTACAACACCCAGAAATACCTGCTCAACAACGGCTACCGCAAGGGGCGTTTCAGCAGTTTCGTCTCGGTCAACCACGACCGCACGGACGGGCACCGTCCCGATTCGCGCTTCCGCATCACCAACGGCTACGCCAACCTCGGCTACGAACTTTCGGACCATTACAGGCTCACGGGGAACCTCACCCTGGCCGGCATCCACAGCCAGAATCCGGGCGAGGAGGACGATCCCCTGCTCGACAATATCATGGACATCCTGCGCGGGAGCGCCGCCGTGGCCCTCGAGAACACCCACGCCCGACGCGACGGGGCGGTCCGCCTCTTCTACAACTGGGGGCACCACAAGATCGACGACGGCTACTCGCCCGGCTCGCAGCCCCGGAACGATCTTTTCCGCTCGGACGACCACCATTTCGGCGCCATGGCCTACCAGACTTTCCGCCCCGTACGCGGGAACCGTCTCACCGCGGGCCTCGACTACAAGAACTGGGGCGGACACGCGTGGTACATCTACCGCGACGGCTCGCCGCGCAGCGACCTGGTGCACCGCACGATCAACGAGACGGCCGCCTACCTCTCCGTACAGCAGGAGTTCGCCCGGATGCTGACCCTCAGCGCCGGGGTGCGCTACGAGTACAACAGCCGTTTCGGCGGCGTGTGGGTGCCGCAGGCCGGGTTCAGCTTCCGCCCCGCGGAGAACACCACCCTGCGGGGCTCCTTCTCCAAAGGTTTCCGCAGCCCGAACATCCGGGAAATGTACATGTTCCCGCCCCAGAATCCCGACCTGCAGCCGGAGAACATGCTCAACTACGACCTGACCCTGGCCCAGTCCTTTCTGGAGGGGCGCCTCTCGGCCGAACTGACCGCCTTCTTCATCGACGGGCGCAACCTGATCGAGACCGTGCGGGAGAACGGCCGCCCGGCCAACCGCAACACGGGCCGGTTCATCAACAAGGGAATCGAGTTCGACCTCCACTACCGGGCGCTCCGCGACCTGTCGGTCGACGCCAATTACAGCTATCTGGCCACCAGCCGTCCGCTGCTGGCCGCCCCGCGCCACAAGGCGTTCGCCGGAGCGACCTACACACCGGGACGCTTCTCGCTGAACGTCAGCCTGCAGGTGGTGTCGCGCCTCTATACGCGACTGCCCTCGGCCGGGCAGAGCGCCGCGCTCCAGAACAACTACACGTTGCTCGGCGCCCGGGCCGCCTACCGTTTCGGTCCCGCCGACCGGGGCATCAACCTCTTCATCAAGGGCGAGAACCTCACCGCCGACCGCTACACGATCAACTACGGATTCCCCATGCCGCGCGCCCTGGTCTTCGGCGGCCTCGACTTCACGTTCTGAGAGGCGGAGTGCCCCGGGACCGGCCGGGAAAACCGCCGGAAAAGAGCCGTCCCCTGCCGCGACTGTCTGCGGCAGGGGACGGCTCTCCTTAACGTACAAGGAATCAAGTTAAATTCTGACAGATAATGCCTGCTTCGTTACAAATCTTCACCGTTCGCATGATTGTATTCATTATCATAATACATATTTATGCGATATTTTCCATAATCGTTCGATATCATAAACCAAACAGGTCTTTTTAAATAATCTACTATCATAGACTCAGAGATTTTAATGATCTCAGATTGTAATTCTTCCGTCGGATTTTCCAATTGTTCGTCTGTATATTTGGACAGCAGGGTTGTCCTAAAAATTTTCACAATACCCACAGTATCCATAGCCACCGGTTTCTGATAAAACACCGCCTCATAACGTTTTTTATCAACGATCATCTTATAAGAAATATTCTCATCTTCAGGAATAGTATAATCCTCGTCGGAGGACATATATTTAGAATTGTTTGCAAACTGTTTGCAAAGTTCATTGAACCGTATTCGAATATTCAGTTCATCGCTCGAATTGGCATCAGCCACCATAATACGCCAAACTTTATTATTATTCGTTACCACAACAATATTTACATTCACCCCATTAAACTCTCCCACCAAAACATCACTTATCGGACTACTCTGATACCCCTTGGCTTTAAGTTTTCGTATCATTTCTGATTTGCTTCCATCTACGGGGATGCCAAGAAATCGGGTAACATTTTGTTGCGCATATACAGTCATTGAAAACATGAGCAACATTGTAATTGAAAACAAACTTTTCATATTACTAATTTTTTTCTGTCCTCCAGTTCCCCAAGAACCATTATTAACCACGAAGCGTGGAACTGCAATGCCACGTCTCAGTTGAAGGTCGTAGGAAACCCGTGTACGGATGTAACAATAGCAGCCCACGCTATGCGTGAGAACCACTATGCCTTCCTTGTACACGTTTGAAAATTTCCTACGTTTTCAACTACAGGATAAGCATAACGCTTCTTTTCTCCTAATATGTACGGAACAGAATATCGCTCCGAAACAAAATTAATCAAAAAATCGACAACCGGCTATCAATCAACGGATTTTTTCTGTCGCGGATACCGGAGCGGGAGTGCACGGACGGACACCTGCGGGGCACGGACGGCAGGACGGGAATGCAGGGGGCAGGATGGACGGAAGTGCAGGGGCAGGAAAGATCGGCCCGGGAAAGAATCGGGAGCGGGAGAGTCCGCAAGGGCGGAGAAGCCGGGACGGACCGGAATCCCGGCGGGGCTACCGCCGGCGCACGAAGTCGCGGAAAGTGAAAGGAAAGGGAAATTTTTCGCCCCGCTCGTGCCGCTCGCGGAACACCTCGGTCCATTCGGCGGGGGACCACTCCGGAAAGAGGGTGTCGCCCTCGTAGTCGGCTTCCACCTCGGTCAGGCAGAGGCGGTCGGCCAGGGGCAGGGCCTGGCGGTAGATCTCGCCGCCGCCGATCACGAACACCTCCTCCTCCGGCGGGAAGAGGGCCACGGCTTCGGTCAGCGAACCGACGGTCTCGGCCCCCGCGGGCCGGTAGGAGGACTGGCGGGTGACCACCACGTTGCGGCGGCCCGGCAGGGGACGGCCGAGCGACTCCCAGGTCTTGCGTCCCATCACCACGGGATGACCCGAGGTGATCGCCTTGAAGCGGCGCAGGTCTTCCGAAATGTGCCAGAGGAGCCGGTTCTCCCCGCCGATCACCCCGCCGCGGGCGACGGCCGCAATCACCGAGATCATACGGCGATGGGAGCTTTGATCGAGGGCCACGGATCGTAGCCTTCGAGCGTGAAATCTTCGTAGCGGAAGTCGAAGATCGACTTCACCTGCGGATTGAGCACCATGCGGGGCAGGGGCCGCGGCGTGCGGCTCAGCTGGAGAGCAACCTGGTCCAAGTGGTTCAGATAGATGTGCGTGTCGCCGAGCGTGTGGACGAAATCGCCCGGCCGGAGGCCCAGCACCTGCGCCATCATCATGGTGAGCAGGGCGTAGGAGGCGATATTGAAGGGCACCCCGAGGAAGACGTCGGCACTGCGCTGGTAGAGCTGGCAGGAGAGCCGCCCGCCGGCCACGTAGAACTGGAAGAGCGCATGACAGGGGGGCAGCGCCATGCGGTCCACTTCGCCCACGTTCCAAGCGCTGACGATGTGGCGGCGCGAATCGGGGTTGCTGCGCAACGACTCGACCACCTGCGCGATCTGGTCCACGTGTCCCCCGTCGGGCGTGGGCCAGCTGCGCCACTGGTAGCCGTACACGTGGCCCAGGTCGCCGTTTTCGTCGGCCCACTCGTCCCAGATGGTCACCCCGTTCTCGTGCAGGTAACGGATGTTGGTGTCGCCCTTCAGGAACCAGAGCAGTTCGTGGATGATCGAGCGCAGGTGCAGCTTCTTGGTGGTGAGCAGGGGGAAGCCCTCGCCCAGGTCGAAGCGCATCTGATGTCCGAAAATACTGATCGTGCCGGTTCCCGTGCGGTCGCTCTTGCGCACGCCCTCGGCCTCGATCTTCCTCAACAGGTCCAGATATTGTCGCATACCGATTCGATTGTCTTGTTCAGGAGCTACTGCCAGTAGCTCACCAGTTCCATGTTTCCCTCCGCATCCAGCACCGCATAGGAGGGGTGTTCGATCCACTCCCCCAGGAAGAGCACGCGGCTGCCTCCGCCCAGGTCGTAGTTCTCCGCGCAGTGGATGTGGCCGAAGACGAAATAGTCCACGGGCTCATCCGCCAGCCGCGAGCGGGCCCACCGCACCAGCCACTCCCCCTCGCCCCGGAAGGAGTGGGAAATGCTCTTGGCCTTCCGGCTCTTGCCCGACCACCAGTGGCCGAAGCGCATCGCCAGGTCGGGATGGACCAGCGCCGAAAAGAGGCGGCGGACCGTGGGCGAATGGAACGCCCACACCATCAGCCGCTCCAGCCACGTGCGCTCGCCGCCCATGTTGTCGCCGTGGGCCACGAGCACCCTCCGGCCCGAGAGTTCGAACACTTCGGGGACCGTGTGCATCACCACGCCGCACTCGCGGCTCAGGTAGTCGCAGGCCCACATGTCGTGGTTGCCCGTGAAGAAATGGATCGTCACGCCGCGGTCGGTCAGCTCCGAGAGCTTGCCCAGCAGGCGGGTGAATCCCTTGGGAACCACCCGCCGGTACTCGAACCAGAAATCGAACACGTCGCCCACGAGGAAGATGGCCTCGGCATCGGCCGACACCTCTTCCAGCCAGCGCACGAGCAACTTCTCCCGGCGCCGCGGATCGCCGCAGCCCGAGCCCAGGTGCATGTCCGATGCGAAATAGTACACGCTCTCCCGGATTTTACAGCAGACCCTTCACCTTTTCGACCAGCACCGCACCGTAGAGGTCGCGCCCCACGATGTTGCCCTCGCGGTCGATCAGAAAGTTGGTCGGCACGCTGCGGATGTTGTAGAGCCGGGCGGCGGGACTCTCCGCCCCCCGGAAGTCGCAGACGCTCACCCAGGGCAGCTTCTGGTTCTGCACCGTGGTCACCCACAGCGGCTTGGAGTCGTCGAGCGACACCTGGTACACCTCGAAACCGCGCCCTTTCAGCTCGTCGTAATGCTCCTTCATCTCGGCGTTCATCAGCCGGCTGCGGTCGGAAGCCGCCGACCAGAAGTCGAGCAGCACCACCTTGCCCTCCAGCGAGGAGAGCCGTATCTTTTTCCCGTACATGTCGGGCAGTTCCAGATCGGGATAGTTCATCGACCGGACCCCGTCGCTCCGGGAGAGGAGCTGCTGGAGCGTGTTCCCGGCGGTCATGTTCTGTATCTGGCGGCGCAGCGGGGCCAAGTAGGGCGACCCGGGCAGGCGGGACTCCACCGAGTCGGCCACCATGCGGTAGTAGACCACGTCCCCCTCGCCGTTGAAAAGCACGTTGTCGTTGGGCAGCCGCTGGTAGAGGGCGTAGAAGGCGGCCAGCGAACCCGGATTGCCCACGATGAAGGCGATCTGCTCGCGTTTGGTCTTATAGAACTGGCGGGCGTAGTCCGAAGCGATCCGGCGGCGCAGGGAGTCCTCGCCGGGTTCGAGCTTCGCATAGCGCCCCGTGATGGAATCCAGCGCCGAGGCCCCCTCGACCATGATGCGGCTGAGCTCCTTCATCAGGGCCGAACCTTCCGACCCCTGCACGGTGTAGTTCC
>CDZF01046672.1_pt1 | contig 28804 bp, 24 predicted proteins | sample 557591 | NCBI WGS metagenome assembly CDZF01 (sample SAMEA3182093, study PRJEB8094) | gut metagenome | biome: human; feature: gut; material: Stool; isolation source: human stools | place: Canada | collected 2012-02-04
GCATAGTAGAGTACCACGTTGATTCCCACGAACTGCTGGAACACCGAAAGCAGGATGCCGATCACGACGATTCCCACTCCGTAGGAGAAGAGCCGGGAACGGACGGTGCCGCCCAGCGAAGCCCTGATGTCGGCGATCTCGCCGGCGGCATCCCCACCCGTCACCTTGCGGATGATGCCGGCCGCCTTTTCCTCCCGTCCCTTCATCACCAGCCATCGCGGACTTTCGGGGATGAAGAACAGCAGCAGAAGCAGCAGCACGGCGGGGATCGTCTCCGAGAGGAACATCAGCCTCCATCCGGTCTCCGTGATCCACTGTTCGTCGCCGCTGAGTGCGATGCCGTAGTTGACGAAGTAGACCACTACCATGCCGAAGATGATGGCGAACTGGTTCCACGAGACGAGGCTTCCGCGTTTTTCTGCGGGAGCCATCTCGGCAATGTACATCGGCGAAAGCATCGAGGCCAGTCCCACGCCGACGCCTCCGATGATACGGTAGATGACGAAGTGGGTGATGAATTCATCCATGTGCCCCGGGGCGAATCCCATTTCGGGATAGGCGGAACCGACGGCCGATATGATGAAGAGTACGGCTGCCACCAGCAGGCTCCGCTTGCGTCCCAGCCGGGTGGCCATGAAACCGCCGATCAGTCCGCCGACGACACAGCCGATCAGGGCGCTCGATACGAGGAAGCCGAGCAGGGAACTGGCCGCCGTTTCGTCCAGGCCGAGCGGGTCGATGAAGTTGATCCCGAGGTATTTCACCGTGCCGGAAATGACCGCCGTGTCATATCCGAACAGGAGACCTCCGAGCGTGGCGACCATCGTTACGAACAGCAGGTACGGGCCGCTTTTTCTGTTTTTGTCCATGGGTTCGGGTTTCATTCAGGTTCAGGTTTTCCGTTAGATATACATCGAAAGCAGCTGCTCGTATTTCTCCTGGTGGCCGCTGAGCTGTTCGGGCGTATGCTCCGTAGCGTATTCGCGCAGTTGTTCCAGAGAGAGACCGCCCTGTTCGAATTCGGCGCCCTTGCCCGAGTCGAACGATGCGTAGCGCTCCTTGCGCCATGCCTCGTAGGGCGATTCGGCGAGGATGCGGTCGGCGATCAGCAGGGCGCGGGCGAAGGTGTCCATACCGCTGATATGGGCGATGAACAGGTCTTCCACGTCGGTCGAATTGCGGCGTACCTTGGCGTCGAAATTGAAGCCCCCGTGTCCGATGCCGCCTCCGGCCAGAATGACGAGCATGGCTTCCACGGCGTCCTGCAGGTCGATCGGGAACTGGTCGGTGTCCCAGCCGTTCTGGGCGTCTCCGCGGTTTGCGTCGATGCTGCCCAACATGCCGGCGTCCACGGCGCATTGCAGTTCGTGCTGGAAGGTGTGGCCGGCCAGCGTGGCGTGGTTCACCTCGATATTTACCTTGAAGTCCTTGTCGAGCCCCCAGTGGCGCAGGAAACCGATCACCGTCTCGGTGTCGTAGTCGTACTGGTGCTTGGTGGGTTCCATCGGCTTGGGCTCGATCAGGAACGTCCCTTTGAAACCCTGTTTGCGGGCATAGTCGCGGGCCATGGTCAGCATACGGGCCAGGTGCTCCTTCTCACGTTTCATGTCGGTGTTGAGCAGGGACATGTAGCCCTCGCGTCCGCCCCAGAACACGTAGTTTTCACCTCCGAGGGCGATGGTGGCGTCGATCGCGTTCTTGATCTGGGTGCCGGCCCAGGCCACGGCGGCGAAGTCTGGGTTCGTGGCCGCACCGTTCATGTAGCGGGCATTGCTGAATACGTTGGCCGTGCCCCACAGTAGTTTGATGCCCGTTTCGGCCTGTTTCTGCTTGGCATACTCCACGATGGCGTGCATTCTCCGTTCGTACTCGGCTACCGTATCGCCTTCGCGGACGATGTCCACGTCGTGGAAACAGTAGTAGGGGGCGCCGATTTTAACGAAGAAATCGAAGGCCGAATCCATCTTGGCCTTGGCCTGTTCGATCGGATCGGAAATGCCCTCCCAGGGGAAATGGCGGGTGACGCCTCCGAACGGATCGACTCCGTCGGCGCAGAACGAGTGCCAGTAGGCGATGGCGAAGCGGAGCTGCTCCTTCATGGTTTTGCCGCCTACGATACGGTTTTCGTCGTACCAGCGGAATGCCAGCGGATTTTTTGAATCGGGACCCTCGTAACGGATCTTGTCGAATTTTGAAAACATGGTTGCCATGATCTTGACTGTTTTTTGATTGGTTTATGAGTTCAGTTTCGATTCCAGTTCGTGTTTCCACGTATCGTATGCCTTTTCGAGCGCCTCCCGGTCGGCGGGTGCGGGCTCCACGGTCTCCAGCCGGTGCAGGGAGGCGAAAGCCTCTTCCCGGTTGCGGTAAAGTCCGGCGCCGAGCGCTGCACCCCGGGCTGCGCCGAGCGATCCGTCGGTGTTGTAGAGTTCGATGCGGGCTCCGGTGAGGGTTGCCAGCGTGCGGCGGAAAAGGGGGCTGAGGAAGAGATTGGCTTTCCCGGCCCGGATCACGGTCGGGTCGAGGCCCACTTCGCGCATGATGTCGATGCCGTAACGGAATGCAAAGGCGATTCCCTCCTGTGCGGCCCGCAGCAGATGGGCTTTCGTGTGGCGGTTCAAGTCGATGCCGGAGAGGGCGGTTCCCGTGTAACGGTTTTCCAGCATGCGTTCGGCGCCGTTCCCGAAAGGAAGCATGACGACCCCTTCGCAACCGGCCGGAATCGTTTCGCAGAGGGCGTTGATCTCTTCGTAACTCATTTCGGGGGCTGCTGTGCGGCGGGTCCACGCATTGAGGATACCCGCTCCGTTGATGCAGAGCAGCACGCCGTAGCGCGGGGCGTCGGCCTTGTGGCTGACGTGCAGGAAGGTGTTCACACGCGAAAGAGGATCGGCTTTCGGCGTGTCTGTGACACCGTACACTACACCCGACGTGCCGCCCGTGGCTGCGATTTCGCCGCTTTCCATCACGTTCAGCGAGAAGGCGTTGTTAGGCTGGTCGCCGGCCCGGTAGGAGACGGGTGTGCCGGCCGGAATGCCCAGTAGCGCTTCCGTGGCCGCATTCGTACGGCTTTGGATACCGATCGAAGGGAGGTCTTCGGGAATCATCCCGGACGGGATGCCGAAATGGTCGGCTACGAAATCGGCCCGTTTGCCGGCGGCGAAATCCCACAGGATTTGCTCCGAAAGTCCGCTGTGCGTGGTGCTGATCTCTCCCGTCAGGCGGTAGGCGATGTAGTCGCCCGGCAGCATGAACCGGTCGGTACGGGCGAAGACGTCCGGTTCGTTTTTCCGTACCCAGCCCAGTTTGGCCGCCGTGAAGTTGCCCGGCGAGTTGAGCGTGCGGGCGAGGCAGTATTCCCGGCCGAGGGCTTCGAGAGCTTCGGCGCCCGTCTCTACGGCCCGGCTGTCGCACCAGATGATGGATTTGCGCAGCGGTTCGCCCTTTTTGTCGAGGCAGACCAGACCGTGCATCTGATAGGTGATGCCGACGGCGGCGATCTCCTTCATGGGGTGTTGTCCGGCGAGCGTGCGAATGCCCTGGCAGACGTAGTCCCACCACATCTGAGGGTCCTGTTCGGCCCAGCCGGGACGGAGCGCGTCGATGGGCATTTCCGTCGGGGGCAGGGTGACGGAACCGGCGCACCGGCCGGTGTCCACGTCCAGCAGGGAGACTTTGACGGAAGAACTTCCGATGTCGATACCCAGTGTTTTCATAATTGCGGTTGCGTTTCGGTTTACTCGTGCCAGCGGATGAAACCCTGCCGGAATTTGCGGCGGAGCTCCTTTTCGTAGGCTGTTTTATTAAAGGTATAATATCGTGCCGGTTTGTGGGCCACGTTCGTTTCGTATTCGGCCGTGGGAGTCAGATAGCCCGAGGCGAAGATCTTTTTCCGGAAATTTCGGTTGTCGATCTCGATCCCGAGGATACCCTCGTAGAGGGACTGCAACTGGCGGATCGTGAATTTCCTCGGAAGCAGTTCGAAAGCCACGGGCGAGTGGGTCAGTTCGCGGCTCAGGGTGGAGAGTGCCTCCACCAGAATTTTCTTGTGGTCGAGTCCCAGGTGGCGCACATGCTGGACATCGGCCCATACGGCCCGTTTGCGGCGGGTGTGGAGTTCGATTCCCTTGCCCAGTTTGAGCAGCGAGTAGTAGGCCACGGTGATTACCCGGTCGGTCTCCACCCGGTAGTATTCCCTCAGCCAGCGGAGGTATTCGCCCTCCACCCGGCGGGGCTCGGAGAAGACATGCAGTTGTTTGAGGAAGATGTCGCGGATACCGGTCATCTCTTCCAGCACCCGGTAGGCGGCCGAACGCAGGTCTTCGTCCTGCCGGATCAGGCTGCCGGGCAGTTTGTAGTCGGGGGGCGCGGTGTCTTCCCTCTCCGTGTTGCGCTCCACCTCGATGAGCAGGATTTTGAGTGCCGTGCCGTCGAAGCCGAAGATAACGCAATCTACCGATACCGAAGGGTTGAAGGGTGAGTCCATTGCATGATCCGTTTCAGGTTATTCAAAATTAGAAAAACCTGTTTCCAAATCCAAACTTATTGTAAAAAGTACGCTAAGTGTTCGGGGGAAATACGGGGAAATGACGATGCGGACCGCCCCTCGTGCCGATCGGTGGGAGGGGGTCTCAGAACGTAAATTTTACAGTAACTGCCGGCCCGGGCTGCGGCTATTTCGCGGTGGCGGCTGCTGCGGCCGTGTAGCTCAGCACCTTTTCCCGCATGTAGCGCAGAAACCCGTCGAACTCCGTGCGCGTGATGGCACGCGGGTAACTCAGAATCGTGAGCGGGTGTACGGGTCCTGTTCCGTAAGAGGGGTGGAAATATTCGTAGTCGTTGGAAACGAATCCCTGGTGGCGGTAGAACCGCAGACGCCGCTGCGCCACTTCGTCCACCGGCGGGTCGATTTCCAGGATGGTGGTCGATTCGACATGCCGGGCCAGAAACTGACCCAGCAGGGTGGACCCGATGTTCTGGCCCCGGAGCGCCGGATCGACGGCAATGTGCTCGATATAGACCATCGGACCGTGTTCCCAGTAGAAGAAGAGGGCGAGAAGGGCGGGGGCGGCTCCGTTTTCCCCACGGCGTACGGCCACCTGGCAATGGAACTCCCCGTCTTGCATAGCCCGCAGATGATCTTCGGGCAAACGGCGTTCATAGGGAGGAAAACTCTCTTCGTAAAGTTTCCATGCCTGGCTCCAAAGTTGACTGTCGGTCGGTCGCAGCGAAATCAGTTCCATCGTTTTTCTCGTTTAGTGCGGTTCCTTGCAAAAAAAGCGCCTGACCTGTCAGACGCTTTCCGTTTTTTGTTGACCCACCAAGATTCGAACTTGGAACGACAGAACCAAAATCTGCTGTGTTACCATTACACCATGGGTCAATCCCCATCGGGATTGCAAATATAGGAACTAATTTTTATCCGTGCAAGTAAGAAGGCGTTACACGGCTGTTTTTAGCGGTTTAAGCGAGGGCCCGGTAGAGCAGGGCCGCTAGCGAAGCACCCAAAAGAGGGCCCAGGACGGGAATCCAGGCGTAGTTCCAGCCGCTTCCTTCCTTGCCCCGGATGGGTAGAAGGGCGTGCACGATCCGGGGAGCCAGGTCGCGGGCCGGATTGATAGCGTAACCCGTGGTACCTCCGAGCGACAGGCCGATCGCCCACACGGTGAAGGCTACGGGAAGGGCTCCGACCGAACCGAGCCCCAGCGGCAGGGTGGAAAGGGTGTCGGTCAGGGTGATCTCTCCTGTGGTGATGTAGAAAATGGAGAAAAGCAGGACGAAGGTGCCTGTCGTTTCGCTGAACAGATTCGACAGGGGCGAGCGGATTTGCGGGCCCGTGCAGAACACGGCGAGTTTGGCCGCAGGGTCGTCCGTGGTTTCGAAGTGGCGTCGGTAGAAGATCCATACCAGCAGGGCTCCCAGTGCCGCGCCGAGCATCTGGGCGAGCAGGTAGGCAGGCACTTCCGTCCACGGGAATTTGCTTGAAAAAGCGAACGCGAGCGTGACGGCGGGATTGAGGTGGGCTCCGCTGTAAGGTCCCGCTACCACAACGCCGACGAATACGGCCAGGGCCCAGGCCGTGGCGATGGCCAGCCATCCGGCCCCGTGACCTTTGGTGCGAACGAGCACGACATTGGCTACGGCGCCGTCGCCCATCAGGATCATCAGCATCGTGCCGAGCAATTCCGCGGTGAAGGGTGTCATCTTTTTCTGTTTAAAGTTCCTCCTTTGCCCATTCCCGGGCCCGTTCCACGGCCTTGTGCCAGCGGTCGAGCAGGGCTTCGGCCTCGGCGGGCGACTTTTCGGGGTCGAACCGCCGGTCGATGGCGATATGTGAGGCGATCTCCCCGGTATCCCGCCAGAACCCGACAGCCAGTCCGGCCAGGAAAGCGGCTCCCAGGGCCGTGGTTTCCAGAATCTCCGGCCGTACGACCCCGGCACGTGTCAAATCGGCCTGGAACTGCATCAGGAAATTATTGGAGACCGCCCCTCCGTCCACGTGCATCTCGATGGCGGGCCGTCCCATGTCTTTTTCCATGGCCTTCACCACGTCGCAGACCTGGAAGGCGATCGCCTCCAGTGCTGCCCGGGCTATGTGGCCGGCATGGGTGCCGCGTGTCAGTCCGATGATGAGGCCTCGGGCATACTGGTCCCAGTAGGGAGCCCCCAGGCCCGTGAGGGCGGGAACGAAGTAGACCCCTCCGTTGTCTTCGACCGACAGGGCCAGCGCTTCGCTCTGGGGTGCCGTGAAAAAGAGGTGGAGACCGTCCCTCAGCCATTGGACGACGGCTCCTCCCACGAAAACGCTGCCCTCCAGAGCATAGGTCGTCCGGCCTCCGATCTGCCAGGCGACGGTGGTGAGCATGCGGTTGGCGGAGATGCGGGGCCGGTCGCCCGTATTCATCATCACGAAGCAGCCGGTGCCGTAGGTCGCCTTGGTCATACCCGGTTCGGTGCAGAGTTGTCCGAAGAGGGCGGCCTGCTGGTCTCCGGCGATGCCCGATACGGGGATTTTCGTGGAGAAGAGCGTGGTGGCCGTGGTGCAGTAGACTTCGCTGCTCGGTTTCACTTCCGGTAGGATCGAGGGCGGAATGCCGAACAGCTCCAGCAGTTCGTCGTCCCACTGGAGGGTGTGGATGTTGTAGAGCATGGTGCGGCTGGCATTGGTCACGTCGGTGATGTGATACCGGCCCCGAGTGAATTTCCACACCAGCCAGCTGTCCACCGTGCCGAAACAGACCTCTCCTTTCTCCGCCCTGGCCCGGATACCCTCGATGTTGTCGAGCATCCACCGGATTTTCGTGGCTGAAAAATAGGCGTCGAGGACAAGGCCCGTTTTTTCGAAAATCATCTTGTCATACCCTTTTTCGCGGAGCTCTTCGCAGTAGGCGGAGGTGCGCCGGTCCTGCCAGACGATGGCGTTGGCAAGCGGGAGTGAAGTCTCCCGGTCCCAGAGAATAGTGGTTTCGCGCTGATTGGTGATACCGATGCAGGCGATGTCGAGCCCCGAGAGGTTGGCTTTGGCTACGGTTTCGGCGGCTACGGAGGACTGGGAAGCCCATATTTCCTGAGGATCGTGCTCCACCCAGCCCGGCCGGGGATAGAGCGGTTCGATGCTTTTCTGCGAGGAGGCCACGATCCGGCAGTCGTGATCGACGAGGATCGCCCGCGAAGAGGTGGTCCCCTGGTCCAGGGCCAGAATGAATCGGTTCTTGTTTTCCATGCAGCGGAGTTTTGTATTTTCTTTCCGTACAAATACGGAGCCATTTTTCGGGCAGACGTTTCCTTTGCGGGACCCTGCGGGGACGTCCGGCTCCCCTTCGTTTCGGTTGGTATAGATTTTGTGAATTACGGGATAGTTCCTATCTGTTTGATTTATGATTCTCCTGTGCCTACCTTTGCCTTGTAAACGAAAATAATGAACAGATAAAAACAGTCAATCATGGAAAACGAAGTAAACGTAATGCCCCGTATCGGGGAAAAGGCGCCTGCTTTCGAGGCAGTCACCACGCAGGGTAAGATCAATTTTCCCGCTGATTTCAAGGGTAAATGGAAAATCCTGTTCAGCCATCCGGCCGATTTCACGCCGGTCTGCACCTCCGAGTTCATGACTTTCGGCAAAATGGCCGACGAATTCGAGGCGCTCAACTGTCAGTTGGTGGGTCTTTCGGTGGACGGGCTGTACAGCCACATCGCCTGGTTGCGTACGATCCGAGAGAAGATCGAATACAAGGGAATGAAGGATGTCGAGATCCATTTTCCGCTGATCGACGACGTGTCGATGAAGGTCGCCAAACTCTACGGGATGATCCAGCCGGGAGAGAGCGAGACTTCCGCCGTGCGTGCGGTCTTCTTCATCGACCCGAAGGACACGATCCGCACGATCATGTACTATCCGCTGGCACTGGGCCGCAATTTCGACGAGATCAAGCGGGTGCTGATCGGCCTGCAGACGGTGGATAATTTCGGCGTGGCCCTGCCGGCCGACTGGCGTCCGGGCGACGAGGTGATCGTGCCCACGGCCGGGAGTTGCGGCGTGGCCAAAGAGCGGGTCGAGGACAAGAGCGGTGAGATTCATTGTTACGACTGGTTCTTCTGCACCCGCCGGCTTCCGAAAGAGGAGGTGGAGAGCCGTCTGGGATGTGCTGAAAAATGATCCGGAACGAAAAAAAGAGTGTAAACGATCCGGGGCGGCCGGTTGCTGCCGGCGGTTTCCCGGGCTTTAAAACAGAAAATTATGGCAACCATACATTTGAATAAATCGGAATTTGCGCAAAAGGTGGCCGATCCGGCCGGATACCCTACTGCATGGAAATTCGTCGGCGGCCGTCCGGCGGTGATCGACTTCTATGCTTCGTGGTGCGGGCCGTGCCGGGCACTTTCGCCCGTACTCGAGGAACTTTCGGACGAATACGCCGGAAAGGTCGATATTTATAAGGTCGACGTAGACGAGAATCCCGAACTGGCTGCGGCTTTCGGTATCCGTTCCATCCCCACGCTGCTGTTCGCGGCAGGGGAGGGTAAACCCCGGATTTCGGTGGGCGGCATGTCGAAATCCCAACTGGAGGGAGTCATCGCGGAACTGCTGAAAGCCTAAATCATGTCCGTATCGGTCGATCCCGGAAAATGTCCGCAGAACCATCGCTGTCCCCTGATCGACGTATGTCCGGCGGAGCGATCTCGCAGGAGAAAAACGGGTTGCCGTTCGTCGAGCGGCGCCTGAGTGTGGAAGGGAACGATGCACGGTGATGAATGACTGCGATGCCGGAAACATCGATCCCCGGCAGGAGAAACGGAAGAGGGCCGTCCGACGAATTCGGACGGCCCTCTCCGTTTTCTCTTGAGTTTTTCCGGGCAGGTTATTCGGCCGCCAGGGCTCCCGGGTCGATATTCTTCTTTTTCCAATAGGGGAACATGGAGATGCGCAGTTGCGTACTGCCGTAGGGAACCAGGTCGATTCCCTCGGGGCGGATGCGTCGTGTCGAGAACATCATGGCGCCGCGGGTGGGCAGGGCCGGAGTGACGGGAACGTACTCTTTTCCGTCCCGGTAGTAGGCCGTTCGCCAGGAGTAGTCCGGAGCCAGGGGAACTTTCAGCCGCAGCGGCTGGGGCGATTCCGTCCACGGATTTTCCGGACGGGTGATCTCTGTTTTCACTACTCGGATCAGGGAGTTGTCCGTACCGTCCACACACAGGAAGTAGTTCCATGCGGAGATGGGGTTCATCCGGTAACCGAAGAACGGTTTGTCGTACGGGGCTTCCAGTGAGTATGTCTTCCGTTCCGTTTCCGTCTTCACGTTCAGTGCGAAAAGCAGCGGTCCGTAGTTCACTACCATGGCGTCGTAGCCGTTCCATTTCTGGAATTCGGCCTTTTTGGGTAGCGACAACGTGATCCTGTCGCCCGGGGCGAATTCCCGGTCTATCCGGAAGAAGGTCCCGCTCTCCACCCCCTGCATTCGCGTGCCGTTCACCGCCACGGCGGGCGTGTGGCACCATCCCGGAATGCGGACGTAGAGCGGGAAGCGTCCGTGACCCGATACCACGTGCAGAGTCACCGTGTCCGTATAGGGATAGACCGACTCTTCCCGCAGGACGATCTCCCCGCCGGCAGTCCGGTGGGTGACGGACCCCGGACCGTAAAGTGTCTTATAAAGAGCATCTCCGTCAGTCATCCACTGCGATCCTATGTAGATGGGAAACATCCGGTTTACATTGCCCGTGCAGCAAGGGGGCTTGTGGAACTGCCGGTAGGCCATTCTGCTTCCGTCGTAAGCGGCCACGAGACTGGAGCGGTCGTCACAGAAAACCTGGTTGGGGCAGGACTGATACTGGTGTGCGGAGAAGTCTTTGGTAATGGCGCCCAGTCCGGCGTTGAACACGGCCCGTTCGATGCGGTCGGCCCACTGCGTCTCGCGTGTGAGCTTCAGCATGTAGGTGCAGGTCCACGAATAGTCCACGATGTCGCATGTTTCGTGGGTGTTGGTGCTGCCGTTTCCCGAGAGGCCCTCTTCACTGCTGTTCACCCCGTCGGGAAGCATGTGCCAGCGGTCGATCTTGTCGAATCCGTTGCGGGCGGTACGAAGGCCCGCCCCGTCTCCGGTTACCATGTAATACATCAGAGGGACCTTCAGCATTTCGAGGTAGGTCACCCCGTGAATCTCCTGTTTCTCGCCGGAGGCGTAATCCCCGGAGTTTTCGGGTACGAGCGCTTCGTAGAGCGAGACGATTCGGTCGAGAAGTCGCTCGTTGCCGGTCTTCCGGTAGAGCCAGGCCAGGGCTTCCGCATTACACAAGTCTCTCCACCGGTAGCGTACGGTGTCGTTCAGGTAGTGGCGCTCCATCCGTTCGGGAATGATCGGGTTGCCCGTAGCTTCGTATTCGGCCATCCATGCCCGGAAAAAGATCGAATGCGGCCAGCGGGACCCCTTTTCTCCATGCAGTTCGGAAGCGATCACGCCTTCGGGAGAGGCTGTTTCGATGCTGCCGTAGATGGCTCGGGTGCCTTTTCCTATGAGGAATTCGTCGTCCAGCAGGTATCCGCAGCGGAGTACACCGTCGAGATAGTAGGCCGTCTGTTCGTAGGGTTCCCATGTCACCTTTCTTTCCCCGTTTTTCATGTAATAAAACGGCTCGGTGCCCCATCCGCCGTGAGTGAACGGATAGGCGATCGTGTCGAGGTATCCGGTCAGGTGCCCGCGTTGGTTCGTGAGCATCGTGTGCAGCCAGCCTTCGGGCCGGACGGAGCGGAGGCTCACGTTTTCCAGGGGAACCGGAATTTCCGTTCCGGTCGTGCACGAGAACATCAGCGGCATCAGGAAAAGGGAGTACGCTATCGCCTTTATCGAATTGCCGACTGTGCGTTTGTTCGGGTGGATTGAGATCATGTCTTTTTCGTTTCTGAAAGAGGTGTAAAGATAAACGAAAATTATCGGAAAGTTGATATGTCGGGACAACAATCCCTGAAATACGGAAAGAGCGGTTTTTCGAAAACCGCTCTTTCCGGACACAAACTAAAGTTGTTGTGGATCAATATTCTTCTTCGTTGAAAAAGAAGTCGTCCTTACTCGGGTAATCCGGCCATATGTCTTCGATGCTTTCGTAGATTTCTCCTTCATCCTCTATCTCGTTGAGGTTTTCGATCACCTCAAGCGGGGCTCCTGACCGGACGGCGTAGTCGATCAGCTCGTCTTTGGTGGCGGGCCACGGTGCGTCTTCCAGTTTTGAGGCTAACTCCAGTGTCCAATACATAGCGGTTATGATTTAAAGTGGTTTATTGTCGAATTTGCAAAAGTATAAAAAAATTTATCTTTCGGGCATCCAGTAGACCTCTTTTACATTAAATTCTTCGCTGAGCCCCCTGCCGAGTACATAAAGGTAATCCGAAAGGCGATTCAGGTAAACCAGGGCGTCGTTGCAGACCGGATGTCCGTGCCCTGCCGCGATGGCGGCCCGTTCCGCCCGGCGGCATACCGTGCGGCAGATATGGGAGAGGGAGACGAGCGGATGCCCCCCCGGAATGGTGAAGTGGGTGAGGGGAGGGAGTCCGGCGGAGATTTCGTCGATCCGTTTCTCCAGAAAAGTGATCCGTTCCGGTTGCAGCGGGGGGACTTTTTTGGATGCCTCTTCCGCGGTGGCGAGCAGAGCGGCTACCGTCATTAGCGCTTCCAGAATGTTGAGCAGGTCGTTGCGGTACAGTTCCAGATTATTCTCCTCTCCGTCCATGCTGTCCCGCAGGTGGGCGACAAAAGCGGTCAGTTCGTCTACCGTGCCGTAAGCGTTCACTCTCGGGTCATCCTTGCCTACACGGGTACCCCCTATGAGAGAGGTTGTTCCCTGGTCTCCTGTTTTCGTATAGATTTTCATGGCATTACAGTTTATAGTGCAACTTCGTCAGCCGGTTATCGTAGAAGAAAAGCATGTACCTGCGGTTGTCGATGCTCAGCCCGTTGTGTTCGCGGACCATCTGCCGGCAGCGTCGGATACGGGTCCTGTTCTGGCGGGGGAAAAGGACGCACAGGACCGCCTTTTCTCCGGCGGGCACCGTGAGCGGGTCGGGCTGGTCGTTCCGCAGGACGATACTGAAACGGTGCTCTCCGCAATAACTGTGCAGATTTTGCAGTTGGACGGCACCTTTTTCCGGAAGCCCTTCTCCGCGCAGACGGTCGTACAGCGAGTGATCGTCTCCCAGGATACGCCGTTTCATGAAGACGTTCCGGATCAGCGAATAGGTGTAGGGGGAGTGGACTCCGTGTCCCCGCCAGTGGCGGATATGGGTCATGGCGCCCAGTGTGAGGGCGATGCGGAAAATGCGGTTGCGGATATGATAGCGGTGTGTCATACGGTTGGATTTTCTTTCAGTTGTCCGGCCAGATGTCCCGTCGAGAAGGCGATCTGCAGGTTGTAGCCGCCCGTGTTGGCGTCCAGATCGAGCACCTCGCCGGCAAAATAGAGGCCCCCGATCAGTTTCGACTGAAGGGTGGTCGGGTCGATCTGTGAGACGTCTATTCCTCCGGCCGTGACGATGGCCTCTTCGAAAGGACGGTAATCCGAAACGGGAATGACGAAGTTTTTCAGGATGTCCGTCAGGCTGTGCAACCTGTCGGGGGATACGCTTTTAAGGGTCATACGGGGTTGTAGCCCCATTTTACGGGCGAGATGGGGCACCAGCGAACGGGGAATCAGCTTGCGCAGCAGGTCTTCCAGCCGTGCCCCGTCCTTGTCTGCGAACAACTCCCGCTCCCGGTCGATCCGGGCGTCCAGTTTCGTTTCCGACAGGGCGGGTTTCAGGTCGAGCACCAGTTCGACCCGGTGCTCTTCGATCAGCGCATCGACGGCGTCCCGGCTCAGACGCAGGACGATGGCTCCACCCACGCCCCGGTCCGTGAACTCCATCTCCCCGAATTCCGAGGCGACCCGCCGCCCGTCGACCGACAGATGTGCGGTAATGTTTTTCAGCTGCAATCCTCTCAGAGTGCGGATTTGGGGCAGATCGCTTTCGAGCGGCACCAGCGAAGGGCGGACGGGTTCGATGCGGTGTCCCAGCCGGTCGGCCAGCGTGTAACCGTCGCCGGTCGATCCCGTAGCGGGGTAGGAGACCCCGCCCGTGCAGAGGATGACGTTGCGACAGCTCTCCGTCCGGATCTCCGGCCGTTTCGGTTCGTTTTTTCTCCTTCTGCGGCCGGAGTAGGCGGCCATGCTGTCGTGTTCGGCGTACTCCACGGCACAGACACGTCCCTTTTCCGTCCGGATGTCGGTGACCCGGGCGTCGTACTCCACCGTGACTCCGCCCCGGACGCACCAGCCCACCAGCGCGTCGGCCACGTCCCAGGCCCGGCCGCTGCACGGGAAGACCCGTTCCCCGCGTTCGGTGGCCAGCGCTACGCCCAGCCGGGTGAAGAACTCCACGGTGCTGCGGTTGTCGAACGCTTTGAAAGCCGGACGGAAGAAATCGGCGTGCGTGCGGACCATTTCGAGGAACTCCTCGTGCGGCCGCATGTTGGTCAGGTTGCAACGTCCCTTGCCCGTAATGCGCACCTTGCGTCCGGCCTTCTCCATCTTTTCCAGCAGGAGCACCTTGTGCCCCAGCCGTGCAGCCGTTCCTGCCGCCATCAATCCTGCTGCTCCGCCCCCTATGACTATTACGTCGTACACCGTTTCCGAATATTTTCCGCAAAGATATGTTTTCCGAAAAAATTTGCATACTTTTGCAGCCGAAAAATAAGTTCTGAAAATATGCTGAGCCGGAGATTATTAAGAATTAAAGCCATAAAAGCCCTCTACGCACATTTCAAATCGGAATCGGATTCGTTGATCGCCTCGGAGAAGAATCTCATGACCGGCATCGACAAGACATACGACCTCTACCACCAGATGCTCTGGCTCATCGTCGACGTGGCCCGTTATGCCGAGGAGCGTATCGAACTCGGGCGGAAGAAGAAACTGCCTACGCCCGAGGACCTCAATCCCAATACCCGTTTTATCGACAACGCCGTGATCCGGCAGATCGGAAACACCCGGCAGCTGACCGATTACCTGGACAAGCGGTCGCTCGGGTGGGTGAACTATCCGGAGCTTGTCAAGAAGCTCTACGCGGAGCTGGTGGCGAGCGATTATTACCGGGATTATATGTCCGCCTCCGGATCGGGTTACCGCCAGGACGTCAAGCTGGTAGAGGATTTCTACGTGAAGACCGTCTCCGACAATGCCCTGCTCGAAGAGGTGGTCGAAGAACAGTCCATCCTCTGGGCCGACGACGTGGATTTCGCGCTGGTGATGGTGGTGCGTACGCTGGGCGATTGCCGTGCCTCGATGACGGAGGTGCCGCTGCTTCCCGAATTCAAGAATGACGACGACCGTGAGTTCGTGCGCGAACTGTTCCGCAAGACGCTGGTCAATTACAAGGAGTATCTGAGTTACGTGGAGAAGTTCACCCAGAACTGGGACGTGGACCGGATCGCTTTCATGGACAACCTCATCATGACGTCGGCACTGGCCGAGCTGCTCAATTTTCCGTCGATTCCGGTCAAGGTGACCCTGGACGAGTTTATCGAGATCGCCAAATATTACAGTACGCCGGGCAGCAGCCTGTTCATCAACGGCGTGCTCGACAAGATCATCGAGAGCCTGAAGGCCGAAGGCCGGGTGAACAAGACGGGCCGGGGACTTCTTTAGTCCGGCGCGGCGGCGGATGTGATTCTGCATGGATTTTCCCGCAAGTGAAATATTTTTCGTATTTTTGACCGCATGGGACGTTCGGTCGGAATAAGGTGTCGGGTGCAGGCTGTTCTTGCCTGTTGCTGCTTGCTGGCATCAGTCGGTTGCGGCGGTGGTCGGAAACCCGCCCGGTCTTCCGTCTCCGAAGGGCCCGTACTGGCGTTGTCCGACTCTTTGCTCAGGGCGGGCGGGGCGTGCGACACCGTGTCGCTGGGACGGTTGCGGGAGGGGGAAGTGGTCGTCCGCCGCTTTTCGTTGCTCAACACGGGAAAGACCCCGCTGGTGATCCTGAGCGTGGAGACCGGATGCGGCTGTACGGAGGTGGAGTTTCCCCGCCAGCCTCTGCTGCCCGGAGAGAGACGGCCTTTTTCCTTTTCGTTCGATTCCCGCGGATTTTACGGTTGGCAGCTCAAGACGGTCACGATCCGCACATCGGCTGGCGGACAGCCTTTCAGACTGTTGATTACGGCCGATGTGATCTGACGGTACGATTCCTTGAAACTTTATAATATTTCTTATTGTATGAAAAAAACGATATTGCTCGTCCTGTTGCTGGCCGTTTTCGCGGCCGAAGCGCAACAGACTCCGGAACGTCCGAAGATACTGGGAATCTCCCATGCCGGTTTCGCCTCTGCCGACATCGAGAACAGCCGCTCCTTTTTCCGGGATTATCTGGGCTTCGCCGAGCCGGTCGTGATCCGTGACGGGGACGAAGGGGATATCCGTATCCTTTATGTGAAGATCAACGACGAACAGTATGTCGAGCTGACGCCTCTGAAAAAAGGGGAACCCGGCCTGACCCACCTGGCTTTCCAGACCGACGATGCGGAGGGAATGCGCCGCTATCTGGAGGCGAAAGGGTGCAAAGTGTCGGCGAAAACCACGTTCGGACGGATCGGCAACGGGCATATTTCTGTCATCAGTCCGCTGGGTATGCGTCACGAGTTCATCGAATACCGGCCGGACAGCAAGACGTCCGCTGCCCGGGGAAAAATGATGCCTGATAGCCGGATCAGCCGCCGCATGGGCCATGCAGGGTTCATGGTGGCCGATCTGGATGCGGCACTGGCGTTTTATGTGGATATCCTGGGCTTCAGGGAGGTCTGGAGGGGCGGGAAGGACCCCGCCAAGGTGAGTTGGGTCCACCTGCAGGTGCCCGACGGCGACCAGACGATAGAACTGATGCTCTATGAGACCGAACCCACGCGGGCCCAGAAAGGGTCGCTGAACCATATTTCGCTGGATGTGAAAGACGTGTACGCGACCCAATCCCTGCTCGACGGCCGCCGGCTGCCGGAAGGATGCCGCCTGGCCCGGGAGATAAAGGGGGGAGTGATCCGGAAATTGCACGTGAATTGCTTCATGTCCGACGGTTCCCGGGTCGAAATCATGGAGGACCATACGATCGACGGTAAACCCACTCCCTCCTCGAAAGGGGTTCCCATGAAGTATGTGCCGGCTCCGGCGGAACGTTAAATTTTGAAGGGGAATTTTCCAGTCTCGTATTTTTTTCATAAGTTTGTGGAACTTAAATTTTAAAAACTGAACAGAATGAATGTAATGACGATCCTATTGCAGGCAGCAGGAGGCAGCGGCGCCGGCGGCAGCATGCAGTTCCTTATTATGATGGTGCTGATCTTCGGCGTGATGTATTTCTTTATGATCCGCCCGCAGCAGAAACGCCAGAAAGAGTTGATGAAATTCCGCAATGCGCTCGAAAAGGGCCAGAAGATCATTACCGCGGGTGGTATCTACGGCACTGTGAAAGAGGTGAAGGAGACTTACGTGCTGGTGGAAGTGGACAACAACGTAGCCATCCGCGTCGATAAGTCGATGGTGATGAAGGACCCTTCCGACCTGGCTCAGCAGGCGAAATAATATCCCTTTATGTATAAGCGGATTGCGGCGATACTCCTGTCGGTGACGGGGGTATCGCTTTGTTTCGGACAACAGGCGGACGGGTGCCCGCCCGTGCTGGAGATGCGGGACGGTGTCCGCGTGACGACTGTCCGGGAGTGGGAACGGATACGCCGGCCGGAGATACTGGAGCTGTTTGCCACGCAGATGTACGGTGTCGATCCCGGCACGAAGGTGAAAACCTCCTATCGGGTGCTCGAAGAGGATGCCCGTGCGCTCGGAGGCAAGGCCACGCGGCGGCAGGTCCGGATGACTTTTGCGGCCAACGGTATGGAACGTACGGCCGACATGCTGCTCTATATTCCCAACGGGGTGCGTCGCCCCGTTCCCGTCATCGTGGGGCTGAATTTTCAGGGAAACTACGCCACCACTTCCGATCCGGCCGTGCTGATGACCGATCGGTGGGTGCCCTATCCGAAAGGGATCAACCGGCCGGCCGACTCCCTTCGGGGACGTGCCGCCTCCCGGTGGCCGTATGAGAGGGCCGTGGAACGCGGGTATGCGGTCGCTACGATTTTCAACGGCGATTTCTTTTCCGATCGCCGGGAGGGATACGACGGCAGCGTCCTTCCGATGCTTTATGCCGGAAGCACGGTGCCCGATTCCGCACGGATGAAGGCGGTCGGGGCCTGGGCCTGGGGGTTGAGCCGGGCCGTGGACTATTTCGAAAAGGCCCGGGAGCTGGATGCCCGCAGGATCGTCCTGCTCGGGCACTCCCGTCTGGGGAAGGCCGCCTTGTGGGCCGGGGCGAGTGATCCCCGTTTCTCCGTGGTGGTTTCGAACGACTCCGGCTCTACGGGCGCGGCTCTCGCCCGCAACAAGCGGGGGGAGAACGTGGAGAGGATCAACCGTAATTTTCCGTATTGGTTCGCGGATAATTACAAAAAGTACAACGATAACGAGTTCGCCCTGCCTGTCGATCAGCACCTGTTGCTGGCCCTCGTGGCGCCGCGTCCGCTCTACGTGGGGAGCGCCAGCCGGGACCAGTGGGCCGACCCTGCCGGGGAGTTCGGGGCGGCCCGCCTGTGCGGCGACGCCTACCGGCTTTACGGTCTTCGTCCGCTGGAGTGGAAGGGCGAAGGGCTGCCCCCGGTCAATACGCCGTTGCAGAAGGGGGATGTGGCCTATCATCTCCGCGAAGGGAAACATGATATAACTCTTTACGATTGGGAACGGTACATGGATTTTGCCGACAAATATTTCAAATAGACAGCGAAACCGGGATAGGCGGCGCCGAAATGTTTTCGGCGCCGCTTTTTATTTTTCATCTCCGGCGGCTTCCGGCTACTAAATCGTAATCGGTTTGTGTGGCAGGGCTTCGTTTTTATAAATTCCGTTTTTTTCGGCCGAAAAAAGTTTTTTGATATTTTAATCGAATTTATATTTTTGCTTCAAACCGATTCGACCATGATAACCCGGACTCTTGAGGACCTTTTCAATGCACATTTCCGCAGCGCGGCCTATATCGCGGAGGAGATCGTGCATTCCAAGTCCGTTGCCGAGGATATCGTGCAGGATGTCTTCATCCGCCTGTCGAAGGTCGATCTTTCCAAAGTCCGCTCGCCCGTGCAGTATCTGTACAAGTGTGTGCGCCATGCGTCGCTGGATTACGCCAGTACGCACACCCTGCGGCGCTGGGAGGAGCTCAACGGATCGGAACTGATCGCCGACGAGGTGAACTTCGATCTGAGCCGCGATGCGGTCGAACGGGCCAACCGGCTCCACCGCCTGTACCAGGCCATCGAGAAGTTGCCCGCACAGTCGCGCCGGGTCGTCAAGTTGATCTGTTTGAATAACTATTCGTATGCCGATGCCGCCTCGGAGTTGGGCGTTTCGCTGGCTACGATCAAGACGCACATGTACCGTTCGGTGAAGAGCCTGCGGAAATTCATGATGACATTCTTTTTTTAACAGGTTGATTGATTTTTGATAAAAAAACGGGTTTTGCCCGTTTTTTTATTTCGGATATGTAAGGAATTTTTTCCCGGGTCCTGTCTCTTTAATAGAAACGGGAACGTTATGGACAATACCCAGGTGGAAAAATGGCTGCTTGCCTATATTTCGGGCAGGATCACTCCGCAGGAGACGGCCCTGCTCGAAGAGTGGGCCGCCGCTTCGGAGGAAAACCGCCAGATTCTCGACCTGATTGAGGGGCGTTCCGAACTGGGGACGGAGCTGCGGCGCATGTACGGGTACGATAAGGAAAAGGCATGGAAGGCCGTCTGTGCGGCGGACCGCCACTACACGCGCCGGCGCCGGTTGGTGCGTGCCTTCCGTTTCGCTGCTGCCGCGGTCCTTTTCGCGGGGGTTCTGGCGACCGGAATTCTGCTGCACGATGCGAAGGAGCGTTTCGATCCGGGACGCAATCAGCTCTCCTCCACGGTCGGACCCGGAGCCAGGGGCGCGGTACTCGAACTCTCTTCGGGGCGGCAGGTGATTCTTTCCGATTCCGTTTCTGAAGAACTTACCGATTGCGATACAAAGATCGAGATACGGGGCAACGAACTGGCCTACGCGGCCGAACAGGACTTTCCCGAGGCGGGCCGTGCTGTACCGGAGGAGCCCGTGTATAATACGGTGAGGGTGCCGATTGGCTGCGAGTATTCGCTTACGCTCAGCGACGGTACCCGCGTATGGCTGAACGCAGGATCGAGCCTGACCTATCCGCCCCGTTTCGAAAAGGGAAAACGGGAGGTTTCGATGACCGGGGAGGTCTATTTCGATGTGGCCCGCGATCCCGGCCGTCCTTTCACCGTATTGGCGGGAGAGGTCGGTCTTACCGTGCTGGGTACCTCGTTCAACGTGATGGCCTATGCCGACGAACCCCGTGTGGAGACGACACTGGTGGAAGGATCGGTACGGGTCGCGGCCGCCGGACGGGAGACGGTGCTGGAGCCGGGATTCCAGGCCGGGTTCGACCGGAGTGGGGGCAGCCTGACGGTGCGCAAGGTCGATGCCGACTCCTTTTCCGCATGGACCCGGGGACTGCTGGTCTTTTACGACGAGCCTTTGCGTTCGATCTGCCGGAAACTGGAGCGGTGGTACGGCGTGCGGATCGATGCTTCTTCCCCTTCGCTGGACGGAGTGCTCTACACGGGAATGATCAAACGCTACGAGACGCTCAACGAAGTGGCTGACCTGATGAACCTGACCAACGAGGTGGTCTTTTCCGAAGAAGACGGCGTAGTCCGTGTGGAGCTTCGTTCGCGGAACAAGTAATCCGCCATGCCGGATTTCCGGTGCAGACGAATTTACCGATGTGTTTAAATAATAGTTGTATGAAGAACCTTTACTTATGTGCGCTTCTCTCCCGTGCGAGGGGTCTTTGCGCCGTTGCCCTGCTGACGCTGGCGGTTTCGCTGGCGGCGTCGGATGCGGCGGTGGCCGGGGATCTGGCTCAGCCGAGGAAGAACCGGATTTCGATCTCCCTGACGGGAGCAACGCTCGACGACGTGCTGCAATACGTCAAAAAAGAGACGGGCTATTATGTCCTCTACAACAGCAGTTCGGCCAAGGCGATCAAGGGTATCAACATCCGGCGGGAGAACGCTCCCGTTGAAGAGGTGGTACGCGAGGCGCTTCGCGGCACAGGGCTCGATTTCACTATCAACGACGATACGATCGTCATCAAACCCCGCGATGAAAAGGCGCAGACCGCTTCGAAAACCGAATCCCAGTCCTATACCCGGGTGACCGTTACGGGCAAGGTGACCAACCGTGCCACGAAGGCTCCCGTGGCGGGTGCCATGGTGCTGGTCAAAGGGACCAATGTAGGGACGGTGACCGACGAAAAGGGCGCTTACTCGATCAAGTTTCCGAACCGGCCCGGAACGGTGCTGGCATTCAGCTTCCTCGGCATGGAGTCGCGCGAGGTTCCCTACACCAACCAGACGAGTGTGGACGTGCAGTTGCTCGAGAGGGTGGAGAGTATCGACGATGTGGTGGTGACCGGTTATGCGCAGGTGCGTAAGGAGGGTTTTACGGGCAACACCACCCGTATTTCGCAGGAGGATATCGTGAAGGTCTCGCCCAAGCGGATGATCGATGCCATCCAGGTCTTCGATCCTTCGTTCCGTATCGCGGAAAACATCACGATGGGATCGAACCCCAATGCGCTGCCCGAGTTCTATATCCGCGGTCAGAACAGTATTTCGACCGAACTGAGTGCCAATACGGCCGATATTTCGCGCCAGAACCTGACCAATAACAACAACCTTCCGATCTTCATTCTGGACGGTTTCGAGGTGGATGTGGAGAAGATTTACGACATGGACCCCAGCCGGGTGCACTCGCTGACCCTGCTGAAGGATGCCGCAGCCACGGCCCTCTACGGGTCGCGGGCGGCCAACGGCGTCGTGGTGATCGAGTCGCGGGCTCCGGAACCCGGCAAACTGCGCATATCCTACAATCTGACCGGAAGCGTCGAAATGCCCGACCTGTCGGCCTACAATCTGATGAATGCCCGCGAAAAGCTGCAGGCCGAACTCGACGGGGGAATCTATTCGTTCGATGCCACCGACTTTACCGAAAGCGTGTACCAGAAAAACCAGGAGTATTACGCGAAACTCAACGAAGTGAACCGGGGGGTCGATACCTACTGGCTGTCGAAGAACCTGCGCACGGCCGTCAATCATCAGCACAGCCTCTATATCGACGGCGGTGAGAACGACGTGCGGTGGGGCGTCGAGTTGAAATATGCCGGCAACAAGGGTGTCATGCGCGACTCCAAGCGCGACAACTACGGTGCCGGGCTTTTCCTCGACTACCGCATCGGCCGTTTCCAGCTGATGAACCGTGCCTCGTACGACGCCAACAACTCGACCGATTCCCCCTATTCGTTCTCGCAGTTCTCCCACATGTTGCCTTACAACGTCCCGATTGACGAGACGACCGGCAAGTATCTTCAGAAACTGCGGTTCGGCCAGTCGGCGCTCAATCCCCTCTACGAGCGGGAGTATCTGAACAGTTTCGACAAGAGCAAATACCATACGCTCCAGAACAATTTTGCGATCAACTTCTATGCGACCCCCCATTTTACAGCCAAGGCGTGGATCGCTTTCAGCCAGCGCATTTCCGACGACCGTACGTTCGTGGACCCACTCTCCGCATCCAACAGCGCCTTCGCCACTCCCACGGAACTGGGATCGCTGACGGTCATCGGGCAGGAGAACTCCTACTACGATGCCAACATTCTGTTCATGTACAACCGCAATATCAACAAGAACTACCTGAACTTCTCGCTGGGCGGCAATATCCGCGAAACCAACTATACGGTGAGCAGCACCACCTACAAGGGATTTTCGACCGGATCGCTCAACTCGCCCAACGATGCGGCGCAGGTGGACGGCAAACCGACCGAATCGAAGAACAAGACCCGTCTGGTCGGTATGTTCTTCTCGGCGAACTACACCTACGACGATATCTACCTGCTCGACGCTTCGGTGCGTATGGATGGTTCGTCCGAATTCGGAAGCGACAACCGGGTGGCTCCCTTCTGGGCGGCCGGTGCCGGTATCAATATCCACAATTACGGGTTCCTGAAGGGTAACAAGACCCTCAGCCGTCTGAAAATCCGCGGTTCGATCGGTACGGTCGGTAAAGTGGGCTATGCGGCTTATGCGGCCCAGTCGACCTATACGACCTCTTCCACGTCGGACTGGTACTCCACGGGTGCCGGGCATATCCTCTATTACATGGGCAATCCCGACCTGGGGTGGGAGAAGACCCGGATTGCCGACATCGGTCTGGAACTCGGCTTCTTCCAGGACAGACTGTTGTTCAAGGCCAGCTATTACGACAAGATGACCATCGACCAGATTACCGACGTAACGATTCCCTCCTCTTCGGGCTTCACCAGTTACAAGGATAATCTGGGCAAGGTGAGCAACCGCGGTTTCGAACTCGACCTCCGGTATAATTTCTACCGCACGCGGGACCTCGACCTGACCCTTTACGGCAATATGGCCCACAACAAGAACAAGATCATCAAGATCAACGATGCTCTGCGGGCCTATAACGAACTGGTGCAGAAACAGTACGACGACTACGACGACTATTCCACACAGAGCAAGTACGCGCAGACCTTTACCCAGTACCAGGAGGGCGGTTCGATGTACGCCATCTACGGCATGAGGTCGCTCGGAATCAATCCGGCCAACGGTAAGGAGGTCTACCTGCGTCCCGACGGAACGATCACTTACGAATGGCGGGCCGCCGACCAGGTGCAGATCGGAAATACGGAGCCGTGGGCCCAGGGTTCGTTCGGGCTGAACGCCCGCTGGAAGAACTTCTCGCTCTTCGCTTCGTTCCTCTATGAATTCGGCGGCCAGCGCTACAACTCCACGCTGGTGAGCGAGGTGGAGAACGCCAACCTCGAACGGTACAACGTGGACCGGCGGGTTTCGACCGACCGCTGGAAGAATCCCGGCGACGTGACCCCTCTGAAAGATATCAAGGATCGCACGCAGGTCACCCGTCCCACCTCGCGCTTCGTGCAGGACTACAACACTCTGCAGTTCAACTCCCTTTCGGTCAGCTATGATTTTCCCTCCAAGCTGGTCAAACGGTGGGGGCTCGGAATGCTGAGGCTGACCGCCAACATGGAAGACCTGGCCTATATCAGCTCCGTACTTCAGGAGCGCGGTCTGAGCTATCCCTATTCGCGCGTGATGAACTTTACGCTTAACCTTACATTCTAATCGTCATGCATGTTATGAAATCATACACGAAAATATTCACTGCCTGCGTCCTCGCCCTGTCGCTTTCGTCCTGCAACGGCTGGCTCGATATCACGCCGCAGGGTCTGACCACCGAAAAAAACCTGTTCGAGGACTACGACGGTTACCGTTCGGCATTGAACGGCATCTACCAGCAGATGGCTTCGGCCGATCTTTACGGACGGGAACTCTCCTGGGGCTTTATGAGTGCCCTGTCCCAGTATTACGATTTCGGTTCGATGGACAACACCCAGCTGTACACCTACACCGAGAAGATGGATTACGAGAACAAGGAGGTGCTCGACTACATGGAGGGTATCTGGCAAACGGCCTACAACACGGTCGCCAACTGCAACGTGCTCATCTCCCATATCGAGGAGGCCGATCCGCAGATGTTCCCTTATGTGGACAGCGGCGAAAAGGGCATGATCCACGGGGAGGCGCTGGCCGCCCGGGCCCTGATGCATTTCGAGGTGCTGCGGCTTTTCGCGCCCGCTCCGGTCGTGGACCGGACTTCCAAGTCGATTCCCTATTCGACCACTTATCCCGACAAGGTGCCCACCCGCTATACGACCGGGGAGGTGCTCGAAAAGATCGTGGCAGACCTGCAGGCCGCATTGCCCCTGCTGGAGCAGAACGACCGGAATCTGAGTGCGCTCCAGACGGCTTCCAACCGTTTCGCAGCGAACGATTCGAGGGGCCTGTTCTTCGGTTACCGTGGCACCCGGCTCCACTATTGGGCCGTCAAGGCGCTGCTGGCCCGGGTGTATATGTATGCGGGTGACTATGCCAATGCGCTGACTACGGCAAAAGAAGTGTACGACACCTGCAAGGAATGGTTTCCGCTGACCGACTATACGACGGCCAACGGTGTGTCGGGTGCCATCAAGTTTTACGATGATATCATTTTCGCCTCCTACGATCAGTATCTGGTGGACAATTACGACGACGTGATGTTGGCCAACCAGAGTGCTGCGGCCAATTTCATGCTGGCGCTGCGGAGTCCGCAGAACCGTTTTACGGGGCAGACTACGTACGATATCCGGTACAAGTTCGGCATCAACCGTCCCGACGAGGAGGAACAGGAGAATGTGTACGCTTCCTGCAAATACGTGAAATATTCCCGCACGGGGGGCGATATAGAGTCGGCTTCCAACGACACGCAGGGCGCCCTGATCCCGGTGATACGCATGTCGGAGATCATGATGATCATCGCCGAATGTCAGGCCCGCGGCGAGAGCGGACAGGGCGACGGAGTCATCAGCGAGGCCGTTTCCACGCTGAATGCGGTACTTCAGGCCCGTTCCCGGAACCGGTATAAGGTCTCCGCTTCCACGTTCGACGAATTCATGAAGGAGCTGGAAGACGAAATGTGGAAAGAGAACATCGGCGAAGGCCAGTATTTCTTCTACCTGAAACGGATCAACAGCCCCACGCTGGTGACTGCCGCTTCGCAGACCATCCAGATGAGCGGAAAATACGTGTTCGACATTCCGGACAGCGAAACCAATTTATTACAATAAGCGAGCTATGAGAAAACTGATATATATTGTGGCTGCGGCTCTCGCACTGGGGGCCTGCTCGGAGGAGACGATCCCCGTGTACGACGGCAGCAGGAGTTACGTCTATTTCACGGAGGATTCGACCGAGATCACCCGTTTTTCGTTCAAGACGGTTCCCGGACAGACCGAGTACACCGTCTCCCTGCCCGTGGAGATCGTGGGTGTGACCCCGACCCAGACATTGGGCTACAAACTGTCGGTCGACCCGGCGCGGACGACGGCCCCGGCCGAGGCTTACGAACTCGATCCCGATCCGGTGATCCAGGCAGGCCGGTTCGACGGGACCACTTTCGTGACCGTGAAGAAGGTGGCCGCCATGGACGAACGGGAGCTGGACATCGCCGTGCGGATCGTGGAGGGTGGGGCCTACCTGCCCGGTCCCACGACCAATGTGCTGCACATCATCCGGGTTTCGAACATCATTTCCCAGCCGGGATGGTGGAACGACGATTTCGCGAATGCTTTTCTGGGCACTTATACCGATGAGAAGTACGAGGAGTTCATCAAGGCCACCCAGGTAAGCGACCTGACCGATATGGACAACAGCCAGATCGCTTCTCTGTGCCGGCAGTTCGTCTATTATCTGCGCGAGAAGAAGGACAACGGGGAAGAGGTGTTCGAGAAAGACGGCACCCCGATGCTCGACGGAATTAATATCAACGCTTAACCGAGGAAGAAAAGATGAAAATATTTGGCAGATTCCTGATCGCATTCCTGCTGGGCAGCGTGCTGGCTACGGGATGCTACGAAGATAAGGGGAATTACGACTATTCCACCCCGGGTGACGACATCGTGGTCTCCCGTTTCGACACGGTGAAAAATATCCGCCTCACCTGGGCGTACGACGAGCAGATCGAGATCGAGCCCGGATTCAGGATCGTTACGGACCGGGTGAGAGAGACCGATTTGGGATACGAATGGAACATCGACGGCGAGGTGGTTTCCTCCGAGCGCGTACTCCGTATCGATCCCCTCCCCGTAGGGCGTCATTCGGGGACCTTCACGGTGATCGACGAAGCGCACGGACTGCGCTATAATTCGATTTTTACACTGGTTATCACCTCGTCCTTCTCGGAAGGCTGGTTCATCCTGTCGGACGACGGCGGCAAATCGCTGCTCAGTTACGTCAATCTGGTGGATGAGAATACGCCCGGTGAACTGGTACGGGACGTGTACGGCGAAGTGAACGGCGAGGAACTCGGTTCCGATCCCCGCAAGATACGCATCGTCTCCTATGACGGTTCCCCGGTAACTTACGAGTGGGAGGTGTTGCAGGGTAGCGGCAGCGTCAGCATCGACCAGGCTACGATGGCCAAGATCGGAGTGATCGACGAGGAGTTCGTGGGCGGTGCGGCCCCGGCCGGGTTCGTGGCCGTGGACGGCTTCCAGCGCGATGGCGGTTCGATCGTGCTTTCGGAGGACGGAAAGGTCTATCAGCGCGATTTCAGCATCTATAACAAGTATCCCGTGCCTCATTCGGGCAAGTACGGTTCGACGCCTGTTTACATGGAGGGCGGTATGAACATTGCTTTGATGAACGGGTTCGACCATTTTTCAGTGAGGTCTTACGGTCATATACCTTTCGCCTTGCTGTACGACAAGCAGAACAACCGTTTTCTAAGCATTTACGGCTATAATTTGCTCGGTAGTGCATCGGATCAGTTCGGCGTATTCGGTACGGTAAAGATTCCCGAGGCCGCAGCGGTGAAACCGGGTGATACCGATTCCGAATCGGGGCTCGAATTTCCCGATCCGGCCGGTCTGGGCGATTACACCGTGCAGGCGATGGGAGCGCGTATTGCACCAGTGTCGACGGGAGGAACCGGAGTGGTGACTACGGCGACCAATTACATCCTGCTGAAATCGACCGTCGACGGGAAATATTATATCCTTTCGTTCAGCTATAAGATGAATTCCGCCACCTCCGTGGCGATCGAACTGCTCGGTTTCAAGGCTTTCCCCGAAACGGAAGGTTTCAATGACCAGAGCCTGTTCGAGGTGCTCATCGGCGGACAGGAGGTGATCTTCTATACGGCCGGGGCCGACAACAACACCCTCTATGCCTACGACATCCTCGACGGAACGAGCCGGTCGGTTTATACGGCGCCTTCCCGCATTACGGCTCTGAGTACGGGGGTCGTGGACATACCCCTGGCCAGTTCGATCGTTCACTTGGCCAAAACCGCCTACAAGGACCGGATGATGGTGGGAACCTCGACGGGTTCGGCGGCGTTGCTCGACATTTCGGAGAGTGCGGTTCTGGCAGGAAATACGCCCGCGATCAAAACCTTCACCGGACTCGGACAGGTCGTGGATATGGATTTCTACATTCCGAAAAATGCCTATTGCTATTACGGATATTGATCTGCCCGACAGCGTACTGTATCAGCTCCGGAACGATGCTTCGCCATCGCTCCGGAACTGTTTTTTAGAGAATTGCGATAATGAATAAATATAACATCATGTTAAAAAAATCCTGTATTCTGTTTTTCGGTCTGGCCGTGACCGCCCTCTGTCTCTTTCCTGCGGAGAGCGGGGCCGCTGCACGGAAGAAGAAAAAAGCCCCGGCTCCCGCTGCGGCCGCTCCGAAGAAACAGAGCGAGTACGACAAACTGTTCAAGGAGAAACACCCCGTAGCCGACGGCATGATCCGCCTCCACAAGGTGAAGGGGAAACTCTATTTCGAATTTCCCCTGGAGTTGATGGAGCGGGACATGCTGCTCGGATCGACGGTCAGCGAGATTTCGGACAACGGCGATGCCGTGATCGGGTCGAAACCTACCGACCCGCTCTGGATTCGGTTCACCCGCACGGGCGACAAGGTGCAGGTGCGGAGCATGGTACGGGACAACGTCACCGACCGTGAGAGCCAAAACATCGCCCGTTCGCTGGAAAAGAACAGCATCGGTGCCATCATCAAGTCGTACGGCATCGCGGCGTGGAATCCCGACAGCACGGCCGTAGTGTTCGACGCCACCGACCTGTTTCTCGGCGACAATCCGGCCATGACCCCGTTCGATCCCTACGGACAGAATCTCTATTACGGACAGGTGACCCGTACGGCCTCCTACCAGTCCGACAAATCGTTTCTCGGGGAGATCAAGGCATTCAGCGACAACGTAGTGATCCGAAGTCATCTGAGCTATACCTATTCGCTCCGGGCAGGTCGGAATGTGATCGCCTCCGACGTGCCTTTCACGGCCGTGATGACCCGTTCGATCGTATTGCTGCCCGAGGAGCCCTACCAGCCCCGTTTCACCGACAGCCGGATGTCGGTTTTCCCCACGGCCAAAATCCTGTACAGCGAGCAGAAGCAGCAGGCCGAACTGCTCTGTTATGCCAACCGCTGGCGGCTCGAACCCTCGGACGAGGCGGCCTATCGGCGGGGGGGACCCG
>CDZF01007940.1_pt1 | contig 28072 bp, 24 predicted proteins | sample 557591 | NCBI WGS metagenome assembly CDZF01 (sample SAMEA3182093, study PRJEB8094) | gut metagenome | biome: human; feature: gut; material: Stool; isolation source: human stools | place: Canada | collected 2012-02-04
GTGCCGTCCGGGGCGTTTTCGGAGGGCGGGGGGGAGGACACGCCGCGTGATGCCTGCGGCCGGGGACGGAAAAAAAACTCCCCGGCCACCGGGACGTGCCGGGACCGGGGAGGTTTTCCTGGAGGGGGAAGCGGACGGAGGCCCGTTTTCCGAGTGCGGGGGAGCGGGCCGTCTACCGCTCCAGCGTCACCAGTTCATACTGCTGGCTGCCCATGCCGAGGGCTTCGGCGTGGTCCAGCGTGTGCATGCCGTGGCGCGAGTCGATGCGTTCGATCAGGTGGATTTTCCCGTGGTCGTCCGAGGAGCGCACCATGTCGACGCAGGCACGGTCGAGGGCGACGGGGTCGAGCGAGGCGAGAATGCCGATGTCGCCCATTTTAGGGTCTTCCGGTCTGGCCACGCAGTCGCAGTCCACCGAGAGATTGTTGGCCACGCTGATGTAGAGAATCCGGTCGCCGCAATGGTCGGCGATCGCCTTTGCGGCCTCGGCCATCGACTCCAGGAAATCGTCCTGCGGGGGCAGGTCGCCCCACACCTTGCCTGCGTCCTTCGTCCTGCCGGCCGAGTGAATCCACGCCTTGCCGCCCGAGGAGGCGATGCCGATGGAGATGTTCTTGATGGCGCCGCCGAAACCGCCCATCGGATGCCCTTGAAGTGGGAGAGGACCACCGTGAAATCGTAGCCGGGATAGTGCGAGCCGACGAAGTCCTCCTTCAGGTGCCTGCCTCCGCGGACGGGCAGGGCCACCTCGCCGTCGGCATCCATGATGTCCACCGGGGCGATCTTCGTGAAACCGTGTTCCTCCGCGGCTTTGAGGTGGGCTTCCGTGGAGGCCCGGCCGCCGCCGTAGGCCGTGTTGCACTCGACGATCGTGCCGTCGATCTTCTGCACCAGGTCTTTGATGAGGTTCGGGTTCAGGTAGTTGTTGTTGCCCGGTTCGCCTGTGGAGAGCTTGACGGCCACCTTGCCGGTGGCCGGGCGTCCGAGCGCCTCGTAAATTTTCACCAATGCCCCGGGCGTGATCTCCCGGGTGAAGTAGACCACGGGTTTCGCCGAGGCGGTCTTACCCCCTTTCGTCTCTTCGCGTGCGGCATCCTGCCGCTCCCCGCCGCCGGCGGTGCGCTCTGCCGCGGGCAGTTCGGGAGAGACGAAACTCAACAATGAAATCATACAGACTGTTCGTATCATGGTTATTCGGTTTTGATGTGTCGGTTCCGTACTGCTGCAAAGGTAACCGTTTTTTCGTCCGGACGGATCGCCCTGTTTGCGGATGTCCCTGTGTCTGTTCCGGTTTGCCGTCCGTTCCGCCTTCCGGGACGGGGGCGCCGGGCTCTTTCCGGGCCGGGCCGTCAGTATCCCAGCTCCTTCACCCATGCCCGGATGGCTTTCTCGTCGGTCCGGTTGAGCAGTTTCCCGTTTTTCCATTTCAGATCGGGGTAGGTCTTTCTCAGTGCGGCCTCGCTGTTGCCGATACCGCTCCCGTCCGATGTGGCGAACGGAATCACGCTCCTGCCTTTCAGGTCGTGGCTTTCGATGAATGTGTTGACGATCCGCGGAGCGAGGTTCCACCAGATCGGATACCCGACGAACACCGCGTCGTATCCGGCCATACTCCCCTTCACGGCTTTGAGTGCCGGCCGTGCCTTCGGGTCGTTCATCTCCGCCGAACTGCGCGAACCTTTGTCGTTCCAGTCGAGATCGGCATCCGTATAGGGCTGTGCGGGAGCGATCGCAAAGAGCTCGCCTCCCGTCGCACGGGCCAGTTTTTCCGCAGCGGCTGCCGTCGTTCCGGTCGCCGAGAAGTAAGCCACCAGTATGCGCCGGTTTCCGGTATCGCGGGCCGCGCCCTCCTGCGCCGTCGCCCGCGGACTGATCCAGGGAAGGATCATAAAAGCGATTAAAAGAGATTTCATTTTCATGTTTTTTTACATTCGGATCGTTGCATGATTTTCATCCGGCCGCGACGTGCGGCGGATGCGCCGGACCGCCTCCGGTGACCGTCCGTACCGGGACGGTCACTCCCTGACGGACTTTATCGCCCGCGCCGGGACCCCGCCGACGACCGTGTCCGCCGGCACGTCTTTCGTCACCACCGCTCCCGCACCCACCACGGCGTTGTCGCCGATGGTCACTCCCTGGAGGACGGTCGCATTGGAGCCTATCCACACGTTCCTGCCGAGCACGATCGGAGCCGGAACGGTGGACCTGCGCTTCTCGGGAGCCAGCCCGTGGTTGAGCGTGGCGAACACTACGTTGTGTCCGATCTGGCAGCCGTCGCCGATGGTCACTCCGCCGTGGTCCTGGAACTGGCAGCAGGCATTGATGAACACTCCTTCGCCCACGGAGATGTTCCTGCCGAAATCCGTGTAGAACGGGGGAAAGACGCGGAGCGACCGCGGCACCCGGTAGCCGAACAGCTCGGAAAGCAGTTCGCGCACCTCGTCGGGCGTGTGATACGCCGCGTTCAGCCGGAAGGTGATGCGCCTCGCCCCGTCGCTCATCTCGTCCATGAACCGGTGTATCTCCTCCGTGTCGAGGGGCCGGCGTTCCTGTACGTACTTTTTGAAATTTTCGATGGTCATGTCGTCGTTGTTTTCCGGTTTTCACCCGATCGGTCCGGTGCGGTGCCGGCCGATACGCTTCACCGCTGTCCGAGGCGGTCGTATTCCCTGTCCGTGACGGGTTCGAGCCATTCGTTGGAGGTGTTCTCGCCGGGAACCTCGAACGCCAGATGGGCGAACCAGCTGTCGGCCGCGGCACCGTGCCAGTGCTTCACGTTCGCCGGAATGTGGATGACCGTGCTGGGAAGAATCTCCACCGCCGGTTTCCCCTCTTCCTGATACCAGCCGCGGCCGGCCACGCCGACGAGCATCTGTCCGCCGCCGGATGTCGCCCGGTGGATGTGCCAGTTGTTGCGGCAGCGGGGCTCGAACGTCACGTTCGATATGTACACCTGCTCGCGCGAAATCGGAGCGAGATAGCTGTTCCCGATGAAATACTGCGCATAGGCCGTGTTCGGTTCGCCGATCGGGAAGATCATCTCCCGCTGGAAAGCGGCCTTCGCATCATCTCCCGCCGTATCCCCGGCCCACACCTCTTTCGCAAGCCGGAAAGCGGCCCATGCCTTCGGCCATCCCGCGTAGAAGCCGATGTGAGTGATGATCTCGGCGATTTCCGTGCGGGTGATGCCGTTGTTTTTCGCCGACTGGAGATGAAACGTGAGCGAACTGTCCGTGATGCCCTGGCTGATGAGCGACGTGATCGTGACCAGGCTGCGGTCGCGCAGTCCGAGTTTGTCGGTGCGGCTCCATACTTCGCCGAAAAGAACGTCGTCGTTGAGTTCCGCGAATTTTGGGGCGAACTCCCCGAGCTGGTCGCGCCCCGCCGTCTGTTTGATTTTTTCCTGTGCCATAATATTGAACGTTAAAATGCCGAATACCGAAAATAACAGAATTTTTTTCATAACCGTTCCGTTTTTATTGAATGAAATTGTTGAGTTTGTTCGCGGGATTGAGCGGTGTCTGGTCGGAGATCGTCAGCGATCTGACCATGTGCAGCGTTTCCCGCTTGTACTTCCGGAAATGCTCCGACGCGATATGCGATTCGTAGGCATCCCTGCTGGCATAGGTCTCCAGAATGGTCACCATACAGGGATTTTCCTTTTTGCGGACTGCGTACATGGTGAGCACTCCCGGTTCGGTGCGCAGGGAGATTTCGCCGACTTCGGCCGCGTATTTCATATACTCGTCGAGATACTGCGGATGGACCTCTATTTCCGACAGGCGCACGATGCCGTCGGCGGCCATCGGCTCCTTGGCGCACATTCCCGGCTGCTTGTCCAGGTTCAGGCATTTGCCGATCACCTCGCCCGTGGCGAGATACGAATAGCCGGGGAAGGTGAACAGCACGGGTTTCAGGCGGGTGTAGTCGAGGCGGCCGCTGTCGTCGAGTACATCGGGGGCGGCGTAGGTGTTGGCGACGGAGCAGACGAAGTTGTCGAAACCCTCCGTTTCGAAGATGTCCACCACTTCGCACTCCATCGTCAGCGGCGAGGCGTCGATCACGGGCGAACCGTTCTCTCCCCAATGGTAGTCGAATACCCCCGATTTGTCGACCGACGCGCCGCTCACGCTGCCCACGTAGTCGGCTTTCGGCAGCATCTCCCGGCTCACGAGGTTGATCGATAGCTTCTTTGACTTTCTTATCCCTTGATTGGTATAATGGCTTTTGCTCATGCTCACGAGTATCCGGTCGTGGCCGATAATGCCCGTATGCCCGACGACGAGCCAGTTCACCTTGCCTCCTACCTCGGCACCGACGACCGTCATCGGTTTCGGATAGAGTGCAAGCAGGTTTCCGATATTTTTCTTCTCCATTTCCGTCGTATTTTGCCGGTTCGCATCTTTTTCCGCCGCCGGTCGTCCGCACGAGCATAGAGCTGCGGACAGCGTACAGACGATCCATAATGACTTTTTTATATCCATGGCTTTTCCTATTTGTCGATCTGGCTTTCGGTGAACGGGTCGGCGCGGTGTCCCGCGAGGTCTATCTGCGCGTATTCCTTGTCGAACTCTTCCGTTTCCCAAGCCGACAGACGGACGGTTCCTGCACCGAGGAAATCATCCAGATGGGCGGGGTCGGTCGTGCCGGGTATCGGGGCGATCCACGCCTTGCGGGAGAGTATCCACACGAGGGCGAACTGCGCGGGGGTCATGCCTTTGCGCTCCGCCCACTTGCGGACAAGTGCCACGAGCGGCATGTTGTGTTTCAGTGCTTCGGGCGTGAATTGCGGCAGGTTCCAGCGGCGGTCGCCCTGTTTGAAACGGCTGTCTTCGTTGATGACGCCTGTCAGGAAGGCGCGCCCCAGCGGACAGTAGGGAACGAAGCCGATGCCCAGCTCTTCGAGCGTCGGGAATATCTTCGTTTCGGGTTCGCGCCACCAGATGGCATACTCGCTCTGCACGGCCGACACGGGGCATACGGCATGGGCGCGGCGGATGGAGCGTGCGCTCGCTTCCGACAGTCCCCAGTGCAGGACCTTCCCCTCCTGCATCAACTCCTTTACCGTTCCGGCAACTTCTTCCATCGGCACGTCCGGATCGACACGGTGCTGGTACAGAAGGTCGATACGGTCTGTACGCAGCCGCCGGAGCGACCCTTCCACGGCACGGCGGATATGGTCGGGACGGCTGTTCAGGGCGGTCGGTTGCTTTTCCTCGACCCCGAAACCGAATTTCGTGCCGATTTTCACCTTGTCCCGGAACGGGGCGAGCGCCTCGCCGACCCACTCCTCGCTCGTATAAGGTCCGTACACTTCCGCCGTGTCGAAAAAGGTCACTCCCCTGTCATAGGCACGGCGGATAAGGGCGATCATATCCTTCTTTTCGTACCTGCCGCCGTAGTAGCCCACCATCGGCAGGCAGCCCAGACCGATGGCCGACACGTCCAGGCGACCGAGTTGACGATGCTCCATCGGGAAGTCCTTCCTTTTCCGGGAGGAAGCGCCGGCCGTGCTTCCTCCCGGAAAGGAAAGGGAGGTCCCGGCAAATACGCGGGAGGCGCCCGCCGCCGCTCCTACGGCAACCAGGGCGGCGCCCGATGCCTTTTTCAAGAATTCCCTGCGATCCATAATTTCTTCGGTTTTGGGGTTCCGATGGCAAAATTACCGTTATCGGACGGGCGGGGTTGTATACGATTTACGGATGTTCCTACCCGAATTCCCGATTCCGTTCCGCGGGTGTACCTGTTTCGGAATAAATGAATTACTTTTGCAGAAAAGAAAACGGACCGAGCCATGGAAGAATTCATCAAACTCGACGAGGTGGACAAATACAACAAGTTGTTCGGACTCGAAACCCTTCATCCGCTGGTGAGCGTCGTCGATCTGTCGAAGGCGACCCGCTGGCCGACCCGACTCAAAATCAACTACGGGGTGTACGCCCTTTACCTGAAGGACGTCAAGTGCGGCAACATCATCTACGGGCGCCAGAGCTACGACTATCAGGACGGCACGATCGTCGCGTTCGCTCCGGGGCAGGTAACTGTGACGGAGCTGCTGGAGGACGTGCAGCCCCGGGCCTACGGCATCCTGTTCCATCCCGACCTGATCCGCGGCACCGCGCTCGGCCAGGAGATCAAAGGCTACTCGTTTTTCTCCTACGAGACCCGCGAGGCGCTGCACCTCTCGGAGGAGGAGCGGCAGACCGTCATGGACTGCCTGCATAAAATAGAGGCCGAACTGGAACACGCGATCGACAAGCACAGCCGCCGGCTGATCACGGCCAACATAGGACTGCTGCTCGACTACTGCATGCGTTTCTACGAACGTCAGTTCACTACCCGCGAAGAGGTGAACCGCGATATCATCGTGCGTTTCGAACGGCTGCTGGACGACTATTTCGACAGCGATGCCCCGCAGCGAGAAGGGCTGCCGACCGTCCGGTATTTCGCCGACAAGGTGTGTCTTTCTCCGAACTATTTCGGCGACATGATCCGCAAACAGACCGGGCAGACCGCGTCGGACTATATCCAGAACAAACTGATCGAACGGACCAAGGAGGCCCTGCTCTCGACGGACAGCACGATGAGCGAGATCGCCTACGGGCTGGGATTCCAGTATCCGCAGCACCTGAGCCGGATGTTCAAACGCGTGACGGGTCTCACCCCGGGCGAATTCCGCACGGCGCGCGACTGACCTTCCCGCAGGGCGATGCGGCCCGTCGCCGCACTTTCCAGCCATGAACATGAAACCACAATCGAACCGGCATGTCCTCCCCGGCATGGAGCGGAGGGACGACCGTACGGCTTTCCCGGACGTCGAGGCGGGCCGGGACGAAGAGATCGGACGCCTGCTTCCCCTCCTCGCCCTGGGAGACTATCACACGATCCTCCTGCGCGACCGTGCCGGGAACGACGGACCGCTCTACGGCCGTCGTCCGGACGACTACGACGAGGGGACGCTGCTGTTCCGAGGGCCGGAGGTGTCCCGGGCCCTTGCCTGCGAAAGGAATTCCGCCGCCGACCGGTGGCTGGTCGTCTTCCGGGCCGACCGCATCGACTCTCCGGCACTGCACGCCGTTTTGGACGAGTGCACTTTCTTCGGCTACGCCCCCGGCGAAGCCCTGCATCCCTCGCTGCGCGAGCGCCGGACGGTCGTCCGCTGCCTGGAGGACATCCGCAAGGAACTCCGCCGTCCGGCGGACCCCTTCCGCGGCATACTGCTGGCCAGGCACCTCGGATGCCTGCTGGATTACGGGAGGCGTTACTACGAGAGGCAGTTCGTCACGCGCTGCCAGGCCAACGGGGAGTTGCTGCGACGCTACGACCTTCTGCTGGAGGCCTACATCGCCCGGGGAGAGATGAGGAGGCAGGGACCGCCCCGGACGGAAGCGTGTGCGGAGCAACTCGGCCTTTCGCCCGCCTATTTCACGGACCTGTTGGCGTTCGAGACGGGCCGCACGCCCGAGGCGTACGTCACCCTCAAGCGGATGGAGATCGCCAAACGGAGGCTGCGCCGTTCGCGCGTACCGATCGGTACGATCGCCGAAGAGCTGGGGTTTCCCTCCCCCCAGTGCTTCTGCGCCCTCTTCAAAAAACTCAACGGTCTCGCTCCGGGCGATTACCGGACATTGAATTAGCGGGTGCTCTCCGGTCGCTCCGCTCCGTCCCCTCCTTGCCTCCGGTCCGGACACGGGAAGGAACGGGGAAGAATGTCCGAGAACAATCGGGAACAGCCGGGAAGTGTCGGGAACCGTCGGGGAATACGGCCGGAGGTGTCCGCCCGTGCGGAAACAGTCCGGGGTCCGGAATTTTTCTCTGCGGGGGGATTGCACGTCCGGAAGAAACCGCTATCTTTGCAAAAACATCAGATGATATGACGATAAGAGGCTCTGCGCTCAGAAAAACTTCCCTGGCGGAAGAGCTGGCCGGGCGGCTCCGGAAACAGATCACCGCAGGAAAGTTCGGAGTCGGCGAGAAACTGCCGCCCGAACCGGAACTGATGCGTATTTTCGGCGTCGGCCGTTCGACGGTGCGCGAAGCGGTCAGGATGCTGGCCAACACGGGTCTTCTGAAAGTGCAGCAGGGGGCCGGAACCTTCATCGAGAATCTTTCGGCGCAGGGAGAGCTCATGGAGCAGAGGCTGAAGCGTGCGGATATCCGCGACCTGGACGAAGTGCGCAGGATACTGGAGGCCGCCATTGCCGAAAAGGCGGCCGGACGGCGCACGGAGAAGGACCTCGGGCGCATGGAAGAGCACCTGCGCGAGCGGGGTGCGGCCGCCGCCGCCGGAGAGCTGGACGCGTGTATCGCGGCGGACATCGCGTTCCACACGGCCATTGCGGAAGCCACGCACAATGAAATCCTCGCCGAACTGTACCGTTCCGTGTCGGTCCACCTGCAACGGGGATTCCGCCGTATTTACGACGACACCTCCTGTCTGCTCGCATCCCAGCCCTCGCACGAGAAACTGACCGGCCACATCGCCGCCCGCGAGCCCCGCGAGGCGCTGCGCACGATCGCCCTCATTCTGGAAGAACCGTAACCGATCCCCGCATGAACAGACTCTCTTCCTCCGTCCGCATTCCCGCCGCCCCGGCGACCGGGAAAACGGTATATCCGATTCTGCTGATGATCAGTGCGACGCATCTGCTCAACGACATGATGCAGTCCGTGATTCCGGCCGTCTATCCGCTGTTGAAGGCCCGGTTCGGCTTCTCCTTCGCCCAGATCGGCATCATCACGCTGGTCTTCCAGATGACCTCCTCCCTTCTGCAGCCTGTCATGGGCACCCTTGCGGACCGGCATCCCCGTCCTTACTCGCTGGCTCTCGGCATGTGCTTCACGCTTGCGGGCCTGCTCCTGCTTTCGGTCGCTCCGGGGTTCGCCGCGATTCTGCTCGCCGTGGCGCTGGTCGGTTGGGGCTCTTCGGTCTTCCATCCCGAATCGTCCCGTGTGGCCCAGCTCGCGTCGGGCGGACGGAAAGGGCTGGCACAGTCCATCTTCCAGGTGGGCGGTAACACCGGAAGCGCGGCGGGTCCCCTGCTGGCTGCCCTGGTCGTGATCCCCTTCGGTCAGCGGGCGATCGGCTGGCTTGCACTGGCCGCCCTGCTGGCCATTTTCATCCTTATCCGGATCGGCCGCTGGTACAAACGCCGGCTGCGCACGGCCGCCCGCCGCGCCGCGGCCGAGACGTCTGCGCCGGCCCCCGGCCTGACCCGGCGGAAAATCCGCACGGCCCTGCTCATTCTGACGGTGCTGGTCTTCTCCAAATACTTCTACATTGCCAGCATGACCAATTATTTCACCTTCTTCCTGATGGAGAAATTCTCCATGTCGGTACAGCACTCCCAATACTGCCTCTTCGCGTTCCTTGCCGCCTCGGCCGCGGGTACGCTCATCGGAGGTCCCGTAGGGGATCGTTTCGGACGGAAATACGTGATCTGGGGTTCCATTCTCGGGGCGGCACCTTTCACCCTGCTGCTTCCCTATGTGTCGCTGCCGTGGACCATCGTGCTCTCCGTCGTGATCGGCGTGGTCATCTCATCGGCCTTTTCGGCGATCCTGGTCTACGCCACCGATCTGATGCCCGGCAAGGTGGGTATGATCGCGGGCGTCTTCTTCGGACTGATGTTCGGACTGGGCGGCCTCGGATCGGCATTTTTCGGCTGGCTGGCCGACCGTACCAGCATCGAGTTCATCTTTCGGGTCAGCACCCTGCTGCCCCTGCTGGGCGTTATCACGGGCTTCCTGCCCGACATCGAAGGCAAACGAATCAAATCCTGACACCATGCAATACACCTATGCTTACCGGTCGCCTCTGGGCGGCATAACGATCGCCTCCGACGGCGAGAACCTTACGGGCCTCTGGTTCGAAGGACAGCGATACTTCGGCGACACGCTCTGCGCGGAGCACTGCGAGCGGATGCTTCCCGTGTTCGTGCAGACCATCGAATGGCTCGACTGCTATTTCGGAGGCGGAAAACCCGATTTCATGCCTTCCCTGAACCCGGCGGGCACTCCGTTCCGGCGGACCGTATGGAAGGCACTGTTGCAAATTCCCTACGGGGAGACCGTCTCCTATGGAGAACTGGCTGCGGAGATCGCCCGGCAGCGGGGAGCCGGCGGCTCGGCCCGGGCCGTGGGCGGTGCCGTGGGCCGCAATCCGGTGAGCGTCATCATTCCCTGCCACCGGGTCGTGGGCAGCGGGGGCAGCCTCACGGGATATGCGGGCGGCCTCACGCGAAAGACCGCATTGCTCACCCTCGAAGGAATCGACACCTCCCGTTTCTTCGTTCCGAAACACGGTACCGCCCTGTAACCGGTCGGAGGGCGGGATTGCATTTTCGATGCAGTATGTGTACATCGTTGATTATCAATGATATAGCGCTCTAAAAGGTACAACCAACAGGTTGGCAAGTATCTGAGAATGTGTAAGTTAGTGATTTTTAGCACCATTCTCGGCTTGTACCTCCATTTTGGAAAGTAAAAGTAAGTGTAATTTCTTGAATATCAAAATGTGCGGTACAAAAACTTGTGAAAAATGCCGTTTTTTGATGAGAAAAGGTACAAAAATAGCTCTGAAACCGAGAGTCACATTATGATTATTTTGCGAAGTACTCAGTCTTTAGCCAATAGGCATAAATCGGGTCCTGGAACGAGATTTCACCAGCCTTATTATCCAATATATCATTCTTGATAAGGGCTGCCTTTGAACGGGATATTGAGGTCGTTGAAGAGATTTGATAGCGATGCATCACTTCGGGTCTTTTCTACGGCTATAAGGGCTTTGAGATAGTTTAGTTTGAGTGGTCAGTGTTTCGGTGATTGTTACAAACAACAGACTTATGTGACAGCGGTCGCTATTTTTTAAGACAGCCTTAGTAGTAATATTCTGAACAGAAAAAGAAGTATTATTTCTTTTATTGTTCAAAATATTACTATATTTGCAGTATGGACAGGCAATTAAATGAAATAGGAACTATTCCAGTAACGACTTCAATCATTGAATCGTTATATCCGGAACTTAAGTCTGCTAATAAGAAAGTAACCTGGCTAGAAAAGCAAGGGGTTATCATCAGACTTAAGCGAGGTCTTTATGTGATCAACCCCGAATATTCAGGAAAGACTCTATCGAGTGAGTTGATTGCCAATCATCTCTATACACCTTCGTATATTTCAATGTCTACTGCACTACGATATTATGGACTTATCCCCGAGGCTGTATATGTTCATCAATCGATGACAGTAAAACATCCCCGAAGCTTTCAAACTCCAGTCGGCAATTATGACTACAAATATATTTCAAGAAAGGCATTTCCGATAGGAGTAAGGAGTATGAATAAGGGTGACTATGCATTTCTTATCGCATCACCGGAAAAGGCTTTGTGTGATTTGATTGCCAATTCCTCAAAAGTTATTCTTCGTTATATGAAGGATGTAGAGATATATCTTGAGCAGGATATTCGTATGGATATGGATGAGTTTTATAATATGGACGCAACCATATTTGAAGATTATATAAAGGTTGGCAAAAAGGCTGATTCAATTTCAACACTATTAAAATTCTTAAGACGATGAAAAATGAAATATTCGACAATATGCTCTCCCGTTATGATCTAACAACGGAGCAACATAAGAGAAACGCCATATTTGAAGTGAACCAGCAGATGATACTTGCAGGCCTGTATGCCGGAGGCTTTTTTGAGTCGGCTGCGTTCTATGGCGGGACTTGTCTGAGAATCTTTCATGGCTTGCAACGTTTCAGTGAGGATATGGATTTCTCATTGCTTGCACAAGATGATAAGTTCGATTTTACGAAATACTTCCCTGCTATCATTGATGCCTTTGCAATGGTAGGTCGTGAGGTTGAAATAAAGAAAAAAGATAAAAAGAATTTCGGAAAGGTCGAATCAGCATTCCTTAAGGATAATACCGATGTATATGATGTGACTTTCCAGACGGAGAAGTCAATAAAGATAAAGATTGAAGTAGATACTTGTCCGCCGTTGAACTTCAAGACGGAACAAAAGCTATTGCTTCAACCACATTCATTTATGACTCGTTGTTTCACACTTCCGGACCTGTTTGCAGGCAAGATGCATGCACTGGTCTATCGTGCATGGAAGAATAGAGTCAAAGGTCGTGATTGGTACGACTTTGAATGGTATGTACGCCATAATGTCCCGTTGGATTTTACTCATTTGACAGAACGATGCAAGCAGTTTAACAATGAGAATATTACTCCAGAGTTATTCAAGGAGAAACTCATTGAGCGTCTCTCTACAGCTGATATAAAACAAGTGAAAGAAGATGTCCTGCCTTTCATGCGCAATCCAAAGGAACTTGATATTTGGTCAAATGATTATTTCGTGCAGTTGGCCGGGATGATGAGAATGAGATAATCTTGTATTTATGTAATGCTTTTAGCGGTAAATAAAAATGATAAATATGATTAATTGGCTGCATATATCTGATTTACATTTAGGTAGTGAAGGTGCAATAACGAACATGATGCGCAATGAGTTGCCTGATTACTTAAAAGGACTAGGGGTAAAATGTGATTATGTATTCTGTACTGGTGACATTCGAACAGCGAATGTAAGTCATAACGTATTTACGGATGAAATGTCTGATTATTTGAAATCTATATGCGATGCAGTCCAGACATCAGTGGATAAATTGTATATAGTTGCCGGTAATCATGATATAAATAGAGATATCGAAGGACGCCAAGATGCTATAAAAAATGTCCTTTTTAAGGGTGACGGATATTATGACCCCAAAGAAGGTGTTATTAAGCAAGAAGAGATGTCAGTTATTATGGCTGGAGAGAAAGATTTTGTTTCTTTTCTTGGCAATATATACAATGAAGACCGACTGAAATTTTATGGTAATCCTAAAATGCCTCATTTTAATATAGAGACAGAACATTTTAATATACTGCATGTCGACACTAATATAGCATACACTACGGGGCAAGAAAGTAACGACTTATATGTTGGTACAAATTTTTTATATAATGCAGTGTGTACACTTAATACAAATAAGCCTACCATATTGCTTAGTCATTATCCATTTATGTCACTTCTGCAGGGAGAGAAGAAAGTCATCTCTACTATGCTACAACATAATGGAGTTCGACTTTGGCTAGCTGGGCATGAACATGACCATGTTCTGCAAAAAGTTCAATATATCTCCTCTTTACAGGCTGGTGCCCTGCGCAAAGAACAAGATGTACGGTCTTCGGTCCTTTTAGGACGATACGACCCGACAACCTGTGCGTGTTTTGTAAATGCGCATACATGGTTTGAAGAAGGTTGGGCTAAGTATCCTTATGTTGATTTGGAGAACACGCCTCAAGATGTTTTTTCCATAAATTTAAGTCCTAAATTAAATGATAAGGTTGCTATTCCTCAAGATTTGAAACAGGCGATGAACGGCCTTACGTTAAGAGATGTTAATGTAGATTTAATTCAGCGGGAGTCGTTGCTCCCTGTAATTCAGAGCGATAATATCGTAGAACGTACAGCTTTGTTGGATCGTTGCCTTAATGTACTGGATGATGGTAAGATACTCGTGATTTTTGGTTCTTTGAAAATAGGAAAATCGACTTTAGCAGCACAAATACATCAGCACAGGCCAAAAACTGCCATATACGATTCTGTTTTGCAGACGGATCTGGAAAATAAGGTAAAAATACTGCTAAAGGAAGGAAAGGGCGGTGAAAGTGTGTTGGTAAGCACGACGGGGGCATTAAATCTGAATATAGCAGGACTTGATGATAGTAGAGTTTGTCAGATTGAAGTACCTTTATTGACAGTCGCTGAAACCAAAGAACTTGTTGATACATATGGACCAGAGCAGAACCCACATATGTTCATTTATGCACATAGTTGTGGACATCCTGTTCTTGTGCGAACACTTTGCGAATATTTGAAAGCTAATCATTGGCGATTAGATGAAAAACATTTTTCCAATCTTTTAGCATATAGTTTTGACTATAATCTGAGTAGAACAATGGCTGATTTGATGCGGACATTGTTAGCTGATACGACTGATCGCGCTTTGCTAAATCGTCTGTTGATTGTGAATGGTACTTTCACTGAAGAAGACGCCTGCAAATTAGCCGGAATTGATCCATCTATTGACGAACCAAGAATGCGTTTAAATGGATTAGTTCCTACATGGATAATGCCATTAGATAATTGTTTTAAAGCGAACCCACTTATCAGTAAATTATGGAAGCCCGATGTGCCAGAACAAACTTTCAAAGATGCCAATTTATTATTAGCAGAAGGTATTTTGACTAAGAAAAAAGTACTTGGAGAACATGATGTACTGAATTATATCCTATACAGTATTAGAGGTGGTGCGGATGACAATGCTGGAAGAATGTACATCACAACCTTAATGAAATTGGATGATATTGGAGAATTGCCACCTAGAAGCCTCCTTTGTAAATTATGGATGGATATCCCCTTACCCGAGGGAATGTCTATTGATATCAAGATAGGAGTACGTTATCTTCAAATTGCACTTATCAAAGATCTGAGTGCAACTCAACGATCATTCTTGATAAAGGATTTAAAAGACAATGTCTCTAAATGTACTAATACTGAAAAAATACCATTCTATAGCAGCATGATTACAATGATTTGTTGGATGGAAGGTGACATTGAGGGTGGGTTGTCACATTATCATCGGTACCTGGAAAGTAAAGGTGATGACAATAAACTATTAAAGACTATTGGAGATGCAGAACCATTTTTTGATAATAACATTTGGTTTTTCCTTCTGCGTTTGTCTAATGAACAAGATTTCATTAACTGGCTTGATGTATTCAAGGCAGATGATATTGAATACTCACATAACGACCATGTAATTTGCGAGTGTTGTTATCTTGCAATAGAACGACTTTGGAGATATCATTTAGGGGGTAACCCAGTTAATGATCGTGTGGAGATATTATTCAGAATTTTGGCAAAAGCAGAACTTAAGCGCTGTTCAGAACTTGCTATCGCTTGTATTTTTGCAATTATGGAGATTTTTAACTCTGAACACCGTTATGAAGAAGCTCGATCGCTATATGAAAGCAAGTATTCTAGGTATGAGGAATTGCCATTTGCGCAGTTGATTTTGAATGGTTCAATGGGGAATAGCTACTTCCGAGATGTTGCTAAAGTACATGGTCATGCTCTTGATTACTTTAAAAGGTCACTTTCGATTACAGATACCGAGTTGATTCCCAATATTATGTTGCATGTTAAGCAAATGATGGCATACGTTCTGGCTGAGACTAATATTAATGCGGCAGTAAAAGAACTTGAAGAAGCACTACAATATGTTTCTGATGTTAAACATCGTATAGATATATATGAATACTATCAGTGCATAGGAGAGTTGTCATATGCATATTGGTGTGCGGGCAATAGACAGAAAGCTGTTGAAAAACTATCAGAATGTGTGCGTTTTGTCACGAATGACCTTCAAGATGGCAAAGAAAAATTTGCCAAAAGCTTTATCTGTTTATTAGGGTGTCTAATAATAAAGTATCAGTATGACTTGGATAACAAACCTATGCCTAAAGATCAAGCGATTCCTCATCATGGGATGTTCACTGAAAATGACTTAAGCTCATTTGATGATCTATATAGCGAAGACCGTATCTATACATCCAGTTATCAGATGTGTCAACTGTGTAAAATAGTCGGCTTAAGGGATTTGGCTCGTGAATGGGCGCATAGAACACTGGATGCATGTAAGAAAAGAGGCGAAGTTCGCGAGATTCATTATATACTCTTCCTGTTATTACCATATTTTATTGAGGATAATGATAAAGATACCATACTTTTTGTAATTAATCATACATGTGAAGCGCAGCGCATTAGTTATGAGAATCACCCTGAACTGCATAAAGAAAATGCAGACTTTGAGTTTGTTGAGTTTCGTATAGTACCTCTTCTAATGGTGTCGCTTAGTCAGAATCTTCGTGGAGATAATAGTGGTTTGAAACTCATTAAGAAGGTATTGGACAATTATCATCCAGTGAATAATCCTGAAAAATTTGAACTAGTGAAATCTGTGTTTGATAGACCTTCGTATGATAAAGACTATATAGCGGAAATTAATAAGTTGGACATAAATGATAACTATGTTGTTTATATTTGTGCTTATCTAATGACAACTTATCAGAGTGAGGCAGATTATGCATTCTCACTTCTAATTGCACTTTTGCCTATGTTGGAGAAACAATTAATTCAAATCTTGGGTGAAGATATAAAACCTATTATTAATCATTTTGTGACTGATTTTTGGAAGGCTAAAATTCTAACAGCTCCTAACGAATTCAAAGATTACAAGTTCCTTCGAGAAAAGGGGCTTCCACTTATTGAAGAGTATGAAGGAAAAATAAATCAGGCAAATCATACGATGCTTATCGTTAGTAATCATATAAATAAACTAATTAAACTTAATGAATTACAGGAGGATTGGATGGATAGGTGATCTTTTTTGCTTATCAATATTCCTACACTAAATGCAGAAAACCGAATCAGGCTTGAAAGTAAACCTACCAGGGTTATTATATATTTATAGACTATAGTCTTGCTAGCCCAATAATAGGAATTGTTACTTTGGCTTATCCCCAAGTCAACGCTTAGGGGGTAAGCTATTTATCGTTTATTTAAGTCAGACCCATTTTTCCTAAAGGCTCTGTAAATACATCTCGTACAATTAAAATAGTATTTAGAGAAGCTTCTCGCTCTTTCTAAGTGTTCCATCATTAATGCATGTAAACGTTTCAATATCTGGACAGAAAATCTCCTTGGCCTTGATATATCGGGAACATATCTCTTCGGAAAGATTCTTTTCTTCTCCTACTATGACCCATGATTTAATCTTTCCAGAAAGGGATTTAGGAATGGTTCGTCCATCTGGTATTGTTATGAGACCAAGCTCAATCTTCTGTTTTAACATGCTGTAGATATTCCTGTAAAGGTCTGGATATTCCTCCAACACTTGGGCCAGAAGACGTTGGTAAAATCCTACTTGAATTGGTGATGTGAATATTTTCTGTGGATCGTCTCCCTTCAATTCAATAATTATTAGATCACCATCCCAAGTCAGACCGAGAAAGTCCACTTCTCCGTAAGTTGTTACCACATTCTTCCTCAGGCTCTTCAATGACGGTCTGAACTCGTTTTCTAAAAGATTTTTGAGCTCAGCATCTATTTTGTCAAGTATTCTCTTCTTGGTTACTTCATTTCTGATCCCAATCACAAATTCCTTGTCAATTATAATGAAGTCATCATCCGGTTTGTTCAAGAAAGTGTACCTACGGGCAATCAGATTCTGGTAATATCCTTCTGCCTTTTTCCCTGTCGATTCATTCCCATAATATCTGGAAAGATTTGGATCTGCTTTCAGTTTGTCCAAAAGAGTATACAAATGAACGGATTTAGTTATGTTTTCATAATATTCCGAGCAGAGGTCATAATACTTTTTCTCATATGAAATTTTGCTCTTTCCACTCTTCTCTATTTTTATGATTTTACTTGTTCCGCGGTAAACGGAGAACCAAGAGTTGTTTTTATTGCGTCCTGTTTGGAAATCTAGCTCAGGATGGTCCTTGACATACTGTATCATCCAATGGTATTGTCCACCTTCCTTGAATTGATTATAAATTACTGGATCCATTGTCCTGTTATAATAGAAGTCTGATGTTATGTTCTGCTTTGCCATGTATTGAAATTTTGATTATAAATATAATGTTTTTTGATGTCATTATACATTTGGAAGTGTAGGTGATTTCTCGTTTAATATAAAAATCATTCTAATTGTTTTTCTGAAAACAAAGCCTTACTGATTAATTCTTTTGCTTCTTGTTCTTTTTGTGCAATTTTCGTTTCGTCCCACCTTTCTCCTTTCTTAATAGTATTCATCATAGATTTTAATTTGAGACTATAGGTCTTCATAGCTTTGGCATCACCAAAGTTTTCATATTTTGCTCCTGGGAGATTATTAGTAAATTTTGAATTCATACCCCTGCTGACAAGACACAAATTCCCAAAACTATGTAGATGGTTAAAATCCATTGGATCTTTATCCGTTGGATGTTGTGGGTAGAAATGTTCTACAGAGGTTCTGTACGAAAACTCAAAGTCTGTATCCTTTGTCTTTTTCAACAACAGATAATCATAAAAGTTAAACACAAAATTCTCAACATGTTCTCCTTTTTGTGGATACTCATCTATATTGATATTTGACCATAGGATGTCTTTATCGTGATTTACACTCTTTCCATTATTCTCGAATATAATAGTTTCAAATGGAACCTTATTTTCAGGGATTGCTAAGTATCTATCTAACATATATGCTTTTGATAAATTCCATAAATATTCCGCATATTCAGTAGCGTTTGTATTCCTATGATTATAGACATAGTATAAACTAGCATTCATCCAATGCTTATATATCTGAGTCGGTGCTGACACATGAAACATCGATAGGAGCATAATTATATTACGATTTTGTCCAGATCCATCATCTTCGTATTCTGTTTGTGAGAATGTGTCTTTGTAATAATATTTATCTTTATCTGCTTTTTGAGGTAATAATTTCTTCAGACTCCATTTTTCTTGTTTTCGTTTGATGATGTATTTATCAAAGAGAAGACGTAAATCAAGGAGTTTCATAATAAACTCTATGCTGAAACTAGCAGCGTCTTTTTCGCTTTTAATCACGCTTTTGAAAATCTTCGTCAACCTTTTGTCATCCAACACAACTTCTTTATTGTCAGGACGGATTATTTTTAGAGCATGAAGCAGAAAGTTGGAAAAAGTAATCAATGAATGGTAAGTTTCTGATTGGTCTTTGTCGGTACCTTCTTCCCATGGCTTACTATAAGGTGTGTTGTTAGCAGCATCTAAGAATAACCGCTCTAAAGAATGATTTTTTTCTTCGTTACCAAGGACGGAATTTTTATTGTATAATGCAGCTAAATCATTGAATGAAATTTTAATATTTTCAGTGCCATTGTTATCAAATATTTGTTCTCTTGTGGCTTTTGAGAAATTTAGTTGAACATATCTATCCATATTAGAGCAGGCTTCCCAAATCAGATTAAAAGCAGCCATAGCAGACTGATTTTCCTTAATTGGAGACATAAGATGTGCTTTCACAATTTCATGTTGTTCAAGTTGCTCTCCCCTGGAGTTCATTATCTCGAAATAGTGATTAAGGTTTGTGTCTTTCGGAACACTTATCCGAAGAATGATTACCTTATTAAGTAGATAATCAATAAAAGTAGAAACGGAAATCTCTTTATCCTGACAAATCTTATCAACTATACTCCACGCTTTGTTATACACAGCCATAATATTAGCATTAACAACTCCATGATTAATAGTTTCAGGATTGTTGTACAATGCAAATAACGTGAGGTTTGATTTTTCTCTATGATCAAAAGAGAGATTTACTTTAGAATACCATGATAAGTCATATTTTGAATAATTGTGTTTAAGTGCACATAAGAGAATAGTTATGGTTGTTGTTCTCTGTTGTCCATCAATTGTCTCGAAATACAAACTATTGTCCTTATGCCTTGGGAATACAATAAGGTTTCCTATGTAATAGTTATTTGTGGGCGAATCTTTCGCATAGTCAGCTATATCCTGAATAAGTTGAGTTGTTTCGCCCAGCCCCCAGGCATAGTTTCTTTGATAAATAGGTATGCGGTATTCATTACTGTTAAGCAATTCTTTTATGGTAAGTTCTTGAATATCGTTCATAATAATCAGAAATAGAGTTGTTTGATTTGAGTATCTGCATTTGAAGCTAATGATCCGATTTGTGGGGTCATGAGATTTATAATGTCATACGGAGATTGAGCATCACGAATAGTTTTGAACATGATGCCGCTAGTGGCACTATTATCTATAGTTGGGAGCTGAACGCTGTAGTGTATCAAGCGAATTTGATACGCATATCTAAAGATTTTTCTCACTACTTTATTTATTTCAGCGAAGCCAAATCTATCAATATAATAAATCAATAGGCAATTAAATAACTGTCGGACATAGGTATCACCGGTACGATTTCTATTAGAATAATTATTTAACATCCGAATGATTTTATATGCTGATTTTTCATCTTCTGTTGAGTCATAATTTTTGTATTCATTTTCGTCTATGATTTTATTGTACAAGGCATCATAGTAGCGAATCATATCAAAAAACGGCTTCCGTTAATACATATTTGATCTATCTGGAAAGGAAATTCCATTTTTGACTGGTCGATGTTTCTAGATGGTTCATTAGCATAAAACGATGAGAAGAAATGACATATAATTTGCTGCATATAAAAAGGATACCGTTTATCCTCCAAGGATATACCCTTAAAAGCATCGATATTGTCTTTTGTAAATTCCTTTCCACTATTATTTTTGGCCCATCTTTTGACTCTATATAAAGTCAAAAACAATTCAACTAATCTTTGCGGATCAAGATCCTGCCATTTAGTGATGTTATCGCTGTCCTTCTCAGAGAGTTTTTTGATTTCTCTAAGATGAAAAGCCTTCAATAGATCATGTGGCTCCAAATCTTTCCCTCTTGCATTTTGTGAGTCAAAGAATTGGAAAGCTTCAGATATTTCGGGTAGGCGAACTACAACAAACTGACATTTATTTAAAAGAAAATCTAAAAAATTATCATCCAAATCGTCTAATCTATCTTCAATTGCTGTAAGGTTTTCTCTTACATGTCCAATTGAATGCTCGTTTGTAAATTCCGTACGTTTACAAAATGTTTTAATTCTATCTTGTACTTCCTGATAAGGATTCTTGGCCCTTATTTCTTTTTTGTTGAAAAGTTCGTATAAAAGCAAAGAAAGAGTGACTATACGTTGTTGTCCATCTACTATATTGTTCTCATGAAGAACAAGAGTTCCAAGTCTATATTCTTCGCTATCCTTGAAATACAAAAGGTCATTTATTAATTGGTTGACATTCTTTACACCCCATTTATATGGACGTTGATATTCTGGAATTATGAAGTTATTGAAAGGTAAATCTTTAATTTTTAGAATACCATAAGTAAGCTTTTCTACTTGCATACTATCAGCTGGTGGAAGACTTTCCAGATTTTCCATTTGCTGCATTATGATTTCTGCGTCTCCATGCTTTGCTGACAAAGGAGATAGCACAGGGTCGAATATTTTGGATATTTTTTCAAAGCATTTGATGATATCGTCTGCAGATTGAATAGTAATATTTATTCTACATCGGCCTTGATTACGATTACCCCATCTATGCCAACTTAGCTCTTGATGCTGATAAGATTCTTCAACTAACTCTCTCCAAATAGTATTATATTCATAACCGCTAAATTTCCCTTCAAGGTGCAATTCAACGTATCCTTGATAGTATTCGTAATGTATATCGATATCGTGGAGAATAGTCTCCAATTGGATGAAACGATTATCGTGATAATGATTTGTTTCAGTCTTGTAGTATCTTCCAGGAAAGTAATCCTTTAGCTTGGGTTCAACTTCCTTTTTTAAGCTATCGGTAATTTTCAAATAGTTCATAATTGTTAATATATTCTGTAATACATGAGCAAATGCTGTACACCATTATCTTAATAGAGATTATACATATTCTTTTTGTTGAAAAAACAACACATAATATATTGTTTTATCTTATTCCTTAAATCCGAAGTATACGATGTCCATTTCTATATCGCTGATCAAGTCACCTTTTTTCAGCCTCTGTTTAGTGTTTTCTTCTGAACTAATGGTTCTGAAAATGATATCAATGATTCTGAGTCCTTTGGGATATCGGAAACCTTCGCTTCGTCTTCGGCCGCGGATATTGATTGATATGTGCCCCTTGTTCTCTTTCTGACTTCTGAATAGTAGCAGGTCTGATTTGAAGCCACGGTACTTTGTGTTGACTTCACATACATCATAACCGATCTGGCGAAGGTCAAAGGGTTTATCCGGATGGTAGAACGATGTGTAATAAGGATGAATGATGATAGTTCCTTCATCGAAGATTTCCTTTAGAAAATCTCTTGCATTCTCGTACAAAGGATTTCTACCATAACTAAATGACTCTCCCGTAGGTTTTTGTGGCTGAGGCATCGATACGATCCATTTCCTATCATCGGTGATGTCGGTTAAGAATTCCTTCAATTTAGCCCTATTAAGAGCCTGGTAATTGATATCTATTTCTATGCACTTAAGGTGATTGTCGACAATGGTTTGGCGTTTTTTACCATCGACTTTATGGCTGACTAGAAATTCAATGAGCAAACGCTCGCCATTATCCATTATACCTTCCACATCCGACCGGAAACCATAGTGTTCATCCCACTTCTCTACTTCAACATTGTGTATTCTTACGAGACCGGAGGGGAAAGCGCCACTATTGGATTGAGGTAGCATTATCCGTCCGGTTTCCTGAAGAACTTCTTTGGCGAGCAGGTGGAGTGAAGATTCGTATGCCCCTTCACATTCGAGTCCGTGGGCGTGTGCGAAATGGTGTTCACGGATTTGTCCGGCATTCTTAGCATATAGAGGAGCATTACAATGAGGGCAGTGACAACCGCACTTCATGCCTTTGGCAACATCGTCAACGTGGACGAGGGCTCCGCCTTCATCCAGCGCAAAAGTCAAGAATGCGCCCATAATTAAAATCTCCTTTCTATATATCTCAGGAGTTCTCCATCCAGTTCTTTGGTACCATGAGGAGCACGGAGAAAACCGTGTTTGGTAAGATTCTCTTCCGTGAGTTTACCGGATTTAGAGGTAGCCTCAAGGCGAAACAGAGCATATTTAGCCTCGCTCTCGTCCTGATTTATACGTTCTTTATCGACCCAAAATTCCTCCTCCTTAACCATCCACTGGTCGTAGCGGACATTGATAGCCTCTACGGTCATCTGGTACTTGATTTCACGATCCTCGGAAACGTAGATGTATATAGTATCGCCGAGGCTGACGTTATATCGACTTTGCTGCCAATGATACTCGCCATACTTCTCCAAACACTCTGCCAGACGGAAAGTACTACGCTTGGCAGTAATGAGCCACTTCTTATGGTTCTTTGGGATGATATGCCCGGCCATATTTACGCGGTTGCTATTGGGAACAATGTCTAGATGGCAGTCCATTGCAGCAGCGATACGACAGAGAATGTCGAGACCAGCGGAATACTTTCCTTTCTCGATACGACTCAAATTGGAAGCATCAATATCGGCAAGCTGTGCGACATCCCGAGCATCCATACGGCGCTCCATCCGAAGGCTCTTGATTTTTGCTCCGATGCGCTCACGTTCGTTTTCGCGATCTGGACCATACCAGAAGATGCTAGCCCAGCAATGACATTGATACATACCACGAAGAATCGGTCCCATTATAACAGAAGGGTCTCCCTGGTAATATTTGTCGAAGAGTGCAGCGATAATTTGGCAGTGCTGCTCCTGCATTTCAAAAGGGATTACTCCGGAGAGTCCCAGCGTGAAACGATCACCTTGTGACGTTTCAACAGTCACCTTATCCAGGCTGACAAATTTACATTTAGTTCTTATTTCCATAATTCTGCAACAGGGTTAACCTTAAACATCAAGAATTACAAAGCAAATATAATAAAAGGCCTTGACTTTACAAATTTACCAAGCAAATTATTTCTGTAAGAGCAAAGTGTTCTTCTGTTGCTCCAAAATACAAACTATATTGAGTCAAAGCGAGCATTTCATAACATTGTATATTATATATGCATAATCTAAATTTAAAAGTTATGATTTACGGATACATTAGAGTAAGCAGTGACAAACAGACTGTAGAGAACCAGCGTTTTGAAATAAACAATTTTTGTAAATGTAATAAATTAGTAATTGACGATTGGATTGAAGAAACTATCAGTGGTACGAAAAATTACACGAAACGACAACTTGGTCGTTTACTACGTAAAGTGCGTAAGGATGATATCATCATATGTAGTGAACTTTCACGTCTTGGACGTAATCTTTTTATGATTATGGAAATCTTAAATATCTGTATGACAAAGGAATGTAGAGTGTGGACAATCAAAGATAATTATCGATTAGGTGAAGATATACAAAGTAAGGTCCTTGCATTTGCTTTTGGATTATCTGCAGAAATTGAGCGCAATCTTATCAGCCAACGTACTAAAGAGGCACTGGCAAGAAAAAAAGCAGAAGGTGCAACACTTGGTCATTGTCGTGGCTTTCGCTGTAGACTCAATCCCAAATGTGCTAACAAGCACGATTACATCGTAAAAGAATTGGCTAAAGGAACTGAAAAGACGGTTATTTCCAAGAAATTAAAAGTATCAAAAACAACATTATATCGTTATTTAGTTTATACAGGGCTTCATATACCTATTAACTGCCAACAAGAAGGATGGGAGGATTATGGTATCTATCATTAATTTTTATGTACTACAGAATCGACCCTCAAACGGGGGCGGCTTCGACATTACCATTGGTAACCCACCATACATCAGTGCTCCAACACAGATTGCATCACCAGAATTGAATGAACAGCGAAAACGCATTGTGGCAAGCAAGAAATATAAATCGCTTAATGAAAAATGGGATTTGTATGTGCCTTTTATGGAACTTGGATTACAACTACTATGTCCTAAAGGCATCTTTGCTATGATTGTACCATATCCTTTGACAAATCAAAAGTATGGTAAGAAACTCCGTAAGATGCTTGCAGAAGAGTATCGTTTATTGGAGATAGCCGATCTAAACGGAAAAAAGATTTTTGAAAATGCCACGGTGAGTAACTGTATTCCATTTATCCAGAACAGTCAGCCAGAGGGTGAACTTCGCATCACTCAAATCTTTGAGGACAAGATCATCCGTGAAGTATTAAGCAAATCTCCAGAGGCATTAAAGCAAGACAATAAAAATTATGTTTGGAACTTGACAGAAGAGGAAAGAACTGGAAACCGTTTTGTCAATATGAATGTCTTGGGTGACTTCTGCTATATAAGTGTAGGAATGGTCGTTAATGCCAATGAAAAGGATGCCCAAGGAGCATTCAAAAAAGAGGATTTGATAAGTGATTCATACGATGCCATCCATTGTAGAAAGTATATTGAGGCAAAGGATATAGATAAATTTCAAGTCAAACGGGTACGTTATCTTGAATGGAACACGGAACGATGCCCAGATAAATTACGCCGTCCGACGTTCCGTGAACTGTACGATTGTCCCAAGTTATTGATAAATCGCTTAGGCGTTCTAAAGGTATATCTTGATATGGACACTCATTTCTTGCATAGCGATTCTATGTTTTGTGCTGTCTTATGGAAAGACCTGAAAGGTGTCTATAATAAGAGTTTATCTTCAAGTATCAAGAAATTCTGCAAACATAACCGTGCAGCTATGGAATCTCTATCTGAAAAGGTTGACCTATATTATTTGTTGGGTATCCTTAATTCTTCTATGGCTGACCAGTTGTTGGCAGACCAACGAGGAGGTGACTATCACATATATCCAGAACATATCCGCAATCTTCCAATACCTATTCCACAAAGAGAAGTACAAAATTCTATAGGAATTATAGCAAAAGAGATTCTACATCGCCGAGAAAAAAATACAGACTACTCCGAATTGGAAGAACAACTTAATGGACTTGTGGAAGCATTGTATCAATGACATATTGTTGACCCTCAAAAGAGGGCTTCGATATTGTCATTGGCAATCCACCATACGGCGCTAAATACGACAACCAAACAAAGAGGTATTATAAGAATACCTATGTGACGGCAAATAGTATCCAAGGATTACAGAAAGGGTCTCTTGACACATATACCCTATTCATAGAATTGGGATACAATCTGCTTAGGAAGAATGGAAGCTTTGCCTATATCGTTCCAATATCCTTGACATCGAGTGATTCCCTAACAGGCGTGCACCGTCTTTTGATAGGAAATTGTGATACCATATACATATCATCGTATGCAGTACGTCCCAAGCCTGTTTTTGAAAATGCTGTAGTAAACACTTCGATACTCTTTTTAAAGAAGACAGAAACACCTTGTCAGCATCTTTTTTCAACCAAGATGCACAGAAGAGGGAATGAGTTTGAATTGCAAAAGCTTATTGATAATATCAACTTTGTTGATGTCAATGGTTATACAATGACAGGTCGTATTCCAAAGATTGGCAGTAAAATGGAGAAAGACATTCTCACAAAGATTTTCAAAAATACTCCAATTAAAACTTTTTATGATGATAAAGGTGAAGCAATCTATTATAGGACAACTGGAGGTCGATATTTTAAGGTAGTAACAAATTATCCGACTGGTTCAACTAAAGAGAAACCACTATACTTACAAAAGCGACTAACGAATGCTATTGGTTGCATTCTCAGCAGTTCTTTGGCATTTTGGTTTTACCAAATCTATTCTAACAATCTTGACTGGAAGACATACGAGATAGAGAATTTCACCATTCCACAGCTTTCAACTGAGAATATTGAGTATCTTGACAAGTTATATTCTCGTTATCTTTCCGACATAGAGGCTAAGGCCAACATAAGAACAACATCTGGAAAGTCTACCTATAATGTCGATTCATTTAAGGAATATAAAATCGTACGGTCAAAAACTATCATTGATGAAATTGATGATTACATTTGTCCTCTATATGGTTTGACGGAGGAAGAAACAGACTTTATTAAAAACTATGAATTAGAGTTCAGACTCGCAGGAGAATAGACAGTGGAGGGTTAAACGCCCTCCACAATCTTTATTTCATTTTCAGATAGTCCGTAAAGGTTATATACTAGACAATCAATTTCATGCTCACTTAAAGATACATCTGTCTGTTTGTTTGTTGCCTTTGCATTAAGGATGTTTTCAACCTTTAATACTATTTCCTTCTGCTGTTGTTTTGTTCCAATAGCAATCGGTAAAGCTTCAATTGTTGATGCCTTAAGCGTATAAGCCCCTCCAGCTGTCATAACGCCAATAAAACCAAAGTAATAGCGCAATAATTTACTATTCAATAATCCAAGAATAAACCTGATTGGAATAGTTTCTGAAGTCAGAATATAGGCGTTACTTGGCAAATAGTGTTGCTCTGTATCAAGTGTATATGCCCATTTATCAGCAGTTAGTCCCCAGATAATTTTTTCAGATTTTTCAAACTCACGGTAGTATGCCGTATTATCCAATATTTCAAACCATTTATAGTTTCCAGGTTTACGTCCTTTTGTACTATCCTCGGGGGTTTTAGGCTTAAGATTATCATAAAAACCATATAAATGTTTTTTATAAATGGAAATTTCTCAATATCTGTTCCTCTCCGGGTAAAAATTAAATTCTCTTCACTTTCATTGTAATACCATTTTCTAATATTACGCCCTTGTAGCATATTCTTTATAATTTTGCTATTATTGTGGTCTTCTGCTATAAGTTTGTTGCGTTGCTCATTAGATATTATGAATGCGGGATTATATCCAGTGGTAACTCCTCGATATATTTTCACACCCTCAATATTTTTTAAGGACAAATGTCCATTTTCGATTTTTTTCTTTAACATCAATTGCTTCTTATCTGAAAATGACCACTCTTTTTCGTCTAGATAGTCTTGCGGATAACTACCAAACATACTCTGGCGTTCAATAAATTGTCTCTTAAACTCTTGGAAATTAAGCTTATAAAACTTTTCATATACAAACAGATTCTTTTTCATCTTATTTTTCTTAGAGACATTAAAAATTACACTTGACACCAAGACATCTTCAAAAACCTCTACTTGTTCGAAGTTGAGAATAATGTTTATATGTTGAGAAGAAAGTTGCTTTCTTACCTTTTCACCATAGTCTGTATTAAAAAACTTGTTGGTGGTGATATACGAGATTATTCCCTTTTCTGCGAGAAGACTCAATCCTAGTTCATTAAAATATATACTCAGGTCAGCAGTTCCCGAATAAATAGAAAATATTTCCTTTAAGGTACTTGCAATATATTTTAATTTTTTTGCTTCAACATATGGCGGATTGCCAATGACAATATCGAAGCCCTCTTTTGAGGGTC
>CDZF01028207.1_pt1 | contig 26891 bp, 27 predicted proteins | sample 557591 | NCBI WGS metagenome assembly CDZF01 (sample SAMEA3182093, study PRJEB8094) | gut metagenome | biome: human; feature: gut; material: Stool; isolation source: human stools | place: Canada | collected 2012-02-04
CGGTCAATCTGATCGGGGAGAATGAGATCTCCGTATACAGCCATTCGGATGGAATTAATCGGGACGCCTACGCTTTTGAAAGCCAGGACGGCGGCATCGTATTCCAAGGTGATGGATCGCTTGCGGTCACCATGCTGCCGGGCGCTGAGCAAACCGGAGGTATTGACATTACCGGTATCATTGCTTTTGAAACGGTAGAGAACCGGGCGGACCTCACCATCTCCGGGTCCCCCGGCAGTCTAACCTGGAGCGGCGATATGACCGGCGTTTCCTGTGATTCCTTCACCAACAGCGGAGCCCTGGACATTGCGTTTTCAGATCTTTCCAATGGCGTCGGCATCATTGTGGATGGCGGTACTTTCACCAACAGCGGCACCGTGGATATCCAATTTACCGAAACCGATGGCGTCGGCATCTTTTTGGGGCAGAACACAAGCAGGTTCCATAACAGCGGCAGCGTCACAGTAAATATTCCCGCCGCAGACAGCGCCCAGGGCATTCTGCGGCATGGCAGCCAAACAGAAAACGGCTTTATCTGGACCAACGCAGCGAAAGGACAGATTATCATTTCCGTCAGCAACCACGGAGCAGCCACCGCCGCTTTTGGCGGCGGTGCCCTGGCAGGACTGGACCTGCGCTCCGGTGGACACATCGAATTGAACAACGACGGCTCTCTGAAAGTGACCGCAGAAAGCGAACGTCCGGCTCCATTGAGCATGGCCGACTGGCCCTATTGGTGGTATTTTGACACAGTGGGATTGCTGCTGCTCGCCGACACCTGTACCCTGACCAATACAGGTACCATGGACCTTACCGCCCTGAACGGCTACACTGCAGGCATCTCTGTTTGTGCTGATGAGACAAGCATTTCCATAGCCAATAGCGGAACCATGGATATCACGACCACCACCCAAGGCGGAGAGAATATCCGCTCCGTCGGCATCTATGCCCAGCTGCCTTTCATTACAGATGGACAAGTCAAAGAGCTCCCATTTACCATGCAGGGAGACGCCATTCGCATCAGCACCAGCGCAGCGGATGGATTTACCGTAGAAGACGATAAGCTCATGGGCATCTGCCTGGTGCAGACCTTTGAGGGTAATGTGCCCAGTGATTTGAACAGCCTGCAGCAGATCAATGCGGAGGGCATGGCTCTGCCGGGCGAGCCGGTCGTGATCAAAGTAGATAACGATGGAACCGGCAAAACTGCATTTATTAACACGATCGGCACCGCGGCGGCAGATGGAACAATCATTCCCGTCACGGACATGACCGTGCTTCCGCTTATTACGGGCACCGTCAGCATTGGTGGCCGTGCTCTGGTAGGCAGCACCCTCACCGCACAAGTCTCCGACTTGCCGTCTGACGCAACTGTCAGCTATCAGTGGCAGGTAAGCGACAGCGCCGACGGGCCCTTTACCAACCTTGCGGGGCAAACCGACACGACCTTGCTTCTAACCAGCGATCATGCAGGAAAATACATTCGCCTGGTCGTCACACCGACAGATGGCATTTACGACGGAACGCTGACTGCTCTCACCTATTCCCGGGTCTCGTACCCCGACTCCTCCGATCCCTCCTACTCCATCAAGCTGGACATCGGTGACCACGGCTCAGTCCACTCCTCCCATCGCACGGCGGAGGCTGGGGAGACCGTTACCCTTACTGTTACCCCAGATGACGGCTATGTGCTGAAAGACCTCACCGTCACTGACAGCCGGGGAAATGCGCTGGAGTTGGACCCCAAGGGCAGCAATCGCTACACTTTCAAGATGCCTGCCCGGGCCGTCACCGTCAAAGCGGAGTTTGTTCCAGGCAGCCTATCTGCATTTCCCTTCACCGATGTGGCAGAGAACTACTGGGCGTACGACGAGATTGCCTGGACTTACGAGAATGGCTACATGAGCGGCACCACCGCCACGACGTTCAACCCAGGCGGTGCCATCACCCGCCAACAGGTGTGGATGATCCTGGCCCGAATGTCCGGGACCTACCCCGCCAATATGACGGAAGCCAAGGCATGGGCGTTGGCAAATGGGATCTCCGACGGCACGAATCCCGGCAATCCCGTGACCCGTCAGCAGCTGGCGGCCATGCTCTACCGCTACGCGGTGCTATTCGGCTATGACGTATCTGTGGGCGAGAGCTCCAATATTCTCTCCTACACCGACGTTGAGCAGGTCAGCGAATATGCGATTCCTGCCATGCAGTGGGCCTGCGGCGCTGGGATCATCGCCGGTACTGGCGACGGCTCCACACTCTCCCCTCATGGCACTGCCACCCGGGCCCAGCTGGCGGTGATGCTGTACCGCTGGCTGGCCTGAAAGACCGCTTCCCTATCATGGAATCCGCCCCCGGCGTCCAAAAGGACGCCGGGGGCGTTCTCGCAGGGCGGCAGCTGGCGAGGCAAATGCCCCAAGGCGCCAAAACGCTCAAAATCTGAGCCGCAGTAAAGAATATAGGTTCCTCCAGAAAAAAGCCAAGAGAACTGAGCCCCTGAAGCAAATTGCCTATCTTTCGGTGAAGCAACCAAAGCGGTTACCGTGCCATTCCTGGTAACCAGAACTTTCCCGGCAGCACACAGGTCCGCTCTTGCGGCAAAAGCAGAATCCTCAGCGAGGTTCCGATACAGCCAATCGTCGCCGCCTATACGGGACTGTGTACCCCCCTCGGATGTGATGCAGGGTCCCTGCCCCACTATGCCCCGTTGGAGCGGGTTCGGACCGATTTTGAGGGCTCTATGAAGGGCCAAGGAAAAGCGGGGAAAAAAGGGGGAGAAAAGCAGGAAAGAAATGTTCAAAAATACTCATTTGTCCTTTTCTGTACTCCGGAGGCTTCGCTATACTAGCTATACAAAATACACAAACAAGGGGATGGGTTACTATGAAAAAGGCCGAATATATGTATTCGTCGCTGCTGGGACGGATCCAAGGAGAGTGGAAACTGTATCTGCTAGCATTCTTGTTTATCCTGATTGCGGATTCCATCGGGCAGATCCAAATTCCGGTGTGGAAAGGGACCTTCATTATCTTTCCTATTTTCTACGCGCTGTTTTTGGGTATTTTGACCGGGCCCAATACGCTCAAGCTCCTGGACAACAAGAAGGTAAAGGCCGCCTCGGGACTGGTGGGCGTAGCCATTTTGCCCTTCGTGGCCAAGCTAGGCATCAACGCCGGCGCCAACCTCTCGGTGGTAATCTCCGCAGGTCCGGCGCTGCTGCTGCAGGAGTTCGGCAACCTGGGAACCATCCTGCTGGCCATGCCGGTGGCCTTAGCTCTGGGTCTGAAGCGGGAGGCAGTGGGCGCCGCCCACTCCATCAACCGGGAAACCAACCTGGCACTGATGCAGGATATGTTCGGCTCGGATTCCCCGGAGGCCCAGGGCAGCCTCTCTGTTTACATCGTGGGCGGCATGATCGGCACCATTTACTTCGGCTTTATGGCCTCCATGGCTGCCGCCACTGGTCTGTTCCATCCCTATGCGCTGGGTATGGCCTCCGGCGTGGGTGCAGGCATCCTGATGTCCTCTGCTGTGGCGGCCCTCTCCGAGGTGCTGCCCGCCTATGCCGACGAGATCTCCGCCTTGGCCTCCGCCAGCGAGACCATCTCCGGCATCGACGGTATCTACATGGCTATTTTCATCGGGATTCCTCTTTGCAATTTGCTCTACCGCAAACTGGAACCCACTCTGGGACGTATCACCAAGGCCGGACGCAAGGCTGCCCAAGAAGCACAGGACAAATAAGGAGGAGAGAGTTATGCGCATCAAGGAATGGATTTTTGTTCTGGCCATTACCGGCCTGGGCATGATGACGGCTAATTTCATCGGCTTTGACGTGGCATTTCTGGAGTCCCTGCCCGGCGTGCTAGTGCTGCTGGGGATCGCGCTGTGCGCGGCGGGCTTGTCCGCTGTGATCCCCCTAAAGCTGCCCACAGTGGCCTATTGCTCCATTTTGGGGCTGTTGTGCGCCTGCCCCATCTCTCCCATCTCCACTTTTGTCATCGAGTCGGCGGGGAAGATCAACTTCACCGCGCCGCTGACCATGGTGGGGGCATTTGCGGGGATGTCCATCAGCAACCAGCTCAAGACCTTCCTCAAGCAGGGGTGGAAACTGATCCTCATTACCATTTTGGTGATGACGGGCACCTTCTTCGGTTCCCTCATCATTGCCCAGGTGGTGCTGCGGCTGACCAATGCCATCTGAGGGAATGTCCTTTTTGTTTGCCGCGGCAGGCTGCTGTGCCGTGGGGCTCATGATCGGCTGGTGCGGTGTGGCAGGATTTCTGCTGCCCATCCTGTTTGTCAACGCCTGCGGACTGTCTGTCGCCGAGAGTTTGTTTTTCAGCTTCCTGTGCTTTGCGGTCTCCGGTGCTATCGGGGCCGTCAACTACCACCAGCGGGGGGAGCTGCCCCTGGGGCCCACGCTGCGGCTCTCCGGAGGGAGTCTGGGGGGGAGCCTGGCAGGTGCCGCCCTGGGAGGACTGGTGCCGGCAGAGACGGTGAAGATGATCTTGTATGCAGTGGTGCTGCTCTCCGGCAGTGCCATTGCCCTGCGGGAACTACATCCCCAGCGGGAGGCCTGTCGGGACCGGGTGCCCGGGAGCTGGCTGGTGCTGCTGGGAGCAGTTGCCGGGCTCATCTGTGCCCTCTCTGGAGCGGGGGGGCCCGTTCTGGTGATGCCGCTGCTGGTGGTCCTGGGGTTCCCTGCCAAGGCGGCGGTGGGGATGGCCCTGCTGGATTCCGTGTTCATTGCCCTGCCGGCGGTGGCAGTCTATGGAAGCCGGTGCCAGGTCCTGGCGCTGGTACCATTGCTGGCAGTTGCCCTTTGCAGTCACGCCGTGGGCGTCACCATCGGCAGCATAACGGCTGTCCGGGTACCTCAGTCCCTTTTAAAACGGGGCGTGGCGCTGTTCTCTATCTGCTTTGCGTTGTGGATGCTGCTGAAATAGGAGGTATTGTATGGAAAAGCAAGTTCCGTCCTGTGATATTCTGCTGACGGATACCCGCTATCTGGCGCCGGACATGACGGTGGTCTCCGGCAAAACTATTGCCATCGGGCACGGACGTATCCTGGATATCGTGGATGCCGGTGACCGGAAGTATCAGGCGAAGACGGTGCTGCGGGGGGATCATCTATTGTGGATGCCCGGCCTCATTGACGGCCATCTCCACACCAGCCAGCAGCTGCTGCGTGGGCGACTGCTGGATGAAAAGCCCGTGATCTGGAAGCGGGTGAACGTGCCTTTTGAGAGCCGACTGACTCCGGAGACCTCCCGCCTGAGCGCCCAGCTGGCGGCCATGGAGATGATCTCTTGCGGCACCACGGGCTTTGTGGACGCGGGAGGCAAGTACCCGGAGGAGTTTGCCCGGGTCTATGAAAGCTGCGGCCTGCGGGGGCGGCTGAGCGTCATGACCAACGACAATCCCAATGCCCCGGAGAGCCTGCGCGCTCCATCGGTACCGGAAGCGGTGGCCCGGCTGCGGGCCATGAAGGGTGCGCTGTCCGGGCGGATGAAGCCCATCTACTCTGTCACCACTCCTACAGCGGTTAGTGAAGCGCTGCTGCGGGCGGTATTCCAGGCGGCCGCCGAGGACAGTGTCCCGGTGGAGACCCATATGAACGAGTATGCCAGCGAGGTAACGGAGTTCATCGAGCGCTACGGCAGCCGTCCCTTTATCTGGCTGGAGGAGGAGGGGCTTCTGACGGTGCCACTGGTGGCACCCCACTGCATCTTTCTCTCCCAGGATGAGGTGGCCGTCCTAGCGCGCCGAGACGTACGGGTGTCCCACTGTCCCTTCTCCAACTGCGGCAAGGGAGTGCCGCCCACGCCCCAACTGCTGCAAGCGGGGATCCCGGTGGGCCTGGGCACTGACGGCTCCGCCCACGGTGGATTGGACTTGTTCCGGGAGATGCGGCTTTTCCGGGGCGTAATAAATGTGACCCGTGGAGTGGCGGAGGCTAATTCCTCCATCATGCCTGCCCAGACACTGCTGCGCATGGCCACCCAGGGCGGCGCAGCGGCGCTGTTGGAGCCGGAAACGGGGGCCATTCGGCCCGGGAATCTAGCAGACCTCATTGCTGTAGACATCGACGCGCCCCACCTGTGGCCCACCCAGAACCTGGTGCACACCCTGGTGGAGAGTGCCTCCGGCGCCGATGTGCGCCACTCTATCATCGACGGCACCCTGGTGATGAAGGATCGGGAGCTTCTGACCCTGGATGCGGAGCGCATCCGCCGGGAAGCGGAACTCCTCTTTGAAAAAAATTCCTGGTTGTGCCATTGGTGAATCTTGTCCACCTCCGGGGTCCATGGTATCATGGGTTCTGGAGGTGGTTTTTTATGCGCTTTGCGGAGCTGATGCAGATTGCGCCGGATCTAAAGAAATTTACGGACTCCATTCCTGAGGAACTGGACGGACATTTCACACTGCTCTCCTATGGCCCCCATGCGCTGATCCACCAGAAGGACTCTCGGCTGGAGCGAATCGGAATTTTGCTTAAGGGCTCCTTCCGGGTGGTCAATGAGTTTGAAAACGGCAATGTCTTTATGATCGAGATCAACGACGCCGTCTCCTTTACCGGTGAGGTGACACTCCTGGCGGGAGCCGCCACCACCTCCGTCACCATCGAGACGGTGTCAGACTGTCTGGTGGCATTCATGCCAGTGGCGGTGTTCGACGCGTGGCTGCACCAGGACATCAAGTTGCTGCGGGCGGTCAGCGAGCATGTGGCCGCCAAGCTGTACTGTTCCAGCTACCATCGGGGGGAGCGGCTGTTCTACTCCGCCAAATATGTGTTGCTCAAATACATCACCCAACAGGCGGAGGACCTGGGCATCCGCCGCAGCAGAAAGATTCTGCTGTCCAAAACCCGCCAGGAGATCAGCGAGGAAGTGGGAATGACGGTGAAGACCATCAACCGCATCCTCACCCGGTTCTGCCGGGAGGGCATCATCTCCACCCAGCGGGGAAAGATCGCTCTGGATACCGCCCAGTATCGCCGGGCACAGCAGGAACTGAAAATCTATATCAACGAAAGCCGCAACGGTGCCCGGTGAGGGCGCCGCAGAAAAAAACAGTGCCCCCGGTGATCCGGGGGCGCTGCTGCATACGGTAGATCAATCTTACACACAGCTGCAGATGACGGCGTAGATCTTTTCGGCAAAGAAGGCCCCCTCCGCCTTTTTCTGCTCTGTCACCAGACCGGCTGCCTCCAGGCTGTGGAGAATGGGGCAGCGGGAGCCCTCCTTAAGCTCAAAGGTACGGTCAGAGCAGCGGACAAGCTCCACAATCATCTGGCAGCCGTTTGCACAGGATCTCTGATGATTTGCCCCAGTCTCCTTCTGGTGGCCGGAAAATGGGGGACGCGGAAAGCCTGCCTGAGCGTCAGGAAAAACACAGGCGGGCTTACGTGAGAGAAGCGCGGTGCGTTTACTCCGGTATGGCAGATGCGAACCACCGGGAAAAATCTGTCTTACAGGATATCCACCGGCACTTGGGTACCGCAGATCACCAGTACGGCGATGGTATTGAGGTGGATGGGCTGGCCAAAGAAAGCCCCGTAGTCTCCCCGCCGCTCCAGAGCATGGGTTGCGCCACTGGAGCCGAAGTTAGGGTTTATGATAGCGAGGTCAGTGCCACCGGTCGGGTGCAGAGAGACGGTGAATGCTTTTGTGGCCTGGCTGTGGAAGGCTTCCAGGTCTGCCTCGCTGAGTTGGTCGGCATTGGCGGGACGGAGGCGTCCACAGGATCCCTGACGCTGTCCACCTACTTCGCCCCTACGGTCATTGTCATCAGCACCGCCGCAGCCACCAGAATCAGTACCTTTCGCAGGGGGCAGCGATTCCTTCCGTGGTATATCTCTCATAGCAGTAGCGGTCTACGGTCAGCCGCTGATTCCCGGGAAGGGAATACACCGGGAAAAGAAACGCAGCGTACCGGACGGGAACTCCCCTGCCGGTACGCTGCGTTTTTGGGCTGAACTACTCCCCAAGTCAAGGACAGATTCAATTAACCCATGGCGGCAGCATGCCGTCGTGATCCTCGCATGTGGATGCCGCAGACGCCCTTCGCATAGCCCTCAAATCAATATGCCTCCAGGGCCTGTTCAAACGCCGCCCTCGTTTGATTTCCCGCGACACTTCACAATGTGGGTCGGTCTTCCAAACGCCGAAAAGAGCAAAATCCGCACCGCAGTAAAAGGAATGCATACACATATGGTTATGGCCGCTAATCATGAGAATGGCGCGACAGACGGATCAAAGACAGCCTCCCTTCTGATAAAGGCAGAGTGGCAGCATCTGTGACAGAGCAATCAGCCTAAAAACTCCACGCTGTCATCTTCACCGATGGCAAGCTTGACATATGTCATGGCATCGCCTTCATAAATGCCGTATACCCCCAGGAAATCGGTATCCGGAGCCAATTCCTTTTTGCTGTAAGTCGTGCCGTTGAAAGCAATATCCGGTCCGTCGGTCAGCACGCCAATAGCGGATTCCGTCTGCACAGTGACCCCCTCGCAGGATACAAACACCTTGATGAGGTTATCTTCCAGCGTGGTTTCCTGAGCAGCTCCGGGAGTAACTTCCTTACAGGTTACGATGGAACCATCCCCGAACGAGCAGCCTCCGCCCAAACTGACCATAGCGTGATAGTCGCCCACAATGGTGAGGCCACCGTTAAAGGTGCAGTTATCAAAATAGATATTGCTGCGCAAATCATTGGATCCGTCGCGGGTACTGGCAGGATCCACGGTAACCGTAACCATTTCTTCAAACGTCACATCATAGACTTCAGTCTGCTCGCCGGCCTTCAGTTGATAGTCGTACTGCACCTCGGCAGCATCGGCACCGGTATTGTCAGCTTGGGCGGTATCGGCGTCATCCTGTACGTCTGTGCCGGAACAGGCACACAGCGCCAGCAGCATGGCCGCCATAAGGATTGTCAGTATCTTTTTCATCGTCAATTTCCTCTCTCTTTTTCGCGATCCCCCTCAGGTACGGGCTGTTAAATGTCCGGACAAGGATCCAGATATACGTCCATGACTTTATCAGTATGCTTTCAGGCACAGCAAGATTTTGCTGGATCATCTCAACACTTCGTCACGCCATATATCCAAATTACCGTCAAAAAGAGTTTTGAAGTTGGGAATCACTTCAGCCGTAATTTCTGGTGGAACCGTCCCAGTATTTTCTACGGAGTACCCGGCGTGCTCACGGCCCGATCCATAGATGGCGCTGCACCCCAAAAGCCGTGAAATGTCCTCCCAGTACATATGGTTGGAGGAACCAGGACTCCCCTCAGGGTTGCTCATCACTCAGCAAGACCGGATGCCGCCGCCTATGAGAAATATGCCGGATAGACTGTGAGCACTTCCCCGCTCTCATCTTTCAAAAAATCTGACACAAACGCCTGGGCATCCGGGCCGCAGTAGTACCCCGTGCTGGCGCTGAGGAGGAGCGGACTGCTCCCCATCTGCACATACCGGTTGTTTTGAAAGTCTGGCAGATATTCCGGCACATAAGTCTCCACATAGAGCAGGGTATATTCCCCGGTGAAAAACAGATTGTCTGTCACCTTCACCGTGCCGTCCTGCATGTTGGGTCCCCCTTGACTGCAAAACGCCATCCCCAGATCGGTCCAATCGCTGTACCCGCTGAAAAGCACGTAGTTGCCGGTGAAGACGATATTCCGGAACTGATGATTGGGGTTGGCCTCCATGTCCCAGTTGAAGTAGAGCAGTGGGGCGGAACAGTGATAGAATACATTCCCCTCAAAGAGATTGTCAGTCAAATCCACTACGCCGCCTCCAAACTCGATCGCTGCCTCCAGTCCCAGCCCCTCCTGATAGCTCTCGTAGACATAGTTGTTGCGGAAGGTATTGCCGCTGGAGCTGGCTCCGCCCACACCGCCGTTGCGCTGGATACCGGCGGCATAGCCGGTGATGGTATCCAGGGCATAACTGGCCACACAGCCGCCGCCCCAGCCCAAAGCGCAATTCTGGATGAGCACGCCCTCACACCGGGGATCCACAGAAACTAAATCCCGCCCTGTGTAGCGCAGGTCCAGGTTATCCAGCACGACATCATCCTGAATCCCGTCAAACTGAGCATGTGGGGTGAGAAACTCAATCTGGTCATAGAGCTCTCCGGGGTTGCCTTGGTCACAGCGCAGATACAGTGGGCCGGAAGCAGTCATGCAGTAGAACTCCTCCTGCCCGCTGTCCATCCAGCCCAGCAGATAGACGGGCAAAGTGTCCGGCAGGGTGCTGTCCGCCTGGGAAAAGAAGGTCAAATCCTCAGTGAGCTCCGCCGCCACATCAAAGGCGGGCTGTGCCAGCTGATCCTGCCGGGCCGCCTCGTCATCTCCCTGGTTCCACAGCTGTGAGCAGACCTGATACGCCTCCCCGTTCCAGAAGGCGGCCACCTTTTTGGCTGCGTCCCCCTGGCTGCCCAGAGCAATGGCTCCGCAGTCCAGCATATCCCGATGGTAGAGCCAAATCTTCTCTCCGTTTTCACCCTCGTACCACAGCGTCCACTTTTCCGCTCCGCTGCCGTCCTCCGGTGAGCCGTAGAGCCCGGGTTTTGCACCTTCGCCGTAAGCGGAATAGGTGACGCCGGCCTGGCTTTGTACCTGTACCTCCCGCCAGATGTCCCCCCGATGGAAGAACACCGCATCGCCGTAGCGGAGCTGGGCCGCATTGAGCCGTTCAATGGTGGCCCAGGCAGTCTCCGGGCTGGTGCCGTCCGCCCTGTCATCCCCGTCGTTGGAGAGATAGTAGGCGGTGCCGGTGTAGGTCTCTCCGGGAATCAGAGTATCCGAGCGGACAATCTGGGTGTCGTCATTCCAGATGGTGTCCCGCTTGGCCCAAGCCTCCTCCAGCAGTTGAGCTGCCGCTTCCCGGTCCTCCGCATTTCCAGGGAACTGCTCCGCCACATCGGAAAAGCTCTCAAACAGGCGCACCACCGCCACCGCCCCTTCCTGGTAGGTCATGGGATCGGTGAGCCGGAGGGTGCTGCTGTCATAGTCAAAGTCCATCAGGGGTGCTCCCGTCACCCGGGAGAGCCGGCAGAACACGAAGTCCTGGCTGGCATTGTGGTAGTTCATCTCCACATTCTCTCCCCGCTGGGAGGAGATGGAGACGCAGGTCTGATCCCAGATCTCCTCCACCAGAGGATAACCTCCTCGGTTATCCTCATAGAGGGCAGTCCACTGGGCATCCGAAAAGTTGAGGAAATAGGGAGCATAGCCGTCGGTAAACCGAGTGGCCCCCTCCATCTCCTCGGAGGCGTAGAGCAGCAGCATGGCACCGTAAGCCCGGTACACCTCATTGTCCGGGGAAGCTGCGGTGGTCAGCTCCGTCCAGCCGGCCACATCGCCCTCCCGGGCGGTGATGACGGCAGTGAGCATATCCACCAGCTCTTTTTCCGTAATGACGGAGGATGGATTCCGGCCAGGGTTCGTCTCTCCAAAGCCATACCAGGAAAGCCGGTCATACTCCTCTCCGGGGGCGTCCCCCTGCGGGAAGTGCCAGGCAGTCTCCTCCTCCCCCAACAGATCTGCGCTCTGGGCCGAACCGGAACAGGCACACAACCCCAGCGCTAGGCACCAGGACAGTACATAGGCAACCAATGGTCTCCATATCATGAAATCCGCCCCCTTCTGCTTTTACATGAAATTCCTTTTTCAGTATAGCAGGGCACGGGAGCCAAGTGGTGCGCAGGCAGCGCACTCACTCCCGATAGACGATCTCAAAGGAGGCCTGGGACAGCTGCTCGTGAGCCAGGGTCTGATGCCGGGGGCTCAGGATCAAAAGTGTGAGCCAGGGGCACTCCAGCAGCGGCGTCAGATCCGTCAGGGGATTTTCCCGCAGATCCAGATCCGTCAGAGCCTGCATGGAGGAGAGAAAGGACAAATCCCGCACCCCGGTCTCCCCCAGATTGACATTGCGCAGGGAGGAAAGTCCAACCAGCGCCTCGGGATGAGAGACGGTGCTGCCGAAAAAATCCACCTCCTGCAGATTCTGGAATCCTGTAAGCAGGGTCAGATCCAGCGAAGGTGTAGAGTACAGCCGCAGTTCCTCCAGTCCCGTCAGCCCCGATAGGGTCTCCGCCGCCCCGTCCGGCATGCTTCCGGTAATCAGCCGGGTGAGCTGGGGGCAATCTTCCAGAGGCGTATAGTCCGTCACCCAGGTAGTGCGCACGTTCAAAAACTGAATGTTGCTGCCGGCAAAAGCCGCCACTGAGGTAACGCTGGTGGCTTCCAGCCCCACATCCCGGAGATTCAGCAGCTGTGCCAGCACGTCGGCGGAGCGCACGGGATTTTCCCCCACATCCACCGTCTGGAGCTTCTGACAGTTGGTTAGGGGGCTCAGGTCAGAGACTTCATTTCCTGTGAGGCTCAGGTATTCCAAAGGCAAGCCGGTCAGCGGCGAGAGGTCGGTGATCTGCTGGTAGTCCAAAACCAGCACCCGCAGATTGGTGCATTGGGCCAGCAGGGCCAGATCCTGGTCGCTGATGTCTCCATGGGGAGTCTCCACTGCATAGAGGTCGTGGGCGGAGCTGACCATCTCCTCATGCTCCTGGAGCGTTCCCACCACCACCTGGCCGCATACCAGCAGCTGCTGCACCTCTTCCAGGCGGTTCATCGGAATCGGGGCATTTTCCTCCAGCCCCAGCTCCTGGCGCAGGGCGGTTTCCAACAAGGGGGATGCCTTCACGATCTGACCGGAGGACAGCCACAACGCGGCCGCAAGGCATGCGGCGCACGCCAAGCCCGCCGCAGCCCCCACCACCGGCCGCAGCCGCTGGTGTTTCAGGGCCTTGCCGACAGCCTGGGCAGAGGGATATCGATCCCTGGGATCAAAAGCGGTGCAGCGCCGGATGACCCGACAAAGGGCCCGCTGGCCCGGCAGATTAGGCAGAGGATCAAACTTTCCGGAGAGCAAAAACCGCAGCAGCATACCCAGGCTGTAAATATCCGAACGCTGGTCGGTCTGCTGATAGCCGAACTGTTCCGGGGGTGCGGTTTCCTCCGTCCCCAGAAACACAGTATCGCCCTTTTGCTCCGCCCGGTAGCGGCGGGCGATACCCAGGTCGATGAGATGGCAGCAGCCGGTGGAATCCATGACCACATTTTGCGGCTTCACATCCCGGCAGATGACGGGAGGCGTCTGGGTGTGGAGATACTGGAGAATCTGGCACAGGGAAAGGGCCGCCAACCTGGCCTGCGCCGGAGAGAGTGGGCCTTGGGCAGTCACCTGTTCATACAGGCTGATCCCCTCCACGTACTCCCGCACCAGATACTCTCGCCCATCCGCTTCCAGGTAGGTCATAGGGCGGGGGATCTGCGGATGATGGAGCTGGCACAGCAGCTCATATTCCTGCCGCAGGGAGTCCGCTCGCCCCACCGGCTGGATCTTCAGCACGGCAGGCTGTCCTGCCGAGTCCCGGACCAAATACACCTGCCGCTCTCCTTCCTTGAGACAGGACACAGGCGTAAATTGAGTACGCAGCTCTGCAGGCAGCACCAGGGGCCTCAGAACCTGGTCCTGATACCTCTGCAAAAAACGTTCCTGCAGATCCATATCAGGGTTCCTCCGTGTAAAGGCTTCGCTCCGGCAAAGAGGTTAGCAGTTCCTCTGCTTCCAGAAGGGTCATGTGCTGGTTCAGGGCAAAAATCACCGCCGCATCCCGGCGCACCCGAGGATAGAGAGCACCGCAGCCACCCACTGCCAGCAGCCGCTGGGCATCCTCCAAAGAAAGATGCAACACCAGTGTCGTGCGCAGCAAAATGTCCCGTCCGGGTATTCTCTCCCCACGCAAAATCTGGTAGCCGTAGGATTTACTGAGATTAACCGCCGTCATCCACTCTGCGGCGGAAATTCCTGCCTTGTCCAAAAGATCCCGCAGGACCTGCGAGCATATGGGGGCACTGCGGTTTTCCCGCAAAAAAGCCATGCCGCTTTCTGAACCGCGCAGCCTGTGAAACAGATTTCCAGTCGTTTCGTGCATATTCTTTCACCACCAATGATTTCATTATACCGGTGAGCAGATGAAATGCAACGGAAAATCTCAACGCCTTTTCAGCTTGCAGCAGCAAACGTGAAAACTCTCCCCAACAAACCTCTGGTGAACAAGAATGCACTAACAGAGTTCTGCACCAAGTCTCTGCGCAGGACAAGTAAAGGCAATCATCGCCGCCTGTGAGGGGCTGTATACCCTCTTTGGAGGCGAGGCAGAGTTCCCCTCTTCAGAGCGGATTTGGGCCGATTTCGAGGACTCTGCGGAGGTCGAAAGGAAAAGCGGGTGAAAGAGGTCCCGTCACTGCCGCCTCTTTCACCAGGCACATCTGCCCGCACACTCGCCCGCAGTGCGGGCAGCTCTTAGGAAGGTTCCGGGATTGCCGGAAATGGGATTAAAAACAGCAGTAGGTGAAAATTGCGTCGCAAATTAAGAAAAAGAACCTAAAGGAATAGCTGCCCGATGAGTTCTTATGAGGGATTACATGATGGCGCTGCACCAGCGGTTCTGCAAGGAGCCGGTGTGCCGGGAGGTAAGAAAGCAGATTGTGGAAGTTGAACGAGAGCTCCGACAAGCACTGGACCGACGAGGGCAGGAGAAACTGCTGAAGCTGGCAGACCTGGAGAACGAGCTGTTGGATGAGATCTCTCTGGAAAGGTTCCTCTCCGGCTTTAAACTCGCCCTGGGGATTGCGACGGAACTGGCTTTCTCCTATTCCTTCGACGATGACGAGAAGCAACGAGCCTGCGAGGCCCTTCGGCACAGAGGCGGGCCAATGGGGAAGGAAACATCCGCACAAGGGGGACCTGGTTGCCATGCGATGGGAGGACCTGGATATCCCCAACAAAACCATTTCCGTCAGCAAGCAGGCCACGAAGGATGCGGACAACCATCTGATCGTGGCAAGGCCCAAAACCGAAAACTCCGTCCGGCTGATTTCCATTCCCCAGGAGGCGGTGGAGTTGCTGGCAAGAGAACACACCAAATATCCGGACAATCCCTGACGCTTCCCTTCCTCCCAGACCGGAACCATGTACCACCCGGACTCCATGGCTACCCTTCACCAGCGCATTCTCAAGGGCGACGGACTGGAGCACCTTCGGTTCCACGATCTCAGGCACACCTTCGCCACCCTGGCCCTCCAGAACAGCGTGGACAACAAAACCGTCTCCGCTATGCTGGGCCACTACGACGCAGGATTCACTCTGCGGACCTACACCCACACCACAAGGCAGAAACAGAATGAGGCCGCCCAGACCATGGGCAGCTTCATGGCACAGGTGCGGTAAATCCCACCCCCAAAAGCAAAGCAGCGCACCGGTTGGGAAGACGAGCTTCCCTGCCGGTGTGCTGCGTTTTTTCGCCAATGTGAGTCACGGTGTGGGTCAGTCCCTCCACTCATGATACAGGAACCACAGTGCTCCCAATATGGCTGCAATCCTGGATCGTCCGCACATTGATTCCTGCTCCGTATGTAGAAAACAGCCTACTCCTCCTGTGCAATCGTCGTCTCAGCTGCCAATAGAAGGAGCGCTCTGAATTCCGTTCTCTGCTGATCTGACATCTGCCGGGTCATGCGCTGAAAGCACTCATCGATCTGCTTCCGGACAAAAGGATATGCTTCCCAGGCTCTTTGTGTGGGCCGGATGTCATAGGTGCGCTTGTCCTTCGGGTTGGTGGTGCGCTCCAAAAATCCGGTCTCTTCCAGCTTGGTCACTGTCTTGGCAATCACGCTTTTATCCAGTCCCAGCCGCTTGGTGATCTCGTCCTGAGTCAGGCATTTGAAATCGCAGGCAATGAGAATAACCATGGCCTGCGCCGCAGTCAGTCCGCACTGCGCACAGCTGTTGTTCAGCCAGATGTGAGACTTTCGGTACAGGATTGAAATTGCCTTGAACGGGCTGTCCATAATATTTTCCAAGCCCCGCGCCCCCTTTTTATCTTGCAGGTATTATAGCGCGGGACAATGACTTTTGCAAATATCACCTCCTCTTCCCACACAAATTAGTGGCAACTGCAACCAACTATTGACACGCATTCTTTGGCGTGCTATCATCATATGGTGGCAGTTGCCACTATTTTTATTGCCTTGAGGCAAAAGGAGTTTTGCTTGTATGGAAAAAACAGAAAAGATTTGGAACAGGAAATTTATCCTCCTGTTCATTACCAACCTTTTGGTGTTGGCAGCCTTCTACGCATCCATCCCCATTATCCCTGTCTACTGTGCAGAGATCGGAATTACAGGATCCAAGGTCGGCATTGTTTTGACAGCCATGTCCGTGGCCACGGTCCTATTCCGCCCTGTGGCAGGATACCTGCTGGATAACTTCAACCGCTACCGGGTCTATCTGCTGTTTCTGGCTCTGTTCTGTCTGTCCTTCCCGGCCTTTCTGATCTTCCCGGTGTTCGGGCTGCTGATCGTAGTGCGGCTTTACATGGGCGCGGTGTACTCCGTGTGTGCCTCCGCTACCATGACCATGGCCGGTGACGTGCTGCCTGTGGCTAAGATCACGGAGGGCATCAGCCGCTTTGCCTTTACGGTGTCTATCGGCATGGCGGTAGGCCCCTATGTTGGGCTGCAGGTACAGAGCAATATGAGCAGCAAGGCCTCCTTCCTCACCATTTTCGCCATCACGGTAGCCGCCCTGATCTGCGTGTCCTGCTGCCGCCTGAAGTACCCCAAGGTACAGCGGAAAAAGTTCTCCATCAAGGAGTCCCTCTACGGTCCCGCCGCTCCGTTCATGCTGAACATGATGTTTCTGATGATCCCCTACGGTGCGGTAATCGCCTATTCCTCCATCCTGGCCCAGGAGAAGGATATCATGGGATATCTCCCCTATTTCTACATCTGCCTGGTAGTGGGAATGCTGTTGTCCAAAATGTCTACCCAGAAGGCCATTGACGCCGGGAAGCACCGCCCTCTGGTCTACGCCAGCCTGGTGGTACTGATCCTCACCATGATCAGTTTCCTGTTTTTGAATACCGGCGTGCATCTGCTGGCGGCCGGTTTCTTCTTCGGCCTGGGCTACGGCATCCTGCAGCCTCTGTTCCAATCCTTTGTCACCGGCACCACCCCTGCCCCGCAGCGGGGTGTGGCCAACTCCACCTACATGCTCTCTTACGATATCGGCATCGGCATCGGTTCTCTGCTGATGGGCTTTATGCAGGAGTCCATCGGCCTGACCACCGGCTTCGCCCTGACGGCCATTTTCTATGTGGTAGGCGCTGTGGTCTATCAGGCATATGTAGACGGCTATTACCGCCGCCTGCGGGCCCAGTGACCCGCCACGAAAGCAGAATACGCAAAAAAGAAGGAATATGTTATGAAACAGAGCAAAAAGCGATTTCTGCTGCTTTGGATCTGCGTATGCGCCGTGCTGCTGGCAGGCGGTCTTCTGGCGCCTGGAGGCGGGGAACAGGAGGCCATTCAAACCACCATGCGGGATGCCGTCCTGCACGAAGGGGACCGGATCAGCCTGTTTGGACTGCGTCCGGTAAACCCGGGGCTCATTTCTTCCCTGGTGGTGACCGTGGTGCTGCTGGCAGCCGCAGTCCTGATCCGGCTGTTCATCATCCCCAGATTTCAGTATGTCCCAGGAAAATTCCAGCTGATCCTGGAGCAGGCAGTGGGAATGTTTGACGGACTGGCAAAATCCAACAGCCCCTGGCGGAACGGCTTTTTAGGGGCGTATGTTTTCGCCGCCGGAACCTATATCTTCTTCGGAACACTCTTTGAATTGTTTGGCTTCCAGGCAATCTCGGCCACCGGGCAGTCTGTCACCCTCCCGGCGCCGCTGTCCGACGTGAACGCAGCCATCATGCTGGGCGTACTGTCCTATCTGGTGATCTTCTCCGGTGCCATCGCAGGAAACGGCCTGCGGGGCATCGGCAGCGCCCTGAAGGAGATCTCCCTGCTGATTTCCATGAGCTTTCGGCTCTTCGGCGCACTGCTCAGTGGATTGTTGGTGACAGAGCTGGTTTACTATTACATGCAGCTGAGCTTTGTGCTGCCGGTGATCGTGGCAGTGCTCTTTACGCTGCTGCATGCGCTGATCCAAAGCTATGTGCTGACCATGCTGACGGCGCTGTTTTACGGTGAGATGTCCGAACCGAAAGCCCGTCAAATCAAAGCCACCGGCAGGCACCCGGAGCCGGCGGAGAATGCCGCAATATCCAAATGATAAATATGGAGGTCTTTACCATGCGTTTTGTAAAAAAATTCCCCGTTGTCTTTCTGCTTTTGATGATGGTTTCCATGCTGGCCATTCCGGCCTACGCTGCAGATGAGGCAGATGCCTCCGCCGAAGCCCAAACCGTAACGGAGACTGCCGAGACCGCGGAGGAATCCTCCGTGGGACTCAAGGCCATTGCCGTAGGCGTGGCCATCGGTCTGGCTGCCGCAGGCGGCGCCGTGGGCATGGGCATCGTGGGCGGCAAGGCCGCCGACGGCATTTCCCGCCAGCCCGAGATGGAAGGGAAGATCCGTACCACGCTGATGCTGGATCTGGTGTTCATCGAAACCGCAATCATCTATGCCCTGCTGGTGGTCATCCTGGTAATCTTTGTCCTGTAAAGGCGGTGCGGATATGAGTATTCCACTGAATATTGACTGGCAGCAAATCCTGCTGCATCTGTTCAATTTCGCCATTTTAAGCGGTGGGCTTTACCTGCTGCTCTACCGCCCGGTGAAAGCGTTCATGGACCAGCGCCAGGCCTATTACCAGAACCTGCACCAGGAGGCGGAGCAGCTGAAAGAGCAGGCTGACCGGATGAAAGCCGATTATCAGTCCAAGATGTCTCAGGTAGAGGCTGACATGGCCCGGCGCAGAGCCGACGCGGAGAAGGAACTGGACGCGCTCCGGGCCCAGCAGGTGGCCGCCGCCAAGCAGGAAGCGGAGGAAATTATCTCCAAAGCCCAAGAAAGTGCTCGGCGGGAGAAAGCGGAGGTGCTCTCCAAAGCCTCCAAGGAGCTGGTGGATATGGCGGTGACTGCAGCGGAAAAAATTGCGCTGGGTTCCGAGGGCGATCCCTACGAGCAGTTCCTAAGCCTCGCGGAAGGGAGGGATTCCTGTGAGCAGCAATTCCAGTGAGCCTACGGCCGTCCTTCGGGGAGGTACCCCGCCCAGTGAGGAAAACCGTCAGCGGCTGCTGAACTTTTTGCAGCAGACCTATCACCGGGCATTCACCCTGGAGTGGCAGCAGGATGACACGCTCACCGGCGGATTTGTGCTGCAGGTAGGCACGGACATCTATGACTGGAGCGTGGAGGGGCGGCTGCGTCAGTTTGAAGAACGGCTCAAACAGCTCAATCCCACCAGAGATGATGTCCTGCCCCTGATCCGGGAGACCGTGACCAACTGGATGCCGGAGGTCTCGCCGGAGGAGGTGGGCCAGGTACTGACGGTGGGCGATGGAATCGCCACTGTTTCCGGACTGGAGCACGCTGCCTACGGCGAGATTCTGGTGTTTGCCGGAGGTATCAAGGGCATGGTCCAGGAGCTCAAGGAGGATCAGCTGGGCTGCATCCTCTTTGGCGATGACCAGGAGATCACCCAGGGCAGCCGCGTCCGCAGAAGCGGCAAGATGGCCGGCATCCCGGTAGGCGACGCCTATCTGGGCCGGGTGGTGGACGCCCTGGGCTCTCCCATTGACGGCAAGGGCGAGATCCCCTCCGACGGCTACCGGCCCATTGAGTCCACGGCTCCCGCCATCATCGACCGCCAGGCGGTGAACCAGCCTATGGAGACGGGTATTCTGGCCATCGACTCCATGTTCCCCATCGGCCGGGGCCAGCGTGAGCTGATCATCGGCGACCGCCAGACCGGCAAAACGGCCATTGCCCTGGACACCATCCTCAACCAGAAAGGGAAAGATGTCGTCTGCATCTATGTAGCCATCGGCCAGAAGGCCAGTTCCGTGGCACAAGTGGTGGAGACGCTGGAAAAGTTCGGGGCTCTGGACTACTCCGTGGTGGTCAGCGCCTCTGCCAGCGATTCCGCCACGCTGCAATACATCGCCCCCTATGCTGGCTGCGCCCTGGGAGAGTATTTCATGAACAAGGGCAGGGATGTGCTGATCGTCTATGACGACCTTTCCAAGCACGCCATCGCCTATCGCGCCCTGAGCCTGCTGCTGGAGCGCTCCCCCGGACGGGAAGCCTATCCCGGCGACGTCTTTTATCTCCACTCCCGGCTGCTGGAACGCTCCGCCCACCTGTCGGAAGAAAAGGGCGGCGGCAGCATGACCGCCCTGCCCATCGTGGAAACCCAGGCAGGCGACGTGTCCGCCTATATCCCCACCAACATCATCTCCATCACCGACGGTCAGATTTTCCTGGAGAGCGATTTATTCTTTGCCGGACAGCGGCCCGCCGTGAATGTGGGCCTTTCCGTCTCCCGTGTGGGCGGTGACGCTCAAACCAAGGCCATGAAGAAAGCGGCAGGTACCCTGCGGCTGGACCTGGCCCAGTTTCGGGAGATGGAGGTGTTCACGCAATTCTCCAGCGACTTGGACGACTTGACCCGCAAGCAGCTGGTATACGGCCAGGGACTCATGCGCCTGCTGCGCCAGACCCAGTCCCACCCCATGTGCCAGCATCAGGAGGTCATCCTGTTGGTGGCGGCGCTGCGCCATATCCTGCAGGATGTCCCGCTGCGTCAAATAGATCAGTTCCGTTCCGACTTTCTTGCAAAAATGGAGCACTCAGCCGGCGGCCTCTGCCGCCGGATCGATGAGACCGGCCAGCTGACCGACCAGGACATCCAGACTATTGCAGACCTGGCCCAGACCTTCACCGAGAACTGGCTGAACACCGCGCAGGCGGAAAAGAGGTAAGCGGCATGGCAAGCACAACGGAAATCAAAAGCCGCATCGACAGCATCAAAGAGACCCAGAAGATCACCAATGCCATGTATCTCATCGCCTCCACCAAGCTGCGCAAGGCCCGCAGCGAGCTGGAGCAGACCCGCCCCTACTTCGACGCCCTGCGCAGCGAGATCAAGCGGGTCTTCCGCACGGTCAACGACGTGGACAGCCACTATTTCTATCCCCCGGATCAGGAACCGGAACTGCCGGGAACCTACGGCTGCCTGGTGATCACGGCGGACAAGGGTCTGGCGGGGGCCTACAACCAGAATGTCCTCAAGGAGGCCCAGCGCCTTTTGCAGGACCATACCGACATGAAGCTCTTCGTGGTGGGGGAGTACGGCCGCCGCTTTTTTACCCAGCACCATATCCCCATCCAGCGGATGTTCCTCTATACGGCCCAGAACCCCACATTGGACCGGGCCAGAGAGATCAGCGGCATGCTACTGGAACAGTACGACACAGGGCTGCTGAAAAAGATCTTCGTCATCTATACGGATATGGAGAACGGGATGAATGCCTGCGTCCACTCCACCCGACTGCTGCCCTTTCACCGAACCTACTTTGCTCCACCGGAAAAAGAAAAAAAGGTGGAGGTTCCCTTTGAGTTTGAGCCCTCTGCGTCGGCCGTGCTCAACCGGATCATGCACAGCTATCTGGCGGGCTTTATCTATAGTGCGCTGATCGACAGCTTCTGCAGTGAGCAGCAGGCCCGGATGACGGCCATGGACTCCGCCAACCGAAATGCGGAGGAACTTCTGGCGGATCTGTCGCTGCAGTATAACCGGGTGCGGCAGACCGCCATCACCCAGGAGATCACCGAGGTGACCGCCGGGGCAAAGGCGCAGAGGAAAAAATGCAGAAAAGAGGTGCAGGTATTGTGAAATACGGAAGCATCGTTCAAATATCCGGGCCAGTGGTGGATGTGCGGTTTCAGGCGGGCAGCCTGCCCAAGATCCGGGAAGCTCTCACCGTCTCTTTGGACGGGGAACAGCGGGTCATGGAGGTAGCGCAGCATATCGGAGACGATATAGTCCGCTGCATCCTGCTGGCGGGCAGCGAGGGCTTGTCCCGGGGCATGCAGGTCTGCGCCCCCGGTACCAGCATCACCGTCCCCGTTGGAAAGGCCACATTGGGGCGGATGTTCAATGTGTTGGGAGATGTCATCGACGGAGGAGCGCCCCTGGCTGAGAACGTGGAGCGCCACAGCATTTACCGCAAGCCCCCGGCCTTTGAGGAGCAGCGCCCTATCGGGGAGATCCTGGAAACCGGCATCAAGGTCATCGATTTGTTGGAGCCCTACCCCAAGGGCGGCAAGATCGGCCTCTTCGGCGGCGCCGGCGTGGGCAAGACCGTGCTGATCCAGGAGCTGATCCACAACGTGGGCATGGAGCACAACGGATACTCCGTGTTTACCGGTGTCGGTGAGCGCAGCCGTGAGGGCAACGACCTGTGGAACGAGATGCGCTCCAGCGGCGTATCCGATAAGACGGCCCTGGTGTTTGGACAGATGAACGAATCCCCCGGCGTCCGGATGCGGGTGGCGCTGACAGGCCTGACTATGGCGGAGTATTTCCGGGATCAGGAGCATAAGGACGTGCTGCTGTTCATCGATAACATCTTCCGCTTTGTCCAGGCCGGCAGTGAAGTTTCCACCCTGCTGGGACGGATGCCCTCAGCTGTGGGCTATCAGCCCACTCTGGCCAATGAGATGGGGGAACTGCAGGAGCGGATCACCTCCACCCGGGACGGTTCCGTTACCTCGGTACAGGCGGTGTATGTCCCCGCGGACGATTTGACGGACCCGGCTACCGCCACTACCTTTACCCATCTGGACGCCACCACGGTGCTCAGCCGGAAAGTGGCGGAGCAGGGCATCTACCCGGCTGTAGACCCACTGCAGTCCAGTTCCCGTCTGCTGGAGCCGGATAAGGTAGGGCAGGAGCACTACCGCATCGCCCGGAGCGTACAGGAGATCCTGGAAAAGTACAGCGAGCTGCAGGACATCATCGCCATTTTGGGCATGGATGAGCTTAGTGACGAGGACCGGACCACCGTGATGCGGGCCCGGAAGATCCAGCGCTTTCTGGCTCAGCCCATGCATGTAGCAGAGAAGTTTACCAACAATCCCGGCGTCTATGTACCGCTGAAGGAGACCCTGCGGGGCTTCGCGGCCATTATCAACGGTGAGATGGACGAATACCCCGAGATGGCCTTTTTCAATGTGGGTACCATCGATGATGTGAAGAAAAAGGCAGAAAGCATGGAGGCAAGCAACTGATGGAAGCATTCCAGGTCCATATTCTGGCATCCGATCATCCCTTTTACGAGGGGATGTGCTATTCCCTGATCCTCCCCACTGCCGGAGGGATGTGCGGCATTCAGGCCCATCACAGCAACATGATCACAGCCCTGGTCCCAGGCACACTGACCTATCAGGTCCAGGAGAACGTCTCCCAGGAGGCAGCGGTCTCCGGGGGCCTTGCCAAGGTGGAAAACGGCGAGGTTTTGATCCTGGTGGATACGGCGGAGCGGCCGGATGAGATCGACGCCAAACGGGCCAAGCGGGATGCGGATGCCGCCAAGGAGGCCCTGCTGCAAAAAAAGAGCATCCAGGAGTATCGGGCGGCCCAGGCCACCCTGGCCCGGGCCATCAGCCGCCTGCGGGTCAAGCGCCATTCCCGTTGACAACGGACTACCCAACGCTACAAGACTTCCCGTCATCGAATAGAGGAGGACATTACGGCCATGAAAAACAGAGTCATCACCATCAGCCGCGAATTCGGCAGCGGAGGCCGCACCATCGGCAAACGGGTGGCAGCCGAACTGGGCATTCCCTGTTATGACAATGAGCTGCTGCAAAAAATTGCACAGGAGAGCGGATTCCAGGAAAGCTATATCAAGGAGGCCGGGGAGTATGCGCCCGGTGGATTTTTAGCCAACGCCTTTTCCCGCCAGGACTTCGGGCCCAACAATGCCGACTACCTCTGGCAGATACAATACAGGATTATCTCCGAGTTGGCTGAAAAGGGCTCCTGCGTCATTGTAGGCCGGTGCGCGGATTATATTCTCCGGGGCAAGGCGGACTGCCTGCGGGTCTTTATCCACGCAGATATGAAGTTTCGGGCGGCGCGTATCGTGCAGGAGTACGGCGAGCGGACGGAATCCCCAGAGCAGCGGCTGAAGGACAAAGACAAACGCCGGGCGGCTTATCATCGCTTCTATACCGACATGAAATGGGGCCACGCGCAGAACTATGATCTCACTCTCAACAGCGGGACCCTTGGGATCGACCAGTGTGTGGATATCATCAAAGGACTTTACAAAGGCGCAGGTTGCATGTGCGCAGAAAAATACTAAATAAAACAGAAGGGATCTCATTGGACGAAAAATCTATGATTGAAGCCGTACAGTCATTCGCGGCAAAGCAAGCACTGAAATACATGGAACAGGAACCGGAAAAGAATCTCCCCAAGCTATTGGATTGGGCGGACAAATTTGATAAGAACGATCTCTACCTCGCTCAGCGGAGGGTCCTGCGCAAGGTGCTGGATCACCCAGAGGGAAACTGGTACCAGCTGATCCGGAAGGTACTCCAGCTGGACGAGGGCGTCCGGAACGCATTCCTGGAAAATTTTATGGTCAATGCCTCTTTGATCGGAGGAGCCCGCCAGGCTGCCATCCGCAGACAGGAGGGGTGCAATGTTCCCTGGGCCATTCTGCTGGACCCCACTTCCGCTTGCAACCTCCGCTGCACCGGCTGCTGGGCAGCGGAGTACGGACATAACCTGAATCTGAGCCTGGAAACCATCGACAGCATCATTCGCCAGGGCAAGGCGCTGGGGACCTACATGTACATCTACACCGGCGGCGAGCCCTTGGTCCGCAAAGCCGACCTGATCCGGCTGTGTGAACTGCACCCGGACTGCGAATTTCTCTCCTTTACCAACGGCACCCTCATTGACGAAGCCTTCTGCCAAGAGATGCTGCGGGTAAAGAACTTCGTCCCCGCTATCTCTCTGGAGGGTTTTGAGCCCGCCAATGACAGCCGCCGGGGACGTGGAGCCCTGTGTGTTCATCCACTACTCCAATGTCAATATCCACGACCATACGCTTCTGGAAGCGTTGAAGAGTCCCCTGTTCATGGCCTACCACGACAGCCAGCCTTTTAACAAGAACATGCTGCGCCCCTGCCCCATGCTGGAGAATCCGGAGCGACTGCGGGAGATGGTAAAGAAAAGCGGTGCCAAATCCACGGATCTTCAATCTCCGGAGAGTGTGGATCACCTTTGTGACAAGTGCCTTTCCTATGCCGAAAACTGGACACCAACAGCGGACGCCCTATGGGCAGAAAGCGGGCACGCCCGGCCGCAGACGCCATCCGCCGGCAGTCACTGAAAACCGGGGGCTATAAGTATTTTTCTCCAGCTGTGCCGCAGTAAAGAATATATTCGTTTTCAAAATGGGACATTGTTGCAGTACTGATATGGGAAAACAGAAGTCAAATAGAAATTGTCCCATTGTTGCAGCTTATAGGCGGCTGTACAAGCCTTGCGGAAGGGGGTGCATCCTCTGGAGGGACATTTGGGCAGTTTCGAGCCGAATGCGGCCTCTGTGGGCGAAGATTGGGAAGGCGGTTTCGCAGAAATATCTCCAGACAGAAAAAGCCGCGGCGGACGAAATGGGAGGTAGTTTTTGGGAAAATCCGGCAATTTCGACCAGACGAAAAAAGTACTAGATAAAGAGAGGTGGTCGGTAGGCTAAAAAATCCAGCATTGCCAAACAGTTGCGCCGTGTCGGGCTGGAGCCGAAACTTTTTCCCTCTGAAAGTTCGATCCTTGCGTCGCTATATCAAAGAAAAGGGTTGAGAGAAATAGAGCCCGAGGAGTTCTTAACATTCCGATAACTCCGCCCGTTTACCTTGGCTACTCACTGCAAGTTGGAGTATTGTGTGTCGCTGAATAGGAGGCGATACACATGCGGGATTACATGATGGCCCTGCATCAACGGTTTCACAAGGAGCCGGAATGTCGGGAAGTCAGGAAGGAGCTGGAGGCGGTCCATCAGGAGCTCTACCAAGTGCTGGACCGGCGTGGGCAGGAGCAGCTGCTGAAGCTGGCGGACCTGGAGAACGAACTGCTGGATGAGACCTCTCTGGAAAGTTTTCTCTCTGAATTTAAACTGGCCCTGGGGATCGCGGCGGAACTGGCCCCCTCCTACTCCTTCGACGATGATGAGAAGCGGAGAGCCTGCGAGGCCCTCCGGCAAAGGAGGGGCGAGTGATGGCCAAGAAGCGGGCCGACGGCGAGGGAAACATCCGCCCTTCCACAGCAGGCTACTACCGCTGGGCCATGGAGGAATACACCATCCCCCGGATTGGGAGTGTCAAGCTGAACAAACTCACCAGCCGGGAGATTCAGAAGCTCTACAAGGACCTGCTGGAGAATGGGCGGCTGTAGAAAAAGCAGCGAAAGAAATACCCTGGGCTCAGTGGGTCCACGGTACGAGGCGTCCACATCATACTCCACAGCGCCCTGGACCGGGCGGTGAAGGAGCGGCTGCTGATCCGAACCCCGCCGACAGCTGCGTGGTGCCGAAAGTCCGGCATCAGGAGATCCAGACCCTTTCACGATTTTCATGTTCGCTCACCCTCCTTCCAAAACGCAAAAGCCACCCGTATTTCGATAAAAAAGCTCGAAATACGGGTGGCTTTCACAACCCATTCAAAATTGTCTATGGTGTATAAGTTTTGATATCAAACTCGTTGCAATGTAACCGATACTCGCCATTAAGAAAAATCTTCCACCAGTAATCGACAAATCAGCTATCCAATAGTCTACTTCGCTGACGGCAGTTATATCTGCTATGATTTCAAGAACAATCCACCCACTTACCAATACTCCCATCACAATACGATGCAAAGTCTTGCTTCTGATAAAGATTCCGAGCATTAAACCAATTAAAAAATAAGCAATATTGGTCACTAAGAATATATCTGTGCCAGAG
>CDZF01039956.1_pt1 | contig 26757 bp, 19 predicted proteins | sample 557591 | NCBI WGS metagenome assembly CDZF01 (sample SAMEA3182093, study PRJEB8094) | gut metagenome | biome: human; feature: gut; material: Stool; isolation source: human stools | place: Canada | collected 2012-02-04
CCCGTCGAGCCGAAAAAACCGATCGTCTTTTATATCGACCCCGATTTCCCGGCCAGTTGGAAAGGGCCCATGTTCGAGGCGGTGAACCAGTGGAAAGAGCCTTTCGAGCGGATCGGTTTTAAAAATGCCGTGGTGGCGAAGGAGTTTCCCGCGGACGATCCCGAATTCGATCCCGATAACATCAAGTATTCCTGCATACGTTACGCTCCGGTCGGAATCGCCAACGCCATGGGGCCTTCATGGGTGGACCCCCGCAGCGGCGAAATCGTGAATGCCTCGGTCTACGTGTTCCACGATATCATCAAACTGATGAACAACTGGCGTTTTATCCAGACGGCGCAGTCCGATCCTTCGGTGCGCGGGGTAAAGCTGCCGCGCGAGGTGATGGACGACGCGCTTCGCTATGTGGTGACGCACGAGGTGGGGCATTGCCTGGGATTCATGCATAACATGAGCGCCTCGGCCGTGATTCCGGTCGATTCGCTCCGTTCGCCCTCCTTTACGCAGAAGTACGGGACGACCACCTCCATCATGGACTACGCACGATTCAACTACGTGGCCCAGCCGGGCGATCTGGAGCGCGGCGTGAAGCTGACTCCGCCCCGGTTCGGCGTTTACGATTACTATACGGTGAAATGGCTTTATACACCCGTTTACGAGGCTTCCACGCCCGAGGGTGTCTATGAAATCACCTCGAAATGGATCACGGAGGCGGCCGCCGATTCCGTATTCCGCTACGGCAAGCAGCAGGGGGCCGTGATCGACCCCCGTTCGCAGACGGAAGACCTTGGAGACGATCCCGTGAGGGCTTCGGAATACGGTATCCGCAACCTGCGCTACATCCTGGCCCATCTGGACGAGTGGGTGGACGGCGAAGACCGGGACTACTCCTACCGCACGGAGATCTACCGCGGGATCATCGGCCAGTATATCCGTTATATCAGCCATGTGTTCGCCAATGTGGGAGGAATTTACCTGAACGAGAAGCATGTGGGCGATCCGGTGGAGGCGTACCGGAGCGTACCCCGCCGGAAGCAGCGGGAGGCGCTGATGTTCATGCTCGGTCAGATCGGCGACCTCGGGTGGATGGACGATGCCGGTCTGATGCGCAACATTCAGCTCGTGGGTTCACCCAAGACCCATATGCAGATCGCCATTATCCGGGCCGTGGTGATGAGTGCCGTCAAGGTGGAGAATTCGGCCCAGCTGTCGGACGATCCGTACAGCGTGCAGGAGTGCATGAAGGACGTGTACGATTTCGTGTGGAGACCCACCCTGCAGGGAAAGAGGCTCACGGACGAACAGATGATGATCCAGCGCGAATACCTGCTGGCGGTCTGCAAGGCCGCCGGGCTGAAGTATGCCGGTACGGGCGCCCTGTCGAAAGGCTTTGCGGCCGGGGCGGAGACGGAGTGGGGTTTCGACCCCTATACGATCGCCGTTCCCGATTGTCTGAAAGGCCACCTGTCGCTGGCCGACAACCTCTGCTATTGCGGGGAAGGTCATGCTTCGGCGGGCCGGGGACCCGTTTCGGGCTACAATCCGCCCCGTATCCTCTACGTGGTGAAGCAGTCGCTCGAGGCTGAAAACTATGCCAACCTGCTCCGGGTGCAGAGGCTGCTCAGGAGCCGGGCCGGCAGCGGCGATGAGAAGACCCGCATGCACTACGCCCTGATGCTGCACAATATCGAGAAAACACTGAAATAGACGTGAAAGAGATGAAAAGACCGATTCCTGCGGCATTGGCCGCCCTTTCCGTTCTGCTTTCGGGGTGTCTCGTCGGACTTCCCGCCGACGGCCGTGCTGCCGCGCGGAAAAAGGGAAAGGCGGGGACGGAGGCTCCCGCCCCGAAAAAACTCACTCCCTACGAAAAGCTGTTCAAGGACAAGCGGGTGACTACGGCCCGCGGTTTCATGACGCTGCACATGTTCGAGGGAAACAAACTCTATATCGAGCTGCCCGATTCGCTGCTGAACCGGGAGATGCTGATCGGGACGACCATCGAGGAGAGCTCCGACCCGGGCGAGGGATTTGCCGGACAGCAGCCCTGTGAGCCGCTTCACGTGGTCTTCACCCGGACCGATTCGACCGTCTACCTGCGGCGTGTGCGTTCCAACGTACTGGCCGGGGGTGACAGCTCCGTGTTCCGGGCCGTACGCCGGAGCAATATCGACCCGGTGATCGCCGCCTTCCCCGTGAAGTGCAGCGCCCCGGACGGAGCTTCCGTTATCGAGGCCACTTCGTTTTTCGTGAGCGGCGATCCGGCCATGCGCCCTCACGATCCTTACGGTATCAACAGTTTCGGGGGATTCCTGGCCACGACCGTCAAGTATGTGCCCGGCTGTTCGCTGTTGAGCGGTGTGGCGGCTTTCCACGACAACGTCTCCGTGCTCAGCTCGATTTCGTTCACTCTCTCATCCCGGTTCGGGAACTATGTCATCAACCAGAACCGTCCCTTTACGGCGCTGGCCAGGCGGTCGATCATGCTGCTGCCCCGGGAGACGATGATGCCCCGCCTGTGCGACGCCCGTGTCGGGACGATTCCCGTGGGATACATGATGTACAGCGACCGCGAACAGGAGGCCAAAAAGGTCTACTATGCTGCGCGGTGGAATCTGAAGCCTGCCGATTCGGCCGCTTTCGCCCGGGGTGAGGCGACGGAGCCCCTCCGCCCGATCGTTTTCTATATCGACGACACGTTTCCCGCCGGCTGGGGCGATGCGATCCGGCAGGGCGTGGAGCGTTGGAACGCGGTGTTCGAGAAAATCGGGTATCGGAACGTAGTAAGGGCCGTTCCCTATCCCCGTGCCGATCCCGCCTTCGATCCGAACGACGTGAAGTTTTCCTGTATCAAGTATGCCTACACGATGGGTGAGGTGCCTTCCAGCTCCGTGCGGATCGACCCCCGCAGCGGAGAGATTCTCGGTGCCACCATCTACATTCCCCACAATATCTCTTCGCGGATTCGTACCGACCTGTTCGTGCAGTTGGGAGCGGCCGACCCCGATGCCCGCCGTGTGAAGATGTCGCCCGGGCTGTTCCGCCGTGCGCTGGGGGCGGCCGTGACGCGGGAGGTGGGGGCCTGTCTCGGTCTTGCCGACAATTTCGCCGGTTCATGCTGTGTGCCGGTCGATTCGCTTCGTTCGCCCTCCTATACGCAGCGTTACGGCCTTTCGGCTTCGATCATGGACCAGCTGCCCTATAACATGGTCGCCCGGCCGGGTGACAAGGAACGTGGCGTGGCGTTGATCCACACGGCTCCCGGAGTGTACGACGAGTATGCGGTCGACTGGCTGTACCGTCCCGTCGCCGGGGCGGGAACGCCCGAAGAGGAGATTCCCGAGCTGGACCGCCGCATCGCCGTCCGGCGGGGCGATCCGATGTGCCTCTACACGCCGTCCCCCGTTTCCGTCGCACTCGATCCCCGGGCCATGCCCTACAACCTGGGCGACGATCCGGTGAAGGCGGTCGGATATGAACTGGAGAACTATGCCTATGTAATGGCCCATGCCGACGGTTGGATCGGGCAGGAGGACGCCGACTATGTTTTCCGTTCGCTCGTTCAGGCGAGCGTGATGACTCAGCTCTACTACGCCTTCGTCAACGTGTCGGCCAACATGGGAGGAATCTACATGAACGAAAAGTACGAGGGCGATACGCTTCCGTCCCATGTCTCCGTGCCGCGCGATGTACAGCGCCGGGCTCTCCGTTTCCTGCTGGAGCGGCTGGAAGATATGTCGTGGCTCGATAACGACCGGCTCAACAAAGACGTGGTGGAAGTGGTCTCGCTGGGTGATTACTGTCAGGACATGCTGAGCACGGTGGTGTTCAAGAGTCTCTCTACGCTCGACCTGAGCGCTTCGAAATCGGACGACCCCTACACGCAGGACGAGGCGATGGAAGACCTTTACGGGTACATTCTGCGGGATGTGGCTTCGGGCCGCGAATCGACCGATGCCAACATCGCCATGCAGCACCTGCTGCTGATTGACGTCATTCGCAGTGCGGGCGTCATGCCCCAGACACGCCGGAGGGCGGCCGCCTTTGCCGATGCGCCGGGAAATCCCGGCGATCCGTGGGGCCTGCGTTCGGGTGCGCTCTTTTTCCGCTATCCGGGGCTGGGCGTGCGGTTGTCCGACCGGTGGAGGGACGGCGTCGAGGGGGTGCTGCCGATGCGCCGGGTCGAATATATGGTGCAGCCTGCGGTCGACTACAAGCGTTACGGTATGCTGCTCCGGATGAAAGAACTCTACGAAGGGGCTCTCCGTACCGGCGCTTCCGAACGCATGAAGAACCATTACCGGTATATGCTGCTGGCTATCGGCCGTGCCCTCAAGGTGGAGTAGGGTGCCTTTTCGCTTACACAGAAAGCCCGACCTTCAGGTCGGGCTTTCTGTGTGTCGGAGATATCTTATCGGCGGTCCTGCAACTGCAAGGGCGATGTTTTTGCACAACTTCCGTCATCGTCGCCTCCGCATGCGCAGAACGTGCAGAGGACGGTCAGCAGCAGAACGAATGGAAGCACGGACCGTATCATGTCTATTTTTCTGCGTTATTTTCCTCTTCGGCTTTCTCTTCCGGGGTGAATCGGGTCATGCCCGCTCCGACCAGGATGTTGAACCACGAGATGATTTTCTTCATGTCCGACACGTGTACGCGGTCGCGGTCGTACTCGGGAACCACTTCGGCGAACAGGGCTTTCATCTGGTCGGGAGAGGATTTGTGGCTGATGGTCTCCTTGCCTGCCGTGTGGGCGAACAGCGCGTCGAGCACCTTCGACAGGGGCATATCCTCGCCTTCGGTGAAGATGGCGATCTCGCCCAGGGAACTCACTTTGGACGAGGCGGGTATATTGGTGCGGCGTTCGTCGGCGAGCGACTCCACGATGATTCCGTTCGTGCTCTGGGCGATGAATTTGAAGAGGCCCGGTTGACCCGATATGGCCAGAATATCTTTCAGTTCCATAATCTGATAAATTGTGTGAATGTTAACCGGGGCAAAGATAGTAAAAGATGGGAATCTCCGCGAGAAAATCGGACCGTGCCTTTCTCTTTTTTCGGTCTCCGGCGGTCCGGATTAGGTTTTTTGTTAAAATTTTTATAAAATTGCGGATTAATAAACACGGACAACAGAATATGAAGGTAATGAAGTTTGGCGGAACGAGCGTAGGTTCCGCGGGGGCGATGCTGAAAGTAAAGCAGGTGGTGGAATCCTGCCGGGAGGAAGTGGTCGTGGTGGTTTCTGCCCTGGGCGGCATTACCGATCATCTGCTGAAGACCGCGAGGCTGGCTTCAGCCGCCGATCCCCGTTACAGGGAAGAACTGGAAAAGATCGTCGCGCGGCACCGGGAACTGGTCCGCGACGTGGTGCTGCCGGAGAAGAAGGAGGAGGTCGGTGCCCGGGTCGGCACGATGCTCGACGAGTTGACCAATATTTTCAAAGGGGTCTTTCTGATCCAGGACCTTTCGGTGAAAACGACTGATACCATCGTCAGCTACGGCGAACGTCTCTCTTCGACCATTATCAGCGGCGTGATCGAAGGCGCCGTCCTCTACGATGCGCGGCAGTTCATCAAGACGAGGGACTATTATAACAAGCATACGGTCGATTTCGAAAGCACCGACCGGCTCGTGGCGGAGACATTCGCCCGTCTGCCCCGTATCGCCGTCGTGCCGGGATTCATCGCCTCGGACGCCCATAGCGGCGATGTGACCAATATCGGGCGTGGAGGGTCGGACTATACGGCTTCCATCATCGCCTCCGTGCTCCAGGCCTCGATTCTGGAGATATGGACGGACGTGGACGGTTTCATGACGGCCGATCCCCGGGTGATCGGCAATGCCTACGTGATCGAGCGGCTGACGTTCGTCGAGGCGATGGAGCTCTGCAACTTCGGGGCGAAGGTGATCTATCCGCCCACCATTTTCCCCGTTTACCACAAGAATATCCCGATCATCATCAAGAATACCTTCAATCCCGACTCCCCGGGGACTTTCATCTCGAAAGAGAAAGTACACGATGCCAGCAAAGCGATCAAGGGGATTTCGTCGGTGGACGACACCTGCCTGATTACGATCCGGGGACTGGGCATGGTCGGTGTGATCGGTGTCAATTACCGGATATTCAAGGCGCTTTCGAAGGCCGGTATCAGTGTTTTCTTCGTTTCGCAGGCCGCCTCGGAGAACACCACTTCGATCGGTGTTCGCAACGACGACGCCGATCTGGCTGTGGAGGTGCTGAACGCGGAGTTCCGGCAGGAGATCGTGCAGGGGGAGATCAACAACATCAAACAGGAACGTAACCTGGCCACCGTGGCGATCGTGGGAGAAAACATGAAACACACGCCCGGTATCGCCGGCAAGCTGTTCGGCACGCTCGGACGGAACGGCATCAACGTCATCGCCTGTGCACAGGGTGCTTCGGAAACCAATATCTCGTTCGTCATTGCCGTGGAGAGTCTGCGCAAGGCGCTCAACGTGATCCACGATTCGTTCTTCCTCTCCGATTATCAGGTGCTCAATATCTTCGTGGCGGGTGTGGGGCTGGTAGGGCGCAATCTGTTGGACCAGATACGCCAGCAGCAACTCAAGTTGCAGCAGGACAATTCGCTGCAAATCCGGATCGTGGGGATCACCAACTCCCGTAAATATGTCGTGGACCGGGGCGGTATCGACCTTTCGCGGTGGCGTCAGCGGCTGGATGAATCGGAGAACGACGCTTCGCCGCAGAGATTCGCGGACGAAATCCTGAAGATGAATATTTTCAACTCCGTATTCGTGGATTGTACGGCCAGTCCCGATATTGCGGCGCTGTACAAGCGGCTGCTCGACCGCAATGTTTCGGTCGTGACGGCCAACAAGATCGCCGCCTCGTCCGAATACGAGGTGTACAGCCAGCTCAAGTGCACGGCCCGCAAACGGGGTGTGAAATTCCTTTTCGAAACCAACGTCGGGGCCGGGCTCCCGATCATCAATACGATCAGCGATCTGATCAACAGCGGTGACAAGATTTTGAAGATCGAAGCGGTCGTGTCCGGTACGCTCAACTATATTTTCAACGTGATGAGCGAGACCGTGCCGATGAGCAGGGCGATCCTCATGGCGAAGGAGGCCGGTTATGCCGAGCCCGATCCTCGGGTCGATCTGAGCGGGACGGACGTGATCCGGAAGCTGGTGATTCTCTCCCGCGAGGCTGGTTACCGTATCGAACAGTCGGACGTGAAGAAAAATCTGTTCATTCCCGAAAAATATTTCGCGGGGAGCGTCGAGGAGTTCTGGCGTACGATTCCCGAGGTGGATGCCGATTTCGAACGCCGCCGCCGGGAGGTGGAGGCGGCCGGCCGGCGTTGGCGCTTCATCGCCACGCTCGATAACGGCCGTGCCGAAGTGGCCCTGCGCGAGGTGGACAGTCTCAGCCCGTTCTACAATCTGGAGGGCAGCAACAACGTGATTTCACTGACTACGGAACGTTACCGGGAGTATCCCATGCAGATCAAGGGATACGGTGCGGGAGCGGGAGTGACGGCTGCCGGTGTTTTCGCGGACATCATCAGCATAGCCAATATCTGACGCCATGAAATACATCATCATACTGGGCGACGGCATGGCCGACGATCCTGCCGGATCGCCCGGCGGCCGCACGCCGATGCAGGCGGCCGAAACGCCGTGGATGGACCGTCTGGCCCGCGAGGGGCGGACGGGAATGTTGCACACCGTTCCCGAAGGGTTCCATCCGGGCAGCGAGATCGCCAACCTTTCGGTGCTGGGATACGATGTGGCGAAGGTGTTCGAGGGACGCGGCTCGCTCGAAGCGGCCAGCATGGGCGTGCCGATCGCGGAGGGGGAGATGGCCATGCGCTGCAATCTGATCTGTGTCGAAGGGGGCCGGATCAAAAATCATTCTGCCGGACATATCACGAGTGCCGAAGCGCACGAACTGATCGCTTTCCTGCAACGGGAGTTGGGCGGTGACCGGGTCGGTTTCTTCCCGGGAGTCTCCTACCGGCACCTGCTGAAAATGAAGGGGGGAGACAAGCGTCTCGTCTGTACGCCGCCGCACGACGTGCCCGGCGTTCCGTTCGCCGATGTCATGATCCGTCCGGAGGTCGGAGAGGCCCGCGGAACGGCCGATTTTCTGAATGATCTGATTCTTCGCTCCCAGGAGTTGCTGGCCGCTCATCCCGTGAACGAGAGGCGGAGGGCCGAGGGAAAGGACCCCGCCAATTCAATCTGGCCCTGGTCCCCGGGTTACCGGCCCCGGATGGAAACCCTCTCCGAAAAGTACGGTTTCGCCGGTGGTTCGGTCATTTCGGCGGTCGATCTGATCAAGGGGATCGGTATTTATGCCGGTCTGAAGTCGATCGACGTGGAGGGCGCTACGGGGCTGTACGATACGAATTACGAGGGAAAGGCCGCAGCGGCCATCGGAGCGCTTCGCCGGGACGATTTCGTATTCCTGCATATCGAGGCCAGCGATGAAGCGGGCCACGAAGGGGATTACGAGTTGAAAAAGACGACGGTGGAGTATCTGGACCTCCGCGCCGTGGGACCCGTGGCGGAGGCGGTGCTGGGGATGGGTGAACCGGTGCGCATTGCTGTATTGCCCGATCATCCTACGCCCTGTCGGTTGCGGACCCATACATCCGACCCGGTGCCTTTCCTGATCTGGGGGGCGGGGATCGAGCCGGACGGCGTGGAACGTTTCGATGAACTTTCCGTGCGGGACGGAGGGTTCGGGGAGATCGAAGGCTCCCGCTTTATGGATATTCTGACCGGAAAATAGTCGTTATGTTGTATTACAGTACAGGTAAAAATGCGCCCGACGCCACGCTGGCCGAGGCCGTAACGCGGGGGCTCGCACCCGATCGGGGTCTCTATATGCCCCGCCGGATCGAACGCCTGCCCGATTCCTTCTTCGCAGGAATCGACCGTCTTTCGTTCCATGAAATCGCCTGCCGGGTGGCGGAAGCCTTTTTCGGGGAGGACATTCCCCGGGAGGAACTCGACCGGATCGTCTGCGATACGCTTTCGTTCGATACTCCCGTGGTGAAGGTGAGAGAAAGTATCTGGGCGCTTGAATTGTTCCACGGTCCCACGTTGGCTTTCAAGGATGTCGGGGCCCGTTTCATGGCCCGGATGCTGGCGCATTTCATCGCCCGGTCGGGACGGAGGGAGAAAGTTACCGTGCTGGTGGCCACATCGGGCGATACGGGAAGCGCTGTGGCCAACGGTTTCCTCGGGGTGGAGGGAATCGACGTGGTGGTGCTCTATCCCAAGGGGAAGGTGAGCGAAATCCAGGAGAAACAGTTCGCCACACTCGGCCGGAACATTACGGCCCTGGAGGTGGACGGCACGTTCGACGACTGTCAGCGGTTGGTCAAAAGTGCTTTCCTGGACGGAGACCTTACGCGCCGGCTGACCCTCACTTCGGCCAATTCGATCAACGTGGCCCGCTTCCTTCCCCAGTCCTTCTACTATTTCCATGCCTATGCCCGGATGAAACGGGCGGGGGCGGCGGACCGTCTCGTCGTCTGCGTACCCAGCGGCAATTTCGGAAACATTACGGCCGGATTGTTCGCCGCACGCATGGGGCTGCCCGTGGCTCGTTTTATCGCGGCCAATAACCGGAACGACATCTTCCTGCAATATCTCGAAACGGGAGTCTACGCTCCCCGGCCTTCGGTAGCGACCGTGGCCAACGCCATGGATGTGGGCGATCCGAGCAATTTCGCCCGTATTCTCGATCTCTACGACGGTGACTGGCGGACGATCCGGTCGGAGATTTCGGGATACAGCTACGATGACGACCGGATACGGGCCGCTGTCGCCCGGGTAGACAGGGAGTGCGGTTATCTGCTCGACCCGCACGGCGCCTGCGGTTATCTGGCTCTGGAAGAGGGGCTGAAACCGGGAGAGACGGGGCTGTTCCTCGAAACGGCCCATCCTGCCAAATTCCGCGATACGGTGGAGCCCGTGATCGGCCGGAGCGTGGAGATTCCCGAGCGGTTGCGCCGTTTTATGGAGGGGGAGAAACTCTCCGTCGGAATGTCTGCGGATTTCGGGGATTTCAAAGACTATCTGCTTTCCCGATAATATCCTGCCACGTGATATGGCTTCGCGGACGCATACGGGCGCGCGTGCCTATTTCAGCTCTTCGATCTCCTGGATGCCGGCCCGGGTCAGTACGATCCGGTACCGTTTGTAATCGGTGCGGGCATCGTATTGGAACTGCATCACCAGGTTGAGGTAATAGACCTTGTCGCTGGCCGTGATCCGGGGTGTTCCCTCCGCATCCAGCGCGTAAATGGGAATCTGAGGGTTGTCCATCTTCTGTGTGAAGGAGTTCATGTGCAGCCGGATGATTTCATGGATGCCGGCGATGGAGTAGCGGTTCGAACCGCTCAGTTTCCTACGGTCGATCCGCACCATTTTGCGGTAGAGGATGATCTTTTCGTCGCTGATCCGGTTCTCCGCTTCGAGCAGGGGCGAACGGCTCCGTATCTCCATTACCTGCCGGGGAACCTTGCCGTCCGTAATGAAGTCCACGCCCTCTTTGCTCCATCCGATGGTATCTTCCTTGATGCCGATGGTCGTCTTGTTGTCGAAATAGCGGCTCCCGAGCCGGTGGGCGAAATAGTATCGCATCAGCTCCTTGATCCGGTCCTTGAGCATATAGCTCACCACCAGTGCCACGAACAGCGGCATGGTGAAATTGCCGTATTTCATCTGAAACGAGAAGGCCACCGTAGTGGCGAAGATCATCGACAGTCCCGCCGCCAGGCTGTAATAGACCTGTTCTACCCACACGGCATCCTTCTTGCGGCGGGCGTTGAGGAAAAGATCGCTTTCCACGTATTTTTTCAGCACTCCGTGGCGGAACAGCAATGCCCTATTGTGGTCCGGGCTTTCCGTCTCCGCGTTCAGGTATCCCTGCCTGCGGCGATACTCCTCTTCCTCCTTCACCAGTTTCGTGAGCGCTGCGATCCGTTCGGCGAACCGTGTCTCCGAAAGCGTCTTCAACCGCCGGATCAGCCGCAGGGTATGCTGTATCAGCAAATTGCTCATGAATTCGTCGCCGAACAGGAAGTAATCGAGCATCCGGGGCGGAACGGACGCTGTGTCGACCGTCTTTCGCTGCTCCCGGTAGCGGGACATGACGGTGCGGACCTGTGTGCGGTAACTCTCCGTGAGGTAGTCGATGTCTTCGGGAACGGTCGCCCCGAGGATATGCCGCACTTCGTCGCGTACGGAGCTTTTGAAGATGGCCGAAAACATTTTGATCTGGTACTCGTATTCGGCAGCGGCGGCTTTGGCGGGGGATTCGGCCAGTGATGCGAACGCTTCCCGCAGGTGGCGGAGGGGCACGGCTTCGCCCGATGCGATCTCCCCGAGCGGAAAGATGGGAGTGATGAGCCGGGTATTGGTGTTGACGTCGCGGTAGAACTGGGTTTTCGTGTAGGTGGCCGGATTGATGTCCAGACTGTTCGGCACGAAAATCCATGTGTTCATCCGGAACGTGTTTTCCGACAGGTCGTCGCCCCATGTGAGGAATCCGACCTTGAATTCCAGCGAAAACTTATCGTGGATTTTTACCTGTATCTCGATCATGACTTCCCTGCGGCATTGGTTCAGGTATGAAGGTACGAAATTTTAACCGTTCCGCTACGGACAGACGGACGGAATGTTCACCATTTCGTGTAGGGTTTCCGGCAGAGATAGGCGTTGTAGTAGCGTTTGTCTCCCGTGACCTCTTCGCCCAGCCATTCAGGTCTGTCGAACGGCTCGTTTTCGTCGGTCAGTTCGATCTCCGCCATTGTGAGCCCCTCGTTCTCTCCGAAGAATTCATCCACTTCGAACGTGTGACCTCCGAACGGGACGAAATGGCGGATCTTGTCGATCGACCCCGTCTCGCAAAGAGGCAGCAGCGCTTCGGCATCCGCGACCGGGATCGGGTGCTCCCATTCGAACCGGGTGGTCCCCGATGCGTTTCCTGCCCCTTTGACCGTCAGGAAGCCTTTGTCGCCAGCGATCCGTACACGTATCGAGCGTTCCGGAACCGAACAGAGATAGCCCTGCACGATGCGGGTGCTGTGGGAAACGTGGCTTTTGTAGTCGCCCGAGATCAGAAATTTCCGCTCTGTTTCCTGGTTCATATCTTATGTGGTTAAGGACAAGTAAAGGTAATACAAATCCGGAATATAACGAAATAGTCGGAAGATATCTTCTTTGCCGGAAGCTCGCGCTCCGGAGAGACGAGAAAGCCGGAACTCTGGTTCCGGCTTTCGTACGGAAGGGAGGGTCAGGCTTTCGGTGTCTCCTGCGACAGGTGGACGTCCATTTGCGGGAACGGAATACTGATTCCCTTTTCCGCGAAGGTTTTGTAGACTTTCTCGTTCAGGTCGAAATAGACGCTCCAGTAGTCCGGAGTGGCGGTCCAGGCCCGGACGACGATGTTGACCGAGCTGTCGCCCAGGCTGTGCAGGGCGATGAAATAGGCCGGGTCTTTCTGTACGCGCGGGTCTTTTTCCAGCAGGTCGGTCAGGATGGCTTTGGCTTCGTCGTAGCTGTCCCCGTAGGCGATGCCGAACATCCAGTCCACCCGGCGCCGTTCCTCTTTGGAGTAGTTGTTGACGATGCCCGTGGAGATGCCTCCGTTGGGGATGATGATGGTCTTGTTGTCCACCGTGTTGAGCACCGTGTTGAAAAGCCGTATCTCCTTGACCGTGCCGCTCTGTCCCTGTGCCTCGATGTAGTCGCCGACCCGGTAGGGTTTCAGAATGAGGATCATCACTCCGCCCGCGAAGTTCTGGAGTGTTCCGCTTAGGGCCATACCGACGGCCAGACCTGCCGAAGCGAAGAGGGCGACGAACGAGGTGGTGTCGATTCCCAGAATGCCGACGATAATGATGATAAGGAAGAGCGTCAGCGAAATCTGTACGAAACTTTGCAGGAACGACCGCAGGGATACGTCCACCTCCCGTTTTTCGAACAGCCGGGCCAAAAACCTGCGTACGGCCCGGATCAGCCAGCGGCCGATGAAGTAGATGACCAGGGCCACGAGGATTTTCAGCGCGATCTCCACGACGTTGCGCGTAACCATCTGTATGATGTCTTCCACGGACATGCTGGAGAGCTTTTCCAGTTTTTGTTCGAATTCGGCCTTGCGCACCGAATCGGGCACGACTTTGAGTTCCGGTACGGTGGCGGACTGTGCCAGAATGAACGAATAGGCGGAGGAGAGTAGGGACATGGCGGATAGTTTTAATTTTCAGTTTTATGGCAGATACAAAACGTATGCAAAGATAATAGAATCGGCCGGAGGGCGAAAATCTTTTACTCAAAAAGTACCTTTGTTTTTGCGGAGAGGCGTGGGATTCCCTATTTTTGCATCGGTTTTCCGGATTCCCTCTCCCGGAGAAGGGGCGGAAAATCCCGAAACGAAACTGGTTCGATGAATGCGTGTGCGAATCTTGCTTCGGGCGGACCTGCGGACGGTCTGCCTGTCCCCCGGCGCTATTGGGCGATTCTCGCCATTGCGATGGGGATCACGCTTTCCGTGCTCGACGGGGCGATCGCCAATGTGGCCCTGCCGACCATCGCATCCGATCTGAATGCCAGCCCTGCCACCTCCATTTGGGTGGTGAACGCCTACCAGTTGGCTACGGTGGTCTCGCTGCTGTCGCTCTCTGCGCTGGGCGACATGATCGGGTACCGGAAAATCTATGTTTCCGGACTGGTCGTCTTCACCCTTGCCTCGCTGGCCTGTACCTTGTCGCGCTCGCTGGCGGCGCTCACGCTGGCCCGGATGCTGCAGGGGTTCGGTTCGGCGGCCATCGCCAGCGTCAACACCTCCCTGATCCGCGTTATCTATCCCCGGCACTTTCTGGGACGGGGAATGGGGATCAATGCATTGGTCGTGGCTGTCTCTTCGGCAGCAGGGCCCACGGTGGCCGCCGGAGTGCTCTCCGTCGCCTCGTGGCCGTGGCTTTTCGCCGTCAATCTGCCGGTGGGGGTTGCCGCGTTTGTGTTGAGTCGCCGGTTCCTGCCCGATAATCCCGTAAAAGTGAAAGGACGGCATTTCGACTGGCGGGACGGTGTGCTCAATGCCCTTACGTTCGGTCTGCTGATCGCTTCCATCGAAGGGTACGCCCATGGAATGGGTGTCGGACATATCGTTCCCGGAATCGCAGGAGCGTGTGTCGTGGGATATTTTTTCGTCCGCCGTCAGTTGCATAGTCCGTTTCCGATTCTGCCGCTCGATCTGCTGAGAATACCGATTTTCTCGCTCTCCATCCTCACTTCGGTCTGCTCGTTCCTGGCCCAGATGCTGGCGATGGTCTCCCTGCCGTTTTTCCTTCAGGGGGTGCTCGGGCGGGACGAGGTCGGCACGGGATTGCTGATGACGGCGTGGCCCGTGGCGATCGTGTTCACGGCTCCCGTGGCCGGTTTGCTCGTGGAACGCGTACATGCGGGAATTTTAGGGGCCGTCGGGCTGTCGATCTTCGCAGCCGGGCTGTTCTGCACCGCCTGCCTGCCCGCCGTTCCGACCGACGGGGCGATTCTCTGGCGGCTGGCTCTGTGCGGATTGGGTTTCGGGTTGTTTCAGTCGCCGAACAACAGCATCATCATCTCGTCGGCGCCGGCCGGCCGTAGCGGAGGGGCGAGCGGCATGCTGGCCACAGCGCGTCTGCTGGGGCAGACCACGGGAGCCGCGCTGGTTGCCCTCTTTTTTCACCTGTTCCCTGCGGAGGGCATGCATGTGTGCCTGTTCGTAGGAGGAACGCTGGCCGGGATCGGGGCTGTGGTCAGCAGTCTCCGGATCTCGCAGCCCCTGCCCGAGGCGTTGAGACGTCCCGGGAAATGAACGGAAAACGGGAACCGTGTATCCCGGTTCCCGTTCCTGCGAATCGAAAGGAAAGGTTATTCCCTATCGTAGATATTTACCTGCAGTTTCGCCATCATACGTTCCGTCTTTTCCCGGGCTTCCCGCACGTCTTTCCCCCGGGCCAGCAGAACGGCCATGCGGCGGTGCCCCTGTACTTCCGGTTTGCCGAAAATACGCATTTGCGTGTCCGGTTCGGACAGCACATGGTCCAGATTGGCGAACTCCACCCGGTTCGAGTTGCCCTCCACGACCACTGCACGCGAGGCCGAAGGTCCATGGAACGCAATGTCGGGTATCGGCAGGCCGAGCACGGCACGCACGTGCAGGGCGAATTCCGAAAGGTCCTGTGAGATCATCGTCACCATGCCCGTGTCGTGCGGACGGGGGGATACCTCGCTGAAGATCACCCGGTCGCCCTGTACGAAAAGTTCCACCCCGAACAGGCCCCGGCCTCCCAGCGCATCGGTCACCTTGCGGGCGATTTCTCTGGCCTGCTCCCGTGCCTGAGGGGTCATGGGCTGCGGCTGCCACGATTCGCGGTAGTCGCCGTCCTCCTGGCGGTGCCCGATCGGTTCCAGGAACGACGTGCCTCCTGCATGGCGCACGGTGAGCAGCGTGATTTCGTAGTCGAATCTGACGAATCCCTCCACGATCACCTTGCCGGCTCCGGCACGTCCCCCTTCCTGGGAATAGGCCCATGCCCGGGCCGTGTCTTCAGGTCCCCTGACCACGCTTTGTCCGTGGCCCGACGAACTCATCACCGGTTTGACCACACAGGGATAGCCGATCTCGGCGACCGCCCGGTCGAATTCCTCCCGTGTGGAGGCGAAACGGTAGGGCGATGTGGGCAGGCCCAACTCTTCGGCTGCCAGCCTGCGGATACCCTCCCGGTTCATGGTGAGCCGGGTGGCCCGGGCCGTCGGAATGACATTGAATCCTTCCTTCTCCAGCTCGACGAGTGTGTCGGTGGCGATCGCCTCGATTTCGGGAATGATGTAGTCGGGTTTTTCCCTTTCGATGATCTCCCGCAGGCTTTTGCCATCGAGCATGGACACCACGTAAGAGCGGTGGGCGACCTGCATGGCGGGTGCGTTTTCGTATTTGTCCAGCGCCACGACCTCCACTCCGAAACGTTGGAGTTCGATGGCGACCTCTTTGCCCAGTTCGCCCGCTCCGCAAAGCAGTGCCTTGCGTCCGACGGACGTGAATGGGGTGCCTATTTTCACCATGATTTTCCTGTTTAGGTTTTTTCAGTGCCCCAAAGATAGAAAATCCTGGTTAAAAATATCCAGCCGAGCCGGTTTTTCCGCGGGTTCCGTGTCAGATGTCGATCGACTCGTCCGACTCGTCCCAGTTGCCTATTTCGAAATCGCTGCCTGTCGACGAGGAAGAGTAGATCTCTCCGATTTCGATCGTCAGGTTGCGCATGTTGTTACGCGAAAGCGGAGAGGTCAGCCGGGACTGATAGGTCTTGATGTCTCCGTTTTCGAGTGTCAGGACGATCGTCAGGAGCGGATCGGGGCCCGTGGGGAAGAAGGTGACCCGGTTGTAGGCGCTGTACCGGCTTGGACTGAACTTGAGCGGTACGGCGACTGTCTTGGTCATGTCGCTCGGTTCGCCCGTGGTCACGTCGAGCCATTGCGCTACCGAACCGACCGTGACGAGAATACTCTCGATGGCCGGGTCGATCTGCTTTCCGTCTTTCGACGTGAGGATGACGTTAAGACCCGTGACGACCCGTTGCAGGTTCGTACCGATGTTCTGTTCTCCGATGTGTATCTCCTGGGTGGCGAACACGTAATCGGGAGTGTTCCAGTAGAGCGTGTCCGGCGATGTCTTTTTTCTCAATCCGTATTTCTGTTGGGATAGGTCGGTACCCAGCGTCAGGGCCGGACTGAGGATTTCGGGGTAGGTGATGACCGTATCGGGCGGCAGGGTCTGTCCCCAGTAGATCAGATTGTAGGTGCCCACCGGCAGCAGAAGCTGTGCGGACGGGGCTTCGGGATGGATGCTGCCTGCATTGATGAGATAGGAGGCCGGGAATACCTGTCTTTTGGGGATGGCCCCCCGGTAGTTCCCGTAATAGGTGTAGGTTCCCTGCGTACAGGGGTAGATTTCCAGATAACCCGTGAAAGGCGATTGCGCCTGGGTGATTCGTACCCGGGGACTGACCAGTTGCGCGGTGCTGTGTCCCCACTCCTTTTCTTTCGTGTTGTCGTCGGAACATGCTGCCAACAGTAGCGGCAGCATGAACAGGGTGATGCCTTTTTTCATGTTCCTGCATGTAATGGTTTCGGAGAGTTACATGCAAGAGGTGTGCCGCATCAGACGTAATAGCGGTTTTCTTCCGGCTTGTCTCCCTGCGCAGGGAAAAGCAGGATGAAGCTGTTGTCTGCGAAATAACGGTTCAGGTAGGCCGGTATCCGGTTCATGGCCGGGTGGAACGAGGGTTTGTCCCGGCGGCTGAGAATGGTCCAGATCATATCGTCCGTGCGGATGTCGCGCGAGAGGATCAGGAAATCTTCCCAGCCGGGGAAATCTTCCATTTCGGCGTCGATGGGATGGCGTTCGCAGATCTCTTTCAGGCTGTTTTGAGTGGCGGAGTCGGCATAGAAGACGATTTTAGCCCCCGTGCTGGAGGCAAGCTGCCAGAGCTTGCGGAGCCAGAGCGTGAATCCGATCTCCTTTTCCGCCCGTTCGGGAACGACGATCAGATGGCGTTTTACCGTCGAGAGAGGTTGTACGGGACGATAGACGAAGGTTGTGACATTGCTCTGCGAAATGATCCATTCGATATGGCGTAGTGGATTCGGCTGCTCCGGATTGTCTGTCGGCATACCCATGATCAGGTCGGTGATCCGGTGCTCTTTGGCTACGCTGACGATGGCGTTCGTGCTGCTCAGGTCGTACCGGAGCAGTTCGTGCAGATAGGTATCCGTGGCGGCAGCCGTCTTGGCGGCTTCCGAGAGTATCTTTCCGGCCTTTTTGACGGCGTTTTCGTCGGTGGACTGGTTGTCCACCACGTTGATGGCATACAGGTCGGACGTGTTGCTTTTGGCTTTGAGGGCCGTGCTGAGATTGATCAGTTCGCCGACGGTGTTTTCATTGCTGACCGAGATCAGGATGCGTTCGTGTCCCTCCTTGCCCGAGTCGTGGCGGGATACGTCTGTGAGGGCCAGGTTCTGGGCCCCTTTCTGGGTGGCGAACGAAGAGATGATGCACGAGACGAGAATCATCAGAATCGTGCCGTTGAGTACGCTGTCGTTCAGCAGGCGGATCGGTTCCCCGTCGTCTCCGGTGCCCAGTACCACGTTGTAGCCTACGGTCACGATGGCCAGCGTGGCGGCCACATGGGCGTTGCTCATGCCGAAGATGACCCTGCGCTGGTCCGCCGACAGGCGGAATGTCTTCTGGGTGAGCCACGCGGCCGTGAATTTGGCACCCGTCGCCGTGGCGATCATGATGGCACCCACTTCGAGTGTTTCCCAGCCGCTGAAAAAGGCCCGGTAGTCGATCAGCATGCCCACGCCGAGCAGGAAGAAGGGGATGAAGATGGCGTTGCCCACGAACTCGACCCGGTTCATCAGCGGCGATGTGCTCGGGATCAGCCGGTTCATCGCCATGCCGGCAAGAAAGGCCCCTATGATGGCTTCGATTCCGGCCACCTGGGCCAGGAATGCGCCGAGGAAAACCATCGCCAGGACGAAGACGAACTGGGAGATATTGTCCTTGCAGCGTTTGAAAAACCAGCGTCCGATGATCGGGAAGACCAGCATGACCAGCAGACCGAAGATCACGACCGAGGCCCCCAGCCTGATCCAGAACATTTCGGTCACCTCGCCTCCGGCCATTCCCACGATGACGGTCAGTACCAGCAGGGCCAGCGTGTCGGTGATGACCGTGCCTCCTACGGTGAGGTTGACCGAGATGTCCTTGCTCACTCCGAGCCGGCTGACGATCGGGTAGGTGATCAGGGTGTGGGAGGAGAAGATACTGCCGAAGAGGATCGACGACAGGAGCGAGAAGTGTAGCAGGTAGTGGCTGATCAGGAAGCCCAGCGTGAGGGGAACGCAGAAGGTGAAAAGACCGAACACAAGGCTCTTGTTGCTGTTTTTCTTGAAGTCGTTCAGGTCGATTTCGAGCCCGGCCAGGAACATAATGTAGAGCAGGCCGGCTGTTCCGGAGAGGATGATGCTGCTATCGCGCAGGATAAGGTTGAAACCGTGCGGACCGATGACGGCCCCTGCGATGATGAGTCCCAGCAGTTGCGGGATTTTGAGTTTGTTCAGCAACAGAGGGGTCAGCAGAATGATAATCAGTATGATGAGGAATTTCAGTACGGGGTCTGCGATCGGCAGGGTAATGGGAGGCATAGTGAGTAATGTGGACATAGGCTTCCTTGTTCTCTTTTTTATTGTATAGAAATATTCGCTATAAATATACCGAATTTTTCCGGAATTCCAATCGGGCGTCGCGGAATATAAATCATAACACGGATAAGGGTTGCGGTATCATCTCCGGGAATATTTCCTATCTTTGCAATCGTATAGGAAAAAATTAAATCTTTCCGATCATGTATCTGATATTCGTGAATTATAAGAAGCCGCTGGCCGAAGTGGAGAAATACGTGGACGCCCACCGCTCCTATCTGGACCGGTATTACGGGACGGGCGAACTGATCTGCTCCGGTCCCCGCAATCCCCGTGTGGGCGGAATCATTCTCTGCCGGGCGGAAAACATGAAGGCCGCCAAGGCGATCACGCTCGGCGACCCTTTCTATCTGAACGGCATCGCAGACTATGAAATCATCGAATTCGATCCGGTCAAACGGGCGCCCGGATTCGAGCAGTTCATAGAGTAGGATGCTCCGTTCCGCCCGAAAGGGTGGGCGGCCCCGTCGGAGACCGAACGATCCGTATCCTGACCGGATACGGATTTCCTGTTTGCAGACACGGGGAATGATTCCTATCTTTATCTCCCAGTTAAGGTCATCGGTTTTATGCAGGTAAAAATTGAAGAGAGTTGGCGCGCCCGTTTGCAGCCCGAATTCGATAAGCCCTATTTCGAAAAATTGACGGCTTTCGTCCGGGAGGAATATGCGAGACATACGGTGTTCCCGCGCGGCGGGGCGATCTTCCATGCGTTCAACACATGTCCGTTCGACCGGGTGAAGGCGGTGATTCTGGGGCAGGACCCCTATCACGAACCGGGACAGTATTACGGGCTCTGTTTTTCCGTGATGGACGGTGTGCCGTTTCCGCCTTCGCTGGTCAATATTTTCCGGGAAGTCTCGTCCGATTTGGGAAAACCGATGCCGGTGTCGGGTCGTCTGGAGCGCTGGGCGGATCAGGGAGTACTGCTGATCAATGCGATCCTGACGGTCAGGGCCCATCAGGCCGGTTCCCACCGCGGACACGGTTGGGAGGAGTTTACCGATGCCGTGATCCGTTGTATCAACGACCAGCGGGAGCATGTCGTCTTTATGCTTTGGGGGGCTTACGCCCAGAGGAAAGGCGCTTTTATCGACCGTACGCGCCATTTGGTGCTTACCGCCCCTCATCCTTCGCCGCTCTCTGCCGACCGGGGGTTTTTCGGCTGCCGCCATTTCAGCCGGGCGAATGCCTACTTCCGGGTGAACGGGCTTCCCGAAATAGATTGGTGACGCTGCTTCGAAGGGCGGGCTGTTGCCGGATTTTCCTATCTTTGCGGCGGGGTTCGGTCCATGCCGCCGGCACGGACCGGAAAAATCGGAAAGGAGCGGGTATGACAAGCCGGATCGAACGGGAGAAAACCACCGTGAAGTGCATGATTGCCTTGTATTGCCGGAAGAAGGAGCGGAACGCGACGCTCTGCGACGACTGCCGGCGGTTGACGGAGTATGCCCTCGCCCGTCTCGATGCATGCCGTTGCGGGGAAAATAAACCGGCCTGCAAAAAATGTCCGCATCATTGTTACGCGGGGCACTATCGGGTGAAAATCCGGGAGGTCATGCGGTTCTCCGGTCCGCGGATGATGTTCTATCATCCGCTTGCGGTCCTCCGGCATTTCCTGAAAAGATAATTCGACGGGCTGACGTTGCAGGGCGTGTCCGGATCATCTGTATGTCCGGATTTTTGTTTCGTCGGACGGGATGTTTCGCGTTTTGCCTCGCGCTTTTTTGCGAATTTATAGGAATATTGCCGGGTAATTTCTATATTTGTTTAAGAGGGGAATGTGTTGCATGTCTGATTGGCGAAGTGAAGAGATGGTTTTGTTAAATTTTTCTGCAAAATTCATGGGTGATGGTTGTCCTTTTTGCTTTTATAAGTTTGTGTGCGGCTGTTCTTGCTGTACCTTGCGTCCAGGCCCAGACCTATGGTCCGCCTGTGTATGAGACGGTATATACACCCCGGGTCGAGCGGATGGAGGCTATTCCTGAAGAACAGTATGTGGCTCTGGCCGTATATAAGGATATGCTGATCGCAGGCGGATATGTGAACGGCTGTATGCTTCATCTGTTCGATCGTGAAAGCGGCGAGTATGTCACCGGTTTTGCCCGGGCGGGTAATGATGCGGGAGAGTTTTCTGCCCGTCCCTTTTTTCAGGCGGACGAAAAGTCGGGACGGCTGACGGTCGTTCCCGCAGGCACCCGGCGTGTGATCGTGTACGATTTGGAGAAAATATTGGATGAACAGCCTGCTGTCAGCGGGGAATTCACTTTCCGTTTCCCGCTGAATATTTACAATGCAGTCCTTTCGGAGCGGGGATTGCTGGCCAATGGGGCCTGTGCGTCCGATTCGCTGCGTTTCAGAATGGGCTTCGTCGATCCGGAAAGTATGTCTGTGAAGTGGTCGTCCGTTTATGCGGATATTCCTTTTCCGTATTCCGACGGAATCGAATACCGGATAAAACGCAATCTGGCCGGGTCGATGTTTGCCTGGCATTTCAATCCCGAACGGCGCAGGATCGTTGCGGGAAGCGGTTACGGAATGGTTCTCGAAATTTTCGATGTCGATTCGGTGGTGAAACCGGCTGCCGTCCGGTATTTTCTGGATGCCGGCTCTTACGGTGTGGAACATCGGACCGCCCTTTTTCCGGTGATTGTCCCGACCGGCGAAACCGTTTTGGGATATAGATGGATCACCTCTTCGGACCGCTATATTTACACGCTCAATTTTTGCGACCGAAACGGCAGGAGACTCGGCAATGGGATGTCGGAGATCAGCGTTTTCGATTGGCAGGGGAATCCCGTTGCTCTCCTGGAGGGATTGCCGCATCTGTCGTGTATTGCTTCCGGAAGAGATGGCTGCTTGTTCGGAATTGTTCAGCCGGAAGACAGGTCGACGCGTTATATCGTAAGGATAAGAACAAAATAACGGGTCATGGGATAGAGTGGTTGCCCGTGTTGTCGGCGGCGAGGATCGGGGTGTCGACGGAATGGACGGGCGTCAGATTCCGACCATGATATGAATATTGTCGGCGAGACTGCCGGTGGTGATGTTCGGGAGCTTGACAGACAATACGCAGATATAAAAATTTGATTCGATGCGCATCTGTTACCGGTTGCTGTTGTTGGGAATATGCATGTCCATGGGTGTTGCCTCTCGGGCCCAGGTGGAGGTTTTTGTACCGGTGGGGACGCCTGTGGTCAACGCCGATATGGTGGATGGACAGAAGGATAAACTGAAAAGAAGTTTTTCGGTTTCCGGCTGGCTGGTCGATTCGGTATATCATACGCCGATCCCTTTTGCCGGAGTCGTTCTTCTCGATACGATGGGCGTGCGGACGATCGCCCAATCCATATCCGACGAGGCGGGGCGGTTCACCGTGCGGGTCGATGATTCGGGGACATACCTGTTGCGGATCATCGTTTTCGGAAATATGCCCTGGCAAAAGAGAGTCAGACTCAGTCTGCGCCACCGCAAGATCGAACTCGGTGACCTTGCGTTCCGTTATGTCGTCGGAATTGATTCCGTGTCGGTTACGACGGTCAAGAAATTGATCCGTGTGGACATGGACAAGATCGTGTACAACGTGGCGGACGATCCTTTCGCCAAGGGCGCCCCTCTGTTCGACGTCATGCGGAGCGTTCCGCTGGTTTCGACGGACGGCCAGGACGAACTGACGCTGAACGGTCAATCGAATTTTCTGGTTTTGGTCGACGGAAAGCGGAATGCGATTTTCAAGGGAAAGGGATTCGCCCTCTCCTCGGTCATGAAGGCTTATCCGGCGGATGCCGTGGAAAGTATCGAGGTCATGACGATTCCTCTGCCCCGGTATGAGGCGGAGGGGATCGGCGGGGTTATCAATGTCGTCACGAAACGCAGTAAGGTGAACGGGTATTCGGTCGGAGTGAATACGTTGACGACCTCGTTGGGGACGTTGAGTGCAGGCGCGACCGCCATGTTGAAATACGACCGGTTCTCCATGTCCTTGTTCGGCTCCGTTTCCCGGAACGACACGGGCATGACCGAATCATGGACGGAGCGGGAAAATTTCGGTTCCGATCGGAATCAGCTGTGGTCGAATTACCACAGGAATGATCAGCGGGAAAGAAGCCTGTTCGGCATTCTCCATATGAGTTACGATATTGATTCCCTGCGGTTGCTGACCGCCGGGGTGGATTTCGGCCATACGGAGACCCGGGCCGACCGGTCCAGCGTCGCCGGAATTTACGACCGGTCCGGGCTGCTGACCCGCAGATACGATACGTATGACGATGTGAAGGCCCCTTCTCCCCGGCTGACCGTCAATGTCGAATACCAGCGTTCCTTTCGGAAAAAGGAACGGATGCTGACGTTCGCCTATCTGTTCGATCGGAGTGCCGATAGGGCGGATGATCTCCGTACATTGATAGATTTTGTCGTAACGGGATCGGATATCCGGAGGGACAGGTCCCATACGCTCTCTTTCGAGCATACGGGACAGGTAGACTATTCCGACGTGTTCAACCGCCGGCACGAGTTGAGTGCAGGAGGAAAGTACATCTGCCGCAGGTATGCAACGGGATCGTCCCGGGATTTGTTCGATGCGGCCGGTAACGTTTGGGCTAAAGACCCGTCTTATGTGGCCGACAGGCTCGGTTACGTACAGCAGATATTTTCAGGATACGGAAATTATACGCTGAAGGGGAGTAAATTCGGAGGCCGGATCGGATTTCGGGCGGAATATGCCGATAATGATGCCCGGGCGGGAACCGGCGAACAGGAAAACCGTTTTTCGAACGCCTTCTTCAACTTCATGCCGAACGTTTCCTTTTATTTCGTCCTGTCCGGAAGTCAGAATCTCAATGTCGGATACACCCACCGGGTCGGACGTCCGTCGGTATCGATGCTCAATCCGTACAGGAATGATGCCGACCCGTCCTACATCTATTACGGCAATCCCGATCTGGAACCGGAATCGGCACACACTTTCAACGTGCAATGGGGATATTACCGGCAGAGGCATGCAATGTCGCTCACTTTTTCTTCGGTCCTGTGCAACAATAAAATTTTCTATTACGCCCGGGATCATGGGGACGGGGTGAAGGAGATGACCTATGGCAATGTCGGGAAAAAGAACGATTTTATGCTCTATTTCTACTATACTTATCGGACGGGCAGGAATTTCGAATGTGGGATAAACGGGCACTACGGATATACTCGTTTGGGCGACAGGACAAATTCCGACAGTTTCAATTCCGGTTGGCACGGGGCCCTGAACTTCCGTATCCGGACGGCTTTGTGGAAGAATGCCGGGATCAACGGTTTTGCCACCTATTTGTCCGATAATATCCTTCTGCAAGGAGAGCGGAGTTCCTGCCCGAGCTATTCCCTTCAGTTATATCAGAATTTCCTGGAGAACCGATTGCGGGTATCTGCGACTGCGGCACAGTTTTTCAATCAATATTATACGACGGACGGCACTACCGAGACTTCGGAATTCCGGGAGGTGTCGGAATTCCGACGCCGGGCCCGCTTTTTCAACCTGGCGGTTTCGTTCACTTTCGGGAAAATGGATGAGAAAGTCAAAAAATCCGGCAGGGTGATTCTGAACGATGATTTGATCACGCAGTGATACGTATTGTTCTGAAAAAACGATAGTGTATGATCCTGTTTTTCTGCAACGAATGATGCGGGATAGCGGTCGGTCTTGCGGAAACGGGGTTCGGGGAAGAGGCGAATGCGGTGTCCGAAAATGAAAACCCTGATTATCTATCAAGATAATCAGGGTTTTCATTTTGGTGGATCGTCAGGGGCTCGAACCCTGGACCCCAACATTAAGAGTGTCGTGCTCTACCAGCTGAGCTAACGATCCGTCCGTTGCCCAAAGAAGACCGGATGGTTTTCAATAGCGGATGCAAAGGTAGCTATTTTTGTGCTATTTCCAAATTTTCCGGCGAAAAAAATCGGTAAAATGCACTATTCGTACTCTCCCGACTTGAGCATCGCCACTTCGCGCGGAGTCAGAAAACGCCATGCACCCCGTTTGAGGCTCTTTTTGGTCAGCCCTGCGAAGTATACCCGGTCGAGTTTCTGCACCTTGTAGCCGAAGTATTCGAAAATACGGCGCACGATACGGTTGCGTCCCGAGTGGATTTCGATACCGATCTCCTTGTGGTTGTCCTTCACGTAGCTGATCTCGTCGGCGAAGATGGGACCGTCTTCCAGTTCCACTCCCTGAGCGATCTGTTCCATGTCGGCTTTGGTGAGGGGTTTGTCGAGCGATACTTGGTATATCTTCTTTTTGGAGTAGGAGGGGTGGGTGAGCCGTTTGGTCAGATCGCCGTCGTTGGTGATGAGCAGGACCCCCACACTGTTTTTGTCCAGTCGTCCCACGGGATAGACCCGTTCGGTGCAGGCGCCCTTGACGAGGTCCATGACCGTTTTGTCGGCGTGCGGATCGTCCAGTGTCGTGACGAACCCTTTGGGTTTGTTCATCAGGATGTACACTTTCTTCTCACCCCGCACGATACTGTCGTTGAAGCGCACTTCGTCGTTGGGGGAGACTTTGCTGCCCAGTTCTGTCACTACCACACCGTTGACCGTCACCACTCCCGCCGTGATGTAGTCGTCCGCTTCCCGGCGGGAACAGAGACCGGACATGGCCAGGAACCGGTTCAACCGGATTGGTTTGTCCTGTTTCGGGGCGGCGAACCGGGGATAGTCTCCGTCTTTTTTCGGTTTGTCGAAGCGTTTGCCTCCCGTCCGTTTTTTCCATTCCCCGCTCTTTTTCCTGTCGCCGTAGGGTTTGCCCGTCCGTTCCGGGTCGTTCCGGTCGCGCCATCCGTGGCCCGCTTCCTCGTCCCTGCGGAAATGTTCCCGTGCGGGTTTGCCTTTCCAATCCTTCTCTTCGTACGGTTTTCGTGTCGTACGGGCGTTCCCGTCCTCTTTCGGATAAGGCTTCCCGTTATCTTTCAGCCGGTTGTCTTTCGTGAAATTGGGGTTGAAAGAGCGGCGCGGACGCTCGCCTTCCTCCCTGTCGTGCCTCGGATAATCGGGTCGGGTGTCCCGGGATATCCGCTCCACGCGTTTGACACCCGTGCGTGTCCGTTTGTCTTTGGTAAAGGAGGTGTAGTTTCCTTCGCGGCGGTCTGAATCTTCCCGATGGAGACCGTCTCCATTCCGTTCCCCGAACTCTTTCGAGCGGGGTGTGTCTTTCGGATTGAAATTTCTCATGTGTGGTTGTGTGTTAAAAGTGGTCAAAGGTAAGGTTTATTTTGTTATATTTGTACACGTTTCGAATTTAATTCTCAATCTGCATGTCTGTTATGGAGTACGATTTCGACCGGGTGGTCGTCCGTGAAGGGACCCGTTGCGAAAAATACGACAGCCGGGAAGAGATTTTCGGCCGGGCCGATGTGATTCCGCTTTGGGTGGCGGACATGGATTTCGAAGTGGCTCCGTTCATCAC
>CDZF01045056.1_pt1 | contig 26175 bp, 16 predicted proteins | sample 557591 | NCBI WGS metagenome assembly CDZF01 (sample SAMEA3182093, study PRJEB8094) | gut metagenome | biome: human; feature: gut; material: Stool; isolation source: human stools | place: Canada | collected 2012-02-04
ATATAAATAAAAGGATTGAAAAGAATGACAGTCGGAACGGCCGGCAAAATCCGGAAAATGAGTAAATAATATTTAGAATGAAATCTACGGATATACTGAAATATCTTGAAGGCAAAAGTTCGGATGCGGAAAAAGAAAAACTTGTGGAGTGGCTGGATGCCTCGCCAGAGCATGTAAAAGAGTTCGAGGACATCCGTTTCGTCTTCGAGATGACAAAGATATACGATCAGGAGCTCGGGGAAATAGTGGCGGAACCGAACGGTAAATTCGTAAAGGTATGGCTTGCGGAGCACTTTCCGCGTGTCATACGGCGCATGGCCGGAGTGGCCGCAGCGGTAGCGCTCGTTTTCGGAGCCGGTTATCTGGCGCATCTTCGGACCGTCGATCAGATTTCGTCGCAACTCACCTCTTTGACGGTTCCGGCTGGACAACGGTTGAATATCACATTGGCGGACGGTTCCCGTGTCTGGCTCAATTCGGGAGCCCGCCTCGAATATCCGACAGTCTTCGGACGTCATGAACGCATGGTAAAACTCACGGGTGAAGCGATGTTCGAGGTGGAACACGATACGGAACACCCGTTTATCGTGCGGACATTCGCTTCCGATGTGGAGGTACTGGGCACCCGATTCAATGTCGCCGCCGATGAAGAATCGCAAAGTTTTTCGACGACTTTGCTGGAAGGGGTTCTCCGCCTGACCGAACGGAGAACGCGGACCGGAGTCGTGCTGAACTCCGGGGATGAAGCGCATTGGCTGAACGGCAGTTTCGCCGTCGGTAAAGCACGTGATTTCGATGCCGTATGTTGGACGGAAGGGTTGATCAGCGTCCGCGGCCAGTCGTTCGAAGAATTGATGCGGAAATTCGAAAAAGCCTACAACGTGCGTATTGAAATCGCCCGCCGGACCATGCCGGTCATCGGTTTCGAGAGCGGGAAGATCCGTATCTCCGACGGCATTGACCATGCACTACGAGTGTTACAATACACTTCGGATTTTACGTTCACGCACGATCTGAAAAACAACGTCATCACGATCCATTAGCAAGAAATCCTTACCGCATAACTAACTTATAACTAACTTAAAATTTTGACCATATGACCTGAATCCGTTGAATGCCGGGAGGGAGCCACAAAAAAATACCTGCGGGTTGGCAGACCCGCAGGCCGGTAATCGGCTCCGCCATCGGAAGACTACAAAACCTATTACCCATTCTTTCTACAAATGTATGAATAAAAAACAAGTTTTTCGCAAAGTCGAGGGACTGATCGGACGGGCGCTGCTATGTGTTTGTCTGAGTTTGTGTACATTGACAGTCAGGGCCGAGGATACGCTGCTGACCGTCAATCTGGATAAGGTCCCTCTTTCCAAAGCCATTTCCGTTATAGAAGGACAATCCCGTTATCTTTTCATGCTGGGCGAGGGTGTAGATGCCGCCGCGGAAATTGTTTCCATCCATGCCGAGAAACAACCGCTTCGAGTGGTTCTCGACCAGTTAGTGCGGGGTACCCGGCTCGCTTACAACATCGAGGGGCGCAACATTCTGCTATCCCTGGCCGCTTCCACTTCCGATTCCGACAAGCCTTCCACGGTCAGCGGCCGTGTATTGGACGGAAAGGGAGCGCCGGTGGTCGGTGCAACCGTCCTCGTGAAAGGTACGACGACCGGCACGAGCACGGATGCCAACGGTTCCTACACTCTGAAGGTTCCCGCACCTGCTGCAACGGCCGTGCTGACCGTCAGCTGCCTGGGTTATACTTCAGCCGAGAGTGTTGTCGGTCAGCGTGTGAAGATCGATTTCACGCTGAAGGAGGAGGCCCAGGCCATCGACAACGTCGTCGTAACGGCCCTGGGCATCAAACGTTCGGAAAAGGCGCTTTCCTACAACGTGCAGCAGGTTTCGTCAGAGGAGATCATCGGAAACAAAGATGTGAACTTCGTCAATGCGCTTAACGGCAAAGTGGCAGGTGTGAACATCAACACCTCCTCGTCGGGTGTGGGTGGTGCGTCGAAGGTCGTCATGCGCGGCACGAAAGGCATCGACCAGTCGTCGAATGCACTGTACGTCATCGACGGTGTACCGATGTACAACCTCGGAGGTGAAGGCGGCACAGAGTTCAGCTCCACAGGAACGTCGGAAGCCGTGGCAGACATCAACCCCGAGGATATCGAATCGGTGTCGGTACTGACAGGTGCTGCGGCTGCGGCTCTCTATGGCAGCTATGCTTCGAACGGAGCCATCGTCATCACGACCAAGAAAGGCATGGCAGGGCACACATCCGTAACTGTGACCAGCAATACCGAAGTGCTATCGCCATTCGTGATGCCCAAATTCCAAAACACCTACGGTACTGGCAACCTTTATGCTTCAGAGGGACAGACGCTGATGAGTTGGGGCCGTCGGCTTCACTCGGCGGACCGTACGGGATATTCCCCGCGCAGCGACTACTTTCAGACAGGCGTTGTCGGCACAGAGACCGTTTCTCTGTCGACGGGAACCGACCGCAACCAAACCTACCTTTCGGCTTCAGCGGTCAATTCCCGCGGCATTGTACCCAACAACAATTACGATCGTTACAATTTCACGGCCCGTAACACCACCTCTTTGCTCAAAGATCGCATGACCATAGACCTCGGGGCCTCTTATGTCATGCAGAATGACCGCAACATGGTCAATCAAGGCACATACGCCAATCCATTGGTATCGGCCTATCTTTTCCCGCGCGGAAACGATTGGAACCGCGTACAGATGTTTGAACGTTACGACCCCGAGCGCCACATCTGGGTGCAGGACTGGGACGAATGGATCGGCGCCGGTAATTTGACGATGCAGAATCCTTACTGGATCAACTATCGCAACCTGCGTGAGAACGACAAGCGGCGCTACATGCTCAACGCCAACATCTCCTACCAGATTCTCGACTGGCTTTCGATTTCGGGCCGCATCCGGATTGATAATGCAGTGACCGATTTCACGGAGAAGTTCTATGCCACGTCGAATTCGACTCTCATCGAGGGTTCAAGCAACGGACTGTACGGTATCACCAAGACCGAAGACCGGCAGACCTATGGGGATGTGCTGCTCAACATCAACAAGACGTTCGGTGAAAATTGGTCGTTGCAGGCCAACATAGGTGCCGTGATTTCGGACATCCGGCAGGATGCCTTCAAGAACCGCGGTCCCATCATGGAATCGGGTATTGCCAACCTGTTCAATGTCTTTCAGCTTGACGATACCCGAGTGTCCCGCGAGCAGTCCGGCTGGCGCGAGCAATACCAGTCGGTCTTCGCTTCGGCCGAAATCGGGTACAAAGGAGCCTACTATCTGACTCTTACAGGCCGTAATGACTGGCCTTCGCAACTGGCGGGCCCGCAGTCTGTCTCGTCATCGTTCTTCTACCCCTCGATCGGCGCTTCGGTGGTGCTGTCGCAACTCATCCCCAATATGCCGGAAAATCTTTCGTACGTCAAACTGCGCGGTTCATGGGCTTCGGTGGGTCTTCCGTTCGCTCGTTTTCTGGCCAATCCCGTCTATGTGTGGGATGCCGACAACAAAGTGTGGAAAACGGAAACCAACTATCCTTTCTACGACCTGAAACCCGAACGTACGGATTCTTGGGAGGTAGGTCTTACGATGCGATTCCTGAAACATTTCAACCTCGATGCCTCCTATTACAATACGAAGACATACAACCAGACCTTCGACCCGCAGATATCCGTATCATCGGGTTACTCGACGCTCTATGTTCAGACGGGTTCGGTCCGGAACCGGGGCGTCGAGCTGGCATTGGGATACGACAACAACTGGGGCAAGTTCTCGTGGAGTTCGAATTTCACGTTCAGCGCCAACCAGAACCGGATTCTCGAATTGGTGGACAATTATCGCCACCCCGAGACAGGACAGCTCATTACCAAGGATCGCCTCGATGTCGGCGGACTGAATCAGGCTCACTTCATCCTCAAGAAGGGAGGGTCGCTGGGAGACCTTTATTCGATCATCGACCTCAAGCGCGACGCCAATGGTCACGTTTACGTCGATGAGAACAACCAGATATACACTGTCTCCGAGAATCTGGACGATATCAAGTTGGGTTCGGTTTTCCCGAAAGCCAACATGGCATGGCGCAACGACTTCCGGTACGGAAATTTCCGTTTCGGCTTCATGGTCTCGGCCCGTCTCGGAGGTATCGTCTATTCCGCCACGCAGGCACAACTCGATTATTATGGCGTGTCGGAAGACTCAGCCATAGCACGCGACGCCGGAGGCGTGGCAATCAACGGCGGATCACTCTTGCCGGCCTACAACTGGTACGAAGTCGTGGGCGGAAAGAGCATTCCGCAGTATTACACCTATTCGGCAACGAATGTGCGGCTGCAGGAGGCTTCGATCGGATATACCATTCCTAAAAAGAAGTTGGGCAACGTTTGCGAGATTACCCTTTCACTCGTGGGACGTAATCTCTGGATGATTTACAACAAAGCTCCGTTCGATCCCGAAGCCGTTGCCACGACGGGCAACTACTACCAAGGTATCGACTACTTTATGATGCCCTCGACCCGTAACATCGGTTTTAACCTCCGACTCAAATTTTAAGAGCTATGAAGAAGATCAAAATATCCATTTGCAGGACATCCCTCCGGTTGGCCCTGGCTTTGGTACCGGCGGCATCGTTTGTCGCCTGTACGGGCAACTTCGACGATATCAATTCCGATCCCTATGCTGCTTCGAAAGACGACATGAACAACGACAACTATATCGTTTCGTCGATTCTGACGGGGATTCAGGGATGGGTTATTCCACTCGACGTCCTCACTCACCAGTTCACCGACATCGTGTTAGGCGGTGCGCTCGGCGGATATATGGCCGACTCCAACCCCGGCCTTCCCACCCGCATCTCTACCTTCAACCCGACCAACGACTGGACGCGTGTAATGCTCATCCGCGTGATTCCCGAGATTTATACGGCCTACAATAAATTGAAGGTTAATTCCGACGATGAAGTGGCTCTCGCGTTGGCCGAAGTGATTCGCATAGCCGCCGTACATCGCGTGACCGACACGTATGGTCCGATCCCCTATTCGCAAATCGGGGCCGGCGATGCACTTACCTCACCCTACGATTCGCAGCAGAAGGTTTATGAACAGCTGTTCAAGGAACTCGACGGTGCTTTGGCCATATTGAAAAACCATTCGGCAGAGACCATCAAGGCGACCTCGGACAAAATCTATGCGGGCAATCTGTCGAAGTGGGTTCTGTTCGCCAATTCACTCAAATTGCGTATGGCAATGCGCATCAGCTATGCGGCTCCGGACAAGGCTGAACAGGCAGTACGCGAAGCACTTGCAGCGGAGAATGGCGGCGTTATCGAATCGAACGCCGACAACGCGCAGATTCCGACCCAAAATAATCCTTTCAAAGTCGTGATGTATGATTATAACGGTGGAGATTCGCGCGTTTCTGCCGACATTACCTCGTACATGAACGGATATAAGGACCCCCGCAGAGCGAAATATTTTACCCGTTCGACCTTCACTGGAGGTATCCAGAACGGTTATATCGGCCTGCGTTCGGGTATCAGTATCCCCACCGAATCGCTTCTTTATTCCAATATGGTGGTCGATTACACGACGCCGCTCATGTGGATGAATGCCGCCGAGGTGGCTTTTCTGAAGGCGGAAGCCGCCCTGCGAGGCTGGTACGGCTCGCAAACCGATGCCGAGCGCTGGTACAAAGAGGGTGTACGCCTCTCGTTCGAGCAGTGGGGGCTTTCAGGCGACTACGATGCCTATATCGCTGACGGGAGATCGCTGCCCGAGTCCTATGTGGACCCGCTGGGCAAGGAGAGCAATACCTCGGAAGTGAGTGCCGTAACCATCAAATGGGATACGCGGGGTGATTTCGAGACGAACCTCGAACAAATTATTACCCAGAAATGGCTGGCGATCTTTCCGGAAGGTTTTGAAGCATGGTGCGAATTCCGTCGTACGGGTTATCCGCGTTTGATGCCTGCCACCAACAACCGTAGCGGCGGCATCATTCCCAAAGGCGGCTATGCGAACCGCATGCCCTATCCGGTGGAAGAGTATCAGGAAAACAACGAGCATATCAACGAAGCGGTTTCGCTGCTTGGGGGCCCGGACAACATGGCCACCCGTCTGTGGTGGGACTGCAAGGAGAAATAAATCATTACTCAAGCCATGAAAAGAACGATAAGCAACATATTCTACGGCGCGATGCTTCTGCTCGGAACTTTGGCGGGCGTCTCGTGCGACGAATGGACAGAGAACGAGAAGATCGGGGTTTCGGAGCCTGTTTTCGGCGAAGGAAATCCGGAACAGTATGCCCGTTATCTCTCATCGCTGCGTGCATATAAAAGCAGTGACCACCAACGGATGATCGTCTGGTTCGACAATTCGGACAAGCATCCCGCCAGCAGAGGCGGCTTTTTTGCCGACGTACCCGACAGTGTGGACATCGTGGCGCTGACGGCCGAAGGACGCCTTACGGCAAAGGAACTCGAACAGGTCGGAGCGCTCCGTGAAAAGGGCACGAAAGTGATCGGTGCCTTCAACTGCGAAAACGTGCTGGCGCGCAATGACGGCACACAGAAACCGGAGGAGCTGCTCGCCTCCGCCCTGGCCGAGCGCATGGGGCAGATCGAGGCAGACGGCCTCGATGGCATTACCCTCTGTTACGAACCTACCGACCCGGCCTTTGCCACCGAAGAGGAACTTCTGACACAGCAGGCTCTTGACGCTGTAATAACCCAGGCACTCACCGGATGGCGCGAAAAACATCCCGAAGGACTCATCCTCTTCGAGGGAAATCCTCAGTATCTGAGCGACAGGGCTGCGGTAACGGCTTGCGACTACCTCGTGGTTCGTTGTCTCGATGCCGAATCGGTATATGACTTCGGCATCCGTGCACGCCGCATGTGTGCAGCCGAAGGAATTCCCTCCGACCGCTTCTTGTGGCTCGTCTCCGCCGTACCGCCGACGGCGACCGACGACACGGGATACCTGGCCGATGCTTCGGGTGTTTCAGTGCGTGCTGTCGGAGCTTTGGCCGAATGGCTCCTTCTGCCGGAGGATATCGGCAAGGCCGGAGTGGGTATCATGGACGTGCAGTATGACTACTACAACTCTGCGATGATCTACTATTATACGAAGGAAGCTATCGAAGTGCTCAATCCTTCTCCTAAAAATTAAACGGATATGAAAAGATTCCATACAGTTCTCCTGTTGTCGGTCTGGGCATTGACGGCGATGACGGGATGCGATAAGAAACCGGCTCCATACGGAGACTTCGACAACAAGGTATTCATCGACCAGAACACGAACGTGGCGACGCTGCTCGTCAAACAGAACACCGAATCGGACGAGCGTTCGTTCCATGCAGCGACCCCCAAACCCGTTGACAAAGAGATCGGCCTGCTCTTTGATGCCGATGCCGGCCGGGTGGCGGATTACAACCGCATAGCGGGTGAAGAGGCCGCGATATTGCCTGAGAACTATTACGAGATAGTGGGCGGCCAGACCTCCATTCCGGCCGGAACGAACCGTTCAGCCGATGTGACGGTGCGTTTCCACAATCTCGGCGAACTCGATACCGAAGCACTGCACGTGCTTCCCGTCACACTCCAAAAAGCCGACGGGATGGCGATGCTCGAAAGTGCCCGCACGATCTACTACGTGCTGCGCGGTGCGGCTCTCATCAATGTCGTGGCGGACCTCCAGGAGAGTAACTACATAGCCTTCGACAATGTGCTCGATGGCGAGAGCGCATCGTGCGGAGTGCTCAACGGACTGAACGCCATAACGATGGAAGCACTTATACGGTGCAGCGACTACGTACTCGAACCCGGCATCAAAACGGTAATGGGTATCGAAGGACACTGCCTCATCCGCATCAGCGACGATGGGCTGGAGCCGAACCAGCTTCAGGTCGTCATGCCCAACTCCTTTGCCACGGCCAACTATACGGACAAGGCTACGTGTCTTATCCCGGCGAACGAGTGGACCCATATCGCCGTGACATGCGACGTACCGACAGGACGCCTGGTCGTCTACATCAACGGCGAGGTAGCACTCGACCAGAGCGGCCAGTCGTTCGCTTCCATTAATCTCGGACAACCGAGAACCGATGCGCAGCAGCAAAAGCATTTCTTCAACATCGGCTACTCGTACACGGCCGGACGCGAGCTTCACGGCGAAATCTGCGAGGCACGTATCTGGAATGTCGTGCGCACGCAGGAACAGATCGCGGCGAACGTTTATGAAGTCGATCCCGAGAGCGAAGGTCTTGTAGCCTACTGGAAGTTCGACGAAGGCTCGGGCGAAACCATCCGCGACCATACGGGCAACAACAATAACGGCACGGCGCACGAAAAGCTCAAGTGGAATTCCGTATCGCTGCCCGAAGCCCCATCTGCCGGGGCGATCAACTAATCGATGATTCAAAAAAGATTCGCTATGAATTATACAAGAAATATTGCAAGGAGCCTTACGGCTGGACTTTCAGCGTTGGTTTTGATCTCGTGTACGGAGGACGACATCCGTCCCAACGGAATCGACGAGGGACGCATCGAGACGGTCAGCGAGTGTTTCTGTTCGGTATACAATCCGCAAGGCGGAGCCGGTGCGACGCTGCGGCTTTATGACGAGCCCGTCTGGGGCGAGGTATACGTGACCCTGGGCTCCGCTGCCGGGAAAGCCGTCGACCTGAAATTCGTGTATGACGCAGAGGTCCTGAACGAATATAACGAAGCCAACGGAACATCCTTCGGGGCCGTTCCGCAGGCGAATGTCGAACTGGAGGCCGACGGCGCCTTGCTGGTCGGGCCCCAAAGCGTGAAATCCGATCCGCTGCGTGTCGGTATAACCCCCGACGGCACCCTCGCAGAGGGTGAAACCTACGCCGTGCCGCTGAGACTCGTCTCAGAAACCGAAAGGGTCGGGGTGTCGGCCTCCCAGGGAACCTACATTTTCTGGGTACAGGTACAGGGGAAACGGCCCTCGACGGACAAGGGAACGGGGATGATCACCGTCTGCTATGTCGAAGTGAATGACAACAGCCCCCTCAATGCGCTGGAATGGACTTGCAAACGGAGCGGGAAACCTCTTATCGACATAGTCAACATCTTCGCAGCCAATATCAACTGGATCGAAGAGGAACGGCGTGTGGGCGTCACGTTGAATCCCAACGTGCGCCACCTTCTCGACAACCGTGCCACCTACCTCGCTCCGCTGCAGGAGGCCGGCATCCGGGTCTGCTTAACGATTCTGGGCAATGGCGACGGCTCGGGCGTAGCCAATCTGTCGGATGAGGCGGCACGTGCTTTCGCACACGATTTGCGTACGATCGTCGATACTTACGGGCTCGACGGGGTCGATTTCGACGACGAGTATTCGCAATATGAAGCGCATAAGGACAACCTGTGGCCCGGATGCGTGCAATACGGCCCCGATCCTTATGCACGCCTGCTCTACGAGGTAAAAATGGCGATGCCCGACAAGTTGGTGATGCTTTACCAGATCGGACAGGCCAATTACGGATTCAAAAAGGCTGTCGAAGGGGTCCGGCCCGGAGACTTTATCGACTACGTTTACAGCGACTACGGTGCCTTGTGGGGTGCGCTGCCTCATCTCGGGTTGTCGCGCCGCCAGGTGGGTGAAGGATCGCTCGACATGACCTATGGAACCGAATCCAGTCCCGAGAACCTGAAATACAACCGAAAACAGGGCAACGGTGTTCAGATGGTCTATAACCTCAAGCCGGGCAACGGACAGATGACTCCGCTGAACGATGTGGCAAAATATATCTATGACGACGAAGCCCTGTGGTCGGGTATCAGACATGAAAAAGACTGGTAGCCGGAGTTCGGTATTACAGGGAACAAAGTGTAGTATTTCTAATATGAAAACGCAATTATGAAAAAGATATTATGGATGCTCGTCGCGGTTGCGGCTTTCGCCGGCTGCGACGATGACGGCGATGCAACATCTCCCGCCTCCGCGGAAACGCTTCAGCTCTCTGCCGAAACGCTCGCGTTCGACGCCGACGGTGCGGCTCTGTCGGACGAGACGAATCAGGTGACTGTTTCCAGCAGTGCCCGCTGGCGGCTCGGCGGACGCCAACAGTGGTGTACTCCCTCTGCCGTGGAAGGCAACGGAGGGGAAACGGTATCCTTCACGGTCGAACCGAATCCGGACCAGCAGACGCGCGAAGTCCGTTTCACTTTCATGTGCGGCAGCGAAGAGCGTTATCTGACCGTCACGCAGGAAGGCGGTTCGGTGCTCGACATGGATTGCGACAGCTATGAGTTGCCGGCAGAGGGCGGTGAATTCCGTCTCCGCGTCGAATCCACGGGAAATACCTCCTGCCGTTTCGAAGAGGAGACATCCTGGATACATCGCGTTGAAACACGTTCCGCGCTCTCGTTTTTCTACTTCACGGTAGATGCCAACACGACAGGCCGTCCCCGCGACGCGAAGCTCTTCGTGACCAATACGGACGGCGACGAGCGGGAGGTGACGATACGGCAGGAACGGAACCTGCTGTTTGAAGTCAGCGAAACGTCGTTCAACGTACCCGTAGAAGGGGATGAAATACGTGTGACCGTACGCAGCAACCTGCCTTTCCGGGCAGAACCTTCAGTTGAGTGGATCACGTTGCAAACGCCGGTTACCCCGTCAGAGGAGTTGCAGGAACAAGAGCTCGTCTTCAAGATCGAAGCCACGGAAGAGCCTTTCCGTTCGGGATTCATACACTTCGTAACGGATGACCCGTCGTTGTCTGCCGAGGTGTCTGTCATACAGGGCGAAAGGCCGAAAGGGATCGAATTCCCCGACGAGAAGTTCCGGCAGGTTTTGGTAGATGCCGGTTATATCACCGTACTCGACGGGGCCGAATGCCTCCTGACGGAAACGGGCAAAGCCGCCACGCAGCTGCCCGATCTTTACAAGAAAGGCATTGCATCGATGAAGGGCATAGAGGCATTCACCAACCTTACGACCCTCGAGCCAAACGGAATTTCACAAAATCCCATTCAGGAACTCGACCTGAGCGGCAATACGAAACTGACAACCATTGCCTGGGAGAGTATGATATCCGGATGGCGTTCATATCTGAGTGGAGCCCCGCTGGAAGTGCTGAAACTGGGAGATGCTCCTATCACAGAGGGACGGGTCATACTCTCCCAACCTTACTGTTCGAGTCCTTATGTGGTGGCCAAATCGTTGACTGTATCGGGCAATACCGTGAAGATTATCGAGGTAACATTGGATTCCTACTCATCCGGAGTTCAGTGGCTTGACATTACGGGGTGTCCGGCCATCCAGAGCGTCAGTCTGAACAGCTACTATCTTAAGACGCTCTATGTCACGGCTGAACAGAAAAGTGCGATCGACGCGAAGCGGATAACGATTACCGACTCGAATTATCCTGTTTCGCAGCTGAAAATCGAAGTCCGCTGAAACTGCGGAGCTATTTCCTACCCGATGTGTCCCGAAAGCAGAAATGTTCTCAGACAGATCCGATAGTAAGATTTCGCCCTCATCGGAGCAATTTCCGATGAGGGCGATTTTTGTATCTATAATCAATATTTATGAATACAGGAGCATGAAACGTCGGCGCCTGTCTTTCAATTTTGATAGTATCCTTATTGTATGAAACGATCTGAGGCACTTCGGACCTCACCTCTCACGTGGGTGCCTACGCTCTATTTTGCCATGGGTCTGCCTTTCGTGGTGTTGAACATGGTCTCGGCCGTACTGTTCAAGGACCTGGGCGTCTCGGACACCGAGATCGCATTCTGGACCTCTCTGATCATGTGGCCGTGGACGATAAAATTCCTCTGGAGCCCTTTTCTGGAGTTGTTCCGCACGAAAAAATTCTGGGTCGTGGCGACTCAGCTCCTGAGCGGCACGATGTTCGGCTGTGCGGCACTGGCTCTCCATCTGCCGGCATTCTTCGCCGTGACGGTGGCGCTCTTCGCCGTGGCTGCCTTCAGCGGCGCGACACACGATATCGCCGCCGACGGCGTCTACATGGCCGAACTCTCAACCTCCGACCAGGCGAAATACATCGGCTGGCAGGGGGCGTTCTACAACCTGGCGAAACTGGTTGCCACGGGCGGACTGGTGTGGCTGGCAGGATGGCTCTGCGAAGATTTTTCGGCGGAGGGCGCCTCGGCTTACGATGCCTCGGTGCGTTCGTGGACGGCGATACTCGTCATCCTGTGCGCCGCGCTCGTCGCACTGGGATGTTACCACAGCCGGGTACTGCCATCGGGCGGCGGTGCAGGCGGACATTCGCCCGGCGAGGGGTTGCGCGGCCTCCGGGAAGTGACCGCGGCCTTCTTCGCCAAACGGCATATCTGGTATTACATCGCCTTCATCATCCTCTACCGGTTGGGCGAAGGTTTCGTGATGAAGATCGTGCCGCTGTTCCTCAAGACCGATACCGCATCGGGCGGTCTGGGCCTGACAAACCGGCAGATCGGATTGTACTACGGCACGTTCGGCGCCGGGGCGTTTCTTCTGGGATCGTTGCTCGCCGGATACTACATCGCAGGCCGCGGCCTGCGGCGGACGCTGTTCACGCTGTGCTGCATTTTCAACATTCCGTTCGCGGTCTATGCGCTTCTGGCGTGGTTCCAGCCGCAGTCGATGTGGCTCGTGGGCGGGGGAATCGTCGTGGAATATTTCGGCTATGGCTTCGGCTTCGTGGGTCTCACGCTCTTCATGATGCAACAAGTGGCGCCCGGACGGCACCAGATGGCCCATTACGCCTTCGCCTCGGGCATCATGAACCTTTCGGTCATGCTGACGGGCATGGTCTCGGGCTTTCTGAGCGATGCGCTGGGCTACCAGATGTTCTTCGTCACCGTGATGCTGGCCACGGTCCCTGCATTCGTGATAACACGGTTCGTACCTTTCACTTATAATGACAAACCGAACAACTGATAATTATGAAAAACCTGAAAATCACAGGTCCGGCGCTGCCGGACATACCGTGGGAAGAACGTCCCGCGGGTTCGAACGAGGTGCTTTGGCGTTACAGTGCCAATCCGATCATCGGGCGTCACGCGCTTTCGACCTCGAACTCGATCTTCAATTCGGCCGTCGTGCCGTTCAAGAACGGAAAGTACAATTACGCAGGCGTCTTCCGCTGCGACGATACGAACCGCCGCATGCGCATTCATGTCGGCTTCTCGGTCGACGGAGTGAAGTGGGAGATCGACGAGGCTGACTTCCGTCTGGAGGGTGCCGATCCCGAAATCGCCGAATGGGTCTACGGATACGATCCGCGCGTGGCGAAGATCGACGACAGGTATTACGTAACGTGGTGCAACGGGTACCACGGTCCGACGATCGGCGTCGCGTGGACCGAAGACTTCAGGACCTTTCACCAGTTGGAGAACGCCTTCCTGCCCTATAACCGCAACGGCGTGTTGTTCCCACGCAGGATCGGGGGCAGGTTCGCTATGCTCTCGCGTCCGAGCGACACGGGCCATACGCCCTTCGGGGACATCTTCTACTCCGAGTCGCCCGACCTCTGCTACTGGGGCCGCCACCGGCACGTCATGTCGCCCGCCGCGTTCGAGGTATCCGCCTGGCAGTGCATGAAAATAGGTGCGGGACCGGTGCCGATCGAGACGAGCGAGGGGTGGCTGCTGTTCTATCACGGCGTGCTGCGCTCGTGCAACGGCTACGTCTACGCCTTCGGTTCGGCGTTGCTGGACCTCGACGAACCGTGGCGGGTAACGGCCCGCAGCGGACCTTACCTGATCTCACCGCGCGAGTCTTACGAATGCACGGGCGACGTGCCGAACGTAACGTTCCCCTGCGCCGCACTGCACGATCCGGCGACAGGACGCGTGGCGATCTACTACGGCTGTGCCGACACGGTGACGGGACTGGCTTTCGGATATATTCCCGAAATCATCGAGTTTACGAAACGTCATAGCATTTTGTAACATTTACAGCCATGATACCCGGACGGCCGCTCCCCCGACATAGGCGGCACAGTCAGGGTGTCCGGCACCGACCTAAACTACCGACCAGTCATTTATGAAGATACGAAAAGGAATCTTGATGACAATATTACCGTTCGCCGTGATGTCTGCCCGTGCACAAACCCCGGCGGATCGGGTCGACCCGTTCATCGGGACGACGAATTTCGGAACGACGAATCCCGGAGCAGTTACGCCGCACGGAATGATGGCCGTCGTTCCCTTCAATGTGATGGGCTCCGGCGAAAACCTCTTCGACAAGGACGCCCGCTGGTGGTCGACTCCTTACGAGCGGTACAACAAGTTCTTCACCGGCTTCGCGCACGGGGCACTGAGCGGCGTAGGCTGCCCCGAGATGGGGGCTTTGCTGACGATGGCCACGACCGGTGCACTGACGGTGGACTATAAGGAGTACGGTACGGCCTACCGGGACGAAAAGGCCGCACCTGGCTACTATGCCCTGACATTGGACAAGTACGGTATCAGAGCCGAAGCTACGGCCACGCCGCGCACTTCGGCCGAACGCTACACCTTCCCCGCCGGAAAAGGGCACCTTCTTCTGAACCTGGGGGAAGGACTCACGAACGAAAGCGGAGCTGTGGTACGCCGCGTGAGTACGACGGAAATAGAGGGTATGAAACTGCTGGGAACCTTCTGCTATAATCCGCAGAAGGTCTTTCCGGTCTATTTCGTACTGCGAGTGACGAAAACCCCGTCGACTTCGGGCTACTGGAAAAAACAGCGGCCGATGACGGGCGTGGAAGCCGAGTGGACGCCGGACAACGGCCGCTACAAGCTCTATACGGAATATGGCCGCGAGCTGGCCGGCGACGACGTGGGGTACTGGTTCACGTTCGACGACCTCGAAGAGGGTGAACAGATCGAGATACGCATGGGCATTTCCTACGTGAGTACGGAGAATGCGCGGCTGAACCTCGATGCCGAACAACCGGAGGGTACGACGTTCGACGCGGTCAGGGAGCGGGCCAGGAAACAGTGGAACGACGATCTGGGCCGTATCCGCGTGGAAGGCGGTACGGAGCAGCAGCGGACGGTGTTCTATACGGCGCTCTACCATACATTGATCCATCCGAATCTTCTGAACGACGTGAACGGCGAATACCCGCTGATGGAACGGAGCGGCGAGGTCGGGACGGCCGACGGCGACCGCTATACGGTCTTCTCGCTGTGGGACACCTACCGGAACGTACATCAGCTGTTGACGTTGGTTTATCCGGAACGCCAGACCGGAATGGTGCGTTCGATGATCGACATTTACCGGGAATGGGGATGGATGCCGCGCTGGGAGCTTTACGGACGCGAAACCTTCACGATGGAGGGGGACCCGGCCATAGCCGTCATCACGGACACGTGGATGAAAGGATTGCGGGATTTTGACATTGCGACGGCCTACGAAGGTTTCCGCAAGTCGGCGACGACCCCCGGTGCGCAGAACCGTCTGCGCCCCGATATTGATCCCTATATTGAGCGGGGATATATCCCGCTGGGATTTTATACACAGGATCTGGCCGGGGATGTCTCGGTATCGCACGCATTGGAGTACTATGTGGCCGATGCCGCGCTCGCACGGCTTGCCGATTCGCTGGGGCATCGGGAGGAGGCAAAACTTTTCCGCAACCGCTCGCTGGGCTACAAACATTATTACGACAGGGAATTCGGGACTTTCCGTCCGCTCAACGACGACGGGACCTTCCTTTCGCCTTTCGACCCGAAGGCGGGCGAGAACTTCTCGGCAGCGCCTGGTTTCCATGAAGGTTCGGCCTGGAACTATACTTTCTTCGTGCCGCACGACGTGGAGGGACTCGCAAAACTGATGGGCGGCCGGAAGAAATTCGTGGAAAAGTTGCAGAGGGTTTTCGACGAAGGATGGTACGATCCGGCGAACGAACCCGACATCGCTTACGCCTATCTGTTCAGCCGCTTCGAAGGCGAGGAGTGGCGTACGCAGAGCCAGACACGCCGTCTTTTGGAAAAGCATTTTACGGCCGCTCCGGACGGTATCCCGGGTAACGACGATGCGGGAACGATGTCCGCATGGGCCGTATTTACGATGCTGGGGCTTTATCCGGACTGTCCGGGAGAGCCGTATTATACGTTGACGGCTCCGACCTTCGACCGGGCGGAGATCGACACGGAACAGGGAACGTTGGTGATAGAACGGTACGGAGAGGGATACGTTCGCAAAATGACACTCGGCGGCAGGCCGTTAACGAAATATCGTATCGCGCACGAGGAGCTGCTCGGAGGCGGACGTCTGACTTTTGAACTTAAACATGAAAAATAGATGAAGATCGCAGAATTACTGGCCGCGGCCGCGCTGTTTCTGACTGCCTGTGCGCAGCCCGCCGCCGAAGAGGATTTTACCCGCTTCGTGGACCCGAGGATCGGCACGGGCGGCCACGGGCATGTTTTCATGGGGGCGAACGTTCCGTTCGGAATGGTACAGGTCGGCCCCACGAGTATCCCACAGGAGTGGGACTGGACGTCGGGTTATCACGAAAGCGACTCTACGGTTATCGGGTTCTCGCATACGCATTTGAGCGGTACGGGTATCGGCGACCTGTTCGACATAACGGTGATGCCCGTGGTGGGCGGGGTGACCTATGCCCGAGGATCGGCCGACGATCCGCAGTCGGGATTGTGGTCCTATGCCGACCGGAGAGAGGAGATCGCAAGGCCGGGTTACTATTCCGTGCCGTTGACAAGATACGGCATCCGGGCCGAGATGACGGCCACGGCGCGCGTGGGACTGCACCGCTACACCTTCCCTGCGTCGGCGGATGCCGCCGTAGTGTTCGATCTGGAAAACGGCGGCTGCTGGGACAAAGCTACGGAGACACATCTGGAACAGGAAAGCGACAGGTGCATCAGCGGCTGGCGCTATTCGACCGGCTGGGCCGAGGACCAGCGGGTTTATTTCGTGGCCGAATTTTCGAAACCCTTTGAGAAGTTCGAAACTGTGAATGACAGATACGCCCGGCTCTCTTTCGCAACGGACGACGGTGAACAGATGTTGCTGAAGGTAGCTCTTTCTCCGGTAAGCGTGGAGGGTGCGAAGGCGAATCTTGCGGCGGAGCTTCCCGGATGGGACTTCGACGAAACGGTACAGGCTGCCGGGAGGGCGTGGAATGCAGAACTGTCGAAAGTACGCATCACCACGGCCGACGAAACCGCAAAACGGATTTTCTATACGGCACTGTACCATACGATGGTGGCTCCGTCGCTCTTTTGCGATATGAACGGCGACTATCGCGGTTCGGACCGCCAGATACACCGCAACGCGGATTTCACGAACTACACGACTTTTTCGCTATGGGATACCTATCGGGCCGCCATGCCGCTGATGACCATTATCCATCCCGAACGGATGGCGGACATCGTGCAGACGATGCTGCATATTGCGGACGAGCAGGGGCGCCTTCCGGTATGGCATCTGTGGGGCAACGAGACGGACTGCATGGTGGGTAATCCGGGCATTCCTGTCATTGCGGACGCCATCGTGAAGGAGATCGGAGGATTCGACCGGGAAAAGGCTTTTGAAGCCATCAGGAAAACGGCGATGAATCCTGACCGCGGCAACGGTCTCCGGATGCAGTACGGCTATATCCCGTGCGACCTGTTCAACGAGGCGGTGGCTTACGACATGGAGTATGCCCTGGCCGACGGCGCTGCGGCGCGTGCCGCTGAAGCGCTGGACAAAAAGGAGGATGCTGCATATTTCGCCGGACGCAGCCGCTCCTACCGCAACTATTACGATCCGTCGACGCGCTTCATGCGGGGCCGCGACTCGAAAGAGGGCTGGCGCACTCCGTTCAATCCTTTCGCATCGACGCACCGCGCCGACGACTACTGCGAGGGCAACGCCTGGCAATATACGTGGCTGGCGCCGCACGATGTCGAAGGTCTCGAGGAGCTGTTCGGTTCGCGCACGGAGATGATCGGGAAACTCGATTCGCTTTTCACGGTCAGTTCGACTGTCGAAGGCGGCGAGACCTCGCCCGATATTTCTGGCCTCATCGGCCAGTACGCCCACGGCAACGAACCGAGCCATCATGTGCTCTATCTCTATACGATGCTGGGCCAGCCGTGGAAGACGGCCGAACGGGTGCGCGAAGTGCTTGCGACGCTCTATCACGCTGCACCCGACGGACTTTCGGGCAACGAGGATGTGGGACAGATGTCGGCCTGGTACGTCCTCTCGTCACTGGGTATGTACGAAGCGGAGCCTGCGGGCGGACGCTACTGGTTCGGATCGCCGCTTTTCGACCGGGCGGAACTGAAGGTCCAGGGCGGTATGTTTGTCGTTACGGCAGAAAACAACTCTTCAGAAAACAGGTACATCCAACGGGTATGGCTGAATGGACGTCCCTATACGAAGCCCTACCTGTGGCACAAGGACCTGATCTCCGGCGGAGAACTTCGTTTCGAGATGGGAGACACCCCGAAGGTGTGGTACTGTCCGGAGGAACCGGACAGGTATGCCGACCAGCGTCCGGCAGAGGAAAGGCGGCTTTTCCGGTCGGAGGCCGTGGAAAAGGAGATAGCCCGCGTATGCAGCATGCTGACCAACGAACGGTTGCGCTGGATGTTCGCCAATTGCTTTCCGAATACGTTGGATACCACAGTGCATTATGAAGAGGACGAGAACGGGAAACCGGACACGTTCGTCTATACGGGAGACATCCCGGCCATGTGGCTGCGGGATTCGGGAGCGCAGGTGTGGCCCTATGTGCAGTTGTGTGGCAGGGACCCGCAGCTGCAAAAGATGATCGCAGGAGTCGTCCGGCGACAATTCCGGCTGATTAATATCGATCCCTATGCCAATGCTTTCAATGTCGGCCCGACAGGAGCCCATAACAAAACGGACCTTCCCGAAGCGGACCCGAGGGTCTTCGAACGCAAGTGGGAAATAGATTCACACGGTTATCCCATCCGCCTGGCACATCATTATTGGAAAACCACGGGTGATACGTCGGTATTCGACACCGAATGGATCGAGGCGATGCACAATATCGTGAAGACACTCCGGGAGCAACAGATGAAAGCCGGACCCGGCGAATACACCTTTCTACGTACGACGGACCGCCAACTCGATACGCGCTGCCACGTGGGACGCGGGAACCCGGTGAAACCCGTGGGACTGATCGCGTCGGCTTTCCGGCCCTCGGACGACGCCACGACTTTCGGATTCCTCGTGCCGTCGAACTTCATGGCCGTCACGTCGCTGCGCAAAGCAGCCGAGATACTGACGACGGTGAACGGCGAGAAAGACCTTGCCGCGGAGTGTATGGCATTGGCAGGGGAGGTGGAAGAAGCATTGCAGAAATACGCTGTAGTCGAACACCCCGAATACGGTAAGATCTACGCATTCGAAGTGGACGGATTCGGCAGCCGTTTCCTGATGGACGACGCCAATGTGCCGTCGCTTTTGGCGATGCCTTACCTGGGTGATGTAGAACGCACGGACCCGGTCTATGAAAATACGCGGCGATTCGTATGGAGCGAAGCCAATCCCTATTTCTGGCGGGGTGCGGCAGGCGAAGGGATCGGCGGACCTCACATCGGCGTGGAGATGATCTGGCCGATGAGCATCATGATGCGGGCCTTTACTTCGACGGACGACGAAGAAATTCGAGACTGTATCTGTCAGCTTATCACTACCGATGCCGGTACGGGGTTCATGCATGAAAGTTTCTCACGGCACGATGCCTCGAACTATACCCGGGCCTGGTTCGCCTGGCAGAATACCCTGTTCGGGGAACTGATCCTCAAACTGGTGAACGAAGGGAAAACAGATTTGTTGAATTCCATAATATGACCTGACCATGAAAAATCTTGTGGTGATTGTTCTTGCCGCCTTGCTTTCGGGCTGTTGCCGGCAATCCGCCGAAGAGCTCCGGCTCCCCGGCGACTACGTTACGACACTCGCGGGTACGCATTCGGACTATTCGTTCTCGACGGGCAATACCTATCCGGCTGTAGCCGTTCCCTGGGGCATGAATTTCTGGACGCCCCAGACGGGAAAGATGGGGGACGGATGGATCTATACATACGGCGCCCATACGATCCGCGGACTGAAACAGACCCACCAGCCCTCGCCGTGGATCAACGACTACGGACAGTTTTCCCTGATGCCCGTATGCGGCAAGGGCAAGATCGACGAGGAAGCCCGACAAAGCTGGTTCTCACACCAGTCGGAGACGGCCAAGCCGTACTACTATTCAGTTTATCTCGCCGACCACGATGTCGTGGCAGAGATGGCCCCGACGGAACGTGCCGCGATCATGCGCTTTACTTTCCCGGAGAGCGATGAGAGCGGCATTATAATTGATGCCTTCGACCGGGGATCACAGCTGAAAATGCTCGACGAGCGGACCATTGCTGGTTATACGACACGCAACAGCGGAGGAGTGCCGGAGAATTTCAGGAACTATTTCGTCGTCCGCTTCGACAAACAGATCGAGTCGTACCGGTTCTACGACGGGGAACGGCCGTCGGACGGCAACGGTGTTACGGGCGAACATGCATTGGCGGGAATCTACTTCACCACACACCGTGGCGAACAGGTGACAGTGCGCACAGCCTCGTCCTTCATTTCTGAAGAACAGGCCATACGGAACCTCGAAACGGAACTGGGCGGGGACGATTTCGATGCAGTGAAAGGGAAGGCACAGTGCCGCTGGAACGAAGTGCTCGGCCGGATCGAAGTTTCCGGGGGGACCGAAGAACAATATCGTACTTTCTATTCCTGCCTTTACCGGTCAACGCTCTTCCCTCGCAAATTTTACGAAATCAATGCGGAGGGCAAACCGGTACATTACAGCCCTTATAACGGAGAGATACTGCCCGGGTACATGTACACCGATACGGGATTCTGGGATACATTCCGCAGTCTGTTTCCGCTGCTGAATCTCGTTTACCCTTCGGTCGGTGCCGAAATACAGGCAGGTCTGGCCAATGCTTACCGCGAGAGCGGTTTCCTGCCCGAATGGGCGTCTCCCGGACACCGCGGCTGCATGGTGGGCAATAACTCGGCCTCGGTGGTTGCGGACGCCATTCTGAAAGGCATTACGCCAGAGAAAGACATTGCGACACTCTATGAGGCAATGATTGCAGGACGCAGCAAGGTACATTCCACGGTAAGCTCCACGGGACGCTGGGGGCATGAGTACTACAACACGCTGGGATATGTTCCCTATGACGTGGATATCCCGGAGAATGTGGCCCGCACACTCGAATATGCCTACGATGACTGGTGCATCGCTCAGGTAGCGAAGCTGTTGGGCCGGACCGAAGATGTGCGGATTCTGGAGGAAGCCTCGCGGAATTACGGAAATCTGTTCGATCCCGAAACAAAACTGATGCGGGGACGGAATGCGGACGGTACGTTCCAGTCGCCGTTCAGCCCCTACAAATGGGGGGATGCCTATACGGAAGGCAATGCCTGGCACTACACATGGTCGGTGTTCCACGACATCGGAGGACTTTCCGATCTGATGGGCGGCAAGGCCGAATTCGGGAAGATGCTCGATTCCGTGTTCGTCGTACCGCCGATCTATGATGACAGCTACTATGGCGTCCGCATCCACGAAATCACGGAGATGCAGGTGGCCAACATGGGTAATTATGCCCACGGTAATCAGCCTGCACAACATATAATCTACCTCTATAATTACATCGGACAGCCGTGGAAGACACAATTCTGGACCCGTGAGGTAATGGACCGTCTTTACTCCGCGAAACCGGACGGTTACTGCGGTGACGAGGACAACGGCCAGACTTCGGCATGGTATGTCTTTTCGGCTCTGGGATTCTATCCCGTATGTCCGGGAACGGACGAATATGTCGTCGGCTCTCCGTTGTTCCGAAAAGCGGTCATCCATTTGGAGAACGGCGAAAATATCGTGATCGAAGCTCCTGGCAATAGTCCCGAAAACCGTTATGTGAACAAAATGACCGTCGATGGCGAAGTTTCGGAGAAGACATTTCTGAAATACGACGATCTTCGGAACGGGGCCAAGGTTCGTTTCGATATGCAAAAAGAACCGGACAAAGAACGCGGCACGAAAACAGGGGAGGTTCCCTATTCGATGAGCGACAGAACACACTCCTCTTAAAGGAAACCAGCCCTTTTCGGACCTGCCTTTCCATGATGGAAAGGCAGGTCCGGTTTACAGGACTGCGATCTCCACATCGCCCGCCTTCCTTCCGGATACATATATCGGGCGGGCTGCCCCCGACCGGCAATCCACTCGCAATAATCAAGGCGAGGTTTCGTCAGGCCTTTCATTCCCGGCCGGAACGACTGTCTGCAATGCCCCAAGTTGAAATAACATTGCAGAAAGCCAATATTGATTTTCAAAAACATTTTGTCGAAATTTATTTCTGCAACAGCCCAAAAATAAGATGACAATTGCATTTTCCGGATATGTTTTTTATATTCGCATCGACATATTGAAACCACGGAAAGTGTAAGTTTATTCTCGGTGTTTAATCTGGAAAATTCAACGGGAGAGAATAGGCAGACATCTTATTGCGCGTTGTATCCATCCGTGGATATAGGCGTGGGGCTGTTGCTTGTTTTATCCCGAGGCTATTCCAGAGCCCTACACCTAAAATGAGCTTCCGGCACCACGCTTTCTTCGTTTATTAAAGCTGTCGGGGTGCGGACGGCGCTTTTTCGAAGCCTATGAAAAAACTGATTTTACTGGCGTGCATCGTATTGTGTGCCGGAAATGTCTCGGCGCGGAAAGTGGGTGTCTACTGTTTCTTCGCGACGGTACGAATGCCGTCTATGAGGACGAAAACCTCCGGGTCGTGATCGGGGTTGACGGAGGAAAACCTTGTTGGATCGTGGCAAACAAATCGGACAGGACACTTTACATCGACAAGGGTAATTCGTTTTCTTACAAAAACAACGAGCCGACCTGTCTTTTCACCAATGCTTCCTACACCAGCGGCAAGGAGAAAAACACAGGCCTCGGTATCAATCTGGGAAGCGTCGCCAATGCCGCAGGGATCGGCGGAATAGCCGGAACGCTCATGGGCGGTATGAACGTCGGAGAAGGACGGACCACCCAAAATTCGACGACCGTTCATGAACAGCGCGTGTTGACGCTTGCCCCCAAAGCCGTCTATAAACTTTGCGATTGGACGATCGGGGTTTCCGACATCGCCCGAATAGGCTTTCGTCCCCGAAAAATCGGCCGGACATGGCATTTCGAAAATACGGACACCCCCTATTCGATACGGGGTGTGCTGCGCTATTCGCAAACGGAAGATTTCTCCGAAACACGGGATGTGACGGTATCGAACTATGTCAATGACATCGCATTGGACAAACGTCAAAGCCTTCGTAAATTCGAAAAGGCTCAGGTAGTCAATAACCCCGTGTATGCGAACCGCAGTTTTTGCGCCTTTCATGAGGGACAGAATTATGCGACTGTCGCCTACCTCTTCGGAGGCATTGCGGGAGCGGTAGCGGCTTCCGCCTGATACATAGCATCAGAACAAAAAAGGGCGGATGGATACCATCCGCCCTTTTTCGAGTGACCAGTGAACGGAAAGAAATACCGTCCGACTCCATTTAGCATCAGCCACTTACTTTAATTTTCCCTAACCTTGCCGTTTTTACGCGAGTTCTTCGTATCTTTGGCATGCAAAACAAAAACGACCGACATGAGACTTGAAGAACAAATCAGCGAAGGCATCAAACAAGCCATGAAAGCGCAGGACAAAGCCCGTCTGGCCGCCCTGCGGAACGTGAAGAAATATATCATCGAAGCGAAAACCGCAGGCACGGAGATCGCCGAACTGCCCGATGCCGAAGTGATACGCATCATCCAGAAACTCTGCAAACAGGGACAGGATTCGGCTGCCATCTACCAGGAACAGAAAAGGGACGACCTCTACAATGAAGAAATGGGACAGGTAAACGTGCTCAAAGAATTCCTTCCCAAGCAGATGGATGACGCCGAATTGACCGAAGCGATCCGTGGTATCATCGCCCGTACGGGAGCCACGTCGATGAAGGAGATGGGAAAGGTAATGGGAATCGCCACCAAGGAACTTGCAGGCCGGGCCGACGGTAAGGAGATTTCGAACAAAGTGAAAGCCTTGCTTGCCTAAAAGTCCGCCGACAGAGAAAGCAGAAGCCGTATTTTCCGGATGTCCTTTTCCCGGTTCCGTCGCAGTCAAACCGTCTCAAGGCCCGCTTCACCGTCAAGATCACCATCAGCAATCCGTCATTATCTATGAATATCCAACCTCAACCCGAAAAAGGCACCATCAAGAATCTCGTTTTCGACATGGGTGGTGTATTGGTCGATCTGGACCGGGAAGCCTGTATCCGGGCGTTCCGGGAAATCGGGTACCCCGAAGCGGCCGACCTGCTCGACCCATACAGACAATCGGGTATCTTCCTGCAACTCGAAGAGGGAAAGGTTTCTCCGGAACAGCTCCACGACTACATCCGAGACAAGACCGGCCGGGCGATCGACAGCCGGGCGATCGACAATGCCCTGGAACGCTTCGTCACGGGTCTTCCGCTCTACAAACTGGAGATGCTGAGGAATCTGCGGCACAGTTTCCGGGTTTACCTGCTGAGCAACACCAATGCGATCATGATGCCCGGTATCCGCACACGTTACTTCACGCAGGAGGGACTCCGGATGGAAGACTATTTCGACGGTATTTTCCTCTCCTACGAGATGCAACTGGCCAAACCCACTCCCGCCATCTTCGAAAAAATGCTCCGAGAAGGAGGCTTTCAGGCAGAAGAGTCTCTTTTCGTGGACGACTCGCCCGCCAATATCGAGACGGCCCAAAAGTTGGGATTCTACACCTACCTGGCACGACCCGGAGAAGATTTCCGGCCTATTTTCAACGATTTGTAAAAGTCAGAAAACGCATACCGATGAAAACAAGACGATTACTTCTGCCTGCAACGGTCGCCTGTATGTTGACGGCCTGCATGCCCCGCACCCAGACCGCATCGGATGACCTCGCCCCGCTGACCGACAACATCCGGTTCGGAGAGAGCGTCCTTGTCCACGGCGACACTCTGCTGGTAGCCAGTTTCGGCAGCGAAAAGCTCGATCCGCTCAACAGGGAGGGCAACGGTTATATTCTGCTGTTCGAAGACACCCTCTCCCGGACACTCGTTCCCGCCGACGGTTCACTCTCCGCACCGAAAGGTATGCTGATAGTGAACGGTCACCTGTTTGTTGCAGACGTGGGCAAAGTGATGGTATTCGACCTCGGCGATCCCCGGAGTACTCCTCAGACCATCGCCTTCCCCGACGGAGAGTTGTTCGTCAACGACATGGCCCTGGACAGCGCGACCCGAACACTCTACATCACCGTCACCAACACAGGCAATATCTACTCGCTGAATGTAAGCGATCCCGCTCAGGCATCCGAAGTGCCTTTGACATTTTACACGAATGTCCCCGGCGCCAACGGAATCGTCGTCAAAGACGGTTCCATGTGGATCGCCTCCTACCCTGCCGACGGGGTGACTGTTCCGGAAAACGTAATCTATCACATTCCGGACATCGCCTCGCCCCGGATCGTGCCTCTACTCGACCGTCCCGGCCAATACGACGGCTTGGCGTTGAGTCCCGACGGAGCGACCCTCTATTTCACCGACTGGACAAACCCCAAAGTAGGAAGCGTGGACCTGACAACCGGACAGATCGAAATCCTCCCTGTAACGGATACCCTCACAGGCCCAGCACGTATCCAACTCGGGGACAGTATCCTCTACATCCCCGACCTTCCCACCAGCCGGGTCGTGCGCTACCGTCTACCATAACCCCATGCCCGGAACTATTTTCAACCCCATTCCCCCATCATTTTGGAAATAGGGAAAAAACATATTACTTTTGCAGCCTAATCACCGCCATCGGCGGACGGGGTGTAGCGCAGTCCGGTTAGCGCACCTGCTTTGGGAGCAGGGGGTCCCAGGTTCGAATCCTGGTACCCCGACTAAAATCTCTTGACATCCAAAATTGTTCGGGGTGTAGCGCAGTCCGGTTAGCGCGCCAGCTTCGGGAGTTGGAGGTCCCGGGTTCGAATCCCGGTACCCCGACAATGAAAGAGAAGCACTTACGTATTGCGTAAGTGCTTCTCTTTTTATC
>CDZF01015667.1_pt1 | contig 26115 bp, 20 predicted proteins | sample 557591 | NCBI WGS metagenome assembly CDZF01 (sample SAMEA3182093, study PRJEB8094) | gut metagenome | biome: human; feature: gut; material: Stool; isolation source: human stools | place: Canada | collected 2012-02-04
GTCGAGGTGTGGCTGTCGCCGCAGACGATGGTCATGCCCGGCTGGGTGAAACCCAGTTCCGGTCCCACGATGTGCACGACGCCCTGCTTGGGATGGTGCAGCCCGAAGTGTTCGATGCCGTTCTCTGCGCAGTTCTTTTCGAACGCTTCCAGCTGGCCGCGCGAAAGCGGGTCCTCGATCGGCAGGTGGCGGTTGACGGTGGGCACGTTGTGGTCGGCCGTGGCCGTGGTCTGTGCCGGACGGGCCACCTTGATGCCCCGGTTGCGCAGGCCGAGGAAGGCGACGGGCGAGGTGACCTCGTGGATATAGTGGCGGTCGATATAGAGTACGCTGCGGCCGCCGTCCAACTGGCGGACGACGTGTGCGTCCCAGACTTTGTCGAAAAGTGTCTTTCCCATCTTGTTCGTGTTAGTGTGTCGTTATTCTTTTTTGTCCGTTACGTTCAGTTTGCGCAGTCCGTCGATGAAGGCTTCCACGGCGGCCCGCACGATATCGGTGTGGGCCGCGAAGCCGTGTACCATGTGTTCGCCCCGGCGGATCTGGAGATGCACGCGGCCCACGTCGTTGCAGCCCCGGGTCATCGCCTGCAGGAGGAATTCGGAGATGAAAACCTCCTCGTTTATCATGCTTTTGACGGCGGTGACGGCCGCATCCACCGGACCGTTGCCCGTGCTGGTGGCCATGATCTCCCGCTCGCCGAACTTCACCACGACCGTGGCGGTCGGAACGAGCGTGCCGGTGATGACCTGGAGGTATTTCAGTTTGATGTGGTTCTCCTTGACGGCTGCGATGTCGCCTACGAGATAGAGCAGGTCGTCGTCGCGGATATCCTTCTTCGTGTCGGCCAGTTTGAGGAATTTCTCGTACACGCTGTCCAGCTCGGCCTGTTCCAGCCGGTATCCGAGCAGTTCGAGCCGGTGGTTCAGCGCCGCCCGGCCGCTGCGGGCCGTGAGGGCGATCACCGATTCGTCTACCCCCACCTCTTTCGGGTCGATGATTTCGTAATTCTCCCGGTTCTTGAGCACTCCGTCCTGGTGGATGCCCGACGAGTGGGCGAATGCGTTGCGCCCCACGATCGCCTTGTTGGGCTGGACGGGCATGTTCATCAGGCTCGACACCAGGTGGCTGGCTTTGGTGATGAGCTTCGAATTGATCCCTGTGTCGACGTCGATGTCCTTGTGGCAGCGCAGGGTCATCACCACCTCTTCGAGCGAGGTGTTGCCGGCCCGCTCGCCGATGCCGTTCAGCGTCACCTCGGCCTGACGGGCCCCGTTCAGGATGCCGGCGAGGGTGTTGGCCGTGGCCATGCCCAGGTCGTTGTGGCAGTGGGTGGAGATGATCGCCTTCTCGATACCCGCCACATGGTCCACCAGATATTTGATTTTCTCGCCGTAGAACTGCGGAAGGCAGTAGCCCGTCGTGTCGGGAATGTTCACCACCGTCGCCCCGGCCTTGATGACCGCTTCGATCACGCGGGCCAGGTACTCGTTGTCGGCCCGTCCGGCGTCTTCGGCGTAGAACTCCACGTCCTCCACATATTTTTTCGCGTATTTCACGGCTTCGACCGCCCGCCGGAGAATCTCTTCCGGGTTCGATTTCAGTTTGTCGTAGATGTGGAAATGCGACACGCCGATTCCCGTGTGAATCCGTTTGTGCCTGGCATAGGAGAGGGCGTCGGCCGCCACGTCGATGTCCTTTTTGACGGCACGGGTCAGAGCGCAAATCGTAGGTAGGGAAACGGCCTTCGATATTTCCTGTACGGAATGGAAATCGCCGGGGCTGGAGATCGGGAATCCCGCCTCGATGATGTCCACCCCCAGGTTTTCCAACATACGGGCCACTTCGATCTTTTCGACCGTGTTCAACTGACAGCCCGGAACCTGTTCGCCGTCGCGAAGGGTGGTGTCGAATACATACAATTTCTCGCTCATAGTCTTATCGTTTGGTCATATTGTGTCGATGTGCGAATTTATATCTTTTGTTAAAAAAGGCGCATAAATGCAAAAATATAAATTACGACCGCAAAAACAAAATTTTTTAAAATATCTCTTCACGCAGGGGTACGGGGCCCCGTTTTGCCGCCGTAAGGCTACGACGACAAAATAGGATAAATAACGTCATCGAAGCCGGAATTATACTTTTAGCAATAGTCGGGCCTGTGCCAGGGCTGCATCCGTCACGGTGCTTCCGCTCAGCATCTTGGCGATTTCGGTAATTCGTTCGTCGGCCCCCAGGCGCCGGATGCGGGTGCGGATACCTCCTGCGAACTCCTCCTTGTAGACGAAGAAGTGGGCCTCGCCTTTGGAGGCCACCTGCGGCAGGTGGGTGATGTTGACCACCTGCATGTGTTCGCCCAAAGCGGCGATGATGCGGCCCATCGCGTCGGCGATACGGCCCGACACGCCGGTGTCGATCTCGTCGAAAATGATGGTGGGCAACTTGGACCGGCTGGCTACGAACGATTTGATCCCCAGCATGACCCGTGAAATTTCGCCTCCCGAAGCCACCTTCTCGACGGGTTGCGGGGCCATGTTCCGGTTGGCCGAAAAGAGGAACCGTATCGTATCGGTGCCCGACGGGGTGAGTTCTCCGTCAGGGGTGATCTCCACAGTGAAGGAGACGGAGGGCATTCCCAGTTCGGAGAGCGTTTTCCGCAGGTGTCCCTCGATGGCGGTCCCCGCTTTCCGGCGTCCCGCGCTGATCTGTCCGGCGGTTTTGCGGGCGTTTTCCCGGAGGGCGGCGATGCGGCGTTCCGTACCGGCGATCTCCTCGTCGCTTCCGGTGATCTTCGCCAGCCGGGCGGCGTATTCGTTGTACAGTCCGATCAGTTCCTCGACGCTGTTCACTCGGTGTTTCTGTTGCAGGTCGTAGATCAGGTTCAGTCGGCTTTCGACCCGGGCCAGACGCTCCGGATCGGCTTCGATCCGGTCCGCTTCACTGCTCAGCTCGCTCTCCAGGTCGCGCAGTTCCAACAGTGACGAGTGGATGCGTTCCTCGATCCGGGGAGCGGGCGCATAGACCTGCGCGATGCGCCGGAACTCCTGCTCGATCGCCTTGAGGCGGGACAGGACACCGGTCTCTTCCTCTCCGAGCGTCTCGGCCGAGCGGGCCAGCGCTTCCTGTATCTGTCCCGCATGGGAGAGTTCGGCCAACTGCGCTTCCAGTTCGGCCTGTTCACCCTCCCGGAGAGCGGCGGCGGCGAGCTGTTCCGTCTGGAACCGGAGATACTCCTCGTCCCGGCGGCTTCCTGCGGCCTCCTCCTGCAGACGGGCCAACTCCTTCTCCGCGTCCTTCAGCGCTCCATATTCTTTTTTGTATCGTTCCGTCAGGTTTTCATGGCCTGCCACTCCGTCTACGATCCGGGTGCGGAAATCGTCGCGGCCCAGCATCAGACTCTGGTGCTGGGAGTGTATGTCGATCAGGCGTCCGCCCAATTCCCGGAGCACGGCGAGCTGTACGGGCAGGTCGTTCACGTAGGCCCGGCTCTTGCCTGCCGGGGTGACGATCCTCCGAATCACGGTCTGCGGATCGTATTCGAGGTCGTTCTCCCCGAAAAACTCTTCCAGTCCGTATCCTTCGATTTCGAAAACTCCTTCCACTACGCAATTACGGTCTCCTTCGCCGAGTATACTCCCTTCTCCCCGGCTACCCAGCAGCAGGGAAAGGGCCCCCAACAGGATCGACTTTCCGGCTCCGGTCTCTCCCGTGACGATGTTCAGCCCTTCGGTGAGTTCCAGGTCCAGTTTGTCGATCAGTGCGTAATTTTCAACCGATAACCTTCGTAACATGGCGTCGTTTTCTCTCTCTCGTTCCCTCACGGCCTTCCGGTCGGGACGGCCGCATGTTATATTATTAAGGTATGCCGTTACTCCGTGCCTCCTTATTTCCGCCTTGCGGGTGGGGCCGGATTTACGACAGATACTTTTCGATCTTGTCCGCGATGTCTCCGGCCGCTTCGCGCTTGCTTTTCAGCGGATAGTCGGTGCAGGAGCCGTCCCGTTCCAGAATCGTGATTTTATTGGTATCTACGCCGAAACCCGCTCCGGCGTCCCGGAGCGAATTCAATACGATGAAGTCGAACCGTTTGCGTTCGAGTTTCGACCGTGCGTTCAGCCGTTCGTGATCGGTCTCCAAAGCGAAGCCGACCAGCAGCCGGTTCTCCTTGATCCGGCCCAGCTCGGCCGCAATATCGTGGGTGGGGCGGAGTTCCAGCGACCAGCTTCCGTCCTCTTTCTTGATTTTCCGGTCGCTCACTTCGGCGGGGGTATAGTCGGCTACGGCTGCACACATGACCGCACCGTCCGTCTGCGGGAAAATCTCGCACGCTTTTTCATACATTTCCTGCGCCGATACCGTGTCGATGCGGTGAATGCCCTTTCCGACCGGAAGGTTCGTCGGTCCCGTCACGAGGTACACTTCGGCTCCGCGTGCGGCCAGTTCTTCGGCCAGCGCATATCCCATTTTCCCGGAAGAGTGGTTCGAAATGTAGCGTACCGGGTCGATCGCCTCCCTCGTGGGACCGGCGGTGACCATCAGTCGTTTACCGTGCAGGCTCTTTTTTTTTTGATTCCGGAACCAGGTGCCGACCGCCTCTGCGATCTCTTCCGGTTCGGCCATACGACCCTTTCCGACCAGTCCGCTGGCCAGTTCGCCTTCGCCCGGCTCGATGACCGTGACCTTCATGCCGCGCAGTTTGTCCAGATTCGCCCGGGTCGCGGGATGGGCATACATGTCCAGATCCATCGCGGGGGAGACGAACACCGGACACCGGGCCGACAGATAGGTGGTCAGCAGCAGGTTGTCGGCGATCCCGCAGGCCATTTTGGCCAGCGTGTTGGCCGTGGCGGGAGCGATGACGTAGGCATCCGCCCACTCGCCCAGCGAAACATGGCTGTTCCAGCGACCGTCTTCCGGATCGAAGAAATCGACCAGGATCGGATGGCGCGAAAGGGTGGCCAGCGTCAGGGGCGTGATGAACTCCTTGGCCAGCGGGGTCATCACCACGCGGACCTCGGCGCCTTCCCGTACCAGCGTCCGGATCAGTATGGCGGCTTTATAGGCCGCTATGCTGCCGGTCACTCCCAGCAGTATGTGTTTCCCGCGGAGCATTTCCCTATGGCGTTACTCCTGGGCGGGCTGTTCTTCGGGTTTGTTTTCGCGGAAATAGACCTTCCCCTCCAGAAACTCCTCCGTTGCGATGATGGCCGGCTTGGGCATCCGCTCGTAGTAACGCGAAATCTCGATCTGCTCGCGGTTTTCGAAAGTCTCCTCCAGCGAATCGTTGGTGCTCGAAAAATCGGCCAGTTTGCGCGTGAGCTCCTGTTTCAGGTCGGAGGCGATCTGGTTGGCCCGGCGGGCGATGATCACGACCGACTCGTATATGTTGCCCGTGGGGGCATCCAGATCGGTCAGCTTGCGGGTGACGGTGTTGTTGGGAATGTTACTCTTTTTTGTCTCCATTATCCTGTGTGTTGTCTTTATTGTTCTTTGTGTTCGGATCGGCCGCCTCCGGGTCGTGCCGGGCCAGATAGTCTTTCGCCTCGGCCTGCATCCGGTCCAGTTCCTTTTTGTATCGGCTGTCGGGAAATTCCGATGCGAAGTTGTAGTAGGCGTCCATCATGTCGAGGTACCGGTCGCGCTGGAGATGCGGCAGGGAGTTCTTCGCCAGCAGGTAGCTCGACTTGGCGGTCAGGTAGAGCAACTCCTCGCGGTGGGGTGTTTCGGGATACCGGTTCAGCGCGTTCTTGAGGGCCACGACGGCGGATTTATAGCGGCCTATCGTGTAGTAGGAACGGGCGTTGATGAACGATTTGTCGTACAGTTTGAGTTTCAGCTCCTCGATGTTTTTCAGCAGGGTCTCCTTCTTCACGCTGTTGGGATAGCGGTCGAGGTATTCGTTGATGGCGATCAGCGCCTGCTGGGTGGTCGTCTGGTCCCGTTCGGGCGAGGGGGAGGAGAAGTAGAACCCTTTGGCATACATATACTCCACGTCCTCGATGAACGGGCTGCGGCCGAAACGGCGGCGGAAATCGTCGAAGATCGCCCCGCTCGATTCGAAGTCCCCCATCTTGTAATGTGCGGCACCCGTGTAGTAAAGAACGGTGTCCTCGCGTGTGGTGCTGCTGTAAAACGGCGAAACCTCTTCCAGCAACTGCAGGGTGCGCTGGTATTTCTGGGCGTCGTAATACTCCAGCGCCTTTTTGTACATCAGCTCGTGGTCGCCGCTCTTGATCAGTTTGTTGTACCCGCTGCAACCCAACAGTACCGCTGCCGATGCGGATACCAGGAGCGTCTTCAAGAATTTTCCGTTTGTCATTTCACTGCGTTTGCTTGCACACGTAAGGGGATAATCCGTGCAAAGTTATGTATTTTTAACGTATAGAAAAAAATATTATTGCTTTTTTTATCTCCGGGTCCGGGCCCGTCCGCCGCTGTGTGAAGGGCGGTGGCGCCGAATCGGGCGGGGCCCGCGGCCGCAAAGCCGCGTGCGTTCCCTCTCCCTGTCGTTCCGGGCGTAGGTATTAATACTTATTTGCGTGGCCCAGAGCCTCTTTCCGGTAAGAAATAGTCCGAATTATTTAGACGGGAAGAAAAATGTTCGTAGATTTGTGTGGCTTTTTCCCGCAGGGAATATCGAAAGAACTAATCATACATAAAAACTTACTGTTGTGGATATTTTTGAAAGAATAGAGAAGAATGCCGGCGGCCCGATTGGTATGTATCAGAAGAAGAGCCACGGGTATTTTTCGTTCCCCAAGCTGGAGGGCGAGATCGGCCCCCGCATGATGTTCCGCGGACGCGAGGTGCTCAACTGGAGTCTGAACAACTACCTCGGTCTGGCCAACCATCCCGAGGTGCGCAAGGCGGACGCCGAGGGTGCCGCGAAGTTCGGCATGGCTGCTCCGATGGGGGCCCGCATGATGAGCGGGCAGACCAAGTATCACGAGGAACTGGAGCGCCAGCTGGCCGAGTTCGTGGGCAAGGAGGATGCCTTCCTGCTCAATTACGGTTATCAGGGCATGATCTCGATCATCGACTGCCTGCTCACGCCGGCCGATGTGGTCGTGTACGATGCGGAGGCGCACGCCTGCATCATCGACGGGCTTCGCCTGCACCGGGGAAAACGGTTCGTCTTCGCCCACAACGACATGGAGAGCCTGCGCAAGCAGCTGGGCCATGCGGTCAAGGTGGCTGCCGAGACCAAAGGGGGTATTCTGGTGATTACCGAGGGCGTTTTCGGCATGAAGGGCGACCTGGGCAAGCTGGACGAAATCGTGGCGTTGAAGAAGGAGTTCGATTTCCGTCTGCTGGTGGACGATGCCCACGGCTTCGGTACGATGGGCGAGGGCGGACGCGGTACGGCTTCGCACTTCGGCGTGACGGACGGCGTGGACGTGCTCTTCAATACGTTCGCCAAATCGATGGCCGGTATCGGTGCATTCGTCTCTTCGCATAAGTATATCATCGACTATCTGCGCTACAACATGCGTTCGCAGACCTATGCCAAGTCGCTTCCGATGCCGATGGTGATGGGTGCTTTCAAGCGGCTGGAGCTGATAAAGAAGCATCCCGAGTATCAGGAGAAGCTGTGGGAGATCACCCGTGCGTTGCAGAAGGGATTCCGTGACCGGGGATTCGACATCGGCGGCACGCTCTCTCCCGTTACGCCGGTCTACCTGAAGGGCGATATTCCGGAGGCTACGAACCTCGTGGTCGATCTGCGCGAGAACCATAACCTGTTCTGTTCGATCGTGGTCTATCCCGTGATTCCGAAAGGAGAGATGATCCTGCGTATCATCCCTACGGCGGCCCATACGCTCGAGGACGTGGAGTACACGCTCGACTGTTTCAGCGCCATCCGTTCGAAGCTGGAGGCAGGCGAATACCGCAAGCCGATGCCCGATATGGCAGACAAATAGAGATACGGAAGCGTTCCACCCGACGGGGGTGTCCGGAATGCGGATACCCCCGTTTTGTTTCTCCGGCCGGCCGGATACGGGGGACTTTGCGGGTTTCGGAAAACTGCCTTTCATCAGGGTTGTATCGGCGCGGACGAAAGAGTGGCAGGTGTCGGTTCGGATTATGGCTTGCCGGTATTGGTTTTTCGTGCCGGAATCCGTATATTTGTATGATAAATGTGATTATTAATGCTGCCGTGCGGGATGGCCCGTGCGGTATGAAAATGAAACAGAGATGAGACGGACGATCGCACTTTTCTTATTGACCTGCCTGTGTGTGGCAGGGGTGGCACAGAGGCAGCCGGAGGGGACTTTTCGGGTGCAGTCGCTTTTCGCGGCGGGACAGGTGGGGTATTTCAACTTCCGGATTCCTTCGCTCGTGACCTCCCCGGACGGCGTATTGCTCGCGTTCTGTTCGGCGCGCAAAGGGAAGGGGTTCGACCACGATCCGATCGACATCGCCCTGCGTCGCAGTACCGATGCGGGACGTACCTGGGATTCGATGCGGGTGATCGTCCACCGGCCCGACGGAGCGTCGTGCGACAATGCCACGCCCATCGCCGACTACCGTACCGGGCAGGTGCATTTGGTTTATCAGATCGACTACGAGCGGATTTACTGCACGAGCACGTCGGACAACGGACTGACGTGGTCCGCTCCCGTGGATATTACGGCGACGCTGGAGGGGTTCCGCAGCGCCTACGACTGGCTCGTGGCGGCGCCCGGTCCGGGGCACGGCATACAATTGCGCAGCGGCCGTCTGGTGGTGCCGTGCTGGTTGTCTACGGGCGGACGGAAAGAGTTCGGGCGCTCGAAGATCGGGCATCGGCCCTCGATCGTCGTGTCGATATACAGCGACGATCACGGTCGGACCTGGCTGCCGGGCGAGGTGGCCGTACCGGACAACGATACGATCGTGATTCCGAACGAAACCTCCTGCCTGGAGCTGGCCGACGGCCGGGTGATGTTCAATTCGCGCAACGAGTCGGTCAATTACCGCCGGGTGGTGACCTGCAGTCCGGACGGGGCATCCCGGTGGGAAAGGCCGCGTTTCGAGGACGCTTTTTTCGAACCGATCTGTTACGGCAGCATGTGCCGTTATACGATGCGGCCTTTCCAGTCCCGCAACCGGATTCTGTTCTGCAATCCGGACAGCCGTTATGATCCGTGGGTGGCTCCGCGCCGCATTACGCCCCGTTCGGCTCCGGGACGTCGCCGGGCCAATCTGACCGTGCGGATGAGTTACGACGAAGGGGTGACCTGGCCCGTCTCGAAGGTGATCGATCCCGGTATCGCGGGGTATTCCGATCTGGCCGTCACGCCTGACGGGATGATCCACTGTCTGTACGAAGGAGGAGCGTTGGAAGGGGACGACAAGCGCAACCGGCAGATGAATTTCGTTACGTTCGATCTCCGATGGCTGACCGGCGGACAGGATGCCCTCAAACGCAGGGAAATTCCCTTGAAACCTTCCGTGAAATAAGGCGGATTCCCCTCCTTCACGGCGAGGCGATCTCTCCGACAAATGGGCGGCCGTCCAGCAATGTCCGGCTGTCCGACACGAATTTACGGTAGGCGGTTTCGGCAGCCGGATCGTGGCGGAGCAGGGTGTCGGCCACGTAGGAGGGGAGGATGCGGTATCTTCTCTGGCCCGCTTCCCACGGGGTATGTACCCAGGTGAGCAGGTAGTCCGTACGGTAGGCGGGCGGCAGTGAGTCCCGGTGTGTGATTTCGATCCGCAGGACGATGCCTCCGTCGGTGTACCGTTTCCGCTGGTTGGAGACGAAATTGCCCAGCGAATAGGCCGTCACCCCGCCGGGCGTGCTGTCCGCCCGCAGCAGTGTCTCGATCGGTTGCAGGACATGAGGATGGCTCCCGATCACCAGGTCGGCGCCCCGGGCATGGCACCATGCGGCCAGTTCCCTCTGCTGCCGGTTCGGCCGGCGGGAATACTCCTCCCCCCAGTGGAAGAAAGCGACGACGTGGTCGGCTTTCGTGCGGTCGATACGGCGCAGGTCTTCGGCGATACGTGTCGTGTCGATGCCGTTGAGGATGATGCCGGGCGGTACGGGAAGGCCGTTGGTGCCGTAGGTGTAGTTGAGCAGGGCGATCCCGATACCGTTCGCCGAGACGTACAGGGGGTGGCGTCTGCGGAAGTCCGTGCTGTCGGCGAAGACGCCTGTGTAGAGTAAGCCCGCTTCGTCGAGTGTTTCGAGGGTGGAACGGATGCCTTTCCCGCCCCGGTCGCAGATGTGGTTGTTGGCTGTGGTCACGATGTCTGCTCCGGCCCTGCGGACCGCGTGGGCCAGCGACGGAGGGGAGGCGAAACGGGGATAGCCGCTGTAATCGGAGTGGGGCGTGAGCGTGGTTTCCAGATTGAGCACCACCAGGTCGGCCTGCCGGAAGAAAGGTGCGATGTGGCGGAAACAGTCGGTGTAGTCGAACGTGCTGTCCTGTCGGGCAGCCGTCACCTGTGGCATGTGCTGCATCAGGTCTCCGGCGAAGAGAAGCGTGATCTTTTTCTCCGGTTCGCCGGGAGACACACCGCTCGCCGTCTCTTCCGGTTCGGACGTCCTTCCTCCGCATCCGGCCAGCGAGGCGGAGAGGAGAAGGCAGCAAAGGGGACGCAGGATCGCAGGCGGCGTTTTCATCGGCGGGCGGGTTCTCGCCGTTAAAGATAGCGAAATATTTCTTTCCGCAGGTTATTTCCGGTTGCGCAGAAATGTTTTGTAGACCATGAAGTGCTGTTCGATCGCCTGTTTGTAACCCTGTTCGTCGCCTGCCTTGATGAGCTCCAGCAGGTCGGAATGGCTGACCAGCTTGCCTTGCCGCTCCAGTTCGATGTTGATCGGCTCGAAAGCCACCTTGAACTTGTCCTTGATGAAGGTCAGCACGGGATGGATGATCTCCTGGAATTCGGCGATGGTCCTGTTGCGGGTGATCTCGTAGAGTTTCGAGTGGAACATGTATTCGCTGATGAGCGGATATTCATTGTTGCTGAACACCTCCCCCATCCGTACGATCTTGTCCAGTTCGTCGATCTCCTCGGAGGTGATGTAATAGAAGATGTCGCTGCTGATCCCTACCTCCAGGGCCACCCGGAAATCGAGCAGATCGAACAGCGTGTTTTCGCTCAGGATGCGCGGGTCGATCACCCGTTTCATGGCGCCCAGCAGGGTGGGTTCCTTGAGAATCATGCCTCGCCGGGTACGTGTTTCGATCAGTCCCATCATCTTCAGACGGCTCAGCGCTTCCCGCAGGGCGCTGCGACCCACACCCAGCGCTCCGGCGAGTTCGATTTCGTTGGGAATGACGCTGCCGACCCCCAGGTCGTTCGCCTTGAAGTAGTTGAGTAATTTGTCTTCGATCTGGTCGACCAGTGTGACCGGTTTGCTGTCGAGTTCCAAACGATACATATCGGTATGCGTTAAACGGGTTGATTTGTCTGACAAAATTAGTGTTAATTTGTCGTTTTGCAATTTTTTCAGTGGAAATACATACATTTTCAGCGAATTTTCGACCTGATAAATAAAGAGAGAGAATTCCGCATGATACGGAACTCTCTCTTTTGATTTGCCGACGATCCGGAATTTGCCAGACTGGAAATTCCCTTTCCGTCGTTCTGTTTTAGTACCCGGGATTCTGTTTAATGGAACCGTTGCGCAGGATTTCGTCGTTGGGAATCGGCAGCAACAGTCGCCATGCATCGATTTTATCTCCGTAAATCACCTGGGAGAGCATGGTGTATACATTGGGGTATATCAACGGGTCGTAAGCGGGTTCCGTTTTGTAGAACTCCAGAAGAATATCCGTGGCGTATTGGTCTCCCTGGCGTATCATGTCGAATAGCCGTTCGTTTTCAAATGCCAGTTCCAGCCGGCGTTCGTTCAGCACGGCTTCCTTCATGTCGCCTCCGAACATGGCGGTTATATCGTCGGTGTCCAGTTCCGGAGCCCCGGCCCGCCTGCGTACGTCGTTGATCAGGCCCAGAGCTTCGCCTTCGTTATAATAGAGGCTGTTGGGATCGGCTTTGATTTCGGCTAACAGCAGGACGACATCAGCAAAGCGCAGTTCGGGCCAGTCCAGATAGCCGTCGTTCTCCTTGTCCAACTGGTCGGTTTCGTATTTGCCGCTGCCGTCTGCTTTCAGTCTCAGTCCGACCATTTTGGGAGGATAGCGTTTGGGATAGTCTTGTCCTACGGTGGTCGATGACGAAATCTCTCCGCAGGTGACCGGATAACGGCGGTCGAGCGTCACGTCGCTCGTTTCGGTGAAGGCGTCGCGCAGGCTGTTGGACCAGAAAACCAGATTGCTCCCTTTCGTGCCGCTGACCTCCTCGTGACCGCACAATGTGGAGAAGTTGTTTCCGATCCCCAGACCTCCGCCCGTAAAGCGGATCGGGAAGAGAATCTCCTCCTTGCCCTTAGTCGTTTCGAGGGTGGCGACGAAGACGTCTTCGTAATTGCCGGTGAGTTTGAACCCGCTGTGCAGATGAACGTCTTCGAGCAACGGCTTGGCCAGGTCGTTTTTGTGCCATGTCATATACACCTTGCCGAGCAGTGCCTTGGCCGCCCACTGGTGGGCACGTCCGTAGGCGGGCTTGTAGCTGTTGCCCAGCGATTCGAACAGTTGGTAGGAGTCGCGCAGGTCAGCTTCGATCCTTGCGAACGTATCGTCCAGCGACGCGCGTCCGATTCCCTTTGCATCCTCACCCGAACTTACGGAGGTCGTGAGCAAAGGCACGCCGCCGAAATACCTGGCCAGCATGAAGTAGGCCCATCCGCGGAGGAATTTCATTTCGGCTTCGTATTGCTTCCTTTCGTTTTCTTCGATCACCACATTCAGGTGTTCGAGCACCAGATTGGTTCGGTTGATCAGGTAATAGCACCCTCTCCAGATGGGGAGGATGTTGTCGTTGTTCGAACTGATGAGCAGCAGGGAGGGCGTGATGGCGTCGTAATTGGACGAAATGTTTTCCGTGTTGGGATAGGTGGCGTTATCGCTCCTGTTCTCGTTGATGAGCAGCTCTTTCGAACGGTGTATGGTGATCAGTTGGTTGTAGCAGCCGATGACGTTTCCCGCTATGTCTGACGGGGAGTCGTAGCTGTTTTCGATACTTTGTGTGTTGTACGGGATTTTGGTCAGAAAATCGTCGCAGGCGAGTGCCGAGAGACAGATTCCCAGCAATCCTATTTTTAAGATATTTTTCATTGTCTAAAGTCTTATGATCGGTTAGCCTGTTAGAATTTGATGTCGATACCGGCCGAGAACGAACGCATCAGCGGTACGACTGTCATACGTTGTTCGAGAGCGAATCGGGAATCTTTGTTGGCCGATGCCCTGAATTCGGGGTTGATGCCGTTGTAGTCCTTGCTCATGAAGTAGAGCAGGTTGCGTCCCGATACGTAAACGCGGATCTTGGTCTTGGGAATGCTGTATCCGATCGAAAGGTTACGCAGGGCTACGTAGGAGGCGTTTTCGATCAGGTAGTCCGTCGAGCCGATGAGAGCGTTGTTGTAGAACGGTTTCTCTCCGTGGAACTCGTCGACATAGGCGTTTTCCTGCATGTTTTTCAGGAAGTTTCCTCCGTAGAGGTTGGTCATATTCCAGACCTTCGCTCCGTGGGACCCCTGGAACATGAAACTGATGTCCACTCCGTAGAAACGGAACGTGTTGGACCAGCCCCATTCGCATTTGGGTGTCGATTGTCCGAGCCCTACGCGATCGTCTTCGGTGATCTTGCCGTCGCCGTTGAGGTCCTGAACCTTCGAATCGCCCAGAACGTTGTTCGGCAGGGCCAGTCCTGCATCTTTGGCCGCCTGCAGTTCGGAGGGTGACCGCCAGATTTCGTTCGTCATTTTGTATCCGTAATATTCGCCCAGCGGCCGGCCGATCTGCAACTGGTAGATCGCATCCTTGTAGCCGGTGAACGTTTCCCTCTGTTGGCCTCCGTAATCCAGCAGGTGGGTGCTGGAGGCGGAGAAGTTGGCGGTCATCGTCCAGACGAAATTCTTACGTTCGATGTTGACCGTGTTCAGTTCGATCTCCACGCCCTGGTTCCGCATTTTGCCGATGTTGGCCCATTCGTTTGCATAGCCCGATATGTAAGGGGTGGGGACCTGAAGCAGCAGGGCCTGCGTTTTCGAACGGTAAACGTCTACGTTCAACTGGATGCGGTTGTGGAGGAAGCCTGCCGAAATTCCGATGTTGCCCGAGTTGGTCTGTTCCCATCCGATTTCGGAGTTGCCCAGCGTAGCGGCCGGGGCGTATCCGTCAAGTACGTCGCCGTCCATCGGGTAGAGGACCTTGTTGACTTTCGTGATATAGGAATATTTGGTGATGGCATTGTTCCCGGAGACGCCGTACGATGCCCGGAGTTTCAGATCAGAGAGCCACGATACGTTCCGCAGGAAAGGTTCCTCTTTCAGACGCCATGCGGCCGACACCGAGGGGAAGCTACCCCATCGTTTGCCGGAGCCGAACATCGAACTGCCGTCGGCCCGGAATACGCCCGAGAGGATATACTTGTCCTTGAAATTGTAGTTCAGCCGGAAGAACGTGGAGACGAGAGTCTCTTCCTCGCGGTTGCTGGTTGTGGATTTTGCCACGATCAGCCCTGCGTAATTGAGGGTGCGGATGTCGTCTATCGGGAAATCGTCACCCATCGCCTGCAGGGTTTCGTACATGCCCGACTCTACCGACAGACCTGCCATGGCGTCCAGATGGTGGTTGCCCAGTTTCAGTTTGTAGGTGAGGTAGTTCTCGTTGACGATGTTCGACCGGATGGCCTGGCTGTATGTGGCCGATCCGTCGCCGGAGGTCTGCTTGCCTTTGCTGTTCGAATAGGAACCTTTCCACTTGTCGGTTTTGTTGGAGCGGACATTGGCGCCCAGCGTGGTGCGGAATGTCAGCCCCTTGATGATATTCCACGTTACCCCGAGGTTTCCGTTGAGGGCGTACTCTTTGCGCAGGTCTTCCGAATCCATGGCCAGCGCGTAGGAGGTGATGTCGCCCGTGCCCGAATAGGTGGAGATGGGAATCGTCTTGCCTTTGCTGTCATAGACGAAGTCGGTCATGTCGTCGTTGAGCAGGACGATGTTCCTGAAGTCGCGGCTTTTGATGTAGTCGCCCAATTTTACGTCGGCGGGAACCCCCTGTTTGCCGGGCGTCATCATCTTCAGCGTTCTCGCGTCGTGGGTGAGCGGATGAGCCAGCCAGCGCAGGGCGCCTCCAAGCTGGGCGGCCGAGCTGACGTTCGTCTTCTTGTAACGAGGATTCAGTTTCAGGTCTACTTTTACTTTCGGGTGCACCTGGGCCTGGATATTGGCCGATACCGAAATGGACTGGTTGTCGTTTTTGATCATGACGCCCGATTCGTTGGCGTATGCGGCCGAGAGGTAGTAGTTGATCTTGTCGCTTCCGCCCTGGGCGCTCAGCGTCACCTTGTGGGAATAACCGGTCTGGGTAACCGAACGCTGCGGGTCGGCGGCTCCTGTCAGCTGGTTCAGCTGGGCCATTTGGGCGTAACCGGCTCCGTTTTTGTCATAGACCGTTCCGGTCGCGGGGTTGAGTTCGGTCGTGAACCATTTGTCGAACGGAATGAATGTTTTTCCGTTGGGGGCTTTGTTGAACGAGCCGTCCTCGTTGATCCCGTTGGGAATCTCCATCCCCTCGCTCAGGTAACCGGTTTCCCAGGGGTAGAGTACGTTCTTCCGGTAGTACAGGTCCGCGTACTCCTCCAGCGTGTAGGTGTCGTAGTATTTCAGAACATTGGTGACGCCGGTCTGGTATTTGACATTGAACTGGGTTTTGGATTTCGATCCCTTTTTCGTCGTGATCATGATGACACCGGGTGCTCCGCGCGAACCGTAGATGGCGGTCGAGGCGGCATCTTTCAGCACCTCGATATTCTCGATGTCGTTTACGTTCACGTCGCTGAGGCTTCCTCCCTCGATGGGCAGTCCGTCGATTACCAGGAGCGGGCTGCTGCTGGCGCTGAACGAGGAGTTGCCGCGGATATGGATTTCTGCGTCGAGACCGACCTGTCCGTCGACATCCTGCACCATCATACCTGCCATACGCCCCTGCAACAGCTTGTCGAGACCGTCGGCGGGGATTTCATCCAGTTTGTAGCTTTCGGGATTGAGCGACGAGGCGGCGCCCGCGAAGTGGGCCCGTTTCTGGGTGCCGTAACCGACTACCACCACGTCCTCCACGGTCATGGCGTCGGCCTGCATCTGCATGTTGACCGTCGTCTGGCCGGGGCGGACGGCGACTTTCTGCGTTTTGTAGCCGATGAACGAGAAGACCAGCGTGTCTCCTTTCTGGACGGCGATGGTGAACTCGCCTTTTCCTCCGGAGATGGTTCCCGTGGATTTTCCCTGGACGAGGATTGTGACCCCGGCCATCGGGGCCTTGTTCTCGTCGGAGATCTTTCCGGATACCTTCGTCTGAGCGAACGAGGGTCCGTGGCACAGCATGAGCAGGGCGATCAGAAGTGTCGCCAGCGGAAATCCTCCGTGCCTTCTGTGTGATGCGTAGCGTTTGTTCATTGGTTTGGGGTTTAGGTTGTTATTCGGATATTATTTCTGGAGAGAGAAAAAGTCGATGTTCTCCAGTTCTTTGCGGAGTGTTTCCAACTCGTTTTCCCCCCAGGGGGCGAGGGGACGGCGGCAGGTGCCGCACTCGATGCCGAGCAGGTTCATGATGGCCTTGCCGCCACGGACTCCTCCGCCGTGGCGGATGATGATTTTCACCACCTCGACCGAGATCATCTGCAGGCGCCGGGCCTCTTCCAGATCGCCTTTCTCCACGCACTCCATGATGCGCAGGTAGACGGGGGCGATATAATTATAGGTACTTCCCACGCCGGCTTTCGCTCCGAGGGCCAGTCCCGCCAGCAGGATTTCGTCGAAACCGTGCAGGACTTCGAACCGGCCTCCCTCCAGATTCAGCAGTGCCTGCATCTCCATCAGGTTGTTGTGGGTGTATTTCACTCCGGCCAGGTTGGGAATGGTCTCACCGCCCAGTCGGAGGAATTCCTCCACGTCGATCGAAACGCCGGTCATGGAGGGCATGTGGTAGTAGAAGAAGGGAAGGGCGGGTGCGGCCGCTGCCACCGGCACGAAGAAATCGACCAGTTCGCGGGCCGAGGCCGGTTTGAAGAAGAACGGGGACATGGCCGCCGTGGCATAAGCCCCGATCCGTTGGGCATGGGCGGCCAGTTCGCGCGACTGGGGGATGCAGTTCCCGCCGACGTGGACGATCACTTTGAGCCGCCCGGCCGCTGCGGCGACCCATCTTTCGGCGATCCGTTTGCGCTCGTCGGTAGTCAGAGAGGCCGATTCGCCCGTGGTTCCGCAGATGAATACACCGGAGATGCCCTGTGAGATCAGGAATTCAGCATATTTGTCGATCGATGGACAATTTACTTCGCCCTGGGCGTCGAATGGAGTGAACGGTGCGGCGATCAGGCCGCGGAGTGTGTGGTTTGCTTTCATGTGTTCGGGTAGTTGGATAATATTCGGTGCCGGTTTTTGATATTATTAATATTATTTGTGTGACAAATAAACTGAATATATTTTTAATATGCAAATGTAAAATAGATATTTTCAAGAAAAACGGATGGTTTTTCCTGGTTCCGGCCGATTTTTCTGTATGGAGAATTTTGCGGAAGAGTTTCGGACGGGAGTGTGCGGGCAGACGGATCGCTTTTTGTGGACGGTGGACCGTCCCGGGTGAAAGGAGTGCGGGCAATGGATGGCGGCTTCTCGGTCTGGTGCCGGTAGAAGGGGCGCGTACGGACGGTCCGGCAGGAACCGTTTTTACGGTTCACCCCCGCCGAAATCCGTTCCGGCGGGGGTGAACTGTGTTTTGCGGGCCTTGTCGGACCTCCTTTTCCGATGCGGAAGCAGGATCAGTACCGGTAGTGTTCCGCCTTGTAGGGGCCTTCGGGTTTGACACCGATGTAATCGGCCTGTTTTTGTGTCAGTTTCGTGAGTTTGACACCGATATTGGCCAGGTGCAGACGGGCAACCTCCTCGTCGAGGTGTTTGGGCAGCCGGGTGACATCGACGGGCAGCCGGTCGCGGTTGTTCCACAGCTCCATCTGTGCCAGCGTCTGGTTGGTGAAGGAGTTGCTCATCACGAACGAAGGGTGGCCCGTGGCGCAGCCCAGGTTGACGAGCCGTCCTTCGGCCAGTACGAAGATGGAGTGGCCGTCGGGGAAGGTGTATTTGTCCACCTGCGGTTTGATGTTGGTCTTCACGACCCCCGGACAGGTTTCGAGACGGTCCATCTGGATTTCGTTGTCGAAATGGCCGATATTGCAGACGATCGCCTGGTCGAGCATGCCCTGCATGTGTTCCAGCGTGATGACGTCGCAGTTGCCGGTGGTGGTGACGTAGATGTTGCCTTCGCCAAGCGCCTCCTCGACGGTCTTCACTTCGAATCCCTCCATGGCGGCCTGGAGGGCGCAGATCGGGTCGATTTCGGTGACGATCACCCGGGCTCCGTAGGAACGCATGCTGCGGGAGCATCCTTTGCCCACGTCGCCGTAGCCGCACACGACCACCACTTTCCCGGCGATCATCACGTCGGTCGCCCGTTTGATGCCGTCAGCCAGCGATTCGCGACAACCGTACAGATTGTCGAACTTGCTTTTGGTGACCGAATCGTTCACGTTGATGGCCGGTACGAGCAGTTCTCCCCGCTCCTGCATCTGGTAGAGACGGTGTACGCCCGTGGTGGTCTCCTCCGATACCCCTTTCCATCCGGCCACCGTGCGGTGCCATTTGCCGGGGTCTTCCGACAGCAGAGTGCGGAGCGTGTCCAGAATGACGGCCTCCTCGTGGCTGCCGGGTGCGACGTCCAGCGTCGCGGCATCGTTCTCGGCGGCATATCCCTTATGGATCAGGAGTGTGGCGTCGCCGCCGTCGTCCACTACGAGGTTGGGGCCTTTGCCGCCCGGGAAACTGAGTGCCTGGGCGGTGCACCACCAGTATTCTTCCAGCGATTCGCCCTTCCAGGCGAAAACGGGTACGCCCGCCCGGGCGATGGCTGCGGCGGCGTGGTCCTGGGTGGAGAAGATGTTGCAGCTGCACCAGCGCACTTCGGCGCCCAGTTCGACGAGTGTCTCGATCAGCACGGCGGTCTGGATGGTCATGTGGAGCGACCCCATGATACGGGCTCCCGCCAGCGGTTTTTCGGCGGCATATTTGCGGCGCACGGCCATCAGGCCGGGCATCTCTTTTTCAGCGATCTCGATCTCCTTGCGGCCCCACTCGGCCAATTCGATGTCTGCCACTTTGTAGGGCAGGGTTTCGTCTATGAACATAGTCGGTATGCGGTTTAAAGTTTCTTCATGACGGTTTCGCGGTCGAGGGCTATCTGGCTGCGGAGTGCCTCGAAAGAGTCGAACCTCCGTTCGGGGCGGATGAATTCGAGCAGTTCCACTGCGATGGTCTGTCCGTACAGGTCGCCTTCGAACCCTATCAGGTTGGCTTCCAGCACCCGTGCCCCGCTGCCTGCCACCGAGGGCTTGCGGCCCAGGTTGACCACGGCGTCCCATGTGCGCCCTGCGGCCTCCACCCGGGCCCGGTAGACCCCGTTGGCGGCCTCCAGCGATTCGTCGACCCGGATATTGGCGGTCGGAAACCCGAGCCGGCGCCCTATCTTGTTTCCCCCGACGACCTCTCCCCGGATGATCTTTTCCATGGCGTGCTGCGATTGGTTTTAAAATTGCGGGTCAAAGGTACGAAGAATAATTTTATTTGTGAAAGCGTCCGTTTTTTTGTACCTTGCCGCCGTTTATCACCCCTTTGTGTTCGTCATGCGCGAAATCCAGCATAAGAAAGGAAAAGTCTATTACTCGATGGGAGAGGTGTCGGAGATGTTCGATGTCAGGCCTTCGCTGATCCGTTTCTGGGAGCAGAAGTTCGACATCCTAAAACCCCGCAAGAACAAGAAGGGAAACCGCCTGTTCACGCCCGAGGACGTGGACAATCTGGCGCTCATCTACCATCTGGTCAAGGAGCGGGGCATGACGCTGGCCGGGGCCCAGATGCGCATCCGGCAAAATAAGGACGGGGCGCAACGCGACCGAGAGATCGTGGACCGGCTGATGTCGATCCGGGCCCTGCTCATGGAGATACGCGAAGAACTCAAGGAGGACGGTTCGGCGGCCGTGGTGGTGCCGTCCGTCGCGGATGCCTTGCAGGGGCCGGAGGCGGTTGCGGAGGAGGATTCCCTGCCGGAGGAAGAACCGGAGGCGGAATCCGCCGCTATGCCGGCTGCCGCATCCGAAGGAGGGACTTTCGCGGCGGAGATCGCCGGACCGCGACGGGACGGAGGTGCGGTTGCGGTGACCGGGCCCGAACCTGTCGCAGAGGCGGGGGGTGCCGTGCCGGTGCCGTTCGAACAGCCTCTGCTTCCGGACGAATCGTTCGCGCTGGCCATGCAGATCACGGTGGAGGCGCCGGCTTTGCCCGAGGCGGAGGAGCCCGTTCCGGCCCAGCCGCAGCGGGAACAGCCTCAGATTATCGAACAGACTCTTTTTTAACGGTTCCGTAACTATGAAAATTCGGGAAATAACGGACGTCATCGAGGCGTTCGCGCCGCTTTCGGCGCAGGAGAGCTATGACAATTCGGGGCTGATCGTAGGTGATCCGCAGGCCGAGGCGGAGAGTGCCCTGCTCTGCGTGGATATTACCGAACCGGTGCTGGAAGAGGCCGTCGACCGCGGAATCGGGCTCATCGTGTCGCATCATCCGGTGGTGTTCCATCCGCTCAGGCGGCTGACCGGAAGCACCTACATCGAACGGGTGGTGGCCCGGGCCGTCCGCGAGGGGGTGGCGCTCTATGCCTGCCATACCAATCTGGACAGTGTGCCCGACGGAATGAGTTACCGGCTGGCCGGAATGCTCGGTGTGGAGGAGTTGCGGTTGTTGAGCCGCAGCCGGACGGACGATCCGCGGATCGGGTTCGGCGTGGTGGGGGAACTGGCCCGGGAGATGCCCGCGGCCGACTTTCTCGCCGTGATGAAGGAGCGGCTGAATCTGAAAGTGATCCGCCACAGCGAACTGTGCCGTGAGACGGTACGTCGGGTGGCGCTCTGCACCGGAGCGGGGGCTTCGCTGATCCCGGCGGCCAAGGAGGTGGGGGCGGACCTGTATGTGGCCGCGGATTTCAAATACAACGATTTTCTGGATGCGGACGGTCGTCTGATCGTGGCCGATGTGGGCCATTTCGAGAGCGAATATTGCGCAATCGACCTTTTATATGATATAATTACGAAAAAAATGCCTACTTTTGCACTCCGCAAGAGTGTGAAATCGCAGAATCCGATAAATTATTTCGTTTAAGAAAGACAAGTATATGGCAACAGCAAACAAGAAAACGGCCGAGAACGACTACTCCATGGAGGAGAAGATCGTCGCCCTGTACGACCTCCAGAAGATCGATTCCAAGATCGACGAGATCAACAAGCTGAAAGGGGAGCTGCCCCTGGAGGTGCAGGATCTGGAGGACGAGGTGGCCGGCCTGCAGACCCGGATCGAGAACATTACCTCCGAGATCGAAGGGCTCAATGCCCAGACCAAGCAGCGCAAGGATGAGATCGAGCAGGCTAAGGTTTTGATTGCCAAATATGAGGGACAGCAGGACAACGTGCGGAACAACCGCGAGTTCGATTCGCTTTCCAAGGAGATCGAGTATCAGAAGCTCGAAATCGAGTTGTGCGAGAAACGGCTGAAAGAGTATTCGGCCGAGATCAAGGTGAAGAAAAAAATGGCGGAGGACGCCGAGACCGTGCTGGCCGACCGTAAGATCGACCTGGAGAACAAGAAACAGGAACTCGAAGGCATCGACAAGGAGACCGCCGGCGAGGTGGAGACGCTCAACGCTCAGAGTGCCAAGGCGCAGGAGAAGATCGACGCCCGGCTGTTGGCCGCCTACAAGCGCATCCGCAGCAATGTCCGCAACGGGTTGGCCGTGGTGACGGTGAAACGGGATGCCTGCGGCGGTTGCTTCAACCGGATTCCGCCCCAGCGTCAGTTCGAAATCCGTCAGGGTAAAAAGATCATCGTCTGCGAATACTGCGGACGGATTCTGGTCTCCAATCTGCTGGACGAACAGGAATAGGTGACGCCTGAAGACAGAGAGAAGGGGCTGCACCGCAAGGTTCGGCCCCTTTTTCGGATTCCGGCAGGGAGGTGAAAGAACGGTACGGGACAAAAAAAACGTTGTTTTTCGCTGCCGCGCGATTTTTTGGCACAGTATTTGATCTTAATCGGGTGCCGCAAGGGGCGCCCGGACCGATTCGGAAGACGGATTTTGGTTTTTTGAAATAAAAAAGCTACCTTGCCGAAAATTATTGATTAACTTAACCGGGATTTTATCCCAATTAAAGACGGATTGCCTATCGACCAGATCTACTTCAAACTAAAACAAGAGGAGTAGAGTATGAATCTCAAAGCATTAAGCGACCAGGAACTGCTTAATACCTATCTTTCGGGCAATGAAAGCGCCATATCCGTTTTGATAGAACGGCACCGCAAAAGGGTTTCCGACTATATCTACATGATGGTCAAGGACCGGGATGTCGCCGATGATATTTTTCAGGAAACCTTCATTAAAGTGATTCGCGTACTGAGCGAAGGGCGTTACGTCGAGACGGGCAAGTTCCTTTCGTGGGTGTTGCGTATCGCGCACAATCAGGTCATCGACCATTTCCGCCAGAACAAACAGCAGAATCAGGTGACCGAATCGGATGCGGGATACGACATTCTGAACAGCCGGAAATTTTCCGATACCACGGTAGAAGACCACATGGTTTCCGCGCAGATCGAAAGCGACGTGCGCAAACTGATCGACTATCTGCCTGACGAACAGCGAGAAGTGGTGATGATGCGCTATTACAGCGGGTTGAGTTTCAAGGAGATCGCTGAGCAGACCGACGTAAGTATCAACACGGCGCTGGGGCGTATGCGGTACGCGTTGATCAATCTGCGGAAAATGATTCAGGAAAAGCAGCTAATTTTGAGCTGATCCGGGCAATAAAACGGACGGGCGGTCGTTTTTAGTTAAAAATGACAAGCCTATGGAGGAGATTGACAATAGCGCTTTGACGAAAGCCGATGCCGACGAGGAGGAGATGTTGCTGAACCACGTGGTGCAGGGAGATCACGAGTTGCTCTACCTGGATACCTATCTTCGGGAACTCTTCGGTAACAGGGAGTAAGCAGATATGCGCGGGGGCGTCTTGAGAGGATGCTTCCGCGTTTTTTCGTTTCGGGGAGGAAGGTTCCCGGATTCGCATTATCTTTGTACCGGAGGAGAAAATCGTGAAACAGTCCAAATACGTTAAGACGAAAATCCTGCTGGGATACCTGCTGACGGCGGCGGTGGCCGTCGTCGCGGTCCGGTACATCTACGGCGAGATGGAGAAGATCGCCCGGGTGGACGAGACCCAGGCCCGCCTCCAGGCGAAACGCAGTCTGATTACCCGGACGCTTTACCACCTCTACCAGACCGAGAGTTACGGGCAACTGATGCTTGCGGGTTATCTTTCCTATGAAAACCGGTATGTCCGCGAACTCGGGCTCGTGCAGAAGGATATAGATTCGCTGCGGGTGATTGCCGCCGAATCGGCCGATTCGATGCAGATCATGCGGATCGACAGCATTTCCCTGCTGTTGCGGACGAAAGCCCGCAGTACGTTCAGCCTGCGCAGTAACGTGCGCAAGGCCGCATCCGGTTCCCTGTACAATGAGAATATCGAGCGCATCCTCTCCGAAAACCGGCCGCTCGTCCCGGATACGGTCAAACGGAGCGAGGTAATCATCACCAGCGACACGTCGCGCACGGTAACCACGCACGTCCGTAAACGGGGCTTCCTGCGCCGGCTGGCCGACCTGTTCTCGCCGGAGGAGCCGGATTCGAACGTGGTGATTACCTATTCCACGCGGATCGTGGCCGATACGCTGCCCTTCAACCCGGCCGATACGATCGCGGGAGTGTTGCGGAACCTGCAGGGAGACGTCGACCAGCAGCGGCAACAGATCTACGATCAGGCGTGGGAGGACGGACAACGGATGCGATACAGCAGCCAGATCGTCAATCAGAAGATCAACCGCCTGATCCTCGATGTCGAGGAGGAGATCAGCCAGCAGGAGCTGCGCCGGTTGGACCTTCAGCACGAGACCGAGCGCCATGCCTCCCGGGTGGTGGGGGGTATCGCCATCGGGGCCGTGGTGCTCATGCTTTTTTTCCTGCTGCTGATCTGGCGGGACATCGGCCGGGGAAACCGTTACCGGCGGGAGCTGGAGGCAGCCAACCGCTATGCGGAGGAGCTGCTGGCCCTGAGGGAACGGCTGATGCTGACCATTACGCACGATATCAAGGCTCCGCTGGGTTCGGTGATCGGGTATATCGACCTGCTCTCCCGGCTGGTGGAGGATAAGCGGCAGCGGCTCTACCTCCAGAATATGAAGGATTCGTCGGAACACCTGCTGCGGCTGGTGAATCAGTTGCTCGACTTCCATCGCCTGGACTGCAATAAGATGGATGTAACCCGGGTTTCGTTCAACCCCGGCCGTCTGTTCGAGACGATCGCCGCAGGCTACGGTCCCGTATCGGAGAGCCGGGGCGTGGCGTTCCGTTACGAACCGGGAGACGGGCTCGACCGGGAGTTCGCAGGCGATCCGTTCCGCATCCGCCAGATCGCGGACAACCTGCTTTCGAACGCGTTCAAATTTACGGACCGGGGCGAAGTCGTGCTCTCCGTGGCGATGGAACCGGAGAGTACGCTTCGTTTTTCGGTGCGGGATACCGGACGCGGCATCGGAGAGGCGGAGCGGGAAAAGATATTCCAGGAGTTTGTCCGGCTTCCTTCGGCCCAGGGGATAGAGGGTTTCGGGCTCGGGCTCTCCATTACCCGCAAACTGATCGAACTGTTGGGCGGCCGCCTCTCGCTTCAGAGCCGGCAGGGGCGGGGAAGTACCTTCACTGTCCATATCCCGTTGGAACCGGGGGCGGCTTCGGACTCCGGCATCGAAGAGAGCGGTATAGTGCCCGGACGTACGGCGGCGTCCGATGCCCCGGCCTTTACGGGCCTCAGCTGCCTGCTCGTGGACGACGACCCTTTGCAGCTGGAACTGATGCAGGCGATGTGTGCCCGCCTGGGGCTCGATGCCGACCGCTGCGGAAGTCCCGAGTATGCTGCCGAGATGCTTCGCAGACGGCATTATGATTTGATATTTACCGATTTGCAGATGCCTGCCATGGACGGGTTCGGTTTGCTGGCCCGGGTGCGGGAGGCCGATGCCGGGATTCCCGTGGTGGCCGTTTCCGCGCGTTCGGACCAGTCGCGGGAACGGATGTGCGAAGAGGGTTTCGCCGATATCCTGCACAAACCTTTCCTGCTGGACGAGCTGGCGGCATGCGTGGCCCGGGTGACGGGACGCGGAGAGGGCCGGCCGGTCACGGCGGTGGGAAAGCCGGAAGAGGGACCGGGCGACGGACCCGATTTCGGAGCATTGACCGCTTTTGCAGGAGACGATCCGGTGGCGGCGGCCGAAATCCTGCGCAGTTTCGTCGTACAGTCCGGGGAGAACCGGCAGGCGCTGGCGGAGGCGCTTGAGGCCGGCGACATGCCGGCGATCCGAGCGTTGGCCCATAAGATGTTGCCTGTCTTTACGATGTTGGGTAATTCCGTTCTGACGGTGATCCTGAAATCGCTGGAGATGAACCGCGAAGGCTTGACGGACGATGTGCGGCGTAAAGCGGCGGAAGCAGTGGAACGTATCGGCGAAGTGACGGAAAAAGCGGAAAAAGAGTTAACTTTGCTTCAAAACGAGAGGGAATGAGAAGACTGCTGATCGTGGAGGACGACATCACTTTTGCGCTGATGCTCAAGACGTGGCTCACCCGGAAGGGGTTCGAGGCGGAGACGGTTTCCCGTGTCGATGCGGCACAGCAGCGTTTGGAGGCTTCCGACTTTTCGCTGGTGTTGACCGATATGCGTCTGCCCGACCGCGACGGCATTTTCCTGTTGCAGTGGATCGCGGACAACCGGCCGTCGCTTCCGGCGATCGTGATGACCAGCTATGCCGATATTCAGACCGCCGTGCGCAGCATGAAGCTCGGGGCAAGGGCTGTC
>CDZF01043412.1_pt1 | contig 25558 bp, 21 predicted proteins | sample 557591 | NCBI WGS metagenome assembly CDZF01 (sample SAMEA3182093, study PRJEB8094) | gut metagenome | biome: human; feature: gut; material: Stool; isolation source: human stools | place: Canada | collected 2012-02-04
ACTCATGAAGATCCTCCCCTCTGTAGCGGGCGATAGCGGCGCAGTCCTTGTCGCCCCGGCCTGAAATGGTGATGACGATAATTTGATCCTTACCCATCTCGGGCGCGATCTTTCGGGCATAGGCAACGGCGTGGGCCGACTCGATGGCGGGGATGATGCCCTCCGTCCTGGCCAGATACTCAAAGGCACACACGGCCTCCTCATCCGTGACGGGGACATATTCTGCCCGGCCTATGTCGTGAAGGTTGGCGTGCTCCGGGCCGATGCCGGGATAGTCTAGCCCGGCGGAGATGGAGTAGACCGGGGCGATCTGGCCGTACTGGTCCTGGCAGAAATAGGACTTCATACCGTGGAAGATGCCAAGGCTGCCGGTGGCGATGGTGGCTGCCGTTTCCGGGGTATCCACCCCTCTGCCTGCCGCCTCGCAGCCGATGAGCCGTACCTGGGGGTCCTCAATAAAGTGGTAGAAGCTGCCGATGGCGTTGGAACCGCCCCCTACGCAGGCAACCACCGCGTTGGGCAGTTTACCCTCCTTTTCCAGGAGCTGTGCTTTGATCTCCTGGGAGATTACCGCTTGAAAATCCCGGACAATGGTGGGGAAGGGGTGGGGCCCCATCACCGAGCCCAGGCAGTAGTGGGTGTCGGCGATGCGGGAGGTCCACTCCCGCATGGCTTCGGACACGGCGTCTTTTAGGGTGGCGGTTCCCGTTTTTACGGGCACCACCTCTGCCCCCAGCAGGCGCATGCGGTACACATTGAGTGCCTGGCGGACCGTGTCTTCTTCGCCCATGAACACCACGCACTCCATCCCCATGAGGGCCGCGGCGGTGGCGGTGGCCACCCCGTGTTGGCCGGCCCCCGTCTCGGCGATGAGGCGCGTTTTGCCCATCCGCTTGGCAAGGAGAGCTTGCCCCAGTACGTTGTTGATTTTGTGGGCTCCGGTGTGGTTCAGATCTTCCCGCTTCAGGTAGATCTTGGCCCCGCCCAGGTCTTCTGTCATCTTTTTGGCATAATACAGCCGGGATGGCCGTCCGGCGTACTCGCTCAGCAGCTCGGTCAGCTCCTGGTGAAATGCCGGGTCGTTCTTATAGTGGTTGTATGCTTCCTCCAGTTCGATCACCGCGTTCATCAGCGTCTCGGGAATGTACTGCCCGCCGTGGACGCCGAAGCGGCCCTTTGGATTGGTCATCTGTTCTCTTCCTTTCTGACGGCGGCCACAAAGGCTGCCATTTTTTCCGGGTCCTTGACCCCTTCCGTCTCAATGCCTGAGCTGACGTCTACCGCATAGGGGTGCAGCAGCTCCAACGCGCTTTTTACATTGTCCGGCCCCAGCCCGCCGGCCAGGAAATAGGGCCGTCGGATTTGCCGGAGCAGACTCCAGTCGAAGACTGTCCCCGTACCCGCGCCGGCGTCCAGCAGGATGTGGTCGGCCATGCTGCGTTCAGCCCGCTGGATGTCTTGCTCTGACGTGACGCGAAAGGCCTGGAGGATGGGCCTGTCGGTAAGTGCCCGCAGATTTTGGATATACTGTTCCTCCTCGTTGCCGTGGAGCTGGGCCAGGTCAATGACGCCGCTGTTCAGCAGCTCCGCGACTGCTGCCATCTCCTCGTTGACAAAGACTCCCACCGCCTGAATCTGGGGAGAGAGGAGGGCTTTGAGCTTTTGAGCCTGCCGGGGGGAGATATACCGTTTACTTTTGGGGGCAAATACGAACCCGACAAATTCCGGCTTCAGGGCGTTGGCCGTTTTGATATCCTCCGGGCGGGAGAGCCCGCAGAGCTTGATCCAGGTCATAGGCCGCCCCGCAGTTCCGCCAAGGCAGCCTTTTTGTCTGCCGCGCGCATCAAAGCCTCACCGACCAACACCCCGTCGGCACTCAGGTCACGTGCCCGGGCCACATCCTGTCTGTCCCTGACCCCGCTCTCAGCAATAAACAGCACATTTTGTGGGATCAGTGAACGGAGTCTGCCGCTATTGTTCATATCCACAGAGAAATCCTTCAGATTCCGGTTATTTACTCCGATGATCCGGGCTCCCACCCGGAGGGCAATTTCCGCCTCCCATTCATCGTGGATCTCCACCAGGGCGGATAAGCCCAGCTCGTCGCAGACGTGCAGGTATTCTTTTATTTGCCCCTCGGTCAAAATGGAGCAGATCAGCAGCACCGCCGATGCCCCCAGCAGCTTGGCCTCGTAGAGCATGTATTCGTCCACCGTAAAATCCTTGCGCAGACAGGGGGTGGAGACGGTTTTGGCGATCTCCAGCAGATACCGGTCGCTGCCCAGAAACCACTTGGGCTCGGTGAGCACCGAGATGCAGTCTGCCCCCGCCGCCTCATACTCCTTTGCAATTTTCAAATAGAGGAAATCCGGTGCGATGAGCCCCTTGGAGGGGGAGGCCTTCTTGCACTCACAGATGAAGGAGAGACCGCTTTTGCCCAGGGCTTTTTCAAACCTAAAATCTCCCCTTGGGAGAGAAAACGCCTGCCGCCGCAGATCTTCCAGAGGGACGGCCTTTTGGGCTGCCGCCACCCGCTGCCGGGCGTGTTCGGCCAGCTGATCCAGAATCGTCATGCTTCCACCTCAGGGCCGTTGCTGACCTCCACCAGCTGCTCCAGCACGGCGGCGGCCGTTCCTGTGTCAATGAGCTCCGCCGCCAGCGCCACGCCTTCCTTCATGCTGCTGGCCTTGCCGCCGATGTACAGGGCTGCTCCGGCGTTGAGCAGCACGGCGCTGCGCTTGTGGCCGGGTGCTCCGTTTAAAATGGACCGGGTAATGGCGGCGTTTTCCTGGGGGGTTCCGCCCTTCAGATCCTCTTTGGCGCAGCGGGCAAAGCCGAAGTCCTCCGGGGTGATGACCGAGGATTTGAACCAGCCGTCCCGGATTTCGCAGATGGTGGTGGGAGCGCTCAGGGAGATCTCGTCCAGCTTGTCCTGGCCATACACCACCATGCCCCGTTTGATCCCCAGGTTGATGAGCACCTGGGCCAGAGGCTCTACTAGATATTCGTCATAGACCCCCAGCAGCTGCAGGGAGGGGGTTCCGGGGTTGGTCAGGGGGCCGAGAATGTTGAACACCGTGCGGAAGCCCAGTTCTTTGCGGATGGCGCCTACATACTTCATGGAGGTGTGGTAGTCCTGGGCGAAGAAAAAGCACATTCCCACTTTCTGCAGCAGCTCCACGCACTTGGCCGGGCTTTGGTGGATGTTGACCCCCAGGGCCTCCAGACAATCCGCTGTGCCGCACAGGGAGGAGGCGGCCCGGTTTCCGTGCTTTGCCACCTTCATGCCACCTGCTGCCGCCACCAGGGCGGCGGTGGTGGAGATGTTGAAGCTGCCGGCGTTGTCTCCTCCGGTACCCACAATTTCAAAGAGCTCCATGCCGGTCTCCACCTTGGTGGCGTGGGCGCGCATGGCGGCGGCGCAGCCGGCGATTTCGTCGGTAGTCTCCGCCCGGGCGCTCTTGGTGGAGAGGGCGGCAAGAAAGGCGGCGTTTTGCGTGGGAGTGGTCTCGCCGCTCATGATCTCATTCATGACGGTGTAGGCCTCGTCATAGGTGAGGTCTCCCTTGTTTACGATTTTTACAATGGCTGCCTTGATCATGGTTTACATCTCCTTGATGAAATTTCTCAGCATGGTTTTCCCGTCGGGCGTCAAAATGGACTCAGGATGGAACTGCACGCCGTAAATGGGATAGTCGGTGTGTTGCACCGCCATCACCTCTCCGTCTGTCGTGCGGGCGGTGACCTTCAGGCACTCCGGAATGGTGTCCGGGTCGGCGGCCAGGGAGTGGTACCGGGCCACGGGGGCAATTTCCGGACAGCCCCGGAACAGGGGGCAGGCCTGGTCAAATTGGACCGCAGACTGTTTGCCGTGCATCAGCTTCTTTGCGTAGGTTACAGTCGCGCCGAAGGCAGCGCAGATGGCCTGATGTCCCAGACACACCCCTAAAATGGGAATCTCGCTGCCCAGGGTGGTGACCACCTTCATGATGATTCCCGCATTCTCCGGCCGGCCCGGTCCGGGGGAGAGGATGATTCGTTCCGGCTGAAGCGACCGGATTTCTTTCACCGTCATTTCATCGTTGCGGATGACCCGGATCTCCGGCTGAATTTGGCCGATGAGCTGATAGAGGTTATAGGAAAAGCTGTCGTAGTTGTCTATCAAAAGGATCATAGTTCCACCTCCTGGGCCAGCTTCAGGGCCTGCAGGGAGGCCATGGCCTTGTTCAAACACTCCTCAAATTCCTTCTCCGGCTCCGAGTCGGCCACGATCCCGGCCCCGCTGCGCACAAATACCTTGCCGTTTTTCTGGTAGGCGATGCGGATGGCGATGCAGGTATCCATGTTGCCGGTGAAGTCAATGTAGCCGATGGCCCCGCCGTAGATGCCTCGCTTGTTGTTCTCCAGCTCTGCGATCAGTTGGCAGGCCCGGATCTTAGGTGCACCGGAGAGGGTCCCGGCGGGCAGCACCGCCGCAATGGCATCCAGGGCGTCTTTGTCTGCCCGGATCTCTCCCCGCACGGTAGAGCCGATGTGCATGACGTGGGAGAACCGCTCAATAGTGTGGAACTTCGCCACCTGGACGGTACCGAACCGGCTGATTTTCCCTAAGTCGTTGCGTCCCAGGTCCACCAGCATATTGTGCTCGGCCAGCTCCTTTTCGTCGGAGAGCAGCTCCGCCTCTAGGGTCCGGTCCTCCTCCGGGGTCTTCCCTCTGGGACGGGTGCCTGCCAGGGGGAAGGTATGGAGCACCCCGTTCTCCAGCTTTACCAGGGTTTCCGGGGAAGCCCCCGCTACCTCCACATCCGTACCGGAGAAGTAGAACATATAGGGGGAGGGGTTGAGGGTGCGCAGCACCCGGTAGGTGTTAAGGAGACTGCCCTCGAAGGGGGCGGACAGCCGGTTGGAGAGAACAATCTGAAAGATATCGCCCTCCCGGATGTGCCGTTTGGCTCGCTCCACCATCCGGCAGAACTGCTCCCGGTCAAAGAGAGGCGTCACTTCGCCCAAAAGCCGCCCGGCGGGCTCCTGCTTCTTTGTGCCGCTGCGCAGCAGGTCGGCCAACTGCCTCAGCTCCAATACAGCCTTGTGGTAGCCGGTTTCCGGTTCGTTCAGGGACATGTTGACTATAAGGATGAGCTTCTGCCGCAGGTGGTCAAAGGCGACGACCTTGTCAAAGAGCATCAGATCCAGATCCCGGAAGGCCTCGGTGTCCTCCGCCTCTGAGCGGACGGAGGGCTCGCTGTACCCCAGATAGTCGTAGGAGAAATATCCCACAAGGCCGCCGGTAAAAGGGGGGAGGTAGTCAAATCTGGGACTTTTATGATCTTCCAGGATCTGACGCAGGTAAGCGGAGGGATTCTCAGGCCGGAACCGGAGGCTTCCGGCCTGCATTTCTCCCTTCATACAGGTGATCTCCAGCCTGGGGTCAAAGCCCAGGAAGGTATAGCGTCCCCAGCTCTCATGGCTGGCTGCCGACTCCAGCATGTAGCAGTGGGTGGAAACCTGCTTGAGAACACGCATGGTTTCAATGGGTGTGGTGAAGTCAGAGAGGATCTCACAGCTTACCGGCAGCACCCGGTAGATCCCGGTGGAAGCGATCCTCTTGACCTTGTCCAATGTGGGAACGATCTGCATGGTCTGCACCTCCAAATAAAAATACTCCTCTGGCGTTTCTGCCAGGGGAGTAAAAAAATTTCGCCCTTGATAGAAACTACGTTCTGTCAAGGACGAATAAAACACTTATCCGCGGTGCCACCTTGATTCACGGCATGACCCGTGCGCTTAGCAGGATACCAACATATCCCCGGCAAATGACGTCTGCCTACAACGTCGCAGAATACTCTGTGCAAAACACATTTGACTGCGCCCTCAGCGGTCCATTTGACAATTTGTTTCTCGCCTGACTCTCAGCACCACAGGCTCTCTGTAGAGGCATCATTGCCGTTATCTCCGCTTCAACGGTTTAGGTTGTTAAATTTTCGCTTACTATACCACCCAACCGGCAGTTTGTCAAGAGTGCATTTCAAAAAATTTGCCTCATCTCACACGGTAGGATTCCATCCAGTGGTTGATCTGCAAAAAGGGTGGATGAGCGCGTGAGGTTCATCTTTCTGCCTTTGCCAACAGAGTAGGGGTTGACAAAAAAAGGATTTTCCTTATAATTACCAAAGGTAACTATATGGGGGGTAACATGGAACCGAAAACCATCAAAGCGCTGCTGGATGCCTGCTATCTGGCCAAGCGCATCCGGGATTTACTTCCGGCGTTGCCTGAGGGCGTGACACCAGCGTATATCACGTATCTGGATGTGATTCAAGCTTTGCAGCAGCAGGGCAGGCAAGTAAAAATCTCTGATATCAGCGATTCTCTGAATCTTCCTCGGCCGGGCGTGACCCGGACGGTGAAGGAGATGGAGGCCAAAGGATACCTCTGTAAGCACGCCTCTCCCGACGATGGACGTATTATCTATCTTTCTGCCACTGAGGCAGGAGAGCACCTGTCCCGGATATACAATGAACAGTATTTTGACCAGTTGGCGCCCCGTTTGAAGGATATTTCCCAGGAAGAAGCCTATAGCGCCATTCAAACAATTCAAAAATTCTATCGTGTCATGTCGGAAGGGAGCGGTTCCGTTGGATAAGAAAAACGCAGATTTTACCCAGGGCAGTATTCTCAAGAAACTGCTCTGGTTTATGGTCCCCATTCTTGGAGCCCTCATTTTGCAGGCCGCATATGGAGCGGTGGATCTGCTGGTTGTAGGCCGGTTTGGGTCCACATCCGGGCTTTCCGCTGTTTCCACGGGCAGTCAAATCCTGAATCTGGTCACATTTGTTGTGACACAGCTTGCCATGGGAATCACGGTTTTAATTGCACGATACTTGGGTGAAAAAAAGCCTCAGCAGATCGGGCCCGTTCTGGGAGGGGCTGTTCTTGTTTTTGCGTTGATTTCGGTGGGACTGTGTATTGTTTTGGTTTGCTTTGCCCGGCCCATCTCTGTACTGATGCAGGCACCAACGGAATCTCTGGATCTTACCGTAAGCTATGTACGCATCTGCGGAAGCGGCATTTTCTTTATCGTTGCCTACAATGTGCTCTCCGCTATCTTTCGTGGAATGGGGGACAGCCGGTCCCCGCTTCTGTTTGTTCTGGTTGCCTGCGTGGTTAACATCCTGGGGGATCTGCTGCTGGTAGCGGGTCTGCGGATGGATGCAGCCGGTGCGGCTCTCGCCACGGTCTTTGCGCAAGCTGTCAGTGTGGTTTGTGCGGTGATATTGCTTTTCAAAAAGGATCTTCCGTTTTCTTTCAGCCCCAAAGAGATTCGGTTGAATCCCCAGTGCCGCAAATTCCTTGCCATTGGCTTACCTCTGGCCTTGCAGGAATGTTTGACGCAGCTGTCCTTCCTGGCGCTGTGCGCCTTTGTCAATCGCCTGGGTTTGGAGGCTTCTTCCGGGTATGGCGTGGCCAGCAAGATCGTCAACTTTGCCATGCTGGTTCCCAGTGCCCTGATGCAGTCTATGGCGTCCTTTGTGTCTCAGAATGTGGGGGCAGGCAATCTGAAGCGCGCAAAACAATCCATGTTTACCGGGATCGGTGTGGGGCTTGGCTTTGGCTGTGTGGTGTTCGCACTGGTTATGCTGAAGGGCGATGTACTGGCGGGTTTCTTCTCCACCGACGCAGCAGTCATTCAAAAAGGCTTTGAATACTTAAAGGGGTTTGCCCCGGAAACCATCGCTACCGCCGTCCTGTTCAGTATGGTCGGTTACTTTAATGGAAATCAGCAAACCCTTTGGGTTATGATTCAGGGATTGGTTCAAACCCTTCTTGTCCGTTTGCCCATGGCGTATTTTATGAGTATTCAGCCAAACGCAAGCCTGACCCGAATTGGCCTTGCTGCTCCGGTATCCACAGCGGTTGGTATCCTTTTGAATGTGGGCTTTTTCATTTATTTTGTTCGCCAACAAAACAACAAGGATCAATACAATTAGCATGGTCAACAATAGAAGCAGAGACTGACAATATGCCAACCCGCTATAAGTAAAAAACAAGTCAGAACGCTCACGGCACTTATGGGAATGTGTCCACCGCAAAGCGTTGAGCATCGTTTTAAACCGAATAGGCCACGGGGCGCAAAAAGGGTCTGCGAAATCACAAGATTCCGCAGACCCTTGCAGTTTTTGTTTTCCGGTAAATGCCAAAATGCTCTTCAAAGCAGCCCCTGGATGCAGCGACTCAACAGATTGCGGGCAAATTGCGCCATGTCGTAGCTGCCATCGTGGGCGCTCCAGTCGAAGATGATTCCCTTGACCATGACGCACAGATCCTTGGACACGGCGTAGGGTGTCCGGTCCGGGCTCAATTGAAAACCCTCTTTGCAGGCTGTCTCGATGCACCGGTTCGTCATCTCGATCATCTGGTTGTGGAAGAGATTGGTGTTCATCTGTTTATTCTTGCTGCTGAAAAAGTTTCGGCAGAAGTCCACCCCCAGCTCGGCGGTAAAACTGCAAACCCAGACATAGAAGGATACCAGCTGCTCCGGCAGAGTGAGCCCCGCCAGCTGTTGGTTGATGACCTCGTCAAAGTCGCCTTTCGCCTTGTCGTAGTAAAAGGCCAGAATATCCTCCTTGGAGTGGAAATGCTGGTAAAACATCCCCGTGGAAATCTCCGCCTCCTTGCAGATCATGCGGACGGTGATGTTGTCATAGCCGATCTGCTTCATCAACGAAAGAGCTACATTAAAAATGTGTTCCTTCAGCTTCCGGTTCTTCATGTCCTTGGTTTCAAAATTGCTGTAATCCATCACTTTACTCCCTGAAGTTCTGTTATAGCTTAGTATAAAGCACCAAAGGAGAAACTGCAAGAAGTTATGGGGGAGGAGTGGAAAATGATTGACAGAAAATCCCGCCTATGTTATTGTGAATTTGTTCAGAACATGTTCTGAACAAATTCACAAATGGCGAAATAGAATAAGGGAGGTCGTTTCCATGGAGAGCAGATATCCGGAATTGTTTAGACCCTTCAAGATCGGCAAGGTGGAGATCAAGAACAAGGTGGTCATGTCTCCGATGCTGTCCATCGGTTGGTTTGAGGAACACTCGGTCATCTCTGACAAGATGATCGACTACTATGTGGAGCGGGCCAAGGGCGGTGTGGGTGCCGTGTTTACTTGCGGCAACGTGCCTGACGCGCATCTGGAGCGCTGTGCTTTTACGATCTCCCCCTTCCAGGCGCCGGAGCGCTTTGTAACGCAGGTGCGCAAGCTCACCAAGGCGCTGCACCAGTATGACACAAAGCTGTTCGTGCAGATCTGGTTTGGCCTGGGCCGGGTGGCATTTTCGGAGTTCATGGAAGACCAGCCGGTGGCTGTCAGCGAGGGCCCCAACCGCTGGAAACCGGAGGTCACCTGCCGTGCCATGACCACCCAGGAGATCTACGGGCTCATTGACGCGGTGGTGGAAGGAGCCAAGCTGATCTATGAGGCAGGAGCCGACGGCATCGACATCAATGGCGCCTACGGCGGCTACATGGGCGACCAGTTCACCACGGATGCCTTTAATCACCGGACGGATGAGTTTGGCGGCAGCATGGATGGTCAGCTGCGGGTCCTGACGGAGATTGTCAAGCGCATCAAGAAGGAAACCGCCCAGGACTACCCCGTCACCTGCCGTTTGGGTACGAAACACTACATGCGGGCTGAACGACAGGCGGCTGTTCCTGGAGAAGTTTATCAGGAGTATGGTCGGGATGTGGAAGAGTCCATCGCCATGGCCAAGAAACTGGAAGAGGCGGGATATGACGCCTTCCTGATGGGCAATGGTGCCTATGACTCTTTCCATTGGCTGTATCCTCCCATGTATCATAAGGAGGGTCTGTGGCTGGACGACTTTGCTTCTCTGACCAAGGAAGTCCATATTCCTGTCATCGGTCCCGGTAAGATCCTGCGGCCTGAAATGGCCAATGATGCCATCGCGGAGGGGAAGGTCACGGCTGTGGCCATCGGCCGGGCTTTACTGGCGGATCCCCAATGGGTTAACAAGGCGGCCGCCGGAAAGCCGGAGGACATCCGTCCCTGCATCGGCTGCAACGCCGGCTGCATTGGCCGCATCTTTGCCGGCCAGACCATGCTCTGCGCGGTGAACGCGGATCTCTTCCATGAGGCGGAGCAGGCTCTGATCCCTGCGGAGAAGCCTAGAAAGATCGCAGTCATCGGTGGCGGTGTAGGCGGTATGGAAGCGGCCCGAATTGCCGCCAAGCGAGGGCATGATATCACCATTTACGAAAAGGGTTCTCAGCTTGGTGGCACGACTCTGGCGGCCAACGTGCCGGATTACAAGGATGCTTCCCGGCGACTTTTGACCTGGTTTGAAAAGGAAATCCGTGAGTCCGGGGTGAAGGTGGAGCTGAACCGGGAACTGACCGCGGCGGATGTGAAGGCACTGGGGGCAGACGCCGTAGTGGTCTCCACCGGCGCCAATGCCAAGATCCCTAACATTCCTGGCGTTCATGGCGCCAATGTGACCACCGCAGTGGACACCCTTCTTGGAAAGGCCCAGATCGGCCAGAAGGTCGTGGTGGTCGGCGGTGGCCAGGTGGGCTGCGAGGTGGCCTATGAGTTGCTCCGGAGTGGTAAGCAGGTCTCCCTGGTGGAGTATCTGGACGGCTTGATGGCTGGCGGGACGGAGCCGGTCTCCGCAGCCGTGGTGCTCATGCTGGAAGATCTGCTCAACTATCATCACGCGGATATCCGACTTTCCACCGCTGTGAAAGAGATTAAGCCGGCCTCCGTGCTGGTGGAGAAAGCTGGCGTCACAGAGGAGATTCCTGCAGACACTGTGGTCCTGGCGGCAGGCTTTGTGGAGAACAACGGTTTGTTCCAAGAACTCAAGGATACGGGGATGGAGGTTTATCTGGTGGGCGACGCCAAAAAGAGCCCCGGAAACATCATGCACGCCGTGGCGGACGGCAACAAGGTTGGACGGGAGATCTGATGGGCCTAAAATACATGGGGATGCGTGACATCCTGCGGCACATACAGACTGCTTTTTGACTACATTCAATGAAATCCCCAGAGACATTGCAACGCAATGCCACTGGGGATTTTCTGTGAACCTTTGCTAATCCATATATAACCATAAAACCGCTGGCACCAACGGCTTCCCCGTTGACTACCTGATGCCCCCGACTCTATGCGGGGACTGCCCTCCGTACGCAAAAATCTGATTTTGACGGAATTCAAATCCCTGCGGCCTACGGTTTTTTGAGCTGTTTTTTCAACCCATATTAAAATCACAGAACGAATTATAGAGGGACTGCTGAAAGGCGGGCGAGAATTTTGCTGGAAATATGAAAAGCAGGTCAGCAAGTTGCGCCTTCCCTGCTCCGCACGATTAAAATCAAGTTCCATAAATTATATTCCCGGTGGAGTTACCCCGGCGGATGCAATAACAGCATGTAAATTGTTTGAAGCGTAAGGAATACACTCCATAGAAATTAGCGCAAATAAAACCTCCTGCACTGGCTCCACCGCAAAGAAAAACGGGAAATATTTTTTGTTATCCCGCCTGCTGATACAGAAGCCGGATTTGCCAAGCAAATCGCGTTTCCATTCCAATTATCCATCTGAACGTATTTAGTAATGGGGGTTATCGCACACAAGGAAATCGTTGTATTTTAAGAAAGGAATGAATACACAATGAAAAAAGTAAAAATCACAGTTATGGCGACCACCTTCAATCAGGAACTGGCAGCTAAATATGCCTCTGCAGGCCTGGGTCCGTGTACCTATAATCGCCCTGGTCAGGTATTCTATTCAAATGGATGGCAAAAACCGAAAGGTTTGTGCGATAACGCATGGAAATCCATGATGGAATATGTTATGACGCTTGCCCATGGTGGTGAAAACTTTTATGGAGGCTGGATGAAAGATAAAAAAACAGCTATGATTGCCTGCAATGATGGATTCCGCCCAGTCAGTTATTTGTTGGAAGCAACTGACCAAGAAGCTGATGTCTTTGAACTGGACTAAAAATTCGATCAAGATGAACACTATCTTCCCGATACTCCGGAAGTAAAAAATGGTTGTCGCGTTTTATTTACCACAATTTTACTTATCCTACATTCAATATGAGGTAGTTAAAATTATGCTCTGATATGTACACACCAATATCTTTGCCAGAAATGCTCCCAAGCTTATTGCGTTCTATAAAAACGTCTTTGCCTGTAAAAGTATTGGCGAAACAAGGGATCTCTGCGGCGAGTGGCTGGATCATCTTACGGGTCTAGCGAATGCACACATCGTTGGGGAACATTTGTGCTTACCAGGTTATGGTGATGATCATCCGACTCTGGAAATATTTTCTTACGATAAGATGCTTGTCCCCTTTAAACCGGCAATCAACCGCTGCGGTTATGCCCATTTGGCTTTTGAGGTGGACGATGTAAAAGATACCTTGATTCATTTGTTACAGGAAGGCGGCAGTCAAATCGGAGAAGTTGTGTGTACCCAATATGCAGACGGCCGAAATGCGGAGTTTGTCTATGCAACGGACTGTGAAGGAAATATCATAGAGCTACAAAGCTGGACGTAAGGAGACCCAAGACAAAGTTTTACTTTAAAGCCCAGGGAAATGTGTTGCAAATCGCCGCATAGGTTCAAGCTTTGCATCAATTAACTACTTCTACAGAAGTACTACTGTGGTGTGGAAAAGACTATTTTTTACCTATGGAGTCACAAATACGTATACAAGAACGAAGTCCTGGAAATTGGCAGAACGCTGTAAGAATACGCAGAAGGTCTCATAAAGAGTTAGCAGGCATTTTTGAAACGATTATGAGAATTGGAAGGATGACATTAGTTGATAAAAAGATTTATATAGTTGCAAAGTTTTCTGAAAACTAGGCTGCCTTGCGTATCTCTGGAAAACGCCCAACGAGGCCAGGTGCTTTTCTGGAACCTTAGAGGCTCTGCAGGCCGATGGCGTTCAGATCATAATTTTGTACTCTTCAGAAATCTATTCGGAGTGTGCTCCTTATACCTATGTGGAGGACATGAAGGACTTTATTGATGGTGAACCAGCTGAATCGGGTTGTTTAACGCAGACGTACCATTTGACTACTATCGGAAAGATCCCTGGAGGCATTGCAGCGCAATGACTTTGGGGATTTCTTATCAAACTTCGCAAATCTGTCCAAACCCCACAAAATCGCTGGGGCCCAACGGTTTCCCGTTTGACCACCTGATGACTCCGACTGTGTAGGCCACTGGTTCGAATCCAGCCGGGCGTACCAATGTGTAAAGACGCACTCGAGTATTCGGGTGCGTCTTTTCCGTTTTCCTGATGTTTTGGAGGCGTGTGATGAAAAAGGCGGTCATCGGCGTGACGCCGCTCTGGGACAGGGACCGGGACTCCTGCTGGATGCTGCCGGGCTATTTGGAGGGACTGGAGCTGGCCGGTGCGCTTCCCATTACCCTGCCCTTGACAGAGGATGCTGGCGATAACTCTCGGCTTGTTTCTCTGTGTGATGGCTTTCTCTTTACCGGTGGGCAGGATGTTTCACCAGAGCTATACGGTGAGAAGCCTTGTGTGACCTGCGGGGAGATCTGCGCAAAGCGGGACACTTTTGAGCAGCGCCTGTTCACCCAGGCGTTGGAGCAGCATAAGCCGATGCTGGGGATCTGTCGAGGCATCCAGTTCTTTAATGCCTGCCTGGGCGGAACCCTCTATCAGGACCTGCCCACGGAGTACTCCTCGGAGGCGGCGCACGTTATGTGTCCGCCCTATGATCGGGTGGTACATTCTGTGGCAATTCTGCCGGAGACACCTCTTGCCGCATTGCTGGGCAGGACGGAACTGGGCGTCAACAGCTACCACCACCAGGCAATCAAAGCGCTTGCCCCCGGCCTTGCGGAGATGGCCCGCAGTGAGGATGGACTGGTGGAGGCGGTGTATTTGCTGGACAAGACCTTTGTGTGGGCGGTGCAATGGCATCCGGAGTTTTCTTTCCGCACCGATGAAAACAGCCGGAAGATTTTCTCCGCGTTTGTTGCGGCAGCCTCTGATCCGAGAGGCTGATTATAAAACGCCTGAGGTAAGGCAGAAGGGAAAAGCATGTAGCATTTATCGCAGTTTCCCTGGTTTGGTGGTTTCATTTGAAACAGTAAAGGGCTTCAATGGGGATTCGCAATATTAAAAATCATTATGTCATACATGTTGAGAAATGCCGTTTCAGAAATACTGACACATAAAAGTGATGATCGACAGCCGCATGGTTCGTATTGGAATCCCTTCCGTCAAAAGAAGAAAGGGGCCATGTGCGACATATCATCTGGGTGTTCGAATTGATACAGAATTTTCCCGTCCCCAGGATGACAGATCGATGGAAAAATGGAGATTGTCTTTCCAATTTATATCGACTGTTGTATAAAGAGCACAATCTCCTCTGGGGAAATTGTGCTCTCTTGTTAGATTGGGGACCGGGGCATCGTGCCCGCACAGAAGGCAAAATGGAAGGTTCAGCTATACGCAGAGGAAGAGTCTGTGATACGTTAGTCTTCATCTGCCCAATGAGGATTTTTGAAGATCGCTCTGCCCACGCCGATCATATCCGCACACCCCCCTGCAATCAGCGCCTCGGCCTGAGAAAGTGTGGTAACGCCTCCTGTGAGAAGAACGGGAATTTGGACGACCTGTTTTACAGGAATGGATAAGTCCTGAAAGTACCCAGGCTCACCGTGTCCAGGGCGTACGAAGCCGTTCATGCCGCCGGTGAGGTGCAGCAAATCCGCGCCGCTCTTTTCAAGAAGATGACAGGCTTCCACACAATCCTCAATCGTACTGCCTCCTGTTTGGTAGTCGCAGCCGCCCAGTCGAACGGCGATGGGGAATGTGTCCCCCACTGCCTCTCGAACCGCCTGGAGGACTTCTCGGTGAAATCTGATTCGGTTCTCCACGGATTGGGCGCCGTATACATCTGCCCTCCGATTGGAGAGGGGGGAGAAGAACTGGTTGAGTAGATAGCCGTGGGCGGAGTGGAGTTCCACACCGTCAAAGCCTGCCTGTTTTGCCCGCCGGGCGGCTTGTGCAAACCAGCTGGTAACTTCGTGGATCTGCTGGACGGTCATTTCCAAGGGCAATTCTTCTTTTTGCTTGGGATGATAGACGGCGCTGGGGCCGACAGGCGGCTGCCCGGTGGTTTTGGATACCGCCGCAGACCCGGCGTGGCTGAGTTGTGCAAAGACCTTGACACCTTCCTGGTGGATGCAGTTGGTCAACTGTGTCAGGGAGGGGATCACATCGTCCGATGCAATGGATGTCTGACCGGGATGAGCCTTTCCCTGAAGGTGAATATAGCTGTGCTCGGTAATAATCAGTCCGATTTTGCTGTATTTTGCCCGCTCACGGTAGTAGTCACACAACGCATCGGTCACGTAACCATTCTCATCCGCTTTAGCGGTGGCCATAGGCGGCATCACCAAGCGATTCTCTAAGGTCAGGTGATGGATGGCAATGGGGTCAAATAAGTGCGCCATGAGGTTTCCTCCATTTCAGAAATTGAATTGTTATACGGGATTGGCTGTTTTATTTCTGGGAATCAGCTGATCCGGCTTCTCCGCCTCCTTTTCTCAGCTCTGTTAGTCCAAAGACCACTGCCAGTACAAAGGCGCAGGCATCTCCCACAGGTCCGGCCCACAAAGCACCTTCCACTCCCAGGAACTGCGGAAGGATCAGCAGTGCGGGCAGTAAGAAGAGTACCTGTCGGGAGAGGGAAATCAGCGTTGCCTGTACAGGCTTTCCGATTGCCTGGAAGAAAATGCCTGTGCAGAGCTGGAACCCGTTCAATGTGATGAGCAGCAAAAAAATGCGCAGGCTCTTGACTGCAAATTCATTGTATAGTGCGGACTCTGATCCAAAGATGCTGATAATCGCATGAGGGAACAGTTGGAATACGACTGTTCCAATTCCCATGACAATCGTCGAGCAGACAATGGCTAAAAAGTAAGCTTTTTTGGCCCGCCCGGTCTTTCCAGCACCATAATTATACCCGATGATAGGCTGGGAGCCGACAGCGATGCCGATGACGATGCCGGTAATGATTTGGTTGACTTTCATGGTAATGCCCAACGTTGTCATGGGAATTTCAGAGCCATACTTGGAAACGGCCCCATATTTGACCAGAACATTGTTCATGGCGGTAATTACGATGGTGGCCGCGAGCTGCATGACAAAACTGGAGATTCCGAGGCTGCATAGTTTTCTGCACAGTTTACCCCGAATCTTCAGGCAGTCCTTTGTGAGGTTGATGCTCTTGAATTTTCTCAGATACAGCAGTGTGATGACGCAGGACACGACCTGCCCCATGACTGTTGCGATTGCTGCTCCGGCGACACCCATCTGGAAAATAAAAATAAAGATAGGATCTAGGATCGTATTTAAAATGGCTCCGCTCAGCGTAGCAATCATGGCATATACGGGGCTTCCGTCCGCACGCAGAATAGAGTTAAATCCCATGCTGAACGCATAAAACGGAAATCCCAGTACAATGATGTATCCATATTCCAGCGCGTATGGCATGGTGGCATCAGTTGCACCGAACAGGATACAGAGGGGTTCCAGGAAGATGAGAGACACCACGGTTAAAACGATGCTCACCGTAACTGTCAGCGTAATGGCGTTTCCTACGCCATGGGCGGCGCTTTTTTCGTCCTTCTGTCCCAAGCACAGGCTGAAATAGGCAGTGGTGCCGTCTCCAATCATCAGACCCAGTGCCAAGGCAATGACAGTCAGAGGAAGTATGACATTGGTTGCGCCGTTGCCCAGATAGCCTACGCCTCTGCCAATAAAAATCTGGTCTACAATATTGTATAGGGTACTGACCACCATGGAAATGATGCTCGGCACGGCAAATGTCCGAAGCAATTTTCCGATCGGCTGATACCCCAGGGGATTTGTCTCTGTTTCCATTTACGCTTTCCTTTCTACATGATTTTGTGGAGGATGGAAAGACCCACAGAGTAAGACTATAAACTCTCCCATAATGGGAATGTCAAGGGATGATTTTTCATAAGAAATAAAGTTTTTATCATGCCATAAGATGTTGTAAAAAAGAGAGGTTGGGAAATCCATATGGATTCCCAACCTCTTTGTTTGCGTGTCAAGATATGTGCTATGTCACCGTATAACGGTACCTTCGGCGTAAATTTTCTAACGGCATGATGGGATTTTTCGGAGCTATCAGCATGATGAGCCTGACTACCGTTGCCAACGAGATCTTCATCACGGTGTGTGCTGTTTTTCCTGCGTAGTGCTTGCTTCGCTATTGCAATATCTTTGTACGGTGCGGTTGCAAAGCTGTGCTCCCCCTTAAATTCGTTCCTGTAATTCCAGCGCTGGCCCCTTCAGATCAAAGTATGCGGATGTCAAGTTGGTAATGATGAATTGTTGTGCATTTGGGTGCAGAGTGAAATACTCCGAAATTAGCTTGTCCATATGATCCATTTCCCGGGCTGGCCTCTGCTGGCAGAGATAATCTCCGTCAGGCAATACCTCTAAATCAGAAACGTTGTCTGTTTGCTGGAGAACTTCCAGAAAAATATCGGTGTGAATGGATTCCCCACGCCGCTGGGCAATTAACCCGATGGGAAAGGTGAACGCAGGCAGCAGCCCCATGGACTGTCCCCGGAGAAAAATTTTCGTGGAGCTTTTTTTGAATTCCAGTTCCCCGCCAGAGGCGGTAAAAGGCTCTCTTAAAATGAGACGCTGGTGCAGGTGACGCTGATAGACTCCCTCTTGCCCCTGATAGCGTTCGCTTTCTTCAATTCGGCTAAGAGCTTTCTCCATTTGCGTCAAGGTGTTTTGAAGGTGGGCAAGCTTGTCCAGGGCCTTTTGGCGGCCATCCTGAAGCAGGCGCCGAATGTCCAGCGTCTGATCAGGTTTACGGTATTGATCCGCGTCCCGCAGGGGGATATTGAGCTCCAAACACATGAGGATCATGTCCATCTCCACGAGCTGCTCCAACGCATAGTATCGATAGCCGGTGTCCGGATCGATATGGGCAGGTACCAGAGCACCGATTCGTTCATAGTATCGAAGCGATTTGGGATTCACGTTGCGAAGCTTGGCAAAGTCACCGATAGAAAGGTATTCCTGCATGACGATTCCCCCACTGTTCACACTTGACTTTCCCATTATGGTAAGGTCTATATTGACAATATACAGCAATCAACTGAAAATTACCAGATACAGGAGAGAAAAACATGATTTATCAGACAAAAGGGACCTGCGCCAAAGAAATCAAGCTGGAAGTAGACAACGGAGTGATCCGGTCTGTAGAGTTTGTGTTGGGGTGCCCCGGCTTTACCCAGGCCCTCAGCCGCCTTCTTGTTGGAATGCAGGTCGAGGACGTCATTGCACAGCTCAAGGGTATTCAATGTCTGGACAAGGGTACTTCCTGCCCGGATCAGTTAGCCACTGCTTTGTCACTGTACCGGGAATCGGAGAAAGAGCAGGCTTAATATAGAAAATTACTCTCATCAACGCACGCTTCCCAAAAACGTCTAAAGATTCAGATTGTGACATCTGTACAGAGTGGGCAAATCATTTAGTAAAAAAGACGAAGGAGAACACATATGGCCGAACAGAAAATTGAGACCAGTGGCCAGGAAATGATACAGGAGATTTCTCAACAGAGGATGGTTCGCCGAGAGAAGTTGGCTGCGCTTCAGGCGGCCAATGAGGATCCTTTTCAGGAAACCCGTTTTGTTTGGGACAGCACATCCACTCAGATCCGGAACCATTTCAATGAGATGGAGGGTACAAGTGTAAAGGTAGCAGGCCGTATCATGGGCAAACGGGGCATGGGGAAGGTCAGCTTCTGTGACCTGCAGGATCGGGACGGGCGTATCCAGCTCTATACCCGCCAGGATGAGCTGGGCGAGGCTGATTACAAAAAATTTCAGAAGCTTGACATCGGCGACATTGTTGGAATATTTGGTGAGGTTTTCCGCACCCAGCGGGGAGAAATCAGTGTACGAGTCAAACGTATGACGCTTCTTTCCAAGGCTCTGCAACCTCTGCCAGAAAAGTACCATGGCTTGCATGATAAAGAACTGAGGTATCGCCAGCGGTATGTGGACCTTATTGTCAACCCGGAGGTAAAGCAGAACTTTGTCATCCGGTCCCGCTTCATGAAGTACGTGCGGGATTTCTTGGATGCTCGGGGCTATATGGAGGTGGAAACACCTGTGCTCAATACGATCTCCGGTGGAGCTACAGCCCGTCCATTTATTACGCACCATAACACGTTGGGATTGGACATGTATCTGCGGATCGCGACAGAACTACCACTCAAACGGCTGATTGTAGGCGGACTGGATCGCGTCTATGAAATCGGTCGCATCTTCCGCAATGAGGGTATGGATCCAAAGCATAACCCAGAGTTTACCACTGTGGAGCTTTATCAGGCTTATGCGGATTTCCATGATATGATGGATCTCTTTGAGACGCTGCTCTCTGGTGCCGCAAAGGAGATCTTGGGGACTTACCAACTTCACTGGCTTGGCCAGGATGTCGATCTTGCTCCCACATGGCCCCGGATGACCATGGCTGAGGCAGTAAAGCAGTATACCGGTGTGGACTTTATGGAAATTTTTTCGGATATGGAGGCAGTATCTGCGGCGGAAAATTTGGGGGTAGCAATTCCTGAGACTGCCGACAAAACCTGGGGCAATGCCCTCTATGAGGTATTCGATCAGAAGGTGGAGGAGAAGCTGATTCAGCCCACCTTCATTACCATGCACCCGGTGGATGTAAGTCCTCTTGCCAAGCGTTCTCCTCAGGATCCACGTCTGACAGAGCGGTTTGAACTTTTTATTTGCGGAAGTGAAATGGGTAACGCTTTTTCCGAGCTGAACGATCCGGTCGATCAAAAAAAGCGGTTCCAAAAACAAGTGGCACTGCGCGCCAGAGGTGATGGAGAAGCTGGCATGATGGACGAAGATTATATCAATGCGCTGGAATACGGCCTTCCGCCCACGGGGGGCCTGGGCATCGGAATCGACAGGTGTGTGATGTTGCTAACAGGTGCAACGTCTGTCCGGGATGTGATTTTGTTCCCCACGATGAAGCCTGTGCAAGAGGAATAACACCTTTTGGCATTGGTTTGCCATAGGATCAAAATGTTTCCACGGGGAAGAATATAGTTAGGAATCAAGAAGAAGTCAACTGGTTCGGAAGACGACCAGGAAGCGCTATTGTAAGGCATTATATTCTATTGAAAGTTCAGGCCCGGTTAAGAAGATCTGAGTATCTACTGGGGCATTTTTGCTCAGTACAAATTAACTGGACTGTATAAAAGAGGCGTATCCCATATGGAATACGCCTCTTTTGCTATCAAGTATTTTGCTCGGTTTTATTAAGTCAATGCACCCCCTCGCGGCGGGTAGTGCAGTGAGAAATGAAAAAATTGTCCAAAATCTTACGATCAAGTATCCGCTGGCAAGTAGGCTTTTGATGCTTGTTTGATTGCAGCCTGGGCATGGTTAGGTGATGATGTGAAGATCGCGCAGATAGCGGAGATTTCGCTTGGCGGAGACGAAAGCCTGGGCGGTCGTGGCACGGGGCATGTCTGATTCTACCACAGCAATTCCGGCAAAGCCGATATCATCCAGAGCCTGCCTGATTTCCATAAAGTCAATGATACCGTCCGGCAGGTCGCACATGACATTCATGTCGAAGGCAGTATCAGAATCCAGGTGCTTTGCCATGACTTCCCGATAGACCTTTCCATCCACCTGCTTGAAGTGGAGGTAAGCGATTTTGTCGGCAAAACGGCGAATAAAGTCCGGCGCAGAGGGATCGCCCTTTTGGCCATTTCCATTGACATAGGCGTGGTGGCCAGTGTCAAAGCACAGGCATAAACCTGTAAACTCCATCAGGCGGATAATTTCACTTTCGGACTCGATCATAGTTTTAATATGTGGGTGGTAGACCATCTGGATGCCAAACTCACTTTCAACGTATCGCCCCATGTCCCGGATCTTGGTAAGAAAGACAGTCCAGTCAGTGGCGGAAAAGGTTTGCTTTTTTTCACCATAGAGTCCCACGTCGGATTCATCCATGGTGACCAGATATTGAGCATTCAGGGCGACGAGGCGCTTGCATAAAGCTTCCACTTGAGGGCGGAAGTCAGAGAAAGAAGAACCTTGGTCGAAGGCGTAGCAGGCGGTACCGGCGCAGACCTCCAGACCGCGGGAAGTGAGCTCCTCCTGCAGTTTCACCAGATCTGTGGGCAGATATCCGTCTGGTCCCAACTCCAGAGCTTGGTAGCCTGCTTGTGCCGCCTGATCCAGAAATGTGCTGTATGGGGTGCCGGAGGGAGTCCCGTCAGCATACCAGACGCCCCAGGAGCAGGGGGCAGTAGCAATTTTCACATGACTCATAACGTATCCCTCACTTCATTTGCTTCGCCATAACGCGAATGATTTCCTGAAATAGTTTCAGATCTGCCACAGCGTCCTCCAGGCTGGTTTTGGGTTGTTCGCCGGCTTTAATACACTGGGCGAAGAGAGTCAATTCTGTTTGAAAGGCATCATGAAAGTCGGGACCATAAGTGGTGGTATGAGTATCGTGGTTGTTGGATTCGGTTACCTGCACATACGCAGGTTGATATCGCACATAAGGGGTTTCGTATTTAATTAAAACCTTGCGTGTATTCTGAAATATTTCGATAGCAGCATCAAACTGAACAATGCTCTGATTATTCACCAGTTCATAAGTTCCAAGGAACCCTCCCTTAAATTCCATCACGATGACTACCTGCTGTCCCTCTGAGGCAGTGGTGACAGAGTGAATCTTAGAAGGTACGCCGAAGAGTTCCCGCACGGCGGCAAAAGAGTGGCAGCCCAAACCGGTCATCATCTGATATGTAGTGCGCATCCGATCTGTGGCGTTTGCCCCAATCGCCCGGTCAATTTGCTCCCGGCGGCGGGTACGGCTCTCCTGAATCATTTCAATGGGAATATCCTGCGGATAAAAGACAGGGTGGGTTTGTCCAATGAAAAACGGTGCCTCTAGGATGATATCCCGAAAACGGAGATATTCGGTTTTCATGGGGGACTCCGACAGAATCTCCTTAGCTTTCAAATAGGGTCCGGCATAGCGCCGCATATATCCAACCATAACAATTTGGCGGGGGTACTGCTTTTTTAGCTCAATTAGTTCATTCAATTCATCCAGACAGAGGGTTACCGGTTTTTCTACAAACACATGTTTCCCAGCCTGCAGCGCCCGGGCGACATATTCTCCGTGATATTGATCTGGAGAGAGAATGAAAACTGCGTCAACATTTTTACATTCGATGAGGTCTGCAGCATTGGGGAAGGCCTCGAGAATGTGGTATTTTTTCTGGATATATGTAACCAGAGAAGGGGAAATATCAGAAACAGCGGTTACCTCATAGATATTGCAGAGGTTTTGCAGAATGGGAAGATGCATACATTGGGAGACTTCCCCGAGACCGATGACACCAACGTGAATCATTGCGCAGCTCTCCTTTTCTTGTAAGTCAGTGCACAGGGAACAATGTATCTCTGTGTACCATGAAAAAAACATAACAGCTTTGCATATGATTGCATATTGCTAAATGTTGCACAAACATTGCAAATTGTTACTCGCCCTTCTTACCTCCGTTTTGGCGGTACTGGGTGGGACTCATCTTGTGCCGAGTTTTGAATTGCCGGGAAAAGTCGGAATAATCCCGGAATCCAACGTTGTAGGCAATGTCTGTGATACTGTATTCGGTTGTTCTCAGAAGATCACAGGCTTTATCGATTCGATAGTTTAATAGATAAACTTGGGGAGAGATTCCGAGATTCCGTTTGAAGAGCTTAAACAGGTACGTACGGTCGATATTTACATAGTCTGCAATATCCTGGACGGTAATTTGATTGGTGTAGCTATCAGCGATGTATGTCAGACATTGTTCGAAATAGAGAGAATTTCTGCGCTTTTTAGAGAGAAATGGCTCGATTCTTGCAAAAAATGCACGCAAATAGTGAGGAAAAACTCGGTCGACGGAAAGTGGGATGATAGATGTCGCACACATATCTGCCAAGAGCTGGCGCATCTCATCCATAGGAGCAGTACTGCGGAAAACGGGCGAAAGACGTGAAATTCCTCGATTTTCCACCAAAAGATTCATTTCATTACCGCTTATGGCAGCCCAAAAATATTCCCAAGGCTGTTCTTGACTTGGATAATAACTTGGAGTTTCTCCTGGGAAGATAATAAACCCCTCCCCCTCTGCCAGCTGAATAGTTCCGCTAGAGGTTCGATAATATCCAATCCCGCCGGTTATAAAGTGAAAGCGATAATAATTTCGGGAGAATGTCTGCAAAATTCTGCTTGGATCTGAACGTTCCCAGCCAAGTCCGGACAGCGTCAGAGAATCCGATGGATAGACTTCTTTTTGTTTCATGCTGTGCACACCTCGTGGGTTAAAAACTAGTAAAATGTTGGTTTAAAAGTAAATCCATCATATCACTATTGTTGAAAATGTCAACATATAACAATGAAGTATCGACATGAGAACAAGAAAAAAAGTGAATTTATTTGTAAGATTGACTTATAAAAATTTTCGAGCTTGCAAGACAATGTACCTGTTTTGATGTAAGGAAATGTGAGGGACTTTGATATGCAAAAGAGGAAAGAGAGAACCCTGCGGCACAAAAGATCTAATCCGATTTGGTATGTTTTTCTGCTTCCTACCTTGCTGGGTGTATTGCTCTTTATGGCGTATCCCATTATCGAGGTGTTTCGCCTGAGTTTTTATCAATCCAACGGAACCATGGAGACATTCAAGGGACTTTCCAACTACGAGTATATCCTGGGAAATGAGACATTCCGAATTGCCATTTTCAATACTTTTTTCATTACATTTTTCCAGTTGCTAATTGCGATTCCAACGGGTTTTTTGATTGCACTGGCCATCAACTCCATTGCTCACGGGAAGAATTTTCTGAAGGCGCTTTTCTTTATCCCTTATGTGACCCCAGCTATTGCAGCGGGTACCCTTTTCCTCTTCATCCTGCACCCGGACGGTATCCTCAATGCATTTTTGGGCTGGTTTGGCGTGGAGCCGATTTCCTGGCTTGAAAACGGGGTGTCAGCCCGCTTTGGCGCAGTAATTCTTAGTATTTGGCGCTCCATGGGATTCAATGTCATTATCTTCCTGGCCTATTTGCAGACGATCTCACCCGAGTATTACGAAGCGGCATATGTAGACGGCTGCAGTCGCTGGCAGGCCCATTGCTATATTACCTTTCCACAGATGCGCGACGCCTTTGCATTCTTGATTATCATGGGATGGATCAACGGTATGCAGCGATTCACTGAGGTTTACGCACTGGGCGGTGTCACGGGTTCGCCTGCCCGCAGTCTACATACGATTGTCGGCTTTATTTATGAGCGTGGTTTTGGCAACTATGAGTTCGGTATTGCCGCAGCGGCATCCTGCATTCTGTTTGTCATTATCCTTGCCTTCACATTGCTGAACCTGAGAATAACGAGGGGGAAAGAATGATGCGAAAGACTGCTGTAGAGAAGATCCCAGACAATTATGCGCATCGCAAGCGGGTCACAGACCGCATTATTTTCTTATGCCTTGCAGTGGTAGGCCTGTTATTCATCATTCCTTTTGTCTGGATGGCGGTGGTTTCCTTTGAGCGGAACGCCAATATTCAACCGCCCTTTCCGCCTTCTTTGATTGTTAAGGAACCGTCTTTGTTCAATTTTAAAATTATTACCGAAAACGGGAATCTATGGCGTGCCTACCGTAATTCTTTCATTGTTGCAATTTTTTCTGTTGTAATCAATATGTTTTCTGTCATGCTGGGAGGATATGCTCTGGCAAAGGGACGTTTCAAGGGAAAGAATCTGATTTTTCTTGTTATCATGGCTACCATGATGATTCCCTTTGAGACTCGGATGATTCCCATGTTTGAGATGTTTGCAAAGTTGGGGCTCACTAATAGCTTTGTACCGCTGATCCTGCCCAACATGATTGATGGCTTTGGCCTTATGCTGGCGCGCAATTTCTTTATCAAATTGCCCGACAGCTTGGGGGAGGCGGCGCGGATTGACGGCGCAGGCCCGCTGCGGGTATTTGTCCAGATTTATCTGCCCCTTTCCACGCCCATTATGGCCACCATTGCAATTTTGAAGTTTATGGGGAGCTGGAATGATTTCCTGTGGCCGCTGGTGATTTTGACCGGAGAAGAGACTCGAACAGTGCCGATCTTTATTTCCGCATTCTCTTATGAAGGGGGTACCCGTATGGCGGGAAGTACCATGTGCGTCGCGTTCATGGGAATTATCCCGGTGCTGATCGTATTCCTGTTTTTGCAGAAGTATATCATTCAGTCCATTGCCCTTAGCGGTGTTAAGGGAGAATGACCAGGTTTTTGGCGGTAGATCTGCTGAAAATAAAATGAAAATGAAGGAAAGGATGAATCGAAACATGAAGAAGCTGAAACGTTTTCTGGCCGCAGCGCTCTCTACATTGA
>CDZF01039955.1_pt1 | contig 25494 bp, 26 predicted proteins | sample 557591 | NCBI WGS metagenome assembly CDZF01 (sample SAMEA3182093, study PRJEB8094) | gut metagenome | biome: human; feature: gut; material: Stool; isolation source: human stools | place: Canada | collected 2012-02-04
TCAAGATGTTTCTAAAACGACACATCGGAACATTATTCAGAAAAGAGAATCATGGAGAATACAGTAAATAAACCTGTTACTATGCACATTTTCGCAATCGAGGGGTTTGTGAAGTTGCGAAAATGTGCATAGTAACATCCAAACAGAAAGAAAAATGAGCTACAGATTCACATTAGAACCATACAAAGGTGTCAGCACCCGGCACACATGCCCGAACTGCCACCGCAAAAGTTGTTTTGCCAAATACATCGATACGGAAAAGCAAATCAGCTTTCCCGATTATGTAGGGAGATGCAACCATGAACAGAAGTGCGGCTACAACTATACGCCCAAAATGTACTTTGACGAAAACCCGATGGCCAAAGAGCGATTGAACGAAGAATTTGTGCCGGTGTCAAAGCCCCGCATCACTCCGCCTCCTGCGCCATCCTTCATTGAACCGGAAATCATGAGGCAGTCCTTGAAGCTGTATCACACGAACAAACTGTTTCAGTTCCTGAGTTTCCATTTCGGACAGGAGGCTACCGAAGAGTTGATGTTGCGCTACCATGTGGGAACCTCAAAGCATTGGCCGGGAGCTACTGTCTTCTGGCAAGTGGATATCTCCGGACGGGTACGCACCGGGAAAGTGATGCTCTACAATCCCGAAAACGGAAGGCGAGTTAAAGAGCCACACAACTACATCACGTGGGTACATTCCCTTTTGAAAAAAGAGAATTTCAACCTCCGGCAATGCCTGTTTGGTGAGCATCTTTTGTCCTCCGACCTGCAGCGTCCGGTTGCCTTTGTGGAGAGTGAGAAAAGCGCTTTGATATCCAGCTTCTATCTGCCGCAATACCTCTGGATTGCTTCAGGCGGAAAGAACGGAGCATTTAATCGGGATGCCATGAGCGTATTGAGAAATCGACGTGTCCTGCTCTTCCCCGATCTGGGTGCGACCGACTATTGGAACAGTAAAATGGAGATGATCCGAAGCCTGGGAATAGAAGTTTCTCTCTTCGATTTTATGGAAAGAAATGCGACAAAAGAAGAACGGGATGCAGGTTATGACATCGCTGATTTTCTGCTGAGAGAAGAGACAAAGGATGCTATTTTCAATCATCTTATCGCGTTGAATCCGGCCTTGAAAACGCTGGTCGAAACTTTCGATTTACAGCTTGTCAATGTGGAGAAAGCACCGCTTTCAGCAACGGTTCAACATACTCGGAAAGGACTTTCCAGACGATGACTTTCAGATGTCTGATTCACTTCTTTTTCACTGGAGCAAGTTTATGCCGGTGTATTACATTTCCCGGCCACTTGCTCACCTCAACAGAAGGTGAGACAGCTCCCGATGGTCACAATTATTAATCTCAAAAGCTAATATTATGGACAAGAAAAATACAGTAACAATCCGTCTTACAGACGAGCAGTTCGGCTGGCTCAGAGCACTCAGCCGACGTAGTAAACGTAGTCAAAGCGAAGTAGTGCGTTCACTCATCGAACACGGTACGGTGCGCGAACGGATTACGAGAGAAAATCTTGACATCATCCGAAAACTGATTGGCGAAAGCACGAACCTGAACCAGCTTGCTAAACAAGCCAACGCTTACGGTTTTTATCGTGTGGCCGATGAGTGCCGGACCGTCGCCAAAGAGATTTCACAAGTCATAAAACAGCTCAAAGATGATAGGTAAAATTGTAAAGGGCACATCGTTTTCCGGGTGCGTAAACTATGTGCTGAAAGAAGATAAGTCACGCCTGCTAAAAGCGGTTGGTGTCTACGGCTCGCCAGAAGAAATAGCGGAACAATTCGAGTTGCAGACTTTACTGAACGACAAGGTTAAGAACACGGTCGGCCATATATCATTGAGTTTCTCCGCAGAAGACGGAGATCGCATCCGTGACGATGATGGGTTGATGCTGAAGATCGCCCACGATTATATGAAACTGATGGGTATCGAGAACACACAGTTCATTATCGCCAGGCATACTGACCGTGATCATCCGCATTGTCACATCGTTTACAACCGGGTGGATAATGACGGCCACACCATCAGTGACAAGAACGACCGCTACCGGAACGAAAAGGTCTGCAAGATGCTGACAGCCCGTTACCGCTTGCATTTTGCTGAAGGAAAAGAGCATGTCAATTTCATGCGGTTGCGTCGTCACGACAAGGTAAAGTATTTTATCTATCATGCCTTGAAACGAGAAGTTCCGAACGCCCGAAGCTGGAGTGAGCTGCGACTGGCCTTGCGAAGATACGGAATTGATACGCAATGGAAGCTAAGTCGCACGACCGGAGAGATGCAAGGTGTCAAGTTCACATGTGACCAACTGACCTTTAGCGGTTCCAAGATTGACCGCCAGTTCAGTTTCCTGAACATCGACCAGGAGCTGAGATATAACGCTCTTTCTGCTACCATGAACCAACGTCAGGTACAGGCAGAAACCATACGCGAGGAACCTCGGCATGAATATCAGCAGGATAATCATTCCGGCATAAGTCTGGGATTGTTCACACCATCTCCTACGGATTATGATACGGAGGAAGCAATACAGGCCAACCGGCTTAAAAAGAAGAAAAAGAAACCGAAACGCAAGCGAGGTTTCAGTCTATAATCAAATTTTTATTAACCATCAAAATTCAAATTATTATGAACTATTCCGATTTTATTTACGATTTCAATCTCTATTTGTGTGAGAGATTCGGTTACAGAAACAGTTGTTCCGTTATGCACAACGCCAACGGCATTTGTGTTTCTGTTCATGTAGGCGAAATGGATTTATACATCCGTTTCTGGGAATACAGTTGTGGCGTTGGCAGCATCCCCGACTGGAGCATTATCATTGTGCGCAGCAACTTTAAACGAAACCAGCAGGAAAACCTAAAAGACCTTGCCCGCTTCTTCAAGGAGTACGCCCCGCGCTATGGTTACAAATACCTCTGCACCGAAGATGACGATTACAAGTATTATCAGACTCTTGGTTTGAAACTTATCCATAGAGGATTTTTCAGACAATATAATTATGGGTTGCCGTTGAAGGAGTTGGAGGTATAATGTAGATTTTTAAAAAAGGAGAGGTTTTCCTCTCCTTTTTTATTTTGTAATATAATTTATATGTTTTAATAATGGATAAAGACGACGTTGTTCTTGATATAATTCAATTCGAATTATTATAAATAACCCTATAAGGTTAAAGAACAAACCATATCATTGGGGATTTATAGTACCTTCAAGTGTAAATATATAAAAGTCATTTCTGCTTTTCTTCTTTCCTCCATCCGATTTTTTCCACAGAACGCAAATCATTTTTAATTAATTCTCGCATTCTTATTAAAGAATCAGATATGATGGACTCTGTATCCACACTGTTTTTCTTCTGTAATGGCATAGCACTATTACGAACTTCTTTTTTTTCACTATATATTGTAATCATAGTTATTTTAATTTTGATCGTTCAAAATAATGTGGATTTAATTCTGCTGGGAAATAATGCTTCCTTTTTAACCAAACAAATCCGTCACCTTTAGTTATTACAGCAACATCAACTGGGCCTCCAACACTTTCTTCTTCAGATGTAATACGTCGCTTTAAATATGTCATTCTAACTAGACTTTCGGCCATGTCTGCCAAGTCTTCTTTACTTAAATATGAAATAGTATTAACTAACTTCATAATATAATTTTCTTGTATGTACTGATTCATACCCTGCATATATAAATCGGTATATTGTTTTAAATCAATGTTATGTAATGCGTCTTTTAAAGCATCTGGTGCCCCTGCTGAATCTAATTGAGAAATGATTTCATCTCTTAGCACAGTTATAGATTCGTTATAGCTTTCGTAAAACTTTTGACGAAGGTCATCATCAATGCCTCTAATCACGGTATTTGCAACATCAGTTTGTGCAAATGGTTCAACACAGGCATTATTGATATTTGAAACAATATATTCGCTTTTATTTGTATATTTTATTCTACCATCAAATGCAGAACTTATGACAAAAGAAACATAAGTATTTGATTATCGCGTGCATTGATTTTCAGAGAAATAGGTCTTTCGACCTACAAATACCGGACAAAAACTCTATAAACAGAACAGTCATTTAATAAAGACATATTCGTTTCATTATCAACAGAGTAGCATACAAAGAACTGTTAATGCAAATATAGTAATTCCCCGGATTATTTTGCGATAAATTATAGAAAAATTTCGTTAATTTTCCTGTGGATTTTGTTCGAGAAACTGTTTGGTGAGTGCTTTCATGTGCAGCACTTCCGTTGGAACAATTCTGTATCAGTAGTCATATTTCCAACGACCTGATCGGGTTTATTTCTTAAAATGAACAAGGGCCGGCTTGCATCCAAGCCGGCCCTTGTTAGGTGCAATGAAGAACAATAATGGCGGCGTCATGCCATCATTATTCTATTTTATCGGAATACTGCGCCTCCAGACTGCGGAGAGTCTGCTGCATTTGAATGCTATTGAAATTCCTGGCTTTATATTTTAGAAAGTTGTTTCCGTTTAACATTTACCCATCATCCTGTCGAATGCCGATTGGGCGGCAGCTTCATCGAGGAACCGAATATCGAGGCGGCTGTTTTTGTATATCCTCACTTCGAACAGGCCCCACCTGTCGTACTGATACCACTTCTTCGTATCGACATTGCGAGCGTTAAAGAGTTGTAACTGGTCGATTCCCCCGTCGACGCTGCCGCCTGCAAGAAGTGCCATACCCGCCAGGATACCGTCGACCGTATTGACCGAGGAGAGTTCATTGTCTCGGTAAAAGTGACAGGCATCATACACCGATATGATCCGGCCGTTACACTCTGGCTGTTTACACCATCCGGAATTTATGTGTGCGTATCTTTGCAGCTTATCCATAAGTTCCTCCTCGGCTTTTTCTGTAAAGCCTTTTCCGCCCAGATATACGGTGATATACTTTAACGGTACAAGATAAGTCGGATATGTATCGAAGGGCATTGGGGGAAAAGTGCAATTTTTCGGAATGTTGAGATTGTAGCGTGTCCTGAAATATTCGATCATTTCGAGTGCGAAGGCTTTGATCGCCTCTTTTTTGTGCTCGACTATTATATTGAGGGATTCGTAAGGATCAAATTCGTGCCGTCTGAAATCGTCCGGTCCTTTGGGCATGGCTTTCGAAGAGGTCTTCACGCAACCATCGGGTTCGAATACGGTTTTGCCGAAGTAGGTCTGATGGTCGGCGGCAGGTTGTCGTATCGTGTCGTACCAGAATTTCAGTTGGTCGAGGGTTTTGTAAAGTCCACGCTGGAGCATTTCGCAATGGGCTTTGTCCGCTTGTGAAATCATGTCCAGGATGGCATCTTCACTAAAGTTTTTCGTATTCATCGTAATAAGGATTAATCGGTTAATAATACGGGCGGGTCCGTGCGACCCGCCCGTGTTCGTTTATTTCTCTATTTTCCGGAGTATCTCGTTGGCCCGGTCGATCTGGTAGCGGTTCAGGTAGGACTGATAACAACCGTTCGATGGCGCCCAGCGGAATCCGTTGCGTTTAAGCTGTGCGCAGAACTCTTTCGGCATCCGTTCGCTGAAAATGAGCTGTACGCGGTTGGCTTCGGTATTGATACGCACAGTCACGCCGTTGATCTCGTATTCGCGGCTGGGTGTCGCCTTCAGTTTTTTGACATACTCCAGCCGCTCTTTCACCCGGCGTATGTTCGCATTGTTGTTGGACAGGGTGAAGCTGGCGAATCCCGGTCCCCCGAACTGTTTCGGGTCGAGCAATTCGCGGGCGGAATCCGCCCCGAGGCCGCAGGCTGTAAGCCGGGCGACTTTTTCCTCGTCGGACAGTTGTTTGTTGCGGACGATCCTGTTACACTCTTTCATCTGCTCCTGTGCCCGTTCCAGTTCGGCGAGTTTGGCCTCCAGGCGGCTGACGGCATCGTCGTCTTCCGTATAGATGGCGTCGTTGTTTTCGGCGGCTTCGGCCTTCCGCCGGTAATACTCCGCTTTTTCAGAGAGCTTCACGCTTTGTCCCAGGGCGTTCCACGATCTGTCGAGCGCGTTGCGGTGTCTCCTTTCGCTGTGGTGTCCCACCAGAATCGGTTGTCCGGCCGGGATACCGGCGACGGCACTGTGAGAGCGTTCGAAAGCCGCTTCGGATTGTTGTTCGGCTTTTGCCGCGAGGGTGCGGTAACGTTCCGCACGCATTTCCTGTTTCTCTTTTCTTGTTGCCATGATAGTAAGGTTTAATGAGGTGAATACAGTCAGATCAGAGGAAGACGAATATCTTCGAGTGTATCGGCTATGGCCCGGCATCCTTCATACGCACATCGGTTACGGTCGTCTATGCGCACGTTGCCCGGCTCGGCCATGTGCAGGGCACAGGTCTTCATCAGTTTGAAGAGCAACTGCTGGACGGTAGGATGCAGACGGCCTATTCCTGCGGCGAACCGCTTCATGTTGAAATTACCGTTGTTGATTTCCAATGCCACGGTCTGTAACAGACGGTACTCTTTCGACTGTTCCAGTTCCGCAAGTGAATAGCATGTAGCCTTCGTTTCGTTCGTTTTCATTGTTTTGGGTTTATAAAGGTTTATGAATGAGACAGCCCACGACTTTATGCCGTGGGCTGTCCTGTGTGGCGGATGATCGGTTACGCTGCGGCGCGTTGCATGAGGTCGCCCGCGATTTCGTGCAGTTCCCGGCACCGTACCGGTTCGAGGTTCCTTGCGTGTGCCGTAATAGCCTGGGTCAGCTTCCAGAGGGTCGGCCCTCCGGCCAGCCCGTCTTCGGGATTGTTCACCATGAGAAGTTTCTTTACCTCTTCGCTCTCGTCTTTGAGTAACCTGCCCTTCATCAACTGCGCCAGCTCCTTTTCGAAATTGACCGTGATCTCGCTCGCACGCCGTATTTCGATGGCCGTGCGGTGCTGGTTCTCCGGTTTGAAGAGGCTGTCGGTGATGTCGCTGATCGCCGATACGTTCGTCTGCGTATCCAGCAAGTAGGTACGCTGGCTCAGGGCCATGTTATCCCCGAGCCGGGCTCCCAGGTGTATCTTCTTCATCACCGTCTCCCGCACCATACCGTTCAGACATACGCCGTTCAACAGGAACGCCCTCATGTCCACAGCCCCGTCGCCGTAATCCGACGTCGAGAACCGGGCTCCCATGTAGATGATAACGTCGCCGTTCTGCTGTGTCGGAATGCAGATCGGCTGCGGGTTGATCGTCTCGGCCCATACTTTCGTATCCGACATATAGGCATCGCACATGACTGCTCCGTGCCGGACGGCCCGTTCGATGAATTTGGCGAGCATGAGCTGGCTGTTGAGCCTGCGGTAGCTGTCGCTCAGTACGCCTCTGACCTCGTTGCCGACGGCACGGACCAGATACCTGTTCTGCCCGATCTGTGAACCGTGTTCGTTCAGGATCGTTACGGCCAACTGGCGCTGCCACGGTGAACCGTCCGAAAGTTCCCGCAGATATTTGGGCGGGATACCCATTTTCTCACCCAACTGGCTCAGGGCATTGTTGTGCAGGTTGAAGGCGCCCTGATTGGGAATGTAGATTTGGATACGTTCATCGCCGTAAAACCCCATTCTCGACGACGAGTTGGCGATGTTTCCGACCGGAACCAGAAAATCCTGTGCGATTTCGTACTCGTGAGCCAGGCGTTGCATGGTTTCCGTGACACGGGGCTGATGAGATTCGATCATGTGTCTTACCTTGTTGGCGACGACTTCGTTTAGTCTTCTTTGCAATTCTTTTGCGTCCATGACTGTAATGTTTTAAGGGTTTATAAATGAGTTGACAGAATCCATATCGAGAGGATCACGGCGGCCAGCGGCAGGAACCAGAGTACGAGTTTCAGTGCCAACCGGAAGATGCACACGGCTATCGTGATCCACAGGATAAAGTGCAGCAACGGTTTCCAGTAGAAGACCGCCAGAAGCAACAGCAACGCGACAGCGATGCGAATGAAAATCTTTTTCGTTTTCATATTCATTTGATTTTTAATGAATTATTATTTGTTGTTCCGAGCCGTATCGTAGGCGATCATAGGCCCGGTTTCTGGTACATTGCGATCAATATGCGACAAGGGCCCGGCAGGGTTTCCGGTCAAAAAAATGTACCGCAGCGTGCATTTTTTTGACCGGAAACATTGCGCGGTGCGGGGCCCGCGCGGTCGCATATTAGCTTTGTACCAGAAACCGGGCTTATGATGACAGTAACTATATCTGTATCTGTCAATCCTAAAAACATCAAAGGCGGACAAAAAAACCGGCAGAACTTCTGCCGGTTTGAAATATGAAATTATTATAATTGCTGTCCCTGCCGCTTTGCGACAGGATTATCGGGTTTTAGTATCGGTTCTAAGGACTGATGCTTGCCGAGTTTCACGTCGATGCGTCTTCTGTCGGGAAAATCCCGGTCAAGGAACTCCCCGGCCCGGCGTTTGGCCTCAGTCTGCAAGCGTTCCATCGTGGCTGCATCCGGACACCCGACGATCTTGTCCGCCAGGTCCGAGAACCGGGCGGTATAGGAACAGATGAAGCGCCACTCTCCCGAAAGCCTTTCGCGCGGATAACCGTTGCGCACGATCTGGTCGAGGATGGCGATGTCGAAGGTATGGTAGTAAGGATTGAAACGAAGGTTCTCGCCTGTTAGAAAGTGAGCATAACATTCGGATATGGGGCGCATATCGTACTTTTTCAGCCTCACCCCCTCGCGGCATATATCCTGCGGGAATAGCTTGTCCGGGGTCAGTTTTGCCAATGAAAAGTCCTTACCGTAATGGTTGAAATTGAGGTTCAGGGCCGAGATGTGCGGGATCAGCTCCTCCTCTCTCCAGACGGTGTGCAGGTCATAGAGCCGGATGCTGTCGGTGTTCATTCCCCGGTCGAAAAAATGGTCGGCACAATACTGGCGGAAGCTGTCGTATGCCGCACGGCCCACAGGATAGCCCAGATCATAGAGCAACGCTCCCCGTCCGATGTCCACGGCCCGGCAGGTGGGGAATTTCTTTTCGTCAGGCGTGCCGTATAATCCTATCCGGGTTCCGACCGCCTTGTATCCGCTCATCGTAATCAACTCTTCGTGAGGCGTAGTGAAGGGATTAAGTCCTTGCTTGTTGCAGAAGATAAGGTCGCGCAAGGGAAGTATGTAAGTCGGTCTTACTCCCTGCCGGAGTGCTTCATCGCGTATCTGCCCGAAAAATTCTTTTTCGAGAACCGGGTTGAATAGTTTATCTATGGGTTCCCCATCCGGGAAATGATAGTTGAAAAGCCATATATCGCCCAGGCGGGTTTCCTGTTCTTCTTTGAGCCAGGTTATGAGGCTGTTGGTTTTCAGATAGAACATTTCAATATCTATATCGCTGTTGTAGTTGGCACAGAAGTCCGTCGTATTCCCCTCCGGGTCTACGGCCAACAGCACGTTTGCTGAGATCGTTTCTTTTTCCATAAGTATGTCCGAGTGTTTACAGTTTCATTCTGAATGTCATTTCGGGTGACTGTCCCGGCGTCTCCTTTCGTTCGAGGGCCCGGTAGTTCTCCTGCCTGTGCCCTGTGTCCAGTCCTTTTTTGAAGGTTTGCCACAGTTCCGTAAAGGAATATTCGAGCAGGCTCTTTCCCCGTTCCTGCCGCTGGTCGCGGTTGCGGAAAGCCAGGTAGTTGCCTGTGCGCGGGGTCAGGTCGAACTCTTTTCGGCAGTAGCCCTGTCCGAGGATCGTCCGGTCCACGTAGGCGTGAGTGAATCCGTTGTTTTCCTCCTGTTCCTGCCGCCGGGTCAGTATGTCGGCCTTGCCCTGCATCGACTCGGGCGTGGCGACCACTTCCCAGAATTTCATCGTCCGGTTCTGTGAAGGGTTGAAGAAATTCAGTTCATGGTAGTCTTCGTAAATCTGACGCTGACGCCGGCCCTGCGGTCCGTTGGAGAATACGACCACCCCCGATTCGGTCTCGATGGCCGTATAGGAGCGGTATTCGGGAATCAGCAAATCGGGCTGCGGCAGATTATTGCCGTAGTCCTTCAGCGGATCGGGATAGTCCTTGTGTTTCGACAGCTCCTGCGGGTCGGCCGCCGGAGTGAAGGGTATGATGCCGTGTTTGAGGCAATAGTAGATGTCGGTCAGTCCGGCCGCGTGGCAGGGTTCGATCTTCAGCCGCCCGGTCACGGCACTCAGCCGGTCGAGGTAGGAGTGATTGTACTTGCCGTCGAAGCGGGGAATATCCCTGCGGTCGCCGAACTCGTAATGGGCCAGTCACACGTTGGGATTGCGGCCCTGCTGGAGTATCTCCGAGGCATCCTCGCGCACGAATTGCAGGAATCCGTCCATACCGTTGGTGGCCGTGCGTATGTGTTGTACGTTTTTGAAGCCGTCGTACAGGATGTAGAGGCTTGCGGGTTCTTTTTCCTTTTTCATATCCGTTCGATTAGTGTCCCACTTCCGTTTCCGGCTCTCCGGGTATCGGCTCCCAGGGAGTGACGGTCACGGTGTCCGCCGTCTGCGGCAGCGGAGTGATCTCCGTGTCGATCCGCTCGTACAGGTCGCAGGAAGAGAGAAGGCCGCACAATAGCAACGGGACGATATATTTTCGTAGTTTCATTCTTCTATTCATTATGCAGGGTTGATATTTCCGGGTCGAGGGCCCCGCGGTATTTCATCCGGGGGTTCAGCAGACACGCCTTGCGGTAGTGTTCACGGGCCTCGGCCCTCCGGCCCAACCGGGAGAGTGCCACGGCCGACAGGTATTCGGTCTGGGCACATGCCGGAAGTGCGGACAGCACCTCTGCGGCCTGGCTGTCGTATCCGAGCGAGAGGAGTACGATGGCCGTATTGCGGTCCCGGTAGGTGTCGAGAACACCCAGTGCCTCCCGGTAGCGTCTTCCGTTCATCAGGGCCACCCCGCGTCTGTACGCCGTATCCACTTCGGTCGTGTACACGGTATCTTTAACCATGCCCGCCCTGCGCAGGCAGAAGCTCACGTCCACCGCCCGCAGCCGCGGGTAGTATCGCCTACGGATGTAGCTGTATTCGGCAGGATACCTGCCTCTGAGTTCCGCTTCCCGGCGGTCGGGATCGCTGTACCGGGCCATGAGCTTCAGGACGGATTCCTGCCGGGTGATCGTGCTGTCCGCCCGTATGAGTTTTCCCAGCTCGTCCCATGCTTCGGCGCACCATCGCACAGTGATCGGCGTCCGGTCTCCGAGTTGCGCTCTCAGCCGCTCGCGCAGGGCCAGGGCCCGTCCCCGGGCCAAAGCCGCATTGTGGCTCCATCGCCCCTCGGGTGAGGATGAGGCCGTCAGGATAACCGAATCTATCAGAAATTCCCGCTGGCGGACAATACGATCCGTGAGAGAGGCGATCCGGTCGAGTTCCCTGCGGTTATCGGCCAGCGTATCGACGATGCGTGTGCGGCCGGTCTCAAAGGTGATGTAGCTGCGGTTCTCTACCACGACATACTTCCCGATGATGCGCTGCACGTAGCGTGTCGTGGTATCTGCCAGCGAGAGGAGCGAGGAGATCGTATAGGCGAGCGTATCCGAGGGCGGCAGGCGGTAGCGGCTTCCGTCCAGCCCCGTCACTTCGCCCCGCAGGGTGATGAGCATCCGCTTTCCGGCCTGTGCCGTATTGACCTTCTGGGAATAGTAGTAAGATACGCTTGCCGGGGTTTCGGCCACGGAATCCAGGCGAGCCCCCTCCGAATAGGGAAAACGGCAGAAGCGGGCGAACGCCTCGGCATCGCGCAGGCTGTCCGGGCGTATGCGTTCCCGGTAGCGGGCATACTGCCAGTAATCGCGCTCCTGCACGCGGGAGACCATTCCGCCTCGTATGGTCAGTCCTTCCAGTTCCCGGTCGCTGCCGTCGTTGTGCAGCACGGGTGTGACGGTGACGCTGCGGCACGAGCCCTGAAGCGTCCGGGGTATCGTAACCACGAAGTCGATGACCACCCGTCCCAACCTCTCGGGCAGGGTGCGGGCCGGAGCCGTGACCACCACCTCGGGCACTTGCAGGGAGATGATCCGCTCCCCCTTGTCGACGGATACCGGGACCAGATAACCGCTTCTGCGCCCGCTGTCCCGAAGTTCGATATAGGAATTGCCGGGCTTGTCGCAGGCGGCGGGCTCCGGTCTGTGTGGTACGTGGACGATCCCGGCGTTTGCGCCCTTGCGCTCCAGCGGTCCCGTCACGCTGCACCCGGCCAGTAGCGTCGCTGCGACCAGCACGATATGAACGGTACGATGTATCATAGTCTTCTGCATGATTAAAACAGGTAAGTAATTCCCACTTCGCATTTGGATGGGCCGAACGACACCCTCCGGCAACGGTGGCGCACCAAAGGCTCGAAGTCGCCCACAAAGTGCGGGCTCTTCGTGTCACGCATGTAGAATACTCCGAAGCCCGCTTCGGCCGAAAGGTTCCACCGTTTCCCGATGGGCCATGCGTATCCGGCGGAGAGCCCGGCCCCGGCCAGCCAGCCCTTATAGTGCCGGCGGTCGTTGCCGACGTCGTAGCGGGCCGCGGCCAGGTGTCCGGAGAGGAACCAGCCCACGTAATTTTCGAAAAACCAGTAACGGATGCCGGGCTGCACGGCCATCGCACGGCACTGCACACGGTCCGTGTGCAACGGGTTCCAGTAGAGCGACAGGTCGAGAGTGAGACGCTCTCCCGCAGCCCTCTCCACGGCGGCGTTGAGCGTACCGGAGACCAGGGCCAGCGCATTGACGCGCACCCCGAAATACTGCGCATGGAGCGGTGCGGCACAGCTCAGTGCCCCCACCAGTGTCAGAAGCCGGATTATCTTTCCCATGAGCCGAGCCTAATAAGCGGTGTAAATGAACAGTCCTCCGTTCGAGGTAGTGTGTGTCATCGAGGTGATCTCCGGGCCCGAGACGATGGTATAGGCCGAGGCCGCACCCGCCACATCGTAACCTGTGTCGGTCAGTTCCGTGATCGTGACATAGGATTCGTACACCTCGTCCTCTTCGTATGCGGGAGCCGAAAGTCTCCGTCTGGTGAGGGTGTAGTACACGTCAAGTTCCGCACCCACCGGAGCCGATGCCTCGGCATAGACACGGATACGGCCGTCCACGGTCTCCATGCGCAGGCTGACCCGGACGTCGGTTTTCACGCCGGTCATCTTCCCGTTGTAGGATACGCTCTTGCCCTGGTCGTCTTGTACGGTTACGGTGAAGAGGTTTTCACCCACCTGTCCGGGCAGCATTTTCAGGGTGTAGTTGCCCGTGCCGGGAAAGGTGAAAGAGCTCTGCTGTTCTCCGTTCTCCTGTCCGTAGAAGCGGACGGGACCGCTCGTGGTCACACGATAGGAACCGGTGTAGCCGGGCTGCCGGATGTTCATGGCGAGGCTTCCGAACTGATAACCGGTAAGGGTTTCGCCGCTCTGGGAGAACGTCACTTCGGGATTCGATTCGGTGAAGGTCGTCCGCATGATATGAACCTCGGAGTAACCGTAGCGGTCGGTCACGGTGCATTCCACCTCCGCCTGGCCGGGCACGGACTGCGAGTAAGTCACTGCGACCTCGCGGTCTCCCGGTCCCGAAAGGATGCGGTAAGGGGTGCCCGGGGTGACGTTCTGTCCGTCGATTCTCACCGTTCCGTCACCTTTGAGGATGCGGTAGGTCAGATCGACATAATTGTCGTCGTCATTGCTGCAATAGACGGCCACCCAACCCGTCGCCTCACGTTCCACGGGATAGGTCATTCCGAAAGAGGAGACGACAAATTCGGTACTCGACATGCGGGCGTCGATGGAGCTGTTGCCCTTAATTACGGCATTGATGCGGTACCGCTGATTCCGCCGGATATTGAAGTCCGTGGTGGAATTGGCTCCCGGGAATACGAAATAGTCCGCCTTCACGCCGTTGCACAGGGCCCCGATACGCAGGCATGAGGCTCCGCGGGGAGCATTTTCCTTACTCTTCTGACGGGCATCGGTGATCTGCGGGTTTTCGCCCGCGAGATTTTCGAACAGGTAGAACGATCCGCTGAACTCCGTAGGGAAGAAAACATCGCGGCGGTAGTCCACCGTAAGGTCGAACTCCTCCGGGGTGTTGTCCCTGAAGCATGTGACGGAAGCCGGGGCCCCGATCAACTGCACGTCGTAGATGGATATATCTTCGGCCACCGAGGGATCGACCGTCAGGTCGAGTTCGACAAGGGCCGTCGCACGGGTCAGCATGATCGGCAGTTGCGTCCGCCCCACGACGGTGAACGTGGCGTGGGCGGTCATGGGCGGGGCGACGAAGGGCTCTCCGTTCTCGTACATTACAGCATTCTTGTCGAGGTCGGTCTGCGTCCTCTGTCCGAGGTCTTCACCGGCATTGGCGATAGCATAATATTCATACTGTCCGGCAGGTAGGGAGAAGGCAATATGATTCGTTGCGGTATAATAGTAATGCCGGGCGGTGTCGGCGAGTGTCCGGTTGAAGAACCACAGGTTCAGGTCTTCGATCCGGTTGTCTCCGGTTTCGGACGAGACGCTGCGACGGGAGACGTTCAGCGTGACATTTACGGGCACGGGGTCCCGGCCGGGATTGCCCGCAAAGGGCTCCGGCTCACTGCATGAGGCCAGCAGAGCCAACGTGCAGAAAAGTATATAAAGCGTATGTTTCATGGAATGTCGCTGTAAATGGTTCGTATCAAAATCTAATTGTCGTATGAATAGACATAATAGGAAGCATCCTTACTGTAAACTGTTCCGTAACTGTCTTTAAGGGTTACACGCGCGATATGTTCACCCACGGCGTGCGGGATGATCCGATACGGTATGTGGTACTCCAGCACGTTTTCCTTACGCTGGATGACGGACATATCCGCTCCCGGTCTCTGGTAGACCCGTTCCTCGACGATGCGGTCCTCCAGAACGAAAGAGGTCATACCCTGTATGTTTTCGAACATGACCGTAAAATCCTTGTTCTGCGGGTCGTTCGTAACCGTGAACATGACGAGCCCTTCACCCGTGGAGCCCATCGTGGGAACCATCCATGCCGAGGCAAGGAACTTGGCGCTGCTGATCCTCGTATCCATTGAGATCGGCCGCGGCAATGGTGGACAGCACGAAGTATGCGGTGTTTCGCCCGATATTGAAGTCGGACGTGTCATTACTGCCCGGATAGATGAAAAAATGCGTGGGCACACCGTCGCAGAGCGCCGTAATTTTCAAGCATGTGGCCTCCTGCGGGGCATTGCCCCGGTTCTTCTGACGAGGGTCTGTTATGGCGGTATTTTCGCCCGCCATATTTTCCGGCACGAAGAAATACTCGATGTAGTTGTCCTGGCCGCTGTACTGAGGTCGCGGGGGATAATTCAAGAGGGGTTGTCCTTTGTTCTCCCCGAAGCACTTTGCCCGCGCCGGAACGTTCAGTAGCTGGATACTCTGCATTTCAATTCGGGGAAAGAAATCGTAATCGAAGATGATGTCCAGGTACAATTTGGCCAGACACCGCCTCAGCGATATGTCGAGCGACGTGTCTCCAGGCAGGGAGAAGGTTCCGTAGGCACTCATGGGCAGCCCTTCGGAAAAGTTCTGCGAGGCGACAATATCCCCCGGAACAGAAAACTGATAGTCCATGATCTCCTGCGATGACAGGGCGCTCAGGTCTCCGGCATTGGCAATGGCGTAATATTCATAGTCGCCCGCGTCGAGACTTACGGTAAAGTCCGCTGTCGAAGTCAGGTAATAGTGCCTGTCGAGGTTAGGGTTTACCCGGTTGACAAGACGCACATTGACATTGTTCACGGCGTTCTCGTATTCGGCCCACGGTGTCCGTAGCGTCCTCGTTTCTGCCGGGAGCGAAAAATGCAGGGTGATCTCCCCGGGGCCCGCAGGCGTTATTACCGGCTCTATCATCTTGCGGTTGCAGGAGAGAACTGCCATACACGAAAAGAGCATGGTCGCGTAAAGTGCTTTCATCGTCGTATTCTTTAAGATGGTAAGAACAGGGAGCCGGAACGGTGTTCCCGGCTCCCTGGGTACGGTTCCGGATTACTGGCCCAGTATGATTTCCTGGGTAACAGGTACGGCCCAATCCTCTACGGTGATGCTGGCATTGATGTCGGCTCCGGTCAGACCGTTCAGCGTGACAGCCAGACGATAGTAGCCGTTTCGGTTTATCTGTCCGTTGTTCCCGGCCCCGTCGAGCTCCACTTCGTAGGTCACTTCCTGTTGGTCGTCTTCCGTGCCGAAGTCGCCGTCACGGTCGTAAGTACCCTCCAGCGTCAACAGTACGCGGCTACCGGCATCAAGCGGTCCGTTTTCGAAGAGGTAGAACAGGTTGTTGTACTTGTCTGCCTCCTGGCCGGGTGTCTGCGTGAACGTGTAATCCATCGTACCGGGGACAGCCTCCTGGGGCGCGATCAGCGGTGTCTGAGAGGCGGCGCGGGATATGGCTGTCGAATTGATCCTGATCTTGCCGGGATACTTCTGCGAGAACTCCTCGGAGAGCGAGGACTGCACGGCGATCTTGGCTACCGCCCTTTTCAGGGAGATGGTGACATCGGTGCTGGTTCCTGCCGCCGCAACGGTTTTGGTTGCCGAACCCGACATGACGAAACCACCGCTGCGCCCGGCTTCCGTGCTGACCTTAGTGAAAGTGCCGTTGTACTCGTCGGCTGAGGATTCGATCAGGGCCAGAAGACCCGTCTTGTTCGAAATGCCCGTCACGGCGCGGTTGGCTACGGCGTAGAACTCGCACGAGGTCCCGGCAGCCGAGCGAGGCAGGGAGAAAGTCGCTTTCTTTCCGGCCACCTCCGAGGCGGTGAAGTTACGCTGGACGATCAGGCCGCCCCCCTGGTCGAAGACCAGCACGGTGATGGCGTTGAGCGTCTTTTCCCAGCTTTCGGTCGTGGCGCTCGGGTCGAAAAACGCACGGGAGCGCAGTGTGTTCTCCTGGGGTACGAAGGTGATGTTTACCGCATCGCCCTCGCCGGATGCGGGGGCCGGGGATTCCTGCTTGGCACAGGATGCAAGGGCGAAGAGCGCCATTGCGGAAAAGATGATTTTTTTCATTTGAAAAAGGATTTGATTAATAGATGAGTGAAAAAAAGTTACTGTCTGTACCTGCCGCCGCACTGCACTCCGTTTTCGGCCATGTAAATGCGCACGGCACCGATCAGGTCGTATATCAGGTGGTTGTATTCGCTGCGGCCTATGAGCCCGTCGTCGAGGGTGTAGCCGCTGAATATCCCGGCACAGACGGCCTCCAGTTCCAGGGCTAAGGCACGCTGCCGGACAGGGGATATTCATGGGTATTCCGTGGCAAGTATGCAGCGGAGCGTGTCGAAACGGGAGAAGATCAGGCCGCCGTAGAGTTTTTCATCGGCACGGCATGAAGCGAGCAAGGGACTTTCGCCCTGTTCGATGCTGTGGGCGTATTCCCCAGCCGCCTGCGTGCTGCGCCGGCGGATCAGCTCCCGGTCATCGGCCAGGCGCGGCTGGCGTTCACGAAGAAACTCTTCCAGCCTGCGTCTGTAATAGTCGGCATTGATGCTCTCTTTCATAGGGCATAATCCTTTACGGGTTACATGCTGTGCCCACGGGAATAACCTTGCTGTTGGGCCTGCTGCTGGGTTTGGGTCTCCTGCCTTTTGAGTTCCTGCACCTGCGCATAGCTTAGGTAATCGACCGTATTTCGTTGGTCGTTCAGACGGATGTAACAGTTCAGCGATTTCCCCGAAGCGGTTTTGAACCGGCGGCCGTCTACGATCTGGTGGTTCATCAGGTCGGTCATCCTCTCACTGTCACTCAGGTTGTCCCTGAGCCATTTGGGAATGTAGAGCGAGGAGTAGTGCTGGTTGCTCATCTCGAACTGGCGGGTCAGTGGATTGAACTGAACGTCGCCGAAGAACTTGTTGTCCTCCATGCCTCGGTAATAGCAATCCTCCACACGCACTTTGGCTCCCAGCATCAGGTCGTTCTGTTTGGTCTGGTTGATATATCCGTTCTGCGCCCAGCCGATTGCCTTCACCTCGTCTTTGGGAACATAGACCATGCGGTTGGTTCTGCGGTTGAAGGCCGCGAAACAGTATTGCCCCTCGTCGTTTTTGATAAGACGTCCCAGAGGCTTTCCGGCTTTGAGCCGCTGCGCCTCCTCGCTGGTGATCTCCATCCTGAGCCTTTCGTCCGCCTCGAACTCTGGAATAGCCAGCGGACTGCGGGCGATCAGCTTCGTCAGGCCCTTCTCGTCGTGAACCAGCATCAGCGAATACTTGCCCTGGGCCTGTACTCCCTCAGCCAGGTCGATGTTGAGCGTATAGACGGGATCGGTCTCCAGTCCGAATTTCAGTTGGTTGATCGTGCCGTTACGGAACATTTCCTCCACGTCGAGCCCCAGGTGCTTCATCTGCGCCAGCGGCATTTTAGCCACGTCGTGCTGTACTTTTTCGAGCTGGTTGGCATAGGCGATGTGGGCGCGGTATGCCTTCAGCCCCTCCGCGTCTTCCTTGTCGACCTGTAACTTCATCAGCGAGGCGGCTATGTTGCCCACCTCGGCCAGGGGAACGATGAAGAGCTCCGGAGCGTTCTTCACATCCTTCTCGGCCATGCGCAGCTTGTTGATCGCATTGGCGATGAATTGGCTGTCGTCCACTTTGTAGAGTCCGGGAGCGTTCTTTACCGTCGGAGCGGAACGCACGACGGTCACTCTGTCCTTTTCGATGCTCATATCCCCTACGGCCTGTACTTCGCCGCTCTGGGGATAACGAATCAGCAATGTTTCCGCATGGGGGTCTATATGTACCGGAGCGGAAGGCTGTTCGGTCGGTTGATTGGTTTGTCTTTTCTTTGCCATGTCTGATTAATGATTTGATTGATAAAGGTTAATGAATGGTTTGTGCTGCGAATATATGGCGCGGGGCTTGGGATTGTCTCCCTTGTCACCCTATGGCACTCCCAGGCCGACAACAGGCCGTTTGTGAGGACCGGAAAACTACTTGTTTCCGCCCGTAAGGTGCGAGAGCTTAGGGTCGCGTTTGATGCGGTCGAGTTCCTCTTCCATGAGACGGTCGACCTCCGCGCGGATACGGTCGTAATTCTGCCGGACGATCTCTTCCATGTGGTCGCGGCCCTCGTCGTCCCGGAACGAGGTGATCTCCGGGATGGGAACGTAGGCAGCCTCTTCGCGCTTGATCCGTTCGACATCCACGACGATCCGGCCGTGAAATATTTTCTGGTCGATCTTCTCCCGTGCGTTGTCGGCCACCGTCCCCACAAACTCGCCCTGGCTGAGGGTACTGATCTTAGAGGGCGGAATCAGCGAATCCATCTGTGTGCTGATCGAATGCGACACCTGCTCCGGAGTGACCGACTGCGACTGTCGCTGCTGGAGTATCTTGCCGAAACGCTCGGAGAGCGTCTTGGCGCTCTCGCCCGTGCATTGCCCTGCCAGGATGTTTCCTACCGTATTCATTATCACCTTCGCTTCCTTATCCCCATAGTCGCGCACGAGCTGCGAAAAATCCTGAATACCCAGCACCACGGAAACAAGGTTCGAGCGGCAGGTAGCCAGCAACACGTCCAGGTTGCGCATGTACACCGTAGGAAGTTCGTCGAGGATGATCGAACTTTTCAGTTTTCCCTTCTGGTTTATCAGCCGCGTGAGCCGAGAGGTGTAGAGCCCGATCACCGACCCGTAGATACTGATTCGGTCGGGGTTGTTCCCGATGGCGAGGATTTTCGGGGCCGCAGGGTCGTTTATGTCGAGGGTGAAGTCGTCCCCGGACATGATCCAGTAGAGTTCCGGGGAGATCAGCCGGCTGATGGGAATCTGAACGGAAGCGACCTGTCCCATAAGCTGGTCCATCGCTCCGCCGCGCAAGGCGTTGACGAAGGGCGACATGTAGTTTTCCAGTTCGGGGTACGACATGAGGATCAGAAACACATCGTTGTACCGTTTGTTTATCAGCTCCAGGGCGTGCGGAAAGGTGCAGTAGCGGCCACCCTTGTAGATTTTCAGGAACCAGAATATCGCCGTGAGCAGGGTGATGGCACTTTCGGTAAAGAACTCGCCTTGTTTCGTTACCCACGTCCGGTTCAGGTTCAGCAACAGTGTGTAGCTGGCTTCGTAGGCGTCGGCGATGCTCACCATCAGTTCCGGGGTGAGCGGATTGCAGCGGTGCGAACGCCTGGGGTCGTCGAAGTTCAGCACGCAGAAGCGGGGCGGCACTTTATAGGCTCCGTGGTGTGCCCTCAGATGATTATAGGCTATCGTACTCAGGTCGGGGAATTTGAAGTCGTAGAGGAACATGGCGTATCCCTTTTCGATCTGCTGTTTGATGAAATTGTTGATGACGCTGAAACTCTTGCCGCTGCCGGGGCCGCCGACCACGGCCACGCCGCGGAACGGATTGACGATATTGATGTATCCGCAGCGCCATTGCCTGCGGTAGTAGTAGCGCGTGGGCAGGTTCACGGAGTATTCATTGGCCAGTAGGCGTTCCTCCTGCAAGAAGGATTCGTTCTCGACATTGAAGGGGTCTTCGTCCAGCCTGCGGGAGAGAAGGCGGCCGACCCATATTCCGGCAGTGAGTAGACACAGGTATCCGCCTGCCAGCGTTACGATATACATGGAGAGTGCCGGATGTGAGTTTTCAGCGTGCAACAGGAAGCCGTTGCCGAAAAAGAGTACGGCTCCCGTTATGGCGCACAGGGCGATTTGGCGGATGTTGAAGCGGCGGTTGCGGACGCTCTTCGTTCCCATACAGGAGAGGGCGACGAACAGCACGCAGAAGAGTTTGGTCGTAACCGGATAGGTAAACAGGCCGCTCGTCTGCTGAAAGTTGTACAGGATGCGGGTTACGGTTTCAAATTCCCACCCGGCGCGAAGGATTCACGGATGGCAATACCAATATACATGAATGATAAGAAACAACAGGCTGACGGCCTTGAGAAAGTGTATCACTTTGGCTAAACTGCGCAGATCGTCCTCGTGATTCATGGCAAAAGGTTTTGGTGCCGGGCAAAAGTAGTGAAGCGATACGCTCCGACACTGCGATGTCACCCTGTGGCACTTTGGGGCCGACAAGTGGACTGACGATAATAGAGGAAAGATTTTGCAGGGTAATATCCGATGCCACACAACTTTACATATATTTGCAGTAAAAATCAGAGAGATATGGATACCGTAAGTTTAATAATTTCCGTTCTGGCACTGCTGTTACTGCGTTTTTGTGTATTTCAAGCATGACAGAGAACTAAAAAGGCAGCAAACGATAATAACAGAATATGATTCCGACCGAAAAAAAGATTTTCTTCTTTTTTGGAGGGCAAAAATAGGTTTAGTTTAAAACTTTGGAGCGAGACAACAATACAAATTGTTACAATTTGTTTCATCCCGTTGTGCCATAAGTTTGCCTTTATTGTGCGGGCGATATTACCTAGATTAAAATCGGTTAATTTTATGATAATAGTTTATTTACAGGTCAACACAAAAAAACAACACCCTGCCAATCAGCATAGAAACGATATTTTAACCCATTCATGAGTTCGGAAACGAGGTGTGAAGCTAGTACTCGTGGTTACACGAAGAATCTGTCCAGTGAGAGAATATTTTTGTAATCCCCTGCTTTAACGTGCTTCATCATTTCTACAAGCAGTGGCTTTTTGCATCTCTTAACTGGAGATATGAAAAATGAAAGATACAAATCGTCATCCGCTTTCATATATCCATTATCTATAAAGTATTACTATATATTCAAATAAGCACAAACTATCTTTGTCTCTACCTGGTGTGATATATTAAATTGGGAGTATTACAGATTAGAGCCATTCGTTGTAGCCGGTTGCCTGTTTGATGTTACCTGCGAGAGTACAGCCCGACATTTTCTCCTTCTCTACAATTTTTAGTGCATATTTTTCGCCGAACTACCCGTAACATATATTCGCACATCAACATTCCGAACTCTTTACTGCCGTTCTCTGCGTGTTCCAATTACCGAACGGAGTATGCCAACTCGGAAACTTCTTTGATTATCCTTTTCTGTAAATTTTAATGATTCCATATTGTTGCATTATGCAATGTCATTTTATATCGATCCGTTCCACCGGTTGTTTCTGCTCGTTATCCAAAGGCATGCTGTAATATCTCGCCTTTTCGAAATCGACGGTTTTCAGGTCGATGCAACGGATATTGCCGTTGTACATGGTGCGATAATAAATCATCCTGTTTTGCGTATCCGTGGCCACCGTGAACTGCGTGGCGCTCGGTACGTCGGAGGAGGCTTTTCCCCACGGTTGTTCGCTACCTGTCGGGATGTCGAAGTTATTCAGGATGTGAAATGCCTGAAAAACGCCGTCTTGTGCAGAGGGTTGTTGCGGAGCTGTCAGTTGAAAGAAAGTCGCTCGTACAAACCGGGACGGCGGGGTGAAATCCCCCGGAAGTCCGAGCAAACCGGCTCCGTGCCCGAAGGTCTTCATCTGCAAAGGACCGTAATCGTGTTCCGGGGGTGTCCCGGGTTGTAAATTGATATAATTATTCAAGTTTGTCCAATGCCATTCCAAACCGGGGGAGTTGGTCAATACTCCCAACGGGTTATCGTAAAACCGCATGGTTTCATCTACTATTTCAAGCACGACCTGCCGCCCCGAAGGTTCTGTGAACCGCCAATGAACGGTAGAAGAACGGGGGTCGATATTGGTAACCCGTATGTTGCGGAGTCGTTCTTTCACCTCATCGACGGTTTCGCATTCTCCCAATACATAAGACACCAATTGGAAGTCCGCCAGACTCCTCTCTTTCAGGGAGGGATCGTAAGGGGGATATTTTCCGTAATTAGGGAAATAGAACAATCCGGCAGACAGCCCTTTCTCGTTGACGCCCTCGACCATGAACTCCTTTTGTTCTACGGACAAACCGACGAACCCGTATCGGGTCGTGAACTTCATACCATCCAGTCCCGAAGGGGTGAAGGATTGAAGTTCCTGATGGCGGGGGACGACCGCATACATCGTGTTCATGACGCTTTCCGCCCACTCGACAGTGCGTGCGGCAACGACCGAACCATCGCTGTTTTTCAGGGTGATACCGGTACAGGCCGCCGCCGGTGTTTGCGGGTACGGACCGATTGTAGCGGACCGTTTTGGTGATTGTCGTAAATTCATAAGTTATAATGTCTAATGTTGTGCCATAAAACTTTTGAATCGCTTCTCACAGTAATAAAACTTCCTGTTCGATTCAATGTTTTATATTTACTGCCATGGGTTTATGACTATACAATTTGCATGCAAATCGAGCGATTTTGAGAAAACGGCTATACGAAAAACGGAGATTGGCAGTTGGCGATTCAATCGTTTTTACATTCGTCTGGTTTCCGATATTTTCCCTACGTCAAGGGGAACAAAAAAACGATCATAAGACGGGTTGGGTCATGGCGGCATCCGAATCCGACCGGGAAAAAGGGACGTAGCTATACTTGCCTGTATCTTAAATATAGATCATATTTTCCATGCTTTAGCGGATAATTCTAATCTTTTTTGTTCCTATTTTTGCAACGGGGATGATTCCTTGATTTACCCGGAAGTGCAATAACATAATTAATCAGGGTTGAAAGCTGGGCTATTGATCGAATCACGAAATATAATCCTTCTATTGTTTGCGGTGATCTTTTCGGTTTTCGAGATAGGATGCTCCGAACAGGAAGGGAGAGAGCTTTCATGCGAACAAAGAATGGTTTACCTGGATGCGTCGCAGAAATACGCTGAAACCAGAACCATCATCGGCGGGGAAAACCTCGACCGGGTTTTTTGGTCGGAACTGGACGTGCTCGGGGTTTATTGGCGGCCCGCCGAGAGCAGTGACGCATTAAGCAGCCAACCGTTCAGTTGCTATCGTCAGTATCCCGAAACAGCGCTGTTCTCCGCTTCGATGCCCGCCATGGCGGAAGGAAGCTATGTCTACTATGCGGCTTATCCTGTTCCGGAAAGTATTAGCGGCACGACTGTAACCTACGTCCTGCCGGCTGTACAGGACGGAACGTATGATATGTTGGATTACGATATCCGCGACCAGACCTCTCACGGCACATACCGCGGCAATTGCGATTTCATGCTGGCCGAACCCGTGAACGGGCCTGCCGTTACGGCCTCGGACGCAGGATTGACGATGCAATTCATCCACCAATGCCATGTGATGCGGATACAGGTTCCCACGGGACGCAACCGATTGGGCGAAAATATCAAGAGACTACGGGTGGAGTTCCCGTCGCCTGTGGTAGGGAAAATGACGATGGACCTGACGGCTCCTATGGCCTCTCCCAGGCTGAGCGAAGGCAGCAACGTCGTGACCGCAGAGCTGAAAAAAACGCTTTCCGAATCAACCGAGGATTCTCCCGACGGTAATTACGTATGGCTTTTCCTCTGCCCGACAGTTCTCGACGGTATGGTGCGTTTCACTGCATACGATGCCAACGGATACCAGACCGGCAGTCTCAGTTTACCTGTCAGTAAAAAGCTCGAAGCGGGGCGTATTACGCCGGTTACGCTGACCATTCCGGAAGAATTGCCGATTACGTGGTTGGATTTTTCTATCGTGGGGAATAATTTAGGCGAGAATCCGAATTCTTTCACCGTGACTGCACCGGAAGGGGCGACTTTCCGTAACGGAAGCAATACCCAGACGTTTACGGTCAATGCTGAAAATAAATACTCGCTCGGTTTTTATAACATCGTCGACGATCTTTCCGTCGGGGATATGATTCGCAACACGGGAATCACCATCACGTACGATTCTGAAAACGCCAGGGTCTCCGAAGTCAAAAGGATCGATGTGACAGCCGAAACACGCAATGCGGTAGACTTGACTGTGCCCTATCTGTTCGCTGAAAATTTCGATGGGATCACTGCTTTCAATACCAATTTGGATAAGGGAACGGGAAATCCGGATGCCGTCCAGTTGGACGACTACGGACTGAAAGGCTGGTCAGCTTGCCGCACCGGAGCTGAGTCCGGTAAATCTTTGAAAATATCCGTACGTCACGAAACGGTTGCTCAATACCCGGGAAGGGTAGACAGTCCTGTATTGAGTGGCATCAAGGAGGGAAAGGCGGTCAATATCTCCGTTACCTTCAATTCGGGGAAAACCAACGAATACGTTTACTGCAAAATGGGTACGACTACGAATGTCGGAGCAACAGCGGGCAACAATGAACCGGAAAACGGCTATAAGGAACTATCCCTGGATGTCACAAATGATCTTTCTTACGACAACGTTCCCAACACCTATACCGTACAGGGCGAATCGTGCGTTCAGAACTGCACCAACGCTACACGGCTCTCATGGAATGTTGTCAGAACCTATAATTTCACTGGGAACGGATGGATATCGCGTACTTGGTACATTTACCTCGACGACATCAAAGTATCCATCGTTCCATAAAACATCATAACTTTTATCCAAATGAAAAGACATTTTATATTCATGGTTTCCGTTATACTGGTAATCGGTTGCTCAAAGGAGACACTGTCCGAAGTAGAAAAGGGATTCGGTGACGTAATGTTCGAATG
>CDZF01044647.1_pt1 | contig 25389 bp, 36 predicted proteins | sample 557591 | NCBI WGS metagenome assembly CDZF01 (sample SAMEA3182093, study PRJEB8094) | gut metagenome | biome: human; feature: gut; material: Stool; isolation source: human stools | place: Canada | collected 2012-02-04
GCGTATAGCTACTCGTGCCGCACACCGAAAATCCTCCGGCACCCAACTGATTCGTGACGGCCGCATTGAAAACGGTCGGCGCCTGATAGCCATTCGACCCGGCCGTGTTGCCGAAAAACTCCAGCGAGAAATCATCCGTCCCCACAGGGACAGGGCCGCCCACGTACTTGACCGCAGAAGAAGAGACGGGGCTCTGCCCGGCACCCAACCGAACGCCCGTTTGACGCCCCAGCAACGGGGATACCTGATCCGCCAACAACTCGCCCTCCCCGTCCAGCCGGGCTACGCTCCCCGGGGCGATCCCGCTGTCCGCCAACTCCCCTCCCCCCATCAGGCCCGCCAGGTTCCCCGATATCGACGGAACTACCTTGTCCGCCTTTTTCGCCAGATCGGATTGGATGCCTTCGCGGGCCTCGTCCGCTGCCTCCGCTGCCCCGTTCGCTTTCGCGGCGGATTCATTGGCCGACGCTGCCGCCGCATCAGCTCTTCCGGCGGCTTCCGTGGCCGGCTTTTGGAGTTCTGCTATTTGTTCCGGCGTGAAATCCCCGTAAGTAAACGGATCGCCTTGTGGCCCCTGTTCCCCCTGCGGACCCTGTGCCTTCACTCCCGTATCTTTTCCCCCGATCCACCAGTTCCCGTTCTCCCCGATATATGGGGTCTCTCCATCCAGACCGATCCGGTTGGCAAAAGTCAGCACGAAAGACGAATCGCCGCCCTGCCGGCTCCCGCCGCAGAGAGTTAGGCCGTCTTTGAGTATATCGCATTTCAGTCTCATAGCTTGCCGATTTTTGATTCGAGCACTTGCAGGATGATCCGATGCGCGATCTCCCGTACTCCGGTTTCTTTGTCGATTTTCAGCACCTCGATTTTCAAACTGCCCGGAGACAATCTGGCGGTCACCTCGGCCGGGATGTTCACAAGAAGCATCGATGCGCTTTTCCGCTCGATCGGCAGTTTATCCGGATCGGACGTCGAGGCCAGCACCTGTGAGCCAATCGTAGAAGTGTACAGTAGCAGTTCGAAGTCGAAGCCCGACACGTCTTCCAGGGTGTCGGCGTCATCGGCCAGGGCCGTGAACTGGATACCGAGGCTTTCTCCAGTGTATAGCGACAAAGAATTCATTACAGGGACGATTTTACTTTAATGATATAGTTCAGTGCTATGTTCCGGGGACGGGTTTCATTGGCCGTACGAATACCTGCCGCAGCCAAATTAATCTGTACACTATTACGGTAGATGTTATCACCGCCAGCGCCGCCACCATTCCCGTAAACACTATTCTTATATTGGAAGATACCTCCGAATTGAGAATAGGACATACAAGCATCATTCATATAACCGTCAAACTCTTGGAGGGCATCTGTCTGTGCCGATCCGAAAGAACGTCCGGTATCGATACCGGATTTCCCGTCGGAAAATCCCCGGACAAATTCGCCTCTCAGATCCGGAATCTTGAAATTGGTCGAAGTCGTGTACCCGAATGTCGTGGAGATCGTATCGAACAGTTCCGGATAGTCGGCCCGCAGGAGTGTCCGTCCGTCACAGAGCATCCATCCTTCGGGAATCTTCGCCTTGACCCCGGCAAATGCCTCGACGCTGCCGACCGGCACTTCGACCTTCTTCAACAGTGCGGCCAATTGGTTTTTGTCCTCAGTCGTGTAGTCGTTCGTCGAAAGTCCCTTGCCGGCAACCTTATCGACCTTTTGGCCGATTTGGTTAAGTACGGTCGTGGCAAAATTCGGATCATTACCCAAAGCTGCAGCCAGCTCCTGGAGGGTGTCGAGCGTTTCGGGGGCAGTGCCGGCCAGCCCTGCGATAGCCGTATCGGTGTAGCTTTTCGAAGAGTTCAGCACCGCACTGTCCTTGCTGTCCGCGGCCGAAAGTATAGCAGCCTCCCGTGTGTCCGTGTATTCCTTGGCCGAACGTAGCGATGCCTCGACTTTCGTCTGGACATTCTCCTTACTTTCCTTGTTGTTCCAGGTGGATCGTTCCGAATCAGTGATAAATCGGTGAGTGGCATCTTGAACTACATCGACAAACCGAACTACCGATGTCGAGGTGATGGCCAAATGACTCGCTTGCGGCTGGACATTGGAAGAGACGGCCTTGTAATCGTAGGCCACCGGTTTAAGGGCACCATCGGCATAAGTCTCGCACAGCACCTCGCAACCGAGCGTCAGATACACCGGCAAAACCGTTTCGCTCAAGCCGGCAAACGGAACCACTATATTCACCGGCTCTCCCTCCGGATCGTTTCCCTGCAAGGCGACCAATCCTTCGGAAATATTATATTTTCCACCGGCGGCCGAGGTAACCTCACAACCGGATATCACAAAATTTCCGTATTGAGTGAAGAATCCGTCCAATACTTTCAGCGGCTCGGCCTGTAAGTCGAGCATAGCACCGCCAAACCAATATCGGATGCCCGTAGTTTGGGTCTGTCTTTTCATATTACCTGTATTTTAAAAGTGATCATTGCTAATTTATATCGCTCCACATCGGCCCGGACACGTTCGATATCAATGCCATCAGGCACGTAAACAATGAAATCAACCTCTCCGAATTGATTCCGCAGTTCCCCCTCCAGCGGAATCTGAGCGGGGTCTGATTCCAGTCCGATTCCTACGGCCGAAGCAACTCCTTCCTCGGCCAACCCGACCGCCAAACCACCGCTTCTGAAAGTCCGGACGGTGATGGCATCGTTTTCATACTTCTCCCGCAGATAGCCTTGCAGAACACCTGTTTGGCTATTGACGTTCACCAACATTCGGGTCTCTTTCCTCCACTGGTCGAACGAGACAAAAAGCATTTTCAACGGGAAGATCAATGCCTGTAACAGGGTCAGACGATTTGCCTGACGCTTGTGGGCAGGAAGTATTTGCCGGATAAGATTGTCGTATCGGATTCTGACGTTCATTATTACAGCGTTTTAACGGAAGTCATTGTAAGAGTGTTACCCTCTTGGGCATATTCGAAATAACCGGCCTCCAGTTCGACCATCACGTCAATCGTTTCGAAATCGGCATCGATACTGGTTTTATGTTCGATTTTTCGGGTATTGACCGTAACAACACCCTCGGCAGACATTACCGCATTGACCAGCCTCTGGGAATAGAATACGGCATCGAAAGACTGTTCGGTCTTGAAGTTTTCGAGTACCTGTTTTATGTTCTCCTGTACGATACCGGAAGATATCGAAGGATCATAGTACACCTCCAGATCATAGCGGATAGTGTCGGCATTCGTGGAGACGACAGATACCTGGATTCCGCCCATAGCGATCGTTTCGAGAAAATCGGAAAAATTCTTCCGTTCAACGTCCGACAAAGGGACGATCTTGCCGTTCTCATCCGTTTTGGCCACCTTTGCCGTGATCCATTTTTCACCCTCGACAATAGAGACGACTTTGATGATCCGGGCATCGGGATCTTCCGTTTCGTATTTCAATGTCGCCGTCTCCGGATCAAAAACTGGTTTGTATCCGTTCTGAAACCGAAAGCACATTTCCCGGTACCATCGTATCGTTCCCGGCGCGATCGCAGTCTGGGAATCTATCTCACTGCGAAACAGGTCGAGAATCACTTCGAAAGCGTGAATCGATACGGCGACCACGTAGCTCCACAGGCGCCATTCGGCCACTTTCGAGGAGGAAAGATCGGGCCGTCTTTCGAGCAAATTATCTATAATCTGCTGTTCTATTTCATTGATTGTCCGAGCCATTGTCGTAAGTAGTTATTTCACCAAGAATTTGCTTTGTCGTTATTTGTTTGATCATCAAACTGTCCGAATCGATCCATACATAGGATTCGGGATCAAGTGCGATATCCAGATACAGGGTATCATCACTCAGCGCATCGATCCCTTTATCCGCCAGCGCAAGAGGATCGTTTTTCAGATCCGGATTGTTCGCCAACAATTCGCCGACGGCTTCGGTGGTGCCGTAATACTGGACGGCAACATCGAAAATTGTCTGATTCCTTTTAATCAACACCCTCATATTCCGCATCGATAATTAGTTCTCCGGCACTGTCTATTGCCACGTCCCGGACTTTCATCCCGTCCAATTCCATCTGCTGTCTGACAGCCCGTAAATAGTCGTCCGGATCGCTGTCATTGAGGTAGGAAACACTGTCTACACCCAACTCCGGGATCTCCTTAAAGTCACCCTGGGCAGCCAGCAGTATGTCGCGCTGGTGCTGACCGGTAGGCTCCGTCAGTACGAGGTCACCCGTCGAGAGGTCGATGTCTCCAGCTTCCGTGTATTTTATATCGATCATTTGATTGTATGGTTTATAGTCCCGGTTACGGGGCCGCCGCCCGTGGGAGCCACGAGCCCCGACGTATAAATGATTTCGGCTGATCGGATGGCGGATATAACGGTATCGGCAATCTTATCGGCGACCTTGTCGATGGCCTCTTCCCGGTTGCTTTCCTGATTCATCACCTGCGTAAATGCCGCCGCGATTCCCGCTTTTATCGTTGCCTTTTCAAGTGCCATTATTCGAGATATTGAGATAGTTCGTTTTGTATCTGTTTGAACTCCGCAACATTGATAGGAGTTCCGGATGGCCCGGTCGCCGTAGTCACTGTCAACCGTCCGATCGCATCGCATAAATCCGACAATGTCTTTTTCAGCCCCGACTCGCCCCGGCAGACCGTAATGCCCTGCGGGGTGAGCCGGAGTGTACTCCGATCGATCACCACCTCGACCAGATCCGCCGACAACTCCACCGATTGATTGTCCCCGATCGTGATCAGGATTTTGTCGATAACGGAGAACATCGACACGTAGAGACGGGCACTTCCGGCAATACGGCTGACGAGCACCTTGCTGCCTTTGGCCGGAATCAGCACCAGTCCTTTCAACCGGCTGTTTTCGATGGCGTAAATCAACACTCCCTCATAGACAATGCCTCCGACGCGAACATTGCAAGTCCGGGCTACCTCGTCCACCGTTTCGACTTCGCCATACAGCGTATGATCGGACACCTCCTTCAACCGCTGGGCAAACAACCGGCGTATTTCGTCTATCCCCTTGCTCATAACCTTATACCGATTTCAACTGTTCGACGTCCACCTCCCGTCCCGAATCTTGTTTCGACGCTTTCGATATAGTAGCGTCCGTTTCTCTGACTATATACCTCGTCGTCGATCTCCGCCAACATGGTCGGCGAAGCCGGCGGCCATAAAAACGTCTCTATTTTGCCGGTATATCCATCGAAACAGTACCGTTTCAGTTCGGCAACGGCTAACGCGGCCAGCTCGTTCTGATCGGCCACGTCATAGAAGTAGAGCGTTTTTTCGATCCCGTCATCCGCCCCGATGGAGGCTTCGACTTTCGTCCCGTCTTTATAAATGCAGACGGCCTTTATTTTCAGCCTCATGTCATCAGCCCGATGGTATTTCAGTTCATCGTCTTTGATCACGTTGTAGCGCAACCGGTATTTGACCGCTTCACTTACTACCTTATAGATTTCGCCGGCATAGATCCGCCCGTCCATATCGAAAAACACGGACAGGCCGTACTCCGTTTTCAGCTTCGCCAGCACCCAGGACACCGGTTTGTTGTCTACCTGCAGCGAGGACAATGTGAGCGAGGCACAATAGCCGATCGTCAAGCCGCATTGCGTCAAGACGTCGGTTAGCGTCGTCCTGCCCTGCAAAGTGACGTTGCGGCTGCGGGTCTGATAAAACCAGTCCTCACAGATGATTTCGAGAGGCGTGCAAAGGTTTACCACCTTCACGAAACCCCTAAACTCCCAGGAATAGATTCCATTATAACCGAGCTGGATCTCTACCGGATCACCCACGTCGATTTGCCGGGCCGTCTCTACCCGTGTCGGCGGCACCCCCTTCTGGCGCAGAACCGCCGTAACCGGAACTTTGATCGATGCCGTGGCCGCCAATTCATAGATGGATCGTTTGACAACAACCTCGTGGACTCCTCCGAACTCCGCCCCTCCGATTCGTATTTTGCTACACAGAGTCAACATGGCTAAACGATATTCAGTTCGAAATCCTGATCGGTAACGCACTCGAAAGTAACGGCCTGCCCGTCCTCGACTCCCGGAGTGTGCGGATAACCGATATCGGAAAGGACGATCTGGCGCCTCCCGTCAAGAATCAGATCCGTCAGTACGGAGATCAGCTCCACCGATTCGTTGATCTCGAACAATTCCCGTATCTGCGTGATTTGATCCGCCGGATAGCTGCCATCCGTGGAGCAGACAAAGGCAGCAAGCGATATCGAATAATCGTTGATGCTGATCAACTCCTTGACCGTACCCTTACGTCCGACCATCGGAGTCTCCACGATATTCTTGTTTCCCCGGATATTCAAAATCGCATAGGGTAATTCGATCTTGTCGTCGGGCAGTGCTGGATGTTTAATGAATACCGGCATGAAATACCACTGTCCCAATACATCCTGTTTGTAAAGCCGGGTGCCCTTAACGAACTCCTGCCGAATCATTTCCGGCGATTCGGACGTGAAGTCGTCGCCGATGAACTCTCCGCCGGGACGTTTCGGGAAAAATCCTCCCGGATAAGGCAACCCTTTGTAGCCTACGACCGACAACAACAAATCGGGTATGTTATATTTATGCTTCATAATTATCCAATACTTGTTTGAGCACGCCAGTCACTTCGTTTTCAATCTGCTGATAACCTTTGCCGTCGGCATGGGCGATGTGTATCTCGATCTTGTCGCAGAACTTCGCCACGCTGACCGTTTTTCCCGAATACCTCCGGGCGGTGTATTCGTTTGGGGTCGGGTCGCTTTGAGCCGTTTGGGGCAATCCCGTGGCAGCGACGGTCAACGGCATGGCGAGCGAAGCTGCCGCGGCAATAGCCGGCAGTCTGACCGAGGAAAGACGCGATGCGATGGCCCCGTAGGCGGTAGACCCTTTTAGATTAGGCACGATCTTATTCAGGTCGAGCACCGAATTGTGTCCCGCACCCGGTCCGCTTCCACCCGATTTTCGGGGATTCAACACCGACCCGCCGGAAGTTCCGATACCGGGAGTTGTCAATCCCCCGGAGGTCTCCGTATTCGTTACACCTGAAGCCGGCGTCTGCTTTTCGTCCTTTTTCCACGACAATTCCCATGTAAGGGCACCGGCCGCTTTTTTTCGTAGCGAGTCGATCTTTTTCGCCCCGTCGATGATGGTCTGTTGACGCTGTTCGATAGATGCACCGATTTGATTGATCATTGCCTGGTTTTCAGTGCTGTCTCCCAGGCCGACGGCCTCTTTGAACTTGTACCAGCCCAGTTTGATATAGTCCAGCCCGATCAGGACTCCGTTTGTAAGCAGATTCCAGCGAAATTTGAAACTCTCGCAGAATAGTTCCCAGACGGCCTGCATAAAGTTGACTATGCTGTCCCATTGCTTGCCCCAACCCTCCACTTTCGTAGCACAAACCGCGATAATGGCTACCAGAGCTGCAATGCCTGCCACGATCCACGTAATGGGGCAGGCCCACAAAGATGCGTTTAGCAGCCATTGAACACCCGTCCATACCGTCATGGCTCCGCTGACGATGCCCGTCCACGCTGCCTGCAGCTTCTGTAAATTCGTGACGGTGCGGATAATGTGACCAAATATCGAAAAAAGAGGTATAAGTTGAGATATTGTCACAGCTTGTTCGGCAAGGATTGCAGCATATCCTCCTGCCGGGCCGGTTAGGTTGAAAAAAGATATTTTCAGGTCATCGATGCGAGCCCGGCAACGCTCCATCATTTGGGCCGTGGTTTCGGTACGGATAGCCGCCTGTTCCTGCGCCACATTCGTGCCGGTTACCTGCGCCGTCATTTCGGCCACAGCATCGGCATTCTTGATCAGGAACTGGGCGGCGGCGATGTTCTCCATGCCGAACACTTGCGACAGATAGGTCGCGTCCGTCAGTTTCGGTTTCAGCGCATCGAGCGCTTCGGAAAGGCTGTTTTTACGGAAATCCACGCCGAGCGTGGTTTGTAATTTCAGTACGATATTCCGCAGGGCCGTACCGGCCTCCGCCCCTTTGAGGTTATTCTTGCTCAATACCTCGACGGCTCCGGCCGTATCTTCTACCGAAAGTCCCGCCGCATTTGCCGCAGCACCCACCACCTTGAACGACTGGGACAGATCGACGATTTCGGCAGCTCCATATTTCGATCCGGCAGCCAGTACGTTGATCACCCGGTCTGCCTCGGTCGCTTGCAGCCCGAACTGGTTGATCGTACCGGCCAATGCCGTGGCCGCATCGTCCATAGACATTCCGGCGGCGTGGGATAGCGTGATCGTGTTCTGCTGAAGGTTCTTCAATCCTTCCATGCCGATCTTGTCTACCTGTATCTGCGAAGCAAGCAACGCGAAAGCCTTGGCCGACTGTTCGGCACCGAGCCCGCTCTCTTTTCCGGTCTGTCGAGCAACCCGGCTTAGTTCTTTCAGGTCTTTCCCTACGATGCCGGTAATGGAGGACAGATCCGCCATCGACTGTTCGAAACCGACTCCTGGTTTAGTAATTTCTGCAATACCGTTAGCGACTTTCTCAACCTGGTCGATAACGGCATTCAAACTGATGCTCTTTACCTGTTGCTGCAAGTTGTGGAAAGTGGTGTTGATCGAACGGTCCACATGCCCGACAACCTGTACAAGTTGGTTGAAACCTCCCTGCAACGTTCCGACTCCGGCAAAAACGTTGCCGGCTATATTTATTTGGAAAGTACAGGAATTATCCATAAATTTGTAAAAACAAGTTTAAAATGACTTTCTTCGGTGTCATATTCTTTATTTTCGTGGCAATCGGCATTTGCACGCTGTTGTCACGAGGAATAAAATGCGCCCTATATATTGACCATTGGAGTGACTTGTGGAAAAAGCCGAAGTCCGAAGAGACGTCCGATTACACGATCCATGTCAATATTTTCTCGAAAAGCGGGGGGCGAGACTAAATAATCTCGCAGACTAACCGCCCAGCAATTCCCCCAGTTTTCTGAAATAGTTATATTGCGCCCATTCGGCCATGCGCACCTGCCATGCCCATTGTTCGTCGGAAAGAGTCTCCGGGTCGAGGTGGAGTACGGAACGGATCAGGGTGTCACCGATAAACAACCACCCTTTGTCCTTCACGGTTTCCGTACCCCTTAAAGTTTTTTTATCTCCCCGACTTTGATTTCGACGATCTCGTTGAGCTTCTGCGAAAGCCCCATGAAATATTTGTCCTCGCCACGTAGTGCCTCATCGCCTCCCAGCCAACAGTTCACCAGAATAACCTCGGCGAATTTATACGGGTCGTTTTGTCCCGCCATGGAGGCCATCGAAACAACCTGTCGGGTGGGACGACGGAGGTACCCGATCTTGTCGTCCACCTCGTAGGCGAACACTTCGCCGTGTTTCTTTTTCCACGATTCGATCTGTTCGGGTGTCGCTTGTCCTGAAATGATTTTAGCCATGATTGAATGTCGTTTAAAGACCCCGCCCGAAGGCGGGGATTGGGATTAGTCGATTGAGGTGATATCTTCCTGGATGTCCAGGGCCACGAAGGGCATGGCGTGTTCGCTGCTCATGTCGCCCTGCTTCATTCCTTTCGGGAATTCGGAGAACGAGGCGGCAATGATCCGGTCCACCGTAACGGGCAGCGTCGTCTCTGGCGTATAGCTGACCACGATGTCGATCTCGCAATCCAGCAGGTCCTTGTAACCCTTTTGCCGGGCCGCCCGGTTCATGGCAATCAGTTCGCTCTGAGAAACGGTAATCGTTCCCTCGTAGGATCGTCGGCCGTGCTGGATGCCGCGGGGATTGCGCCCGGCCCCATAGCGGGCTTCCTTGTCCTTTTTGGTCGAATACTCGACGCCGGAGAGACCGGTGACGAAACGTCCCCACATGAATACCTGGATGTCTCCGAAAGCATATTCCTGTTCGTTGATAACTATCTTGTTCATCTGTCTACTGTTTTAAAGCCGGATTTTCGAAGCCGAGTTTTACCTTGATGTCACGTATCACTCCCTTGGGTCGGATCGTGCAGTCCACATTCACGATCGATGTCGTGAGAATATCCTGGGCCGGATCGATGTACGAGGCGAAACTGCTGATCTCGTCTTTCATCTGATTGCCTACGGCACTGTCGATCATGCGTTCGTAGGATGCACAGACCGCTACCGGCAGATGCCCCTGGTCGTCTGCCTCAATACTGTCGAGGATCTCCTCGACATAGGTCAGGTAGGTGATGATGATCGCCTTGTCGACAACCCGTCCGAGATTCAGATTGCTGTAATCGTCGGACAGCGGAGCTGCCATCGGATCATCGTTAGGATAGTATCCGTTCTTCCGGACGAACGTGCGGTAGATGATGTACCCGGCCTCATCGAGTGCAGCGAGCATGGCTTCGCACTCTTCCGGCGTTTTCCCATTGGTCAGCCATCCCTGGGTGGCGATAGCTCCGGATTTTACGCGCCCCAGGGAGTAGTTGACAGGATATTTGGTCGCCCGGCCCAGCATCTGCCCGATGGCGGCAGTATTACCGACGTTATCGTCCGATGCCATCACGAAACCGACCCGGTTATAAGAGCTCTCCCTGGGTTTGTAGAGATTTTCGGTCGAACCATCCCACAGCAGGGCCGGAATCAGGCAACGGAAAGGATTGACCTTTTCTGCATAGCTTTCAGCCACGGCGTGGATGGAAGCGGCTGCCGTCACGGCATCCTTGTCGATACCCGTGGTTTCGGTGTCGGCACTATACTCCTCTGGCGGCAGACGGTTGAATCCGACCATCCGGATACGTCCTTTGGCGTAATTGATCAGTGTCCGGAGCGGAGAGTCGGCGGCGGAACCTCCCATCTGCGAAAGTGTCGTAGCCGCAGCTACCACCAGCAGATACAGTTCAGCGCCGTCGCCCCGTTCTTGATAGAATGCCATCAGATCTTTATAGGCCAGCGGATTGTTCTCCGCGGTGATTCCGAGGGTCGTCAGGTCTCTCGACGAACTGAGCAGATAGACTTTGTTCAGTTCCAGTTTTTCGGAAACGGCCGTGCCTGTCACGATCAAGCCGGCGATTCCGTCGTCGTTTTGCTCTACACGGCCCAGCGACCCATTCAACAGTTGAATGTGAATATCGGGTAATGACATGTTTATTTGGTTTTAACGGTGATTGTTCTGATTTTTTCGTTCGTTTTCAGGTTAGCCTGATGCAATACGGCCAGATTGCGATCCCCTTTGAGAAACACCTGCTTGTCGCTGGTGATATGGAACGTGTCGTTGTGCGGGTAGTGTTTGGCGTATTCCTTTGCCAACTTCTCGTAAGGGTCGGCCTTCTTTTCCGAAGCAGTTTCCGGTTTCGGCCTGGGCTTTTTCTCTTTCACTGCCGTTTTCTGGGCCTGTCCATCGGGAGCTGGAGACGAGTCGATTACGTTTTTGGCGTCGAGGATCTGACCGGCTTCGGTTTCCTTTTCCGGGTTTTCATCCTTTGTCACTTCCGTCTCCTGCCCTCCGGGAGTCGGAGACGAATCGATCATGCTTTTAGCGTCGGGAATCTGCCCGCTTTCGTCTTTCTTTTTCATACTGAAATTTTATTGGTTAAAAATCTGCGCCCCAGCCACACCAGCAATAAGAGTCCGGAAATTTCCCCTAACCGCAGGCGGAACTTTTGCCAGGCAGTCAACCGATTCACCTCGACAGTTTTAACAATGGTTTCGGTTTGCCTGCTGAATCTTTTTTCAAAACGGTCGCGTAGAGCCAGGTATATAGCCATACTGTCAGTCTTAGCGGATGCCGTCAACACATTATTCCGTATCTGTACGTTAGGAGGCTGGAGCCGTTCTCCTGTTTCGTATTCGAGTAATTGCCGCAGGCGGACCTGTCCTACACTATCGCATTCGAGCAGGGCGCGAATCATGGCGCTGTCGGGTGCGATCCGGACCACGGTGTCCCGCAGAACTTCCGTCACCGTCACCGTATCACGGACATCCGATTTACAATCGGTTGCTGCGATCCGTTGAGTCCGGCATCCCATTGCTGCCATCGCTATTGCCAGCAGGATCAAAAACATCGTTCTTTTCATGGATAATCTCTTTTATTACATTGTCCGTCGAGGCCTTACCCCGTACCAAACGCATGATCTTTATAAAAATCGGATGTCCGGTGATAACGGTCAGGTTTTCGAGAATCGACAGCAGTTCCACCGTGCAGATGAATGCGGCGACGAAACGATGTGCGACCAGCCAATCGGCCGCCAACAACTTTTCGATCAGAAAGGCCAACAATACCACGGTGAGGTAGCCGCACAATTTCTTGACGCTTTTCCGCATCCGGCGCGACGACCGGGGGATGTTCCTGCGATTCGAGGCCACGATGCCCGTGATCAGATCGACACCGACAAAGACGAGCATGATGAAAAACACCTCTTTGACCGGGGCGAAATAGGCGGCGGCCATAAAGGCCGCCTTGAGTATGAATTGCCACAGCGTATTCATAGCCTATTCAGTTTCGCCGGAGGATTGCGATGCGGGTTTGCCGGAGTAGATCGCCCCTACATACTTGCCACGAATCTGCAGGGCCGTGAAGCGCTGCTGATACCCCAGCACGTCTCCCCGCTGTTCGGGATCTTTGTATTTGGCGAACACTTCGGTGGTACCTACAGCCCGCATGACCTCCGTGTCGCAGTAGATAAGCGAGCACATCGAATCCTTGGCGGCATCGTATGCGGCCCCGTATGCCTTTTTCTTCTTGGTCGTCGTGTCGAACATGGGCAGATTGCTGTACGAGAACAGCGCCATACCAAACAGGTTCCCGCCGGCCAGCACCTCGCGGTACAGTTTCATGTCCTCGGCCATCAGATCGGCCTCGTGTGCGGGGTTGAGAACTACGACCACCGATGCCGGGTCGATATCGAACGAACGGAACTTGGCTCTCATGCGGAGGAAATCCTCGAAAGACACCGCTTTGAGTCCCTCGGCATTCACGGCACCCGTAGTCTCGATAACCGGGGTCAGATCGCCGTTTTCCGTCGGCGCCCAGTTGTACGCCGCGTACGCAGACGTCTTTCGCGTCAACGCGTTCGCATGGGACCGGACTACGGAGGCCAGCTTGTCGTAAGCCGTCTCCATCTGCTCGATGTTTCGGACGACGGTGTTCTCCGTGTCGAAAGTGTGCAGCGGAAGTTCCAGCGGCGTATCCGTACGCTGGGCCACCGGTACCGGGAAAGTAGTGTTGTCGATCAGCACTTTCGGGTCGACGCCGGCTTCCGCCAGGTTGATTTTGTTGTGATCGACGAAAGCGCTCATATCTACCGAGCGGGACAGGAAAGAGGTGTCGGGAATGAATCCCTCCATGATCTTGTCGATCCACAGTTGCTTTTCAATAGCCATATTTTCTGTTTTTAAAGTGATGCGAAAGGGTTACGGACGGACTTTCCGGATCGCCTCGAATACTTCGGGACTTTCGGATTTGATCTTTGCCAGTCCTTCGGGATCTTCCTTGAGCCAATGCAGGTGTGTCCAACCTTCCCGGCCTGCGGGAATCCCCGATATCGGATGAATCGTTTCAATCTGGGTGGACAGACTGACCTTCGCGGGGATTGCTTTCAGGGTTTTTTCCGCCAGGGAATAGTTGACGATGGCCAGTTCCGTGTAGGCTTCTTTATCCGCCGCAACGATACGCCCGCTTTCGACAGCCATCTTGACCAGATTTTCCGCCCGTTGCTTGTGTGCGGCTTTCTTCTCGGCCTCAAGTTCGGCCACCCGGTCGTTGGCGGTTTTCAGATCGCCGTGCAGTTTGACGATAGCGGCACTGATAGCCGCCGCCTCGGCATCGGCCGCAATACCGAGGGCTACATAAGCCTCGGCTGAAAGTGTGATTTTATCCATTGTCTTGATATTTGTGATTTGGCCTTGCGATTTGCCGGCACAGAGCCTGACAAGATTATCCATGTGCAGACACACATCCTCATCCGGGACAAGCTGCCCGTCTCCCGTATAAATTTTTAGCGCAATAGCTCCCGCATTGGACGGAATCGGTGTCGTCGAGTTTTCGAACAACTCCCATTTCGTCACATAGAGATCCTGCTGACCGGTAACGGCATTATGCCGGTATTCGGCCTCCAACGGCAGAATTCCGGGCGATGCGCCCCGTAAGAATCCCCGTTCGACCTGGCCTTTACGCTCCACGCCGAGAGGTATGCCTTCGTCGAAAACGGGATCTGCTTTGAGCAATACTCCCTCCACCCGCAGATTTTCCCAGCGGCCGATCAGACGATCGAGGTTGTGGTTGTCGAGCATGACGGGATTTTCATTGAAGCGATCGAAGCACCCCCCGGCATTGACCAGAAAGAAGCCGTGGGAATTCTTTTTCGTTTCGTCGTTCAATATGAATGAAGGCAGAGGCATCGTGTTGTTTTTTCTGCAAACTTAGATGCAGAAAACCACCTTAACAAAAAGAGTATCAAGGTATAGACATATTTTTTTATCTGCCGTTCGAATGCTGCATCTTTGCGTCAAACAGAGATTATGAACAAGCCAAAACACAAACTCTACACGACTGCCGAAACCCTGTTTGTCGAGCAAGGCATGACCTGTTCCGCGATCGCCGAAATGCTCGGTATCCGGGAAGGCACTTTGTCCGAATGGCGCAAGAACCAGCTATGGGACGACAAAAGGAAAAAGGCCATTTCGACCCCCGATGCGATCCGGCGCCTGCTGCTTGACGAGTTGCAGAGCATTTCGGCAGGCAACAAACCCCGCATCGATACCGACGGGTTGAGCAAGGTCGCCAAAACGATCCAGTATTTCGACGGTCGGGTCGCTTTGAGCGTAGTGATATCCGTACTGAAAGAGGTCGACAATTATATCGCCGAGATAGATCCCGGAGTAGCTGTCGACATGGCGAAGTACCACCAGATGTTCGTCACCCACCGCGCCAAAATAGATTCTCTTAAATAAGATTTTCCATGACAACCGATATCGATAAAAAGTTTCAAAAGCTGCTCAATGATTATGACAATCATTGCCGCCGTATCGCACGCGCCTCGGTTGTCGATATCAACGAAGCCCCTGCAGATAAACTCAAACGTATTTGTTCGCTGGAGCAGGATTATGTACGATGGTTCGAGTATTATTTCCCGAATTACGCGAAAGTACGGTGCTCGTGGTTTCAGAAGGAGTTTGCCGACATGATGATCGGTAGTTCGGTCATTTCCTGCCTGCTGGAGTGGTATCGATCCGGTGCGAAATCCGTGCATGCGGATATGGGGGTTCCGTTGTTCCTCATGTTTACAGGCCGGATGCGCTTCATGCTGCTTATTGGGGAGACAGAGCGCAAAGCGCAGAAACTCCTGTCCGCCTGCCAGGCGCAACTAAAATACAACAAGCGTCTGATCAACGATTACGGTTCACGCTTTCAGTCCGGAGACTGGGCCGCGGGGGAATTTCTGACTACCGATGGAGTGCGTTTCATGGCCCTGGGGTTCGGTCAAGATCCGCGAGGCGTTCGGGAGGAAGATCAGCGACCCGACTATATTGCCGTGGACGATGTGGATAACCGTCGCCATATAAACAACGATCGTTTGATGCGCGAAGGCGTGGAGTGGATATTCGAGGACCTGATGGGCTGTTTCGATGAAATGGACGGATCGACCCGCCGATTCGTGTATGCCAACAACAATTTCCATAAAAACAGCATCACCAACCGGCTGAAAACGCAGTTTAAAGTGTTGGCGAATAAAGCCAGGGAGGCCGGAGAGAGACCGATATACCGGGTGCAGCATGTGCCGGCCGTCAAAGATCTGAACACCTTCGAACCGAATTGGCCGGAGAAAACCAGTGCGGAGTATTGGAGGAAGAAATTCCAGGCGATGCCCTCCCGGTCGTTCCTGCGGGAATACCAGCATGTGCATGTCGAAGAAGGGACGCTGTTCAAGGCCGAGGATATGCAGTGGAAAAAGATGCTGCCGCTAAAGGATTACGACGCACTGGTATTCTACGGAGACCTCTCCTACAAAGCTGCGGCTTGTTACAAGGGTCTGGTGCTGGTCGGAAAGACCGGGCGGGAGTTTCATATCATCCACACCTTTCTGCGTCAATCCACCCGGACGACTATGGTGAAGTGGCTGTACGATCTGTACGAGAATACGGAGCTCCGTCACTGCAAAAGGGTCAGATACTGGATCGAAGGACTTTTTTCGATGGACGAGTTCGTGAATGATTTCGATGCGGAAGGCGACCAACGGGGATACTACATTCCGGTCAAGGCCGACAAGCAGCCCAAAGGCGACAAATACGAACGTATCGAGGCGACACAGCCTTTTTTCGAACGTCGTAACGTGTGGCTCAATATCGACGAACGGGAAAGTGCGGATCAGGTCGAACTGGTCGATCAGTATCTGGCTTTCGAAAAAGGCAGCGGGACGATGGTCGACGGACCCGATGCTGTCGAGGGAGCTTTGTCCAAACTCAATACCATCCATCGGAAATCACAAGGAAAATACCGTAGCGGACAGAGGTCAAACAGGCATTTTTAAATTTTTTCATCATGCGAAAAATCAAATATATCGTGCTGCATTGCAGCGCCACCAAAGAAGGGCAGAAAGTAACCGTGGCAGACATCGATCGCTGGCACAAGGCGCGGGGTTTCCGCAAAATAGGTTACCATTACGTCGTTTACCTCGATGGCTCCATCCATGCCGGCAGGGACATCGCCGATATCGGGGCTCATGTGGCAGGAAACAATTCGAACAGCATCGGGATCTGTTACGTCGGCGGTCTGGACGCAGCCGGGAAACCCGCGGATACCCGCACACCGGAACAAAAGGCCGCATTGTTTTATCTTCTCCAGCAACTCAAAGAACAGTTCCCGCAGGCGAAGATCTGCGGACATCGTGACTTTTCCCCGGATCTGAACGGCAACGGCGTGATAGAACCGCACGAGTACATGAAAGCCTGCCCCTGTTTCGATGCCGCAGCCGAATACAAAAACGTATAGCCATGTTCCTGAATGTAGACGAACTGTATTCCGCCATTTCGGAATACCAGCTGGACCGTATCGCAACCTGCGAGCACAATGTCCGCCGGGCCATCCTGGCAGCCATCGACGAAGCCAAAAGCTACCTGAACGGCAAATACGATTGCGAGGCGATTTTCAATGCCGAGGCCGACCAAAGACACGCCACCCTGCTGGAGCACTGCACCAACCTTGCCGTGTGGTATATCGTCCGCCGGGCTAATACGGATATGATTTTCGAGCAGGTCAAAGAGTACCGCGATGCGGCGATCGACTGGCTCGAAAAAGTGGCCGGTATCAAGGGAACCGATAAGCCGCTCGCACCCGACCTGCCGGTCAAGAAAGATCCGGAGGGAGGAGTAAGGATTACCGCACGAATGGGTAGCAATAGAAAATTCAAACACGACTTCGACGACTGACGTCGTTTAATTACCGTTTAACACCGTTTATTATGCCTGCAAATAGAAAATCCGATAAATTACCCAAGCCGGTCGGCAAAAGGCAAAATTTGGCCGCGAAATCCGGTTTGAACAAAACGGCGACCAGACGCGAGGGATACGTCCGCAGTATCGTACCGAAAACCATTGCCCGTACCCGTTCCGACATCGCCACCTGGAAGTCGGCCCTGAGGGCGGCCGACAGTGTCGAGCGTCCGCGTCGGGCACGGCTGGTCAACCTGTTGGAAGATATTCTGCTCGATGCCCATCTGACCAGCCAGTTGGAACTGAGAAAACAGCATGTCCTGTCTACGCCTTACGTTTTGAAACGCAACGGTGAGATTGCGGCCGAAGAGACGGCACTGCTGATGTCTGCCGAATGGGTTACCCGAATCAACCGGCACATGCTGGAGGTAGGCGATTTCGGGCACTCTCTGATTGAACTGACAACGGATGAACAGGCCGGATTGGCCGTTACCCTGATTCCCCGTCAGAATGTAATTCCCGAACAGGGTATCCTGCTGCGGCGTGAAGATGACGAAAACGGGATAAAATACAGGGAACTGCGCGAATACGGCACATGGTTGCTGGAATTCGGTCAGCCTCACGACTACGGTTTGCTGAACAAGGCCGTTCCTCACGCGCTGTTTAAACGTTTCGCCCAATCGTGCTGGTCGGAGCTGTGCGAGATATACGGCATCCCGCCGAGGTATATCAAGACCGACACCCAGGATGACGAGATGCTCGATCGGGCCGAAGCCATGTTGCGCGACATGGGATCGGCCGCCTATTTCATTATCGACAATACGGAGGAATTCCAGTTTGCCAAAGGCGCGGATACCAACGGCGACGTATATTCGAACCTGATCCGGCTCTGCAATAATGAAATGTCGATGCTGATCATCGACGCGGTATTGGGTCAGGACACGAAAAACGGCAATGAAAGCAAGGAAGAGAGCAGCATGAAACTGCTCGACAAATTGGTCATGGCCGACCGAAAGGTGTTGGCCGGAAACTGGAACACGAAAATACTTCCGGCCATAGAGAGAATCGGAATATTCCCGCCGGGCCTGACTTTTGAGTTTCAGCAGGAGGAAGACCTCGAAAAATTGTGGAGCATGGTTCGTGACCTGTTGCCTTATAAAGACGTTCCCAACGAATGGATCAAGGATAAATTCGGTATCGAGGTCACGGACAGGGCTCCTGCACCCATGTTTTCGCAAAACCGTCTCAGCGCTCGTGATTTTTTCGACATGGCCCCCTGATTCCGTACGGGGGGCTGCACGAAAGGCTGAAAGAGGTGTACGGAATCGGTGAGCCGGGATATTCTACCCTGAACGGGGAGCGGGAAAATACCTTGTCTCACTTTGACGTCGGAATATTCCGCAAGGCGATCCGGCATATACACCGGATCGGAAAATTCACGGCCCGGATGCTCCGGGACGAGCCGGTCAAAGCATTGTCTTACGAAACATACCGATGTCTGAAAGAGGCGGTCGATATAGGACTGACCGAAGGGACAGTGCCGGCCGAGATGTCCCGCAAACTGGATGAAGATGTATTCGTATTTTCGGGATGCAAGACCTACCATGAACTCAGGGAGGCGTCCCAGTTGCTGGTGGATGACAAGGGACATGTCAAATCCTTGCAACAGTTCACCGAGGATATTAAATCCCTGCATCCGACCTACAACGAATTGTATCTCGAAGCGGAACGGGAGTTTGCCATCCATTCGGCGCAATCGGCCGCACAGTGGGCGGCTATCGAAGCCGACGGCGACCGTTACGATCTGACCTACCGCACCGCGGGAGACGACAAGGTGCGTGCTTCACATGTCATTCTGAACGGAATAACTTTACCCCCGTCACACCCGTTTTGGTTGCACTATATGCCGCCGAACGGCTGGCGGTGCCGCTGTCGTGCCATACAGAGCCGGCAGGGCAAATATGTACGTACCGATGACGCGGAAGCTATGAAAGCGGGAGAACAGGCCACTACGGACACCGATAAAAAAGGCCGGAACCGGGCTGAAATGTTCCGATTCAATCCGGGCAAACAAAGGATCGTTTTCCCTCCTCACCATCCGTATTACACCCTTTCGGCTGAAACCAGGGACGTGATCGCCGAATTGGCCGACGAACGAAACAAATGACAAAGATGGCTAATTTGAAGCAAAATATTCTAACCGACCTGAAGGTGGAACTGTCCGATGAATTCGATCAGAACTTCACCCGCAAGGCGTTTTTCGACAAGCCGTGGCCCAAGAGGATCAAGTCCGGCAAAGGGTCCCTGATGATCGTTTCCGGCCGGGGCCGACGTTCCATCCGGGGCGAAGTGATCGCCAGCGGCGTGCGCTGGTCTTCCGATACGGACTATATGGGAATCCATAACCGAGGCGGAAAAATCAAGGTTACACCGAGGATGCGCCGTTTCTTCTGGGCTCAATACTATAAAAATGCCGGGCAAATCACCTATGCCGTCAAAACCCGCAAAGCGGCCGATTCACAACGGAATCGGCGCTTGAGCGACGAGGCTCAATTTTGGAGAAACATGGCGCTGACAAAAAAAGAGGCGATCGAAATCCCGCAACGACAGGTAATCGGCAACCATAGACGCGTCCAGGAAGTTATCCGGGAGGTGGCCAACCGGAATCTGCTCGAATACATGGAAAAACTGGGGCGGACACTGAAAAAATAATAAACTTTTTAAACCATGATTAAAGACGTTTTAACTGCGGTGCAAAAGTCCCTTTTAAATATCCCTGGCCTCAAATACGTGGCCGAGGATTGGGGGCAACTCGATTACTATACAAACCGTCCCCCGGTAGAATTTCCCTGTGCGCTGATCGATGTACAAGGAGCCGATTATGCGGATCTGAGTCGGCAGTACCAACAGGCCGACGCCACATTCACGATCCGCATCGCCGATTACCGTCCTGTCAATGTATCCGCATTGTCCCAGGAAAGCGATGAAGAATCTTTTTATATTTTCGATTTGCTGGCCGAAATCTACAAGGCATTGCAGGGACTCTGCGGGCCTACATTCTCCCGGATCAGCCGCACGAGGTTGCGGAAAGCCGAACGGGACGACGGCATCCGGGAAATGGTTATGACTTTCCGTTTCGGTTTCACGGACAGTTCGGCGGCCCCGCAAATGCAAAAGGCGACGCCCGATCCCCGGATTACCGCAAAAATAGATTGACCAAAAGCCACCTTCAGGTGGCTTTTAATCGAAGAGGGTCTGCTGTATGGCTTCCTGCCGGTCGGAACGTTCCTCTCGGAGCCATTTCAGATAGGTTTTGTATTCGACATGGAACATATCTTTGATGTAATGTTTCCATACCCACCGATAACACCTATCATGCCGGCCGGGCTCGTAATATTGCCTGGTAACACGCATTGCGTGTTGCCGTTTCAAAATATGATTCCGGTTGTTGTATGGCATTTGAGGAATAATCGCTATATTTGTTCTCGTCTTTGCCCGACAAGAACCGCATATAGGATGATTCCGTATGCGGTTTTTAATTGACCGGTTTGCCCCCAACAGGCAGCCCGATCATAATGACAGGATCGGCGTGTCTGGGCGTGGGGTGTGAAATGGGCGCTGCATTTTTTACGGCGTAGCGCCAACCGGTCGCCCTCATGGCATAAAGCTGTTTTTTAAAGGCGGCCAATTCACTGAAATCCATGTCCGGCAACCGTTTGCCTGCATGCCGCAAAATGAATGGATTCAGAATTTGCCAATCGTTCGGAATCCCCAAGCCACGACGACGGGGGTTCCGGGCGTCCGGATTGGCGGTAAGAACAAACAGGACTTCGCTACGCATGGCCCGAAGTTCCGGGGCATGCCGATTCCGATCGTTGCCGAGCCGCTCCAGTTTGCCAATCAGATCCACCAACTGCCCGTCACTCATGGCTGCGGCACTGGCCACGTTGTACGAGGCATAAATCGCTTCTTTTTCCGTTTCGGCACCCGTACGCTTCAACAATATGTGCAAACGGGCCAATAGATTGTTGCGTTCCGTTTTCATGTTATGCCAAGTGTTCAGTTTTTAAAATTTCACCTAATTTGATGATGAATACAGGATAATCTGGGGCACCCCAAGCAGGATTACCAATACCTGCAGTAATCTCTACACAATCAACCAGCATGACGGGTGATTTTTTTGAGTAACCGTTACGGAATTCCACTGCGTCATACTCTCTAAATTGCTTTATTTGAGGGTAATAAATATGATATAACCGTCGTTCCCAATATGGTTTTATTTCCCTATATTCTTCTTTCTTCTCTCCGCACAAAATCATGTCAAACCATTGGCGAGAGATAGTTAATTTTAGTATTCTCATTTTATCAATCAACAGCTAAAATATTTCATACAGTTGCAGTATGTGATCGTCGGGTTGGCCCACTGCCGTTGAAATTGCTTCCACGCCTTGTCAAATCGCCCGTCTTTATCCCGATATAGCATGGCGAAGGGCATGAATCCTGCCTGCCAGACTTCACCCATACGCCGTTGTGCTTTCTCGAACGTATCACCCCTATAACCGATCAGTACGTAGCAGCGAAGCGTATTGCTCGCTTTAGTAAATCCCGCATCAATCAACATCCGGCCTGCTTCAACAAGTGGATCGAGATCATTCGGCGTGTCGTAGGCAAAAAACAAAGATTCGGGTTTCAGCACTTTCAACTGGGCGGCCATCGCCGGGGTGAGCAACGCAGCTTCCAGCCCGCCGGTGAACTGTGGGCGGTGAGGCTGCCGGGCAAGCATGCCGAACACCTCGTCGATATGTCCCTGCGAACAGGCCAACAGGTTGTCGTCTGTTACTATCCACCCATCCGTTACAGGAAGTTCCCGCAACTTGCCGCCCTCTCGCTTCGGAACGGCACAGAACCAGCAACGGTTAGGGCATCCCCGCGAGGTTATCACGTAGCCGTGTTTCATATACATTCCCGGTATGAAGTCCCCGCCCGGCTCATTATAGGCAGGGCCGCCGATCTTCACGGGTGCAACCGCTTCCCATTGCTTTGCGGCCCATTCTGCCCACGGTATATCCCATGTGAACGTCACCGAGATATGCACCTCGTCAATGCCTGCATCGTAGTCGAACAGTTCAGGCGTATCTCTTATTCGGGACAAAGGATCGATCGGCGTGGCACTCGTTTGAGTCGGGAATACCCGGATAATTTTTTTCATGTTGTTTTAAAATCAGTTTTGTTCCCGGAGGTGGAGTCGAACCACCTCAGAAACCACCACGTCGGGATTATAGCTTGTCGAACTCCTGTCGGATGCCCGCCTTTATGTCTGAGAATGCCGCAATCAGCGCCGCACGATAACTGCCGTCGAGATTGACGTTAAAGTCTACATCGTTCTGCATGTTCGAGAACAGGCGGTCGAGGTATTCTTCCTGATCGGCCAGTTCATTGGCCCGTTTCAATAGTTCTTTTGTCATATCGTCCTCCTTTCTATTCTGCATCAGTCATACCCAGCGGAACAGCCACCCATCCGCCCTCGGTTTTTCTTTCCGCCCGGATATAGGATTTGGATTCAATCGGCCGGTAGGCATCCCGGATGATCCGTACTCCTTCCATGAATCCGGCGTGGCCACTCTTTTCGGCCATCTGCTGGAGCTGCAATACCCGGCTGGCTTTCAGTGTGCCTTTACTGTCTTTCGACAACAGTTTTAACACCGTCTCGACAAGGATGCGACTCTGCTCGTCCCGCGCCAGGCTGTTGATATACTCCTTCACTTTCGCAATACCGTTGTTCACGGTATCATCGTAACTGTCGAGGGTATAATATCCGATTCTGATCCGGAACTTGCCGTCCTCGCTCATGAACTGGTGGGACACCTGTCCCTCCTTCGTGCCGTACAACTCGTTTTTAAAGGAGATCACCGCGGAGAAAGCCTCCCGGATGCTGCGCTTCTCCTTGATCAGCTCCCTGCTGACCGCTTCGAGCCGGGGGAAACATTCGGCGACCGTATCGCAGGCCATTTTTTTGTAGGCGGAGATCTCCGCCTCCCTGCGCTCTTTTTCGGCCTGCTCCGCAGCCTGTAATTCCGCAAGAAGCGCCTGGCGCTGTTCTGCGGTCATTTTCTTGATGTCATTCATATCGTGTACTGTTAGGATTGTTTATCGATTTACCATAGCCAGGTATTCCCGTTCCATGCCTTCGATGCTTTCGGACACCTCGTCCAGATGCTCCGCAAGCCTTTTCACCCGATCGGCCGAAAGGCACCTGCCATAGATCCGCATGTAACGCCAAACCACCTCGGCATTGTGGCGGCGCTGATCGATCAGCCGGCGAAACCACTCGATTTTTTGACGCCGGTGCGCCTCGCGCTCCCGGATGTCGATTACCTCAAATTCCATGTTATGCTCCGATTTTATACATGATTCGAAAATACTTGTCCGTAAGCGCCACTCCGTCTTTGTCGGCATTCCGCAAAGCGGGTTCGAGGAAGTCGTGCAATTCCCCGTAATTGTCGCACAAACCGCGCAGCAGGGTACGTAATTCCGCATCCGGAACGTCTGCCAAAAACGCATCATAATGTTTCGTGCGGTCGATCGGGGTCAGATGTACCGTGCCGGCCTTGAAGCGGCGGCGGAACTGCGGAATGCCCGCATATTTGTAACTGTACCGTTCCATGGTATCGAGTTTCACGATCAGCTCCGGCGTACCGATCAGAATCAGACTGGCGTACTCGTTGATCGCATCGTAGATCCCTTTGCAAAGTCCGATCATTCCGTGGGTCAGATTCTCGGCCTCGTCGATGATGACCTGCGGATGTCCCTCCTGCGCGTTCAATTCCCGCAACCTGTCGGTAATAATCCGCATCCGGGCCGCCTTACGGTGATGGACGGGCATATCCAGATTCATCACCCGGCCTATGTCCTCGGTCACTTCCTGGATCTTGTGCTGGTTGCTGACCGTAATCTTGAAGGTGTTGACCGGATTCGCTTCGATAAATTTGTTCGTGGCGAAAGTTTTGCCGCACCCGGTTTCCCCGATAATCATTTTCGCTACACCGCGTTCCTTCGCATCCTCAAGCGTAGAGATCATCTCCACGAACTGGGGAGTCTCGACCGTTCGCCAATAGGCTGCCATAACGGACATTCCGATACGGTTTGCCATGGCGATAAAATAGCGGTCGGCAATGGGCGTCACCTTGTCGTTCGACGTCTTGTACTCGTAGACTCCGTTCATCATGGCGCTCACATACGAAGGACTAACCTCGCACAACCTGGCGAAAGCCGCTTGCGACAGTCCCTTGTCGGCCATATAACGCTTTGCGGCCGCTATAATCTGATCTTTCGATTTTAAATCCATAACGCATTTATTTTATGTACTTTGACATATCTGAAATTTTATCGCGCTTAAAAGACAGGGAGGCTTCTTCGAGGGCTTTGTCCGCTTTTTTCTGCCGGCGGGCAGCCTTTTTCTCCTCCTCGGCCTGCCGGATGTTCAACGCGCGTCTGTATTGATTCTCGTCCACGCGCTCCATCATCAGGTTGTAGTCCTCCTTTGTGTTTTTGTCCTGCACGTTGAATTCATAGCCCCGGAACATCGTTTGCCGGGCTTCCTCGATATCCCTCACGTAGCGGTCGGCCATCTGCTCGAAGGCATCGCTTTTCTTTTGGTAGTAAGCCAGGGCGGTATGGCTGTCGTGCGAGGCTTCCGATTCCGATTTCGCCGAAAGCATGGCCGGAGGACACGAGAACATATAAACGCCGTCAGGAGAATAGACGTCCGCCCCGTCTCTGTCCCAATAAACCGTTGCCTTGAATGCGGAATCATACCCCATGTGCCTGGCGATCAGCGCCACCGTTGCCGCATCCGACGGAATGTCGTACTTGTATTTGTCGGTACCCCGTTGCAGCTCCATAATGCTGCGGGCATAACTGAGGTCTTTTTTCGATACTTCGCCGGTGATGACCCGCCACTGACGGTCGCTGTATTGTCCCTGTCTCTTATACACATCTGA
>CDZF01028218.1_pt1 | contig 24280 bp, 13 predicted proteins | sample 557591 | NCBI WGS metagenome assembly CDZF01 (sample SAMEA3182093, study PRJEB8094) | gut metagenome | biome: human; feature: gut; material: Stool; isolation source: human stools | place: Canada | collected 2012-02-04
GCCCCGGGATACCTCCAGATGTTTCCTGTAAAAATCATCCTTCGAATGACCGTCCAGACTGACACAACGCCATACTCCGGCTTCATCCATCTCATCCAGATATTTTCCCATATCAACGAGCCGTCCCAGATGATTGTGCATGTCGATCACAGGGAAACGGGGTTTCATCACCTTCGTCTCCTTCACTTTCAGCTGGCTCACCGGACGCCAGTCCACCAATTTCAAATCGGCTCCGCCCGCCCCTTCGGGCGCGGACAGACCGCACGAAACATTATCGTCCATATATTTTCTCATTTTATTCGGATTCACTTTTCAGATCAGTCGCACGCCGACACCGACACAACGGCTCTTTGCCCGGATTCCAACACGATGTCGATCCCGTCGATCAGTTCTTCGCCGCGGCAATGTTTTCTCACGCCGTCCACACAGAGCGCATACTCCCGGTCCCGCTCCACCGTAAACCATTGAGGAAACTGATTGATACGAGGCCAGTCGGCCGGCAGATGCAGATTTTCCCGGTATCGGGGTGCATCGAAAAACAGCTTTCCTCTCCACGGCATCCCTGCCGTCAGCACAAGCACGGTCTTTCCCTCCTCATCGGCCGCTCCCCACTGCACATCCTCCCGCCAGGGTGCCAGACGTGTTCCCCGGGTTTTCCACAAGGCATACATCACGGCTGTCCGGGCGAAATTCCCATCGCCGTGCCACCCTTCCAGTATTCCGTCCGGACGCTGGAAAGAGTACATGACATTGATTTCGCTGTCGATCCAGTCGGCGGCCTCTTGCGAACGCTCCCGGTTGTAAAGATTCAAGGCGCTTTCGATCGCATCGGCATATCCGTCCATGTTGTTCTCCCAATTATGGCTGCGATAGTGGGCGTTCAGATTGGAAAATACTTTCAGCACGGCATCCCGATAGGCCTCGACTCCGTCCAGCTGGTAGACGATGTAATAGCCGTCCAGCGTATAGCCCCAAGTATCGGCCAGCCGTGTCTCCAGAATCTCCCCGGTCGAAGGGTTCACCTCGTCGTAAAAGAGCCCGTGCCCGTTACGGCCCACCTCCAGCACCCTGTCGAGCAGACGGTGCAGCGGCCCGCGGTACTGCTCCTGTTTCTGCGGCCGGGCATAATGCACCGTCGCATACAGTTCACACAGCCCCAGCATGATCTCGCAACCGTGGTCACGCAGTCTCAACCGCTCGGAATCGGCTGGATGACGATCCCCCAACAGATAATAGTCCCCTATACGGATCGCCCATTCGAGATACTCTTCCCGACCCGTCATCCAATAGAGCCGGGAAAGTACCTGCAACAAGTCACCGTTCACCTCGATCACCTGCGAATTGCCGAAATAGTCGCCTCGTATCTCCGTCACGATCTCCACCAACCCGTGCAGGCTGTCCAGAATGGAGATCATCCGTTCCGACCAGGGTGAAACTCCCAGCAATTCGGTGATCGGCAGCAGTCCGTCCTTCATGTACTCCGCCGAACCGAAAATCACATTTCCCGTATCGACCGGATTGTTTTGCAGACGGTGGGTCCGCAGGTCATAGGTTGCAGGACAGGCGCCCAAGCAGGAAGTCAGTTCCGTCTCCGTCCGCAGCATATCGAGCATCCTGCCCCGGAAAAGCCCTTCGTCCGTAAAAAAAGAGGTAATCACCATGAAAGGATAGTTGTCTGCCGCAGCATCCTGTGCATTCCAAAAATAGTCTCCCTGCAAATTTTTCGGTATCAGCCCCGTCACCGTATCGGCCACCGCCAGCCACCCCTCCACGAAACGGTGGCTGCGAGCGAATGCCTCGCCGGCAAGCCGTCCGTTGACGACGGCCCGTTCGATCGTCTCCCGCCGGGGCGCATCTCCGCATGCCGCAAGCAGAATCACAGGCAGGAGCAACCATCCGCCGCTTATCGTCCGTATCCGATTCATTTTCATCTTGCCGGTCATTTTTGCGAGAACTGAGCCACATAAGGATATCCGGCATTCTTGCCGTGCCCCCACACATTCTGATTTTTTGCGAAGTCGGAACCGTAAGCCCGATCCACGAACTCCAGAATCCAGAGATCGTCGCCGGCAAAGGCCCAAGAGGGGCCGCAACGTTCCGTCAGGTAGACCTGTAAGGCATAGACCGCACGATAGAGCGCCCGGTCGCCCTCCTCCCAGATCGGCATCCCCTGACGTTCCAGAATACGGGCCGCCATGATCCACCCCTGGAGAGCCTCGAACGGATATCCCGTGGCGGCAATATCCCGGGCGGAGAAAGGAGCCCCCCGACGCATCTCCTCGGGTTGCAGTCCGTCGAGCGAAAGGCCCTCCTTAGCGGTCCCCGCCGGATTGATAATCATCGGGCGGGAGGGATCGGCCTGCCAGGAGAGATCGTCCCCGTATTTGAAGCCCTCCGCACTGGGCCCGTTGAGCGTCGTCATCCAGATGTCGCGGATAGTGTGCAAAGCGTTCCGGTCTCCCAAATAGGCATAAATAGCACACATCGTTCCCAACCCCATCGATCCCCAGTTGTTGGGACGCGTAAGGGTCATCTCGTGCAGGGTCTGGTGACGGGCCGAACATATCCATCCGTCGGCAACCTCTTTCAGATAACGTTCGAAAGCCTCCGTCCGGTATCCGACCAGATCGGCAGCCATGGCATACGCACCGATCTCGCGCCCCCAGGCCAACGTACGTGACCCCTCGGGCTGTCCGTCCCGCACGATCCTCTCGACGGCATCCACCACCTTTTTCCGGTATGCCGCAGCCTCGTCCGAACTACCGGCAGCGGCCAGGCGCTCCGAAACGATGGCGGCCGCCAGAACGTAGCAGTTCGTATTGTCGTCCTGATTGCCCACGTCCGGATGCGAAGTATCTTTCGATGCATCCGTCAACACTTCACGCCACCCGGGACCGGTCATCGGCAAGAGGGCGAGTTCGGCACGGGAGCTCCATATTCCGGAGATTTCCGCCGGAGGATCGGGCAACGGCCAGCGTCCGTTTCCCGTCTCGCCGTCCGCGGCGGTACGGTTCCCGCATGCGAACAGCAGAAATATTCCGACCCATACGGGCCACATTTTTCTTTCCATCATTTTCTTCATTTTACAATTTGGATCGAATCGAACAAATAGGGAGCTACCACGTAGCGCTCCGGATCGTTCCCATCGCACAGGAATGACCACGTTTCGAGCGTAAGCGCCCGAGGGGTGACATCTACCAGCGTAAAACTCTGTTCGCGCAACGAGCGGTCGTAACCGGCCGAAGTCTTGTCCGCGAATTCATAACCGGATGAAACGCGCGTCAGCGCCGAAGCATCGTACAGGATCTTATGGTACCATTTCGAAATGCCTCCCGTACCGTTCACGACATAGAGAGGAGCGGAAGGCGACCGGAATACCTGGCGGCCATTCTTCCCCGAAAAGGGAACCCGGGCATTACGCCCGTTCCGCACGAAACTGCGGGTAAAACTGTGATCATGCCCCATCAGCACGGCATCAATTCCCCACTCTTCGAACCGGGGAGCCAGTTTTCCACGCAAAAAGTCGATATCCTCGTCATCCACGTGATCTGTGGCCGCATAGAGCGCTTTATGCAGCAGAACGATGTTCCATCTCCTGCGTTTTTCCGCCAAATCGCGCTCCATCCATGCAATCTGACGGTCAAGGCACGTCCCCTCCCAATATTGCGTGTTGAGTACGATGAAATGGACACAACCGTAATCGAACGAATAGACGAACGGTATGCCCTCTACGGACGAAACCGCAGGAAAATGGTTGGCCAGGTCACCGTCGCTGTCATGGTTTCCCTGCACGGGCACCACAAAACAATTCCTCAGCAAGGTATCCCCCGCCTCGAAAAAACGGTCCCACTGGGTGTAGTTGTATCCGTTTTCCGTCATATCGCCGGCCAGATAGAGAAACGCAGGCTCCGGCATCCGTTCCAGAATGTTTCCGTACGTACGACGGACCGCCTGTACAGACAACGGATTATCCACCTGCAGATCGGCTACGTAAACGAACCCGAATCCCTCCTCCCGGGAGGCCGGAGCCGTCGTAACACTGTGAACCGGACTCACGATCCCACTCTCGGCATCACCCACCCGATACAGATAACGGGTACCGGGGACCAATCCTCCGACCGTCGCCCGGTGAAAGGTCCGGGCACCGTCGTACAACCGTTTGTTGACCGTTCCCCTGACGGCTTCCGTACGACCCGTTCCCCGCCGTTGAAGACAATCCGGCAAACGGACGGAATCCCGCTCCGGAACGATCCATACAGTACTCGCTGTAAGCGTTGTATCGTACGTCGTACAACCGAACGAAAGCGACACGGAAGGGTCGGAAGTGATTACAGCCGCCACGTTTCGGGGTGTCTTGTCGGTCGATACCCGGTAACGGGTATTGACCGTAATCCGATACCAACGGCTCTCACGTCCGGTCCGGTCCTTCACCTTATAGCAGAACGGATAGGCCGTAGCCGGTTCCAGTCCGTCGAAACGCGCTTCCGGTTCCGCACTCCACACCGCCAGGGCAGGAAGTCCCCGATCGGCCCGCATCACGCAATAGGCGATACCCGACTCATCAGAACCGGATTCCAGCCGCAAGGTAATACAGGAAGTATCCGATCGTGTCCGTACACGCACGGGAATCTGCGGCTCGCCCCATGAAAAATCGTAACCGAAGGGAAACCGGGCAAACCCGGCCAGTACCGGATACCCCTTCCCGAAAGCGGTTTCCCGCCAACTCCACAGACCGCCGAAATGCCAACCGAAATTTTCATAAAATCCCCGTTCGGCAAAAGAGGCGGACGAAGCGGCCGTCGCTCCGTCGGACACCGTTTTTCCACGGGGTCCGGAAGCCTCCCAAACGGCCGTCCGACAAATTTCCGCACCGGGTTCGGCCTGTCCCACGGCTCCGCCGACCGAGCGGCTGTCCGAAGCGGCCTCCAAAAAACGGTTGACGGCCATACAACAGCGCACATGTCCCGTCCGGGACACCTGCCCCACCAAACCTCCCGTTTTGTTCCGCCCGACCACCTCGCCCGAACTTATGCAGCGCTCGATCACTCCGTTGTCTGAAAGCAACCGACCGCTCAGTCCGCCCTGACTGTCGGCCTCCCCCTCACAGATCACGGCGGCCGAAGAGAAACAGTCTCGCATCAGAGGCGTCACACGCTGTCCGGCGATCTCGGGAAGGCGCCCCACGATTCCGCCCGCGCAATGCATCAAGGCATGCACCTCCCCGCTGACGTAACAGTTCCGAACCGTGCCGTAAAGCGCTCCGGCGATCGCCCCTACCGTATTGCGGCCCAACACGTAAACATCCACAAGCGCCAGATTCTCCACCACAGCCTGCGTAACGGCATTCCCCACATTGCCGAACAGTCCCACGGTCGCCATATCCGGCTGCAGGATCGTTAGATTACGGATCGCATGAAACCGTCCGTCGAACCGACCGAGAAAATTGCCCCGTATCGGAGTGAAATTCTCAGTTCCGGAAAGGTCGATGTCGGCCGTCAGTACATAATGTCCGTCGGCAGGACACTCCGCCGAGCCGAAATGCCGGCTCAGATAGACCAGCTGCCTGCCGTCCGCGATCTCATAAACTCCTGCGGCATTACGCACCGGAGCCTCGTTTCCGGATGCATGTGCGAGGAGACCCGACAGGAAAAGCACACACGTAAACATGCATGCCAGCCCTGTCTTATGCTCCCTTCTTCCCATCGCGCAGTTTCTATTTCCAGTCCGAAAGCGGAACGATATCGGCCGCCGTCACTTCGCCCTCCTCCCACGCAGGAGAGAAAAGGACACAAATCCGCTGCTCCGTCTGTCCTTCCAGACGAATCGCCAAACGGTTGATTCCGATATTTTCGGCCTGGGGCGGCTCCTGACGGGCCGACTCCACGACGAACGCCGCCCCCGCAGGCGAAAGTATCCGGGCGGTCATCTTCCTGCCGCCGAGCGAAAATCGGGCCGTAGCTCCTTCCACTTCCAGCCCGGCATCCGTCATCACTCCCCAATTCACCCGTCCGGGAGCCTTCATTGCGAATTCGTCCTGTACGAGCACGGCCTTTCTTCCCCCGACCATACGGATACCCCGCGAAACGAAGGAACACTGATCCCGATAAGCATCGCTCAGATTCATCACCACGAAAGGCGCATCCGTGTCGAGAGACACCCTGCTGAAATTCGCCTTCGAATCCAGACATTGCTCCTTGCCGTTGAACACAGGGAGGTTATGGCTGCGCGTCACGCAGCGGTAGTAATCCCAGCGCTGTTTTTTGAAATCGAAAAATCCGGGCAGTTCGTATTTGTCGGACCCCAGGTCGAGCAACCACCGCTCACCCAGCGCATCCAGTTCGAAATTACCCATATCCAGATGCACATGGCTCACACCGGTCGTCCCGGCCTTCATTCCCACGAACAGGGCATCCCGGTTCCAGCCGCTGCGCATACAGGCCACCTCCACCTTGCTCCGCAGGTATCTGTCCAGCGGAGATTTCACCCGCCAGCCCTCCACCCGGGGCGTATAATACATCACATGGAACACCTGCGCCGGCATATTCTGCAACAGGTCGTGTTCCGACTCCGAAAAATCGGGATTTCCATACCGCTCGGCCAGCCAGAACATAGGCGGCAGATAGGAACGCCGCACCTTCATGTGACAGTCGCTGAACGCAAGCATGTACCCGGCGGGCCCGGTCATCGTGATCGGAAAATAACCGGTCTTACGAACCCCCTCGAACCGTTCGCTCATACCGAAATCGGTCCCCAAAGCCGAGCGCATGGAGGCAAAGCCGTAAGCGCAATAGCGTACGGCATAATGCCAGTAGGAAGGTCCCTCCACGCAGACCCCGTCCGGATCGAACGCCACCATCGCCCGGGGCATCGACTCCAGCGCCAGCGGAATAATCTGACGGGCATAGTCAGGATCTGTGTCTGCCACGGACAACGCACCGATAATCAATCCGTTGTTGCACACCTGATTCCAGTTATTGACCCGTTTGTCGAATCCGCCCTTCGAATGATAAACCTTAAGACCCTCTTCCAACCCTTTTTCAATGATGGAAGTACGCAGCACCTCTTTCGTGCCGTCATCCAGCCAGTCATAAAGCCAGTCGTAACCGATGGCTACGGCATGGGTCATTTCGGCCACATCGAGAAAGTGATGCGGGTCCCAATCGACGAAACCGCATACGGCCAACAGATTCGTTTTGGCCGCTTCGGCATACTTTTCATCGCCCGTCCAACGCCATGCAAAAGCCAGATTATAGACCCGGGTCAAGGCATTCCGGCTCACGCGAAGCATGTCGCGCGTAGTCATGATACGCTCGAGAGGCTTCTTTCCCAGAATCGTATCGTCCGTCGCTTTCAGCACGTCCCTCACGTAACGCTGCAACAGGGTGTCGGTTTCATACCGGTGACGCAGCTCCTCCATACGGCCGTCGGTCAGAATCAGACGCGGATGCCCCTCCGCCAACGTTCCCTTTTCGCCGCCGATCGTCAAGGTCAACGGACGACGCTCCGCCCGGCAGGCTGACAGCGACAATACGACCGCAAACAAAAATATCAATACTTTTTTCATACATCGGGCTTTTACCAAACCGGGGGAACGGACCCGCCGAATACGAATCGGGCCCCTTCCCCCGGCAGAATTGAATTACTTATAGCTGGGATGCTGGCTCAGTTTCGGATTATCGTCGCAGATGGACTGAGGAATCGGATAGAGTTCCGTCTTGTTCGCCTGAAAATCGCGGGCATAGGTGGTCATAATATCGGCATTGCTGCTCATTTTATTGGTGTAATTGGTCTGCACCCAACCATCCGCCGTGGGATAAGCGGGGTCTTTGTCGATATTGCTGTACGCCTTCTCCGGATACCCTTTCGTGGGATCGTCGCACGGTTTGTAATAACAGAACTTGGGATAGTCGGCCGTGTTGGACGCAATCGCAATCTGGGCATCCTTCGTTTTCTGAATCATTTCGCCGAGTTTGTTCCAGCGAATCAGGTCGAACTTGCGGAGCGCTTCGGCCCCCAGTTCCCAGGCCCGCTCCTGAATCAGCACATCAAGGAATTGTTCTTCGCTCATATCGCCGTACTCCTCGTTCTCTATCTCCTCCTCGTTTCCCTTATAGGCGCGTTTGCGCACCTCCTTCAACGCCTTGATCGCCGCATCCGTGGGGCCGTGATAGATATAGTTCTCCGCTTCGGCGAACATCAGCAGCACATCGGCATAACGCATGTAGATCCAGTTGATGTTGGTATAGTCGTTCATGTAGGTCGGACACCACCACGCCCGCCACTTGCCGGGATTGTACTCCCAGAGTCGGTTCGTGATGATTCCCTTGCTGTTCTTGTCCACTTCCATATCCGCCACGACCGTTTCAAACCGCGTGTCGTGCTCCTTGAAGGAAAGGATATACGGAGCGGTCAGACGCACCTCCGTACCGGTCATCCCGTATTTCGACTCCTTGTTGCAGTTAGCACCGATCTTATTGCCTATCTGACCGTTGTAGGAACTTTCCCCCACTTCGGGATTGTACATTCCGATCTCGAACATGCTCTCACCGAACTCCGTGTCGAACTTCTGTGCACACACGTTTTTCCAGATATTCTGGTAGACGGGATTCAGCCGGTGATTCGCATTGGGGTCGTCGATGACGTCGGCGCACTGCTGGCGGGCCAGTTCGTAATATTCCTCTATCTTCGCCGCATCGGGACGTTTGCGCATTCCCATGTTGCCTCCGGTAGCCAGATCCCAGCGCAGCGAGTACCCGGCCGCATGCAGGCACACCCGAGCCAGCAGACCCTTCACAGCCCCTTTGGTGAAACGCGCCTGGGCAGCGACCTCCTTACGCCAGGGAGTCAGTTCGACCGCCGTTTTCAGATCGCTGATAATTTGGTCGTAAATCACATCCCGGGAAGTGCGGTCCACGTAGAACACCTCACCGGCCTTCGAGGGAGTGAACCGGGCGGGAACATCCCCCCAGCGGACGATCAGATCGAGATAACACAAAGCACGCAGTGCCAGCATCTCTCCATGGATACGTTTGAGTTCGGCCTGTTCCTGTGCCGTGCCTCCGGAGTAAAGAGCCATCTGAGGAACCCGTTCGATGCAGATATTGCACCGCTCGATACAGGAATACCATTTGTTCCACAGACTATTCAATTCGGTGTCGACGCTGGCGGGCGTCGAGGAATAACGGGAAAAATTCCGCCGTCCGACAGTCTCCCAGCCCCCCGAAGTCCTCATGATGTCGCAGTCCGTCGTGGTCATCGTCACCACTTTGCGGCCATACATGGGATGCGCCATTACCACATAGGCTCCGTAGGCGGCCATACGGGCCTGAACCACCGTTTGGAAAAGGTTCTCCGAATCGTAATTCGATTCCGAAGGCACCGTCAGGAAATCGTCGCAGGAAGTCAACGAAGCGACAAGGAGGACGGAAAACAATCCGGCTTTTATCTTAACAAACAAATTTCGAGTTTTCATGGGTCGTTCCGATTAGAAAGTGATATTGATACCGAAAATCATGGAGAAACTCTTCGGATAGGCCGAGTAGTCCACTCCGGGAGTCAGCGGGTTACTGCGCAGGGAACTTACTTCCGGATCGAAACCCGAGTAATTGGTCCAGGTATAGATGTTATAAGCGGTCGCATAGATACGCAGATTTTGCAGCCGGCATTTCTTGGCGATCTTCTGAGGTACCGTATAACCCAAAGTAATGTTGTTGATCCGCAGGAACGAAGCGTCTTCCACAGCCCAGGAGTGGGCGAAACGCGGCAGTTCGCCCGATTTCACCCGCCATATCTTCGCATCCTTGTTGAGTTCGGCCAGTTCGTTGAGATCGGTCACGAACACACCCTCGTCGTTGATCAGACGGAAACGGTCGCGCATCACACCCAGGAAATTCCGATAGGAGCTGTACGTATTGGTATAGGCCAGCTTATTGGCATTGAGCACTTTGTTTCCATAGCTGAAGTTCAGGAATATACCCAGGTCGAAGTTATGGAACGAGAAGGTATTGTTCAGGCCGCCGATGAATTTCGGATTGGTATTACCGATAATCGTACGGTCATTGTCGGGAGTGATAACCGGGTTTCCCCGCTCATCCTTCTGTCCGCCGATCCACTTGAACTTGATGTCGCCCGGAGTGATTTTCGTATCGCCCTTGATATAGGGGACTCCGTCTTTGAGTTTCCATGTATTGGTCGAAGCGTCGTAACTTTCGAAATCGGCTGCCGTATAGAATCCGTCCGTGATATAACCGTAAATCATGCCCACAGGCTGCCCCACCTGCACGATATAATCGTAGATGGTTTTGGCCCAACCGGAATTCTCCAGATACGATTGCTGGGCTCCCAGTTCGTCCCGGTTCAGCCCCAGGATTTTTCCACGGTTGAACGAGATGTTGAAATCGGTCGTCCACTGGAACTTCTTATGATTGATGTTCATCGAATTGATCGTGATTTCATATCCTTTGTTGCGCGTGCTTCCCACATTCTTGTACTGGGTCGTATAGCCTGAAGTTCCAGGAATTCTTGCCTTGAGCAACAGATCTTCGGTCTTATTGTAATAGTAGTCGAACACCACATTGATCTTTCCGCCGAGGAAACCCAGATCGGCTCCTATATCGAACGCTTTGGTCGTCTCCCATTTCAGAGAGGGAGACGCGATGGTCGTAGGCTGCACGCCCGTGCTGACGGAACCGGCATCGGCCGCATATCCGGTGGTCGAGAAGGTGGAAGCAAACAGGTTGTTGCCGATCCGGTTATTCCCCGAGAGACCGTAGCTGGCCCTCAGTTTCAGATTCGAGAAGACGTTCAGCCGTTTCACCCACGGCTCCTCCATGATGCGCCATGCAGCGGAAACCGAAGGGAAATACCCCCAATGGTTCTCTTTGGCGAACTTCGACGAACCGTCCGCACGGAGATTGGCGGTAAACAGATACTTATCCCGGAAACCGTACATAACCCGGCCGAAGAAAGAGGACAGCCGCTCCTCGCTGATCTTGGAACTGGGCTTCGACGCGATAGCGCCCTGTCCCAGATCGGCCAAACCGATATCCGAATTCGGGAACTGCATGGCTCCGGCCAACAGGTATTTGCTTTTATAGGTGACGATCTCCTGTCCGACCATCATCGAAAAACTGTGTATCTTGTTGAATGTCGTCGCATAGGTCAGATAAGCCGATTCGGTCAGTTTCATCGTCTCGGTCGGTTCGATGGTGCCGTACGGGCCGCCTTTCTCCACACGTACGTCGTGCAGCCTCTCGTCGAAGAACTCTTCCACCCGGTTGTTTCCCGCAGACATACCTCCTGTAACGGAAAACGTAAGGTCCTTCAGAATCTTATACTCCAGACTTCCGTTGAAAAATGCGGTCCGGTAGGTCTTTTTCTTGTACTGGGCCTCCGCTCTCACGATGGGATTGGTAAGGAAATCCCCGCCCGAATCATCCTCCGTCTCGCTGATGAGCGCGTCATCGTTATCGTTGGGACCGAGCACGGGCCGGTAGCTGATCGTGTTGCCGAGCATGGCATTGTCGAGCGAACCGGACACGGAACTGCCCAGCACCTCCCGCGAGGTATAGTTTCCGTTAACGGAAAGCCTCAACCGGTCGGAAACCTTTTGGTCGAAACTGATCTTGATATAATCCCTCTTGGCACTCGACGCGATCATCACGCCCTCTTCCGAATAATGTCCGTATTTGACCATGTACTTCGAATTCTGCGTACCGCCGCTGATCGAGATGTTATGATTGTGCGTCAAGGCATTGCGTCCGAACACCTCTCGCTGCCAATCGACACCCGACCGGTTCTTGTAGATTCCGAGCTCCTCGAAAGGTCCGTAGCGTTTCGTGAAATTTTCCGCAGCGGAAGCGGCTGCATCGGGCATATTCGCTATTTCGTACTGGGCCATGACATATTCGTAGGGGCTCAGCACATCCAGAAAACGGTTCAGTTTCTTGAACCCCACATAACCGTCGTACGAAACTTTCGATTTGCCGACAGACCCTTTCTTGGTCGTGATCACGATGACGCCGTTGGCACCCCGTGCCCCGTATATAGCCGTCGAGGAAGCGTCCTTCAGGACGTCGATCGACTCGATGTCCGCGGGATTTACGGAAGTAAGGCCATCATCGCTCGGGAAGCCGTCCACGATATAGAGCGGCGAATTATCCTGTGAGATGGAACCGCCACCCCGGACCCGTATCTGGATATCGGCATCGGGATTTCCCTCGGTCGTCGTAACCTGCACGCCGGCCAGCCGGCCGGCAATGGCCTCGGCAGCCGTAGCCACGGGCACCTTCACCAATTCTTTGCCGCTGATGGAGGAAACCGAGCCGGTGAGGTCTTTCTTTTTCACCGTTCCGTAACCGATCACCACCACATCCTCCATTTTCTGTACGTCACCCTGCATCGAAACATTGACCGAAGTTCCTCCGGCCACCTGTTTCTCGACAGGAATACATCCGATAAAGGAGAACACAAGCACAGGGCTTTTCACCGAAGAGACCTTGATCGAATAGTGACCGCCGGCATCCGTCGTGGTTCCCGACTGGGTCCCTTTCACCACGACGGTCACACCCGCCAGCGGTTTTCCCGCCTCGTCCGTCACCGTACCGCTCACCGAAGAGGCATCCTTCACGTTGAAAGGAGTGATAACGATGGCATCATTCTCCATCACCTTATAGGTGAGATTACTGCCTTTGAGCAGTTTTTCCAGAATCGTCTTCACGGAGGCGTCCGCATATTCGGCACTCACCCTCGTGTTGAAGAAAGAGAGATCGTCGCTGTAAAAGAAACGATAGGAGGAGGCGGACTCGATCTTTTTGAGGACCTCTTTGACTGTGCCGTTCCTGACGGACAGGGAGACTTTCGCATCCTGTGCACCGGCTCCCAACGGCAAAAGGAGCAGCAACAGTCCCGCCAACGGCATCAGATGCCGGGACAGGATGGCCGAATGACCAAATTTTTTCATAAGCAAGGTTTTTAAATCAGGAATTAAGTATTGTGGTTAGGTTCTATCTCGTTTCCGCCCGAAACACAGGAAGGTTGTAGCCTGAGACACAGACCGCCGGCAGGCGCCCCCCCGCATCCGACGAGTCGCAATCGATCAGCACGGTTTTCCGTTCGCCCGGCAACATCCAGAAATAGTTGTCGGTATAGAGTGCGGGTAAAATACGTTCGTCCGTACCGGCGTCCCGCAGGGAGAGACGGATCATCGCTCCGACGACACGTCCCCGGTTGGTCAGCTCCACCCGCCAATAACTCCGGCCGTCGCGTTCGTACCGGTCGGCCACAGCCTCGATACGCGCATCGCCGATCTCGTTGAGCAGACGCATGTCTTCCGGTTTGTCGTACCGCCAGTAGAAATTTTCCGAAAGAAGCTCCCCGCGCCGCCCGCGCATCTCGAGACGGACGAAGTGCAGAGGAGGCAGCCCGGGAGCGAAATCGACCGCAAAAGCGGGGACCATATCCGACGCGGGTATATCCAGCGTCATACGCTGCGTTTTTCCGTATTGTTTCCCGCTCACGTCATAGACCGCAGCGGTTACGGTCACCCCTTTCAGATGTCTCGCCGTGTGATTGACGGCATCCACCTTCCAGTCGGGGAGCGAAGCCTGTACATGGTGGCTTTCACATCCCTTCTTGGCTCCGGCCCAGGTCCCGTTCACCTCGAAATCGTAATCGTAAGTCTGCCACACGGTCGAATACCATGCCGGGTGGGTCATCCACAGCAATACGCCGGAACAGTCCTTCCAGAGTTTATGGTTCCACGCCTCGAACATGGCCCGGATATTGTCGTAGTTGATGAACTGGGCCTTGCGGCAATAATCCTCCATCGAGGTGACAGGCCCCAGTCTCGAAGTGAACGCGTCGATGTAACGGCTGATCGCCTGTCCGCTTTTGGCACTGTAATCATGATAGTACCAGGTCTCGCCGATAGGCCACGCCTGATCCTGTCCGCACATACGGAGCATCGTCTCGTAGACGGGCACCGTAGGCAAACCGATCTCCGACTTGAAACCGTGCGCCATTCTGTAATACTCCTCGGGTGGCAACCAGAAATAAGGTCCTTCCCCACCCCATACGATATCGTCCGCCGAATGGGACATATACAGCCTCGTGCTGTCGCATTCCCGCACGGCCTTCCGGATACTCCGGTCGATCACGATCGCCGGATAGGTCTCGTTACTGGCGCACCACAAGGCGATCGAAGGATGGTTGCGGAAACGAATGATATTCTCACGGGCGATCTCACAATAGCGCACCTTGCCGTCTGGATGTCCGCCCCACAGATCGGAAAAGACCAGCACTCCGTATTCATCGCAACAGTCGAAAAAATCGGGATTCAGAAAATTACCCATCCATGCACGGATCATATTCATCTTCGAATCGCGGTGAAAACGCAGAGCCGTCTCCATCCGTTCGCGCGGCATCCGCAGGGCCAGCTCCTCCAGCCCCCAGTTACCTCCCTTGCAGAAAATCCGCACGCCGTTGACCGACACCACCAGATGGGGTGTCGGAGACTCCGTACACTCCCTGACGGTCCGCCACGAACGCTTGTCGTCCGAAACCTGTATTTTGTACCGGGCTGCCAGACCGTCCGAATCCCAACCGGCAATCACCCAGTCGAAACTTCTCCGCTCGCCCAGATCGACCAGAGCCCATTCGTCACGGTCTCCCGCAGAGAACCATTTCGAGACACCCCGTACATCAGTCAGATTCGAAGCAGGATATTTCGGGGCACGGACGGAGGAGACCTCCGTTTTTTTCCATGCGGCCAAATCGTTCTCCACATCCCGGCTGTCATAAACCGAAAGGTCGAACATCCCGAACCGGTCAACGCACGACTCCTCCATCAGAATCCGAACATACCGGGCTTCGGTGCGTTCGATCCGGTAAGAGCCCCGCCGTTCCTTGCTCAGGGGGGCATTATAGGTAATCTTCCGCACGCCGAAACGGCATCGGTAGGTGTCGCTAGTCTTTCCGTCCACCGATGCGGTCACAGTCAGATCATAAAGGTTCTGGGGTCCGTAGCCGTTCGGCCACCACAGCTTCGGCCGACTCATCTTCAGGTGCTTATGGGTATCCGGACCGAATTTTACCTCGAGCGTCTCTCCCGGAGCGACCGTCACCGTCCGCTCGACCGCCACCCGGTCGAAAGCAGCCCGTACGGTCACCTGCCGTCCGCTGCCGGACCCGTTCCTCACAGGTACGTTCAACCATACGAAAGCACGGGTGGTGTCGGGCAGATCCAGATCGGTCTGCACATGGGGGTGCTCGATCGTAACGTCACCCACGGTTCTCAACCTGACTTCCTCGAGAATGCCGATCCCCCTGTCCCGCATAGCTGGCATCCAGTCCCAGCCTGAAGAACAGATATAGGTAGGCGAAGAACGGCTGATCACACGGGAATTGACCCAGGCATTGCCGGCGGCACCTTTGTCGCCCGGGACACCGACCTTCTCCATCGGGCATATCCGCACGGCAACCACGTTCTCTCCTTCCGAGTCAAGATAACGGGTTACGTCGAACGCTCCCTGCACGAAACAACGGTCGATCTCTCCCACCCGGTGTCCGTTTACCCAGAAATCGGCATGGTGATTTACCTTGTCGGCTTCAAGCAGTACACGGCGCCCCCGTACATCGAAGCCTTCAGGCAAACGGAACGCCCTGCGGTACCACCAGTTCCGACGACAGAGTACCTCGGGTATCTTCAGATTGTTGAGCCCCGCCACAGGATCGGGAAACACCTCCTGTTCCACCAGAGTGGCCACCACCGTTCCCGGCACCGTGGCGTCGTACCACGAAGCGGTCGGAAATCCCGGCCGGGATATTTTCTCCCCCTCATCGGCCCCGTTCCATCCCTCGCAGGTCATCTCCCATCCCTCCGTAACGGGCAGCACCGAGGACGACCGAAGGCGTAACTCCCTGGCAAATGCCGTTTTAGGTTTGCGGCGTTCCTTCCATCCGTTCGTAGATGGCCGTTGTACTCCGCATGTGCCGTATATCTCGAGCTCATTGATCCCCACGGGCAGATTCGAAGAGACTTCCTCGATCAGCACACGGACGAACCGCCAGCTTCCCGCAGGAAGCGCCGTCTCCATCCATCCGCCCCTGCCATCGGAAACCCGGGCCAGCACGGTCCACTTCTCTCCCGTATCCGATCCTTCGATCCGGTAACGGACAGGATAACTCGAATAAACTTCATGTCCCAACGTAAAACGCCGGTCCTCCACGTAAACGGGTGTAGACGCATCCGCCTCGCAGAAAATCCGTACCGAAGAGAGCGCACATTTCGCCTGCAAATCGACCGCAATCCACTGGGGCAATGTCCGGACAGGCATCGTACCTTTGTCATAATCGACGAAAAAACGGGCCCGCCAGCCTGTCTGCGTCTCACCGTCCACGGCAAACTCTCCCTGTGCGGGAGCATGATCGGTGGAGGAGACGGAAACGGGACGGTTCAACGCCAGATTTTCCACGGCCGGCCGGGCCGTTCCGCAGAGCATCGTGCAGAAAATCAAAACAGGGACAGAAATTCGGTAAAAGTTCGGAATCATCGCCTATCGGGTTTGGGGTTCATTCGCAGGTTTCATCGCAGAAGTCAGGGCCGGCCGTTTCGTGTCGCCGCACTGTTAAAGGTTTTCTGAAGATTCTTGTCGGAAAAGAGCAGTACGGTGCCCTTGTCTATCTTATAGTCGACGGGCATGGCCCGGTGTATGATCTTCATCACTTCGTCGATCGTTTCCCCCTCGAAAGAGCCGTTGAAACGATAGTCTTTGATCTCCTCCCCCGTAAAATAGACGGAAACGTTGTAGCGACGTTCGATCTTGTGCATCAGCGACTCCAACCGCTCTCCCTCGATCACCCAACGGTCCTCTTTCCACGAAGTGTATATCTCGGGATTGTTCTCCACCTTCACGGCAGGCACGCGTGCGATCACCGATATATTCCGCGCAACCGGTGTCAGGCTCGACTCCTCCAGCGACCGGGCCATCTTGGCCCGGGCATCTTCCCCGCTGAAGTACTCGACCGTCTGGTTCGGAGCGACCCGTATCGGTTCCGGAATATGATCGCCGTTGATCGTGACGGAACCGTGCACGAGCGTCGTCGTAACGGAATTATCCTCCTCATAGGCCGAAACGTTGAAAGCCGTTCCGGTCGCTACGATCGAAATATCCCGGACCTTCACGACGAAAGGTTTGCGGGGATCGGTCGTCACATCGAAATAGGCCTCACCCTCCAACCGTATCTTCCGCTCCTTTTCATTGTAATCGGGAGCGTAGCTGATCCGGCTGCCGGCATTGACCCATATCCGGCTGCCGTCCGGCAACGAAGTCGAAGCCCGCGAACCGAACGACACGGAAAACTCGATCCGGTCCGCCCTTCCTCCGGCGGAGGAAACCGATTCAGGAAAAGTTCCCCGGAACTTATAAAGCAATACCCCGCAACCGAAAGCCGCAACGACGATCACGGCGGCATAACGCAACAGAGAAACCGAAAACCGGCGTTTATGAAGCACCCCGGATCGGGGAACCACCCGCCGCAGGAACAGACTCCACTGCATCTCCGTAGACAGACGCGTATCCCGGCAAAGGGTAAGCGAAGCCAGATGGACGTTCCTCAGACCGATAAAATAAGTACGGTTCTCATCCGAACGCCGTATCCATTCCAGCAGAAAACGGTTCTCGTCCGGCACGGTTTCCCGACAGAAAAAGCGTACGATCAGATCGTCTATATCAATAGGTATGGAAAAAGTTCCGGACATAGATTTGCGGAAAAGAATTGTCGTTTTTTACGTTCGTTCGATAGTATGACGCAGGAAGCGGAGTAGCGGTCTAAAGGAGAGTGAAATTTTCATTAAGAAGGAAAGAAATATGATATTTGTACTATTTTATTATTTATATTTGTGTAGGCGAATCCCACGACAGGACCGCTTCTCAACCCGAACCGATGAACGAAACCTCTGCCGCACCGTTTTCCATAGCTATATGCGACGACTCGTTCGATGCGATCTTCCATTCGCATTACAGATTGCTGTATGCCTATGCGCTGGGAATCGTACACCACAGGGAAATGGCCCGGGACATCGTACAGGAAGTGTTTCTCAAATTATGGAGAAACCGGCAGCGGATCGAGATCAACACGAGCCTGAAGGCCTACCTGATCCGCATGACACGCAACCAGTGTCTGGACACGCTGCGCGAGGGAAAATACGCCGACCGAAACATCAATATAGAAGATACGCTCTGCCGTATCGAAATCATGGGGCTCGACGAAGCCGACCCCGTGTTCGACCGGCTCTACTCCGAAGAGTTGCAGGCCCGCTTCAGGGAGGCTGTGGAATCGCTTCCCGAACAGTGCAGAAAAATATTCCTGCTGAACCGGCAGAACGGGCTTTCCTACCTGGAGATCGCCGCGGCGCTCGGGATTTCTCACAGCACCGTAAAAAACCAAATGGTGATCGCCATGCGTAAACTGCACGATGCATTAAAACCGTTTTTTTAACTACCTTTGTGGTACTCATGCAGAGCGAATTCGACATAGACGATCTCCTGTTCCGTTTCTTCCGGGGAGAGACCTCTCCGGAAGAGAATCGTTTCCTTCTGGCCTGGAAACGGGAAAATGAAGAAAACCGTATCCGGTTCGAGGCTCTGCGCGATCTGTGGATGGTCTCTGCGACCGCTTCCTGCGAAGGCTTCCCCGACCCGGCCGAAGAACTGTCCCGGCTAAGGAAAACGATTGCCCGCGAGGAAAATCCCCCCGCCCCGTCGGGTTCACGCTCCGGCCGTACGGACCACCGGGAACAGCGGTCCGCAACACTCCGGAATATCGTGCTGAAAGGTGTAGCAGCGGCTGTCCTGTTCATCGCGGCGATGGGATGCGGAGCCCTGCTCTACCGCCAGGTCCTCCCTCCCCGTCAGGCCGCCATTCCCTCAGCCGAAATTCCGGTTCCCGATACGATGCTTTTCACAGCCAGCCGGGGATCGCTGGCATCGGCTACGCTGCCCGACGGCACCGTCGTCCGCCTCAACGCAGGCAGTTCTCTCACCTATACGACCGACTACGGCCGCAGGGAACGTCCCGTCACCCTGGTCGGAGAGGCGTTTTTCCAAGTACGCACCGATCCGGGGAAACCATTCGTCGTACACGCAGGGAATCTTTCCATCGTCGCCACAGGCACGACATTCAACGTAAAAGCGTATCCCGAGGAACGTTTCGTGACCACTACGTTGGAAACGGGTGCCGTGCACGTCCGGGGTCTCTCCCGCCGGAGCGATCCCTTCTCCATCGAACTGAAACCCCGGCAGACTTTCATGTATTACAACGAATGCGACACCGTCCTCCGCAGCGAAGCGTTCAATCCCGAGGAATCGGCGCTCGCCGAACAGGTACGGACGAGGGACATTCCGGCCGTCCGCATGTCGAACGTGAAAACCCAGCTCTATACCTCGTGGAAAGACCCGCGCTGGATCGTCGAACACGAAACGCTGGCCTCCCTGGCCGAGAAACTCGGGCGCCGCTACAACGTCTCGATCCGTTTCCGCCAACCGGAAGCCGGAGAGTACAGGTTTTCCGGGTCGTTCGAAAACGAGACCATCGAAGAGATCATGCAGCTGCTGCGCCATGCCACACCGATCCGCTATACGATCGACCGGGGAAAAATCACCGTATCGGTCGACTCCTCCCGACGCAAGGCTTTCGAAAACGCGGCGGGCTGACCCGACTTTCTCCTGAATTTAGACCGTAACGGCAAAAAAACGTCATATCCATAAAGTGCGCTCTATGCGAGCGTACGAACATGAACCTTTAAATGCTTTAAGAGATGAAAAAAACAGGTACCGCCTGCCTAGTCGCATGCCTTACGCTGATCCTGCACCTGCCGTCGCTTCCGCAGCCGTTCATGACCAACGTGGAGGGACGGAACGCCCGGCCGCTCGACGGACGCTGGGAAGCCATCGTAGACATGTTCTCCTGCGGAGAACAGATGGAAGTTTACAAAAACCAGACGGCCGAAGAGAAAGGCCGTTTCGTGGAATACTGTTTCGATGCCGGCATCCGGCTCGACGTGCCGGGCGACTGGAACTCCCAGCGCCCAGAACTGAAATATTACGAAAGTACCGTATGGTACAAACGGGATTTCGACTGCACGCCCTCGCCCGACAAACGACTGTTCCTCTATTTCGGAGCTTCTAACTACCGGACCGATGTCTACCTAAACGGGGAAAAACTCGGTTCGCACGAAGGAGGATTCACGCCGTTCCAGTTCGAAATCAGCGACAAGGTACGTCCCGGACGCAATTTCATCGTGGTCGGCGTAGATAACCGCCGCAGCTCTCTGACGATCCCGGCCCTCAAATACGACTGGTGGAACTACGGAGGCATCACCCGCAGCGTCTTTCTGATCGAAACCCCGCGCAAATTCATCGAAGATTATACGGTACGGCTCGACCGGAACATTCCCGACAGGCTGTACGCCCACGTCAAAATCCAGGGAGCCGCTCCGGACGAAAAGGTGAACCTTTCCATTCCGGAAGCGGGATTCTCCGCCACACTCCATACAGGGAAAAACGGAGAGGCGGAACTGTCCGCCCCTGTCCGCCTCACACTTTGGTCGCCCGAAAACCCGAAACTCTATACAGTGGAGATTCGCAGTCCCTACGACACGATCCGCGAACAGATCGGTTTCCGTACCGTCACCACAGAAGACGGTAAAATCCTGCTCAACGGGAAACAGATTTTCCTCAAAGGGATCAACTGCCACGACGAGATTCCCCAGCGGATGGGCCGGGCCTTCTCCGAAGCCGATGCCCGAATGCTGCTGGGCGAGGTGAAGGCACTGGGATGCAATTTCTTGCGTCTGACCCATTATCCCGCCAGCGAAGAGATGGTACGGATGGCCGAACGAATGGGAATCATGCTCTGGGAGGAGGTTCCCCTGTGGCAGAAGATCGCCTTTTCCGACCCGGGCACACTGCCCAAGGCCAACCGCATGGTCACGGAGATGATCGCCAGAGACAAAAACCGCTGTGCGGTCATCATGTGGAGCGTATCGAACGAGACAGCCCCCGGCCCCGACCGCAACCGGGTGTTGGAAGAGATGATCCGCCACTGCCGCACGCTCGATCCCTCGCGCCTGGTAACCACAGCTTTCTCACACACGACCGATACCCCCACCTCGCTTACCGTGGACGATCCGGTAGCCGGACTGGTCGATGTGATCGGCATCAACAAATATTACGGCTGGTATATCCCGTGGCGGTGCGAACCGAAGGACTTCGTCTGGAACGTCCGGTTCGCCAAACCGGTGATCTTCTCCGAATTCGGATCGGAAGCCCTTTACGGAAAACACGGCGATCCGAACGACCCCACCCAGTGGAACGAAGAGTACCAGGCCCGCAACTATCGGGACAATATCGCCATGCTGCCCAACATTCCCAATCTGGCCGGTACCACCCCCTGGGTACTGTTCGATTTCCGCTCCCCCTACCGCATGAACGGCAAGTATCAGGAGGAGTGGAACCGAAAAGGGCTCATCTCCGACAAGGGACACCGCAAAATGGCATGGTACGTACTGAAAGCATATTACGATTCGATTCCATAAAACCCAATAAACAAAAAAACGCATGAAAAACAGCATTCCGGCCCTGTGCCTCGCCCTTCTTCTCGGTTCCTGCTGCGGAGAGAAAAAAGCGGACATCGTCCGACAGAACTTCGACTCGGCCGCTCCTCAGCTCCGGCTGGCAATCCGCACCGCAGACAGTATCACCGCCGCCCGTCCCGATTCGCTCGTGACCGCCCAGGGCGACTATCCCCGAGTCTTTCCCCGCAGTATCCGCAAGGACGGTTCGCTCTTCCTGATCCCGTCGAAAGACTGGACCAGCGGATTTTTCCCCGGATCGCTCTGGTATATGTACGAATATACGGGAGACACGCTCTGGAAAAAACAGGCCGAACGATTCACTGACTTGCTCCAACGCGAACAGTTCAACCGAAATACCCACGACATCGGCTTCATCATCAACGACAGTTACGGCAACGGATACCGCCTGACGGGAAATCCCGCCTACAAGAATGTGATCGTGCAGGCGGCCCGTACGCTCTCGACCCGTTTCAACCCGAACGTAGGCTGTATTCTCTCGTGGAATCCCCGTAAAGGATGGCAGTTTCCCGTCATCATCGACAACATGATGAACCTTGAACTGCTGATGAACGCCACACGGATCACGGGCGACAGCACCTTCTACCGTATTGCCGTCTCCCATGCCGACACCACCATGAAGAACCATTACCGTCCAGATTACAGCTCCTACCACGTAATCGACTACGACTCCCTCAGCGGCAAGGTTCTCCACCGCAACACCCACCAGGGTTACGCCGATGCCTCCTCCTGGGCTCGGGGACAGGCATGGGGACTTTACGGATACACGGCCATGTACCGGGAAACGGGTGATCCCCGCTACCTGGAACAGGCGGAAAAGATCGCCGGTCGCATCTACACCTTCCCCAACATGCCCGAGGACATGATTCCCTATTGGGATTTCGACGCCCCGGACATTCCCAACGCACCACGCGACGTGTCGGCCGCCACGATCATGGCCTCGGCCCTGTACGAACTTTCCACCCTGGCGACGGAACAGGGAGCGCGCTACAAAGCATGGGCAGACCGTATCATCGACAACCTTTCCGCCTCCTACCTTGCCCCGCAAGGTTCCAACCACGGATTCCTCCTGCTGCACAGCGTCGGAAACCTCCCCGGAGGATCGGAAATAGATACTCCGCTCAACTATGCGGACTATTACTTTCTCGAAGCACTTCTCCGGAAACGGAAATGCGAAATAAACGACTAACCCTTCATCGAATCCTGTAATGAAAACGATTTGCAAATTTCTATTGCTCGTTCTGTTGGTGTCCGTCACGGGCCAGCGGACCGAAGCCCGTAAACCGGCTGAACCTCGGGTAAAAAATGTGATCTTCATGATCGGCGACGGCATGGGACTGGCCGACATCACCGCAACAGCCATCAACCGGGGTTGCGTACCGCTCCAGATCGAACGGGCCCACTACGTAGGGCTGGCCCGCACCTATTCGGCCAACAACCGGGTGACCGATTCGGCCGCCGCAGGCACGGCACTCGCCACCGGACACAAGACCAACAACGGTCATATCGGCGTCGATCCCGACAAAAAACCGCTGAAGTCGATCCTCGAAAAGGCGGAGGAGAACGGATTGGCCACGGGGCTCGTGGCGACCCATTCGGTCACCAATGCCACACCGGCCGCCTTCATCGCCCATCAGCCCAGCCGCAAAATGGAGGAAGAGATTGCCGCAGACTATCTGAAGACGGACATAGACCTTTTCATCGGCGGCGGCAGGAAGATGTTCACCCGACGTGAGGACGGGCGGGACCTGACCAGAGAACTGCAGGAAAAAGGTTACACGATCGCCTACACGATGGATGAAGTGAAGGCTTTCGAAAGAGGCAAACTGGGCGGACTGCTTTACGACACCTCCGTACCCACCATGGCACAGGGGCGTGGCGACTACCTGCCCCAGGCGACGGCCAAAGCACTGGAAGTCCTCGGCAGGAACTCTCCAAAAGGTTTTTTCATCATGGTCGAAGGCTCCCAGATCGACAAGGGCGGTCACGGGAACGACATCCGGACGATCATCGACGAGACCACAGACTTCGACAACGCCGTGAAAGTAGCTTACGACTATGCCGACCGGCATCCAGGAACGCTGGTGGTGGTGACCGCCGACCATGAAACGGGCGGTGTGACCCTTCCCTCCGGCAAGCCCGACTTCACCCTGCCGGACCAAGGTGTGAAATACACTTTCTCCACCAAAAGTCACACGGCGACCTACGTCCCCGTGTATGCTTACGGAACAGGAGCCATGCATTTCAGCCGCGTACTCGAAAATACGGAGATCCCGCAAATCATGGAGCAACTGCTCCGACTCAGAAAATAACCTCATTCCGACGAACGGGCCCGCGTACCGAAGGGCCGCTAAAATCAAGGGCTGACTAACGCATGAGTTAGTCAGCCCTTTTGTCACTCGGGTAATTCACTGCGTATCTATGGCTAAATCTTTAAATTCCATGAATGTCATCGAACGCAAAAAAGGACTTTGTCTGTTCTCCTCCCGGATCGTAAAGGTTACGTACTGTTTTAGTTTTTGTTCCAGGAGATATAACTTTTCCGGTTCGATCGCAAGTAATTTGGGATGTTTCAGCATCCTGATTGTCACCTCGTATGCTTTCCCGGAGGGATTTACTGTATAATAT
>CDZF01047495.1_pt1 | contig 23825 bp, 18 predicted proteins | sample 557591 | NCBI WGS metagenome assembly CDZF01 (sample SAMEA3182093, study PRJEB8094) | gut metagenome | biome: human; feature: gut; material: Stool; isolation source: human stools | place: Canada | collected 2012-02-04
CAATATATCCTTGTTATCGGGCTGGAGAGATTTTAATTTCTAAAAATAGAATGTCCACAGTCAATTGAATGTGAATACAGGATATCGAATTTTAATGGGCATAAATGGATAAGATTAATCTATAAAAATTTGGTGTTACTTCTTTTGCATAGATTTTAAGTACAGAGACTTGATTTTGCGACGGATTATGCGGTTTCGCAACGGTGCGATTTTTTTTCGAATACTCGGTATAGATCCCAGTATAGGCAGGACGATACAACCTATCACAAATGACAGAACGGACAACATTGTATCATTCGAAGAGCATATCAGAGAAACAGCATAATAGATCCCAAATCCTAAACCGCCACAAATCAACGCACATAACAGACAGAATCCCTTCATACAATTTCGCACTTTCCATCTGACTTTATCTTTGACATCTTGCCACAACTTTCGATCCCTCTCCTTCAATTCCTTAATAGCGGCATCACCCCGATTTGCCCGTTCCTGTAATTCTGCTTTTTCCCTTCGTAAAGTTTCCACATCCCTGATTTCGATAAAACCGACTACATCATCAATATTCGCATTGGTAATATCTTCAGGGTGTATTTCATACACCCGAATTCCATTATATATATGGATATGAGTATTATCATCGTATGATTTTGTTCTCAATTCGTCGTATTTGTCTACAACGGAATGGTGCAGCAAGGAGGACATGACGAGTTTCACTCTGTTCATAACATCCAGCGATGCGGGTGTTTGATTCTTCATAATACCTTTATGCAACCGAAACCATAATCGGGATATGGCATAATCCATCGTAGCCGAATAGGTAAAATCACTTCCTTGGCGTATGGAAGCATGGCGGGATATGAATTTGGGGATACTGCTTTCCGAAAGTAGAACGCACTGGCACTGTTCGAAACTTGATTTGTGCATGGAACGGCGTTTACCGCTGATTATAGAAAAAATCCGCAGGTATTTAGCTACATCCTCCTCAGAGATAGTCAAAGAAGACGATGCCGCATCGGTCTGAATTGCGTCGAGATTTTCGGTCGTTTGAAGATTACCGTTCATATCGTCGATATAAACAGACCTTTCGTCGTACTCTATATCCGAATCTTGTAAAAAAGCATAGAATTTTCCCCGTTCTTCCATCACTTCTCCTCTGTCATGACATCGGCTCAATATGGTATTCATGGCAGGCTTACCGTCAGGCCGGTCCAATTTGTTTATGATTCTTTCGGCCTGTTTGAAATATCCGTCGATCACTTTCTTCGTTTCGTCCAGGTATTTCAGTTTTATATACTCCTTCCTTTTGTTCGCTTCTCGAACTAAAGTGAGAAAATCGTTCAGAATACGGCGGTGTAAATCGCCATTGTATCCATATGCACTGAACAATTCTTCCGTATCGAGATAGATCGTCAGGTAGGTCGTCCAACTGCCTATCGTACTCAAATCCGTCGATTCAGTAATGTCTTTCAGACCGGAAATGATAATAAAACCCTCTTTGATCTCGTTCAGACATCCAACAAACTCCTTGTCGCTTTCTTTGGAAAGCATGAAGCGGGAAAATATGTGCCCGGCATCCAGGCTGGAATCTGTCAAAAGGAATTTCGTGAATCCCTCGATGATATCTTCGTCATTTGCAGGTTGAGTCGTCGATTCTCTGTAATACGCTATCAGAGCGTCGAATACGGGTCTGTACTTTGTATCCTGTTCCGACAGTTGCCTGTTGAAATCCTTCAGTGCCTCAGCCGAAGGTTCTGCATGGTATTCGCCATTGGCATTCGTAATGGAATCTTTCAGGCGATTTCGTATGACCGTTTTCAGAACACTTTCATATACGTCGATTTCAAAACATTCCTTTAAACGATTTCGAAGTGTCGTTATGTCGAACGACCACATATCTTTCTGATTGATAGTCGCCGTTACGAACCGGGCTAAAACCGAATAGATATCGTGTTCTGCGTTGTATAAATTTGTAAATACGGCAATGGAAGCTATCAAATTTCCGCGTATCATTTTAAGAGTTTTATTTTACAATTAGTTATGTGGATTTTTCACTTTTCAATTATATATTGGTCGGATTCATATAAGTATTCTATCTGTAAGTCTGTGCGATCAATAGTCCTAAAAAACAGTCATATTCCTTTTGAATATTCTCTTTTTTGATGACAAACTCCCTGGCGAATAATTGCTGGACTGCCAAAAGCCTACAGCTTCGTTAATGAAATTCATTTAGAAGATACTATTGCTTCAATTCGTACTATCTCGGGTTTTTCACCGGCATTGGAAAAAACAAAAATGCTGCTGGCGGCCTTTCCTGTTTTATTGCGCGGATCGAAATAAACCGACAATGTGTCTCTAACACCGGGTTGAAGAGGTTTTTTCGACCATTGAGGGGAGGCACAACTACAAGATACCATAACCTTTGTTATGACCAGTGGACGGTCTCCTGAATTATGGTATACAAATTTTATCAAATACTTTTGAGGATTAATCTCCCCTAAATCACATTTATGTCCATGAAAACATATAGCGGCACCTTTTTGATTTTGGGCAAAAAGACATAAACCGCAAAACAACATTATTCCGGACAATAAAATTTTTTGGTTAAACATAAAAAATTGCCCTAAATGCAAAAGAATAATCTTTTTTTCAGATTGTTAATAGGTATCGGGAATATTTCACTCCCGATACCTAATGCTGATTTAATCTAAGATTTCGGAATCGCTTCGCATCGTTATGGTTTTACCATTGATGTCTTTTGCCGCGACTTCAACTGATTGATAACCGACAAAAGAAATGACAAGGATCGAATTGGGAGAAGGAACGGTTATGCTTACGTAACCATCCATATCGCTGATCGTTCCGATACCAAATGATCCTTTCACCATTACGTTTACTCCAGGTATGCCGTCTCCATATTCGTCGACGATCCTGAATGTCACAGTGTACTGTTGTTGAGCGACAGCGGTTTTATCCGCTTTGACATCCGCCTTGGCGAACAACGGCGAGGACGAGATTCCGAGGCAAATTGCCAGGACGAGCAAAATAGCTTTTTTCATAAAAATAGAATTTAGTTAAATAATTAGGTTAATTTAATCATCTTTGGATGATTATAGCCGTTGGGGTTATTGTAATATTCTGATTAATTTATTGTCTTGCGTAGCGTTTTTTTGCTTGTTGAAACGGTAACTGAAATTGAGGGTTATGTAACGGCCGTAATTGTATGCCCACGTGTTGCGGATGCGGTCGGATTGTACGGCGGCTGTAAAAGCCGTCGAACCGTTGAGTATGTCGTATACAGCAATACAGATGTCCCCGGCCCTGTCCTTGAAGACTTTGCACCCCAGCGCTGCATTCAATTGATGGTAGGTATTCCGGCTGTCGGAATAGGTCAGATTGTCGTAGTAACGGAGCAGGTAATTGGCGTAGGCATACCATCGTTTCGAGATCTGCCAGGTACCCAGTACGGCAACTTGCTCCGCAATGGCCCGGACGTTTTTCGTTGTGGTGTTTTCTGTATAGGCATACGTGGTGGAAGAAGATAGCGTAAGCCGCAAGGCCCGGGAAAAGTTGGTTCGGATACCGATCGTGAAAGCAGGATAGTAAAGATCGGAAATATTGTAGGCGTTCCCGATATAAGTGGGAGTATGATAGAAACTGAAAGAAGGCGTCAATGAAACGATAGACCTGATCGGGCTGAAAAGGAAAGAGTAAGTTATCCGGGCGTCGATATTGTAGTCCGTACCGACATTGGTTGCCGACACGAGATTCGCCCCTGCGTCGGCATGGTAATTTCCATAGGCGGTCAGAACGGTATCGCGCAACAGATATTCCATCCGCGAAGCGATTTTATCCGTGGTGATTTTGGCGCTCAATTGGGTTTGCAGACTGGATGAACGGGAGGGGAAATTCATATTATAGCTGTATTGAATCGTATGGAGCCGGGCCGGTTGCAGGCGGGGATTCCCGGCCACCAGATAGTATGGATTATAACTTTCGAGCGTATGGCTCAGTTTGTCGGCGGAAGGATAGACGGCCGAAGAGGTGTAATTGAGGGAGAAAATACGGTAAGCGGAATGATAATAATTGATGTTTATTTGCGGAAGGAAATGATTGTAAACATTTCGGCCGTATGACTTGTCGACCGGGAATCCGCTGTTCTTTTCGATCGCCGCAGATTGGAACCGGAGTATAAAACCGATCCCGAGTTTTCCTTTTTTGTAATTCATCCCTGCATCCGCCATGTGAGTCCAGCGGTTGTCCACATATTTTTCGGTCAGCGTCGAGTCGATTTCTCCCGTGAGGTTATCCAGCGCCACACGGTCCGTTTTCGAGTGATCGCGTGCAAAAGTGTATCCGAAAGTCATGGAAAAGTACCTGCTCAACGGTTCCGTATAACGGATTCCCGCTGACACGTTGTTGATCCGACCTTCTCCTCCGGAAATGACGTATGTTTTTGCCGTACTGGAAGCCAGCGTATCGATCGTATTTTTGCTGATGTCGTTCTTTGAGATTATATATGAAACATCCAGAGATATCGAACGGCTGCTCTCTCGCCCGGAGGCGGGAGGGGCGGCGTATCCGAAGGAGAGGTTACCGTCAAGCGATTTTCCTTTCTCCCGGTTATCCGTCGACTGATTTTGCCGGAATAACGTGCGGGAGTCGAGTTCGGAGAAAGAAAACAACCACTCGTCATTCCTGCTGTCTTCCAGCGCCCCTCTGGTGTGAAAATTCAGTGAGAAACGCTGTTTTTTGCCGAGGTATGAGCTGTATTCCACATCGGCTGTATGTTTTGTATTTCTGTTTGCATTCAAGAGCGTGTCGAGAGCCGTGCGGGAAGTCCATTGGGCAGACGGATAGTAAATGTCCTGCGTGATTTTCTTGTCTTTCTCCGTATTCCGTCCATAGAGGTAATCCACCTTCAGATGCACTCCCTTATCGGCATTGTTGCGTTCGTATGTAGCGGCGATATCCGTATTGGTATAAGTGCCCGGCTTGGGGAGTCCCTTGCTGAAATTGATGATGTCGGACATCATCGACGACTTGCGGTCGATATTGCTCGTCAGGGCCGACAGTTTTAGGATGTTCTTCTCGGCAAAGATGTTGAATGAACCGCCCGCCCCGTACCGCGTCCGGTAGTCGCCGTTCATATTCCGTTTCAGATCAGGTCCGGCGCTTACGAGGACCTCTCCGGCTACGGTTCCTTCCATCTGGCTGAAGGTCAGGATGTCCATTACGGTCCGTTTGCGCCGTCGGAGTTTCGTCTCTTCGGCATAGAGGCGAATCTTGTCTACATCCGAAGCGTCGATGTATTTGAGAGGGTCCATCACGTCGCTGCCGAACACCATTTTACCGTTGACATATACCACTTCCACCTGCTGCCCGTTCACCTTGATGTCATTGTCGCCGATTTCCACGCCGGGAAAACTCTTGAGCAGTTCTTTGACATTGTCGCCGTCCTGCGAGCGTATCGCCCGTGGATTGTATTCCAGTGTATCCCCTTTCTGCGTAATCATGGCAATACGGCCCTTGACCGTCACGTTGTCGATCAGCTGCGAAGCCGGGGCAAGCCGGATAGCCAGGGGAATGACCGAAGCCACGTCCCGGAAGAGGAAATTCAATGGCTTATAACCCACATAAGTGATCCTGACCCGTATGGGCCACGTTGTTTTATCTTTCGGCAAAGCGTGACTGAATCCCCCTTTTTTATCAGTCGCAACGAACAGCGTGTCGGACGGCATGGCAATCTCCACGGTAGCACCTGCAAGCGGTTCCAAAGTCAGGGAGTCGACAATCGTTCCGCTCAGTCGGGGGACATTTCGCTGTTGGGCGAAAACATCCTGCCGCCCGCACAATACGAATAGTACAATCAGGATAAATCGTATCGTTTTTTCCATAAGGCCAGGATCACTCGGTTAAAAGGTCAATTCATCGTAAACGGTGTTTATGCCGGTTATCTGTTTGTTAATTGTCCGGCGTGACGATGATAGGAGGAATTACGTAAGAGGTCTCTTTCATCACAACATTTAGGTGTGACCGTCCCTTTCGGCTCAGAGTTTGGGTTTCGTAGCCGATATAGGAGATTTGTATCCTTGCGTCATCCGGACAGTTGTTAATGGTCGCGTTACCGTCAAGATCAGTGGCAGCCCCGTTGGTCGTTCCGACAACTAATACACTGGCTCCAATCAACGGTTCACTTGATTCATCTGTAACTTTAACCGTCAGTTTGGAAGTTTGTGCCTGGATCTGGGCGGGTAATACCATGAAGAATCCCGCCAGTGCAATCATAATGAACAGAAATCTTTTCATAATAATTCGATTTTAGGTTAGACATTAGGTGTCCGTGACGATTCTCTGATTATCTCTTTTTTTTAAGGTATATGACCGTGCCATGACGAGGTGCGTCAGGCCTTATCCTTTTTAATTTCTTCATATCCACGGTCACTTCCCCCGGTTCGTAATCGGGATGGGTAGCCCGCAGCGTGAATACTTCGGGAACGTCGTAAAAATAAAGTTGTCCTCCGATGGTGCTGGAATCGGTTACCTCACTTTGCTCCGTGCCCAAAAGCGATACGGTTGCTCCATACACACTATTATACGTCCCGTCCTCATTCGGGATGGCGTCGAATACGTCGGCTATGAATATTTTACGATCATCCGCTGTCACCGTAACGGTGTCCGGCCTCCCGGGGCTTTGCTGCGATGTCTTGGTCGTACTGCAACGATAAAATAGCGAGGACATCCCGAGCAGGATGAGTAAAGGGGTAACGATTTTTCGTTCTGTAAAGAAATTCATATGGCTGTTGTTATTTTGTGTTGAAATTTCAGGTTAGACATTGAAATTGTTACGTGGAGATTTTTTCATTTACCTTTTTTCTTTTCGAGAAATATGGCCGCCCCATAATGATGCCTATTCGGAGCATTCCTTTTTAATTTCTTCATATCCACGGTTACCTCCCCCGATTCGTAATCGGGATGGGTCGCCCGTAGCGTGAACACTTCGGGAACATCGTAAAAATGGACTACAAAAGTCTTGGCATCGAGTATTTGCACTTGATCCGTACCTAACAACATTACGGCGGCACTATCCACACTATTCCACGACCCCCCGTCTTCATTCGGAACGGCATCATAGATACTAACCGAGAATATTCTCCGGTTTTCCACCGTTACGGTGACGGTGTCCGGCTTCCTGGGGCTTTGCTGCGATGTCTTGGTCGTACCGCAACGATAAAATAGCGAGGCCATCCCGAGCAGGATGAGTAAAGGGGTAATGATTTTTCGTTCTGCTAAAGAATTCATACGGTTATTTTTTAATAGTCCTTATTAATACCCTTTACGACTATTGCAATAGCTGAACATCCGAGGATTCGGGCTGCTTTACTTACGACGACGTTGTGTTGAGTGTGGGTTTATCAGTAGGAAACAAATCGCCGTAATCAGTAGAAATGGGGAAAATCATTTTTTCATAATAGAAAAGTTTTAATTTTCGGTTAACCCGTCGACTCTTAAAATTAAGAAAAAATATTTTGAATATCAAAATCAAAACCCAGAAATAATTGGAGCTAAATGTAAAAAGAGAAAGGGTCGGTATTTCCAACCCTTTCTCTTAACCAACCGGATGTTAAAGACGCGCTTTTTTATTTTCCGTTCAAGGCCATGTCGATCATGGACAGATAATATTTGAGAGTGCCTCGATCCATGGGATTCCTGCAACAGTTCATCGCTTTCTGCACGTCACGGCGAACCTCCTTCAGTTTGCTGAAATAAACCGTCTCGATGTTTTCGGGAGCATAATAGTAGATGGTCGAAGTCGGCTCCATGCCGTCCGTTACGGCGCCGATTTCGGTCAAATCGTCCGGAAGCGTCCCCGGGGAGAGGGTTGCCCCGCCGTACAGCGCGGCGATTCCGCGGGCGTTTTCCGTCCATTCCGGAATCGGTCCGTCCGGATCTTCCGCAAAGGTCCTGCCTCCGCTTTTGGCCCTTTTCAGGTTCGCTTTCATCACGGGCGATCCGTTGATGAGGAAAGAGATATACTGCCCGGCCCAGGTCATATGGCGGGGCGCCAGAGCTTTTCCTTGCCTGGAATCCCGGAAGATGAACGATGCCACATCGTCCAGCGCCTCTTTCTGTGTGTAAGGGGCGTCCGATTTCTCAACGCTGAGAGCCATTCGGGCTATACGGAACATGATATGCATCATCGGCATGTTCGTATAGGCCATTGAGGAGATCGTGCTGTTCGGGCCTCCCAGATGCATGAAATCCCTGTTCGCATCCATCCAGGACATATCGCTGCATAAATCGAAGATCGATTGCATCGCCTGTTTCTGCACCTGCCTCGGTACCGGACGGTTGGTCGGTTGTACGCGGCCTGCGTGAGGTTCGTCCTGATAGACTCCTCCGATATAATACGACATGTTCCGGACATGGTTGAACACCTTTAAGAACAGAAAATCGGGGAACAGTTCCTTGTAAGTTTCGGGAATACCGTCGTCTTTGAGCCATTCGGGAGCATGGGCGATGACGAATTTGAGATTCTCGGTTTCCTGAGCAATCGAAGCGGCTATGTCGCTGCCCAGATCGCCTTCCAAAGCCCGGGGATCGACGGCATACGAGATACCGTTTCGCTTACCGTAGAAGAAACGGTGGTCTCCGGTCTTTTCGGACAGCCACTCATCCAGTGTCTCTTCCTCGTTTTCAGCCAACGGCGTATAGAGCCATTTGATAGCGAATTCGTCGTATATGCCGGGCTTGTCGATGATTGTCGCTACGCCGCGTTCCCTGTCGCCGGGCCGGGCCGCATAGTTGAACAACACATCGTCGGTGACGGAGGCCGTGAATCCGTTTTCCTGCGTAAATTCCGGATCGCGCAACTGTTCCGTACTGTAAGCGGCGCTACCGGCCAGATTGGGAGCCAGGCCCAGGGCCGTCGCCATTTTCTGCATGACTTTTGCGGTCAATGCTTCGCAGACCGCCTCGTCCGACAAATAATAGCCGGCATACCTGCGGTCGGTGTTCGCGATCGAATAGACCGCTTCCTGCCGGACGCTGTTCGCGAAGTCGCGCGGGACGGTCATTTGGATACTCATGATCTCGCCTGTCCGGGGATCGGCCAGACGGCGCAATGCAATGGCATTTCCCGTCGAGGCGGAGAAAACGATACTGCTGGTAAGCGGATCGTCCGAACGGAAATCCCTGTCGGCAGGGAAAGATTCCACGCGGATCGCATTCTTGAACCCGGCCTTTTCGAATGTGGGGTTCCACTTTTCGATGCCCTTCCGGATGGCTTCGGCCCAACTTTCCGTGAAAAGCGTGTCGATGTAGATTGTGATGGATTCGACGGGTTCGGACGTCCCGCCCCGTTTTATCGCCTCCCCGTCTTTGGGAATCAGATTCCAACGTCCGGCAAAATATCCATCCTTGCTGCCTTTGTCCCCGAAAGAGGTATACCGGACATAGGCGGTTCCGATCCGGGGATCGGCTTTCCGCACCGCCATCTTTTCGTCGGGCAGCAGGGTCAGCGTCGTCACGATGCCTGCCGACACTTCCGGTTTCTCCTCCAGAATTCCCATCGGGAAAGCCAGTGTCAGCCGTATTCCGACCTCTGACGACACCGCCACGCTGCGATTGAAGGCATCTACTTCCTGAATGAGAGAACGATTGCCTATATATTCATTCGCATAAATAAACAACCCGTCCCCGCCGAAAAGTACACCGCGCAGATTAAGTATGTCTTTGTTCCCTCCCTGAAAGTAGGACGTAGCATCGAACACGACGGCCGTACTGTCGTTGTTGACCGCGGCGATGGGGAAAGCCTTCGTGATGGCACTGATCCGCGAGGCCTGCAATGCCTTTTCGATACCCTTACCGCCTTCTTTCGCGTAAACGTTGTATTTCGGCGTACGGAACAGCACCAGCGAGTCGGTCCGGTCGATCCGCAGCCGTTTGGACGGAGCTGCTTTCTGTCCCGGAGCAAGGGCGCCCACGTCGCTCGTCCGGTTGACATACGTATCCACCAGGAAGTCGCGGCCGAAAAATCCGAAAGGTATTTCGAGGTAGATTTTTTGTTCGACTTTATGTATGGCCATGATGCCCTTTTTGTGTACGACACCCTTTTTCCCTTTGAAAAGCCTGTCGTATGCCGAGGGCTTCGGGGCCTCTTTCCGTGTTGTGTCCGCCGTCTCCTTTTTTTTCCGTTTGCCGGCGGCGGCACTCTCCTGCAGGGGAGCCACCAGGCTCCCGGCAAGTAATCCTAAAAGCAATATTTTATAATATTTCATAGCGGAATTTCCCTATTTTAACCCTAAATCAAGCGTGCGAAGCAATAGCTCGTAATGCGCCTTAGTGTCGGCGGACGCACCGTTTACCCGAGTTTTCAGCAAGGTCTGCACATTGGACAGATACGTGTAGATGTCGCCGGCCGTAGCCTGTCCCCTGTTGAAAATGGCCCGGGGAGACCATCCGAAGCCCGATATGGGATCATAACTGATTTTTCCGCATAGGTTTTCGCCTTGCAGGTTACAGGTATACCGGCTCATGTCGCGGTTCTCTGCCGCGAATCCATTTGCCGTTGCCCCGGGTACGGAGAAACCGCCGGATCTCATCATAAGTTTTACATACTGGTTCTGGATGTCCATCTGTTCACGGGTCAGTTTCCGTCCGCTGACGGTCGGTTTCCAAACGTAATTGTAAACGAGATCGGCGCATTCGCGGAATGAGAACGATTTGCCCGCCACATCCGCCGAAAGGGAAACATTGAAGGGAGCGCTGATGATAAGCGATCCCAGCATATTGCCTACAGCGGCTTTCGGGGAACCGATGATGGCCAGTTTGTTCAGCAATTCCTGGTTGTCCAGCCAGTCGAGATTGCCGTATAACTCACAGAGGTAGTCGAGCGCTTCGACCTGTTTTTCGGTCGGGATGTTGGCGAAAGCAGGCAGCGTATCGTCGGCCTTCACTTCATTCTTGTAGAGACCGCCTACATTGAGGTAGACGTGCTGGATATACATGGCCAGCTGGTTGATGATGCTCTCCAGAATTTCCGTACGGAATTCGAAGTCGTCATCGCCCGAGGTGATCCAGCCATCGTATTCTCTCATCAGTTTCTTCAGGTTTTCGACTCCGTACCGGGTGGCTTTCACCACGTCGTCGCCCAGGTCCTCGGTCTGGGAACGGGGATCGAAGAACCGTACCGAGAACTGCTGCTTCCCGTAACGGGCCCAGGGGTGCTCCTTCACGGCATCGGTGATCCATTTCGTCGTAATCGGAGCCTCCTCCTCGACGCTTGCGGCTTCGAACACCGGAGTGTAGGTCCAGCGGATCAGGTAACGGTCGTAGGGACCGAAACGGGGCGGAGTCAGCTTCACGCCGCGCTCCTTGTCGCCCGGTTGCGCCACATAGTTGAAGCGGGCGTAATCCATGATCGTGGTGGTCGTTCCGTGCTGTTGCGTGAAAGAGGGGGAGCGGAGCGAATCGACTGGAATGACCGACGAACCGCTCATGTTGTGCATGAAGCCGAGGCAGTGCCCGATCTCGTGCGAAATGACGTAACGGAGCGCATCGCCCAGGATTTCATCCGGTAGTTCCGTCCGGCGCACCTCCTCATCGACCGTTGCGGTCTGTACGAAACGCCAGTTGTTGATCAGCCGCACGATGTCGTGGTAGACGTATACTGAGGCGTTAAGTATCTCACCGCTGCGGGGATCGACCCACGAAGGCCCCATGGCATTTTGGATGCCTATCGGGGCATAGCGTACGCACGAATATTTCAGGTTGTCGGGGTCGAATTCCGGATCGTCCGTCGGAAAGTCCCGGGCTTCGATGGCGTTTTTGAAGCCGATCTCTTCGAACAGCTCCTGCCATTGGTTGATTCCCTCTTTGATATAGGGTCTCCATTTTTCGGGGAAGTTGCTGTCCACATAGAATACAATGGGTTTTACAGGTTCAACCTTCTCGCCCCGACGGAAAGCCACCGTATCGGAAGGTACGAGCTGCCAACGGTTGGCATAATAAACCGGCGCCGTGTTGCGGGAACCCTCACCCAACTGCATCCGGGGAGTGAAAAACACGCCGATCCGGTAATCGGCCATGCGGGGCCGATAGGGTTCCTCGGGCAGCAGGACGATCGAACGGGTCATTTCCACCGTGAAAGGAGCGTCTTTCAGCAGGGTGCGCCCGTCGCCGTGTGTGGCCAGCGAATAGGTGTAGGACAGCGTGCTGCGAATCGAAACGTTGTCCTCGAAAGCCTTGATGCCGCTCAGGTAGGAACCGTCGCTCTTGTAGCTTTCGGTGCGTTTGAACGAGGCGCCGTACAGCGAATTCTGGTCGAACGGGCTCATTTTCTTATTGTCGCTGACGAAGAAATCGGTCATTTCGAACACTACGGCCGTACTGTCGTTATTGTAAGCCTCTATTTTCGCGTTTTTCAGGATCGAACCGATCCGGCTCTTCTCCAATGCCCGGTCTATCGCCGCATCGGTCGTCATGTAGTCGGCGTTGATCTCGCGCAACTGCACGTGCGTGTCGTTTTTCGTGAACAGGACATACAGGGGCTGTGTCGGTTTCGAGCCCACCACGGCATTGGCGTTCTCGCTGATCTCGGTCACCGTGGACCCGATCAGCATCTCCCGCCCCAGCAGGTCGACGGGCAGCTCGAAATAGAGCTTCCCTTTCATCATGTGGAGGGTGATCATCCCTTTCGCAGTCTCGTGCTTCCCTTTGAAAAGCTCGTCGTATTTGTTCTTCTTTTTTGCCGTCGTGTCGCTTCCCGCGACTTCGGTTTTCGCCTTTTTCTTCTTCCAGAACCAGGGAAAAGCCGCCTGGCTGGGCAAGGTGACTCCCAGTATCCCTGCACAGAACAGGCTCAGGAAAATCGTTTTTTTCATGTCGGTCCTTATTTCTAAAAGTTTGTTGTTTGTATGGTGTTTCCAATCCGTTTTCCGGACCAGGAAGTTTCGCTTGGATATATAGTTTACGCCTTAATTTTTCCCGTATTTCGAACCGTTATAAAAATGCAGCAAAAACTGTAAATTATTTAGCATGCATTGCTTTTTTGTGGTGATTTATTCGAAATATACGATTTTTAATAACAAAGTTCCAAATAAAACGAGGTAAAAATGACTCGTATGTGCTTTTAGGTTTAGGTCAAAAAACAATACTCTGTTTTTGTCGTTATTGTATCCGAAAGACCTGCTATTCTTAAACCGTAATCTTGCAGCACACAGGTTTCGTGTGCTGCAAGATCACTGTTTAACAGTATTTCCAAAGTTCTATTTGGGTAGTGTGCTTATGCAGGTGATCTCTCCGAATCCGGGAATCGTCTTGGCTGTCCCCAGAGCACCTGTTTCGAGGTTGGTAATGGGCAGCAACCAGATTTTACCCTCTCCCGACTGTTCGTTATAGGTCGTAACTACCAACTGCTTGTTGTTCGTTTCGATAGGAGTCATCGCGGGGTTGTCCGACTGCAGGTTGTACCATGCCTGTTGATACAATTGCATGTTCGTGATTTTATCTCCGGATGCGGACACTTGGGCCGCCAGGTCGAAAACAGGAGTAGCAACATTTCCGGCAGCCTGAAGCACGTTGACAGCATAAATTTTATCCGGCGTTGCGTAGTACATGATTCTTTGCAACGGATTGAACACCCCCTGAATACTGTTGCTTATGTCGGTGCATGTGCTTATATCCAATTTTTTGTTCCCTTTAATCGTACTCCCGTCACTATCTTTCGTCAATGAACATACGTAATAGGTTGGGGAGCTCTTGTCTTTTAGGAAGTGATAATGGAGATTGCCGTCCCCGAGTCCGGCCCCCAGAACTTCCATGCCCGGCATATTGTTGGGCAGGAATTCAGGATCGTCCGAGGCCGTAACCGTTGCGAGCGGGAACGCGGTCATCATGGTCGGTTTCCCGACAAAAGTTCCATTGGGTTCGCTGTAATAGGACAGCGAGCCGACAAGAGGAGAATTGCTGCCGACGGTTTCTACTGCAAGATATTTTCCGGCATCGTACAGGGTCGAGTTGTAGTTCAGCGCGGAACCGAAAGAGGGATAGCCCGTAGCCCTCGGCGCATAAAACAGCTTCCCGCCAACCACGGCCAGAAAGTAGTTCCCACCTCCGTTAACATTCGACAGGAATGACGGCGAGCAGTTGTTCGGAGCCGCGAAAAACAGCTCGTTGGAGGAATACACCGCTTTATAGGTCAGCGGGTCGACAGAGAACAGGTCCTTGTCCGTACCGACATAAAGGCGGTTCTCATAGCTTCGGGTGGAGATGAGTAGTACGGAAGTATAACACATACTTGTCACCTTCCCTTCGATGTTGCTCCCGTTGACGGACGAGTAGAGATTACGAGAAACGGCATCCTCGCCGTCGTATATTTCGGCCACCTCCCTGCAGTGTACCCAACTCAGATCAGAAGTCAGTCCGCCATCCTTCGTGTCGGCGACGACGAGCCCTTCTCCCAAACTGTTGTTAACGTACACGTTCCATGTTACTTGTTTTTGCAATTCGGTATTGCGGTTCGTTACGGTCAGCACCAGTATATAGGGATTTACCGACGGAAGGTTGACGATGGTTTTCGACAAGGTCGCCTCAGTTCCTATCTCGGAGAAGTTATCGGGGTCTGTCCCTGCCTCCATACTCAATTCCCATTTGTAAGACAGTGACGATGTATTCCCCTCGTCCCCCACATAAATTTTGGGGTTCACTTTCAGTTCATGGTTGAACTTTACGTTCAGATCCATTCCCAATCCGGTTGTGTCGATAACGATATCTTCCAGCGTGGTCGATCTTTCCGTGCTTTTGTCATCGTAACACGAGGTGCTGAACGAAGCCCATAGGCACGCAATGAACAAAAATTTTATATATTTCTTCATAATCGTCTCTTTTTATCGGGTTCTGATAACGATCTCCGTATTGGGAGCCGGTCCGCTGACCTTGTTGTAGTTGGAGTATTTGACACCGTCTTCGCCGTGCATGAGCGGTTTGTTGGGGTGATCGATCTTGTACTGACGTACATGTTCCGCAAGTTTCCTGCTCATGGCAACCGCCTGATCCTGGGAGGTCCGAGGATAGGAGACTCCGTTTTCGTCCTTCCCTTTCTCGCCCCATGTATTGAGCAGGTAGGCGTCTTCCCCGATCACTTCCAGTACGAGTTCGTGCAACCGGGTACTGTACGTGTCGCAGAAGAAGTACCACCACGAACGCCAGGAGAGCGGCATGGTAAGCATGTTGCTCCACTCCACGGTGCAGAAACGATTGCCCGGCACTCCGTCGATGAAATGGTCCGAAGCGAACAGGCCCAGCAACAGCGTCTTTTTCTCAGTGTCGAGTTGCGAAGTGTAGGGCACGGACAACGTGATGTTCGTGCTGCCTTCCGATGCCTTCAGCACCGTGTTGGTCATGGTATAGTCCGATTTCGTGGCTGTCGTGACGCTGTCGGTGATCACAACGACATTCATCGGCCGGTCGTAATCGGTGGAAGGGCCCATCAGCATGACCGGGATATTAATGGTTCCGGTTTGTTTGTCCTCACTTTCCCGGAACGAGAATTCGACTTTTTGCCGGGTAAAATATACGGATGAATCTTCCACGGCGAAAGTAGGGATTTCTTCCGTATCGCATCCGCACAGGACACAGACGAAAGCTCCCAGCACATATTTGAATTTACACTTCATGGCACAGCGGTTTATCTGTCTTGAATTCGGTTATTATCGGTTTCGGCTTTGGGATAGGGCACCAGATAGGTCTGGTCGGACAGCGTGACGAAATTCGTCCCGTTGCTGTCACTAATGTTTTCGATACCCCGTCGTTTGCAGTAGAAAAAGAACTGCCCCTCGGAAATGAACTCCTTCATGTATTCTTTGGTGAGTTCTTCCATGGCGTCTTTCGAGTCGTCCAGTTCGGACGAAAGCCCCCGGTGCTGGCGTACGATATCCAACTGGTCCAACGCTCCCGGATTGTCCCCGGCCTTCGCCAGGCACTCCGCCTTGATGTAGTACATTTCCGGCAGGCGGATCAGCGGAATCCTCTGATAGTAATCATACAGGCGGTCCGTCGACACCTGTTTCAACTTGATCGGGTAGTAATAACCGCTGCTGGGAAGGAGCAGCCGGGCGTAACGGACATCCGAAGCATCTTCTCCCTGCGACGGATTCCATTCATCGTCGTATACCGTCGTCAGGAAAATACCGTCTTCCACGTAAGTGGATTCCAAAAGCAGGGAGGTATTACTATCCGGATTCCCGGATGTCGCATCCGTGGTAAGATCGTTCAGGTTGTATACATACAGGCCGAAAACATATTCCGTCGTGAAAGTTTTGTCCCGGTTCTCTTCGCGTGGGGCGGTCAGCGTATTCAGATCGGCCCACTGGCAGCCGGCGTTGTCGATGACGTCCTGCGCCGCTATTTCTGCTTTGCGGAGGCTTTCGCTGCTTCCCTCCCACAAATAGAGGCGGGCCTGCAGTGCCCGCACGGCATAATAATTCATTCGCAGCGTGCGGTTGGAAAGGAAACCGTCCGTATTGATCTCGCTGTAATCCCGTCCTTTATTCTCCTTGTAGATCGGGTCCTGTTTGAGACATTCCGCTGCCGCGTTCAGATCGTCTTCCATGGCCTTGAAAATCTCCCCGTATGTATATTGACGTGGGATATCTTTGGAAAGTTCCGTTACATAAGGGATAGTGCGCTTCCCGGCGATGTCCGCCCGCGACGGCCAGTTTCCCAGACCGTACAGGCGCAACAGGTCGAAATGCGCGAAAACCCGCAACCCCAGAAGTTCTCCCTTGATGATGGAATATGTTACAGGGTCGAGCACCCCGTTGTCTTCTTTCAGGTATCTCAGCGCATAGTTGATGTTGGCTATGATATTGTACTCCTTAGCCCAGATATTGTTGATGATGGTCTGGATTCTCGTGGCTTCGTATCCCAGCGACGCGAAGTCTGTATACCATGATTTCACGGTATACGGATAGGCGAAACGGTCCTGGAACTCGAAAGTCAGGTTACCGCCGTAAACTTCGGCTTCTCCCATCGTCAGATAGACGCCCGTAAGGGCGGATTTGAAACCATCTGCGCTCTCCATCATATCCGGACCTTCGATTTCGGTGATCGTCCCGGTCGAGAGCCAGTCCTCACACGAAGTGCAGAGCACTCCGGCACTCAAAAGCATATATATCAGTTTTTTCTTCATCGTCGTTCAATTAAAAGGTGGCACTCAAAGAGAAAGACAGCGTCCGGGCGAAAGGATAGGTGAGACCCCGTTCTACCTTGATGCTTGAAAAGGTGGCGACATTATTCATGTAGGCGGACAGGCGCAGCCTCTGCAATCTCAGCGGCCGGATCAGTTTTTGCGGGAATTCGTAGTAGGCGGAAATCGAAGAGAGTTCCATCTCGTTACGTTTTTGAACGAAACGACTCGTAGCCTGGGTCTTTACGTATGTACCGTTTCCCTCTTCGTCCTGACTTGCCGTGTAGCTGAATTTTTTATACTGTGCCACCTGTCCCGGAGTCTGCCAACGGCCGGAGAACACCCGGCGGTCGACGTTGTAACTGAGGTCGGCGTCTTCCACCCGGTCGACCAGTGTCTTGTTATAATAGTAGCATCCGCCGAGGAAGGTCATTGAAACGCTCAGTCCAATCCCTTTGTATTCGCCGTAGAGACCGAGCACTCCGTTGTACTCCGGGTCCGTGTTCCCGCAGAAAATGCGGTCGTTGGTGTTCCATGTCGTAGTGATCTGACCGTTTTTCTTTCTGTAAACCTCCACTCCGGTCTGGGGATCGATTCCCAGCGAAGGCACCGCAAAGATACCGTTCATCGGCAGGCCCTCCTCGTATTGGTTCACAGGCGTGGAATTATATTCCCTGGCCGCGATCTGTGCCTGCTGTTCGTTGTAATCGCGCAGTTCGTCCGTGATCTTGAGGATTTTGTTCTTGTTGGTCAGAATCGACGCCGAGACATTCAGGAAGCCGTTTTTCCCGCGGAGAGCCGTCACGGTAGCTGAAATGTCGAATCCCTGATTGCGAACCTTACCCAAGTTGTCGCTCAGGCTGGTAAAGCCGGTGGAAGGAACGATGGACCGGGTGATCACCATGTTCTTCGTATCGGCCAGATAATACTCCGCACTCAACTGCAACCGGGAAAGGCGTACGTCGACACCTACGGAATATTCCGTTTTCTGTTCCCATGACAGATTCGGGTTCTCCATGTTGGAGAGTACGGCTCCCATCTGATTGAAGTAGTAACGGTCGGTGATGTACCGGTAGACGGGAATGGCCATATTCTGGCGGAAATTCTGATTGCCCGATGTACCCACCGATCCTCTCAGTTTCAGTTCATCGATCCACGAAACGTTCTTCAAGAACGATTCGTTGTGCATCAGCCAGGCCACGCCGGCACTCCAGAAGGTGGCCCACCGGTTGTCGTTTCCGTACATGGAGGATGCACCCGTCCGGATCGTCAGGTCCGTTGAGATTCGGTTATTGTACGTATAGGCCAGGTACCCGAGGAAACTCAGCGAACGGTTCAGACCCTCCGTTCCGGTCGGCGTCTTCCCCTCCGCGTACTGCCGGGCGAAAATGATATTGTTCATGTTCTCATTCGGGAATCCCTCGGCATAATGGGTCGTTTCCGTGTATTTCGACTCACTGATCTCCATTTGGCCCGTCAGGAAGAAGTCATGTTTTCCGAACTTTTGATTGTATTGGAGCCGGAAATCTCCCGACAGGGAGCTGGACGATCCGTTGGTGGCAGCATAAGAACCTTTACGCAACATTTGGTCCTGAGTCGTATATCCCAGGAATTTCGTGTGAGAGCCGGGATAGAATTCGTCGATATTGGTCTTTTTGGACGAGATACCGAGTCGGGCCACGGCTTTCAACCCTTTCACCACGTCGACCTCCATTTGGAAATTATTGGTGAAATCGAGGTATTTGTCCTCCAGGAATGTCCCTACCGTCGCATTGTACAACGGGTTCCCAATTTCCGGTGTAATGCCTAAATTACTGTATTCCGTTTCGGACAACTCTTTCTTGACGTTGCCGTACGAGTCATACGGACTGAAATAGGGGTTCAGTTGAGTGTAATCGTAGAAACTTCCGTAAGGGGAGTCATGCGACTTGTTGCTGGAAATGCTCATGATATTCCGGAACAGAATCTTTTTGTAGCGATAGGAGAGGTTGATATCCCCTTGGATCGTCTCGCGGTCCGAATCTTTCATGACGCCCGCCACGCTATTGTAGGAAAACGTCGCATAAGCTTTGAGGGCTTTTTCACCCATCTCCACCTCCACGGTATGTTTATGCCCCACACCCGTCCGCAACGGCTTGGAAAGCCAATAGGTGTCCAGTCCCTCTTTGGCCTGTTTCAGACGCTGGTTGTACAGGTTGTGGGCTAAGGTTCTGTCTGCAAGGTTATTCTTGCGCTCGTAGAAGCCTTCCAGATTCTCGACATAGAGTTTCTCCAGCGAATTGCACAAGTCGTAACTGGTCAGGTCAGGCATTTCTATGTCAACGCTTCCCGTATAGGTCACCCGGGTCTCGTTTGATCCCAGACGTTTGGTTTCGATCACGATGACACCATTGGCTGCCTTGGCCCCGTAAATAGCCTTGGCGGCCGCATCCTTCAGAATGGTCAGCGACTCGATCCGGTTCATGTCCATATCGAGTACCTTCTCCATTTTCGTTTCGAAACCGTCGACGATGAACAGCGGAGTGTTGGGCGCGTCGGCGAAATTGCTTTTCAGTGAATAGCCGGTAGATGCTGCGGTTGCGTCGACGGGAAAGGTTGACGATCCACGCAGCTGCATAGTCGGCATGGCATTGGGGTCCGAACCCGCACTGAGGTTGGAGAATATCTGTAGTGACGGGTCCAGGTTTTTCAGACTTTGGAAAATATTCTGGTTCCCGACACGCTTCAGTTCACTGGCCTTGATCGTTTTAGAGGAACCAGTGTAGCTTTCGGCCTTGCGGGTGAAGATACCCGTTACGACCACTTCGCCGACTGAAGCGACCTCTTCATGCATACGAACCAATTGGGCGTCCCTCACATGGAGCGTTACCGGTTTATATCCGATAAATGAAAAACGGAGTGAGTCGAGTTCCCGCGGAACCATGATACGGTAGTCCCCTTTCTTTCCGGTGGTGGTTCCGTTGGTAGTGGTGGGAACCGTCACGCTGACCCCGACAAGAGGCTCTCCGTTTTGATTCAGAACGACACCCTGCACGACATAGGTTTTGGCTTGGGAGTTTTGCGCAGACAGCGGGTTCGTGACGAACAGACAACTCAACAATGGGATTAACAGCAACCACAGGCTGTTCCCCCCTTTGCGGCACGGCCATCCGGGCAAAGTCGCAAAGATGCTCAGGTAAAGTTTCTTCATCGAGTTTTCAGTTAAAGTTAATACACTATTTTAAACAATATATTTAATCGAAACCAATCGCAATATAAGAATTTTTGTTAAAAATGTATCTTTTTGCATACTTGTATTTTGTCAAATTTATAATAGAACAGTATGATAATGTTGTATTTTATGCAGGTTTTAAATAATAAATACAAGTCTAAATAATGATTTTTGTTATGATATGAAATTAAAACTTCTCAAAATAGCAGAAAATCGAAATAATGAAATGTTGATTTAGTACATAATTAGAATGTTGCGATATATCTTGTTTGACTGGGTTGCGTGTGGAAGGTGAATTAAGGAAAGAATGAGCCTTTCGAGCGGTAACGTTGAAGTGTGCGGTATTACAAAAGAATGCCCGATATATTTATCTTTAAAATCGGCGATTTTTTCGTAGCTTGAAGAATTTTATTATTTTTGTTGCTTGATAATATTTAAGTTACAATTCTATTATGGAAGAATTACTTGCTCAGATCAACACTCAAATCGACATCTTTCAGAAAGATGCAAAACTTCAAGCCGAAAAAGGGAACAAGGCCGCAGGAACCCGTGCGCGTAAGGCGTCGGTTGAACTTTCTAAACTGCTGAAAGAGTTTAGAAAGGTATCTGTTGAAGCTACGAAATAATACGCGGTTTTCCGTCGGTAAAACTCCCTGGCATTATATGAACAGGGAGTTTTTTATATCTGCGGTTTTGAGTTGTATGGATTCGGACGACGGTTTATCGTATGACTTACGGACATTTTGAATCTGAAAACCCATTTAAAAAAGAAAGTGTAAGCAACTGTATTAATTTATCGCTGTGGCAAACCTGTATCGTTTCGGTCTGCTGAATATATAGATAGCGCCGGAACGAGGGAGCCTTGCCCTGTTTCTTCGAAGCCTCGTATCATACGGAAACGAGGCTTCATTTGTATTACAGCTTTCCTGCGATCATGCCCCGGTGCAACTGCACCGGGGCATAACTTTTCCACTTCTATATTATATAATATTCGGACTTGTATCGTCTGGAGCTTACCACATGTCGGATTCCGGTGTATAGCGGAAACAAGTTTAATTAAAAACTATGTCCTATGTTACATTTCATTAAGAACCTCGAAGATAAGACTTGGCGTAAAATACGGGAGATCGAATCTGCCGGATTAGATATTACGAACCGGTCATTGGCCGTATTGAAACTCCAGGAAGAGATGTTCGGCCAACTAAAAGAGTTTATCATTAACTATCGTTTCAGGGATGAAAACGAGGAGATTCTCTTTTTCAAAGAGATTAAGCCCCGTATGCTCTGCAAGCTACTCTATTATCGGAAGATTTACAATATCGAGATGAATCGGCCTCTGTGCGGACTCGACGCCAGCCGGAACTACCTCAAATCGGAACTGGACAATATTCAGGACTATATTAGCAAACGGCTCGACTTTTATCGGTATTATCGCAGCGGAGCTACGTATATGGATAAAGTTTATTTTCTGCGCGGGACAGTGCGCGAAGCGGATCAATATCTGGATAGCTTCGAGTTCGAACGGGACCCGCTCTTCTCGACGGGTGCAGACTTCCGGGTGGCCAAAATTCTCGCAGGCGATATGTTGCGCGAATATCTGACCAATGAATTGAGAGCGCTGGATGCACGCGAAAGCGCACCCCTTCCGGATGTAAGACTTACATGGCAGGAAAGCAAAACCGCATTGTGCGAACAGATATTTGCCTGGCACGCCAAAGGTACATTCGGAAATATCCCGCTTACACGGTTGTCTGCCTATATTCAGAAAGTGTTCAACGTCGAATTGAACTCCAATCTTCCCCGCACATTCAACGATATGAGCTTGCGGAACGACCCTACGCCTTATCTGGATAGTCTGATAGATGCACTGCTTGTAAAAATGAAGCGGATAAAAAAGAAACGGTCGAAATAGGTGTCTGGAAAGACACCGAATATATCACTATGAGTCTGCCATTGTAAGGAATTGAAGATGTAGGGAATACGTCGGGAAAACACCGTACTCTGCCTATGCCTTCAAATGGGATTTGCGATTGAGGGGAACGAAACTCATGCCGTGAATCGTTCCCTTCTTTGCGCTTTGTAAAGCGAGTGGCCATTAGTAGTTTGTTTATATGGCTGTATATTAATTATTTACGAGTTAATATATGTATATTTCAACCTCTGCAAATATTTGGTGAGAAAAGAAAAATACGCCTCTATTTCTTTTTGTGCCAATATTTTATAAAAAAACACCACTTAAAGATATACCGTATTCTATATCAATATCTTATATAAGTTTGAACTTTGCCGTTGAATCACCATAAAAGACGGTTATGGAAGTAATTATAATGGAGTCGGAAGCCTATAAGGAGCTGAACGAACGGATTAAGAATATCGAACGGTTTGTCATAGAGGCCGGTCGGCAAAAAGACGATCTCGATACCATGTGGGTAGATAGTGTTGCCGTATGTCAATATCTTCAAGTCAGTGAACGAACCCTGCAACGACTACGCAGCAAGCATATGATCGCCTATTCGCTTTTGGGCGGTAAGTCCTATTACACGTTGGGAGAGATCAAACGCGCTCTCGCCCGGCATGTCATAAAACGCAACGAAGACCGGCTGACCGATTTGATCGCTCAATACAAAAAGAATCTGCATAAAGCATTTCAAAAGCGGTAGGTGTCATGTTATTGGAAAAAGAACATTTCGACGACTGGATGTCCCGCATGATGGAGAAACTGGAAAGTATCGAAAAAAGCTGTAACGCTTTTGGTGAAAAAGCGGAAAAAGCACCGGTGAACACCGGAGAGCGGCTTTTGGACAATGAAGACCTGTGCCGGATGCTGAACGTAAGCAAACGGTCGCTTCAACGCTACCGCACATCGGGTTATCTGCCTTATCAGATGCTATATCACAAAACCTTTTATAAAGAACCGGATGTAGTGAGGTTTATCGAAACGAAATTCAGTGAATTCCGTCGGCGGCGCGAAATTCAGAAAAGCCGTAAACGACAAGAGGGGGATTGAATTTATGTCGTTGATTATGATATTCCGGCAATTAAAATGCTAACTTTGCAACAAACGATTTCGTTATGGCAGACAGTAAGATCGTCGTTTTTCAGGATAAACAGATCCGCCGCGCATGGATGAATGGGCAATGGTATTTTTCCATTGCCGATGTCGTTGAATTTTTGACGGACAGCGTAGATGTCAAACAGTATATCAAACGTATGCGACAACGCGATCCTTTGCTTAATCGCAACTGGGGTACAATTTGTACCCTGGTTGCGATGGTCGCCGCCGATGGTCGCCGGAGGTCTGTTCAGGCTGCCAATGTTAAAGGGTTGTTTCGTATCATCCAGTCGATCCCCTCTCCGAAGGCCGAGCCATTCAAACAATGGCTGGCACAGGTCGGATATGAGCGTGTGCAGGAGATCGAGAACCCTGAG